>JACLAC010019806.1_pt1 | contig 39268 bp, 23 predicted proteins | sample 8027881 | NCBI WGS metagenome assembly JACLAC01 (sample SAMN15725517, study PRJNA655200) | protist metagenome | isolation source: fluorescence activated cell sorting (FACS) single amplified genomes of... | place: Spain: Blaines Bay Microbial Observatory, Mediterranean Sea | collected 2016-01-19 | reverse complement strand
GGAAGGAAAGCTCGCGTTGCTGCGAACTTATGCTGTCGCCATGAGTCGCTTGGGCATGCCCGATGCATCGCTGAAGAAAGCCGTGGGCGACAAACTCGACGCGCACTTCCCCAGCAGGGACGACAACATCAACGAGGAACTGTGCCGCGTGCTTAGCTACCTCGAACATCCCAATGTCGTGTCCAAAACCGTGGCCTTGATGAAGGTCACCAAAGTGAAGGCTTCCGAATACAACGCCGAGATCCTCAAGCGAAACAGCGGTTACGGCGGAAAGATTCTTGCGTCGATGGGCAATTCGCCCAACATCATCAACATGCACTATCTGTTCTGCCTCAAGGACGTCACGGCGGGCTGGACAATGGACGACCGCAAGTTCTACCTGGGCTGGGTCAAGGATCTGGCGTCACGCAGCGGCGGCAACATGTACCGCGGTTATATCGACAAGATCCGTGAGTCAGCCATCAATTCCGTACCAGCGAAAGACAGGCTCGCGTTGAAGTACCTGATGGGTGATATCAAAACCGTCAATCTCGAAACGCTTCCCAGGCCGAAGGGGCCAGGCGTTGAATGGACGGTTGCTTCCGCACTCAAGACGTTGACCGAACACAAACTGACAGGGCGCAGTCTGGATAACGGCAGGAAGATGTTTATGGCCGGTCGGTGTGTGGCGTGCCACTACCTGGGCAACACGGGCGCGGGTGTCGGACCGGACCTTACTAACCTGGCCAAACGTGCTGACTACAAATCGATGCTGGAATCGATCGTCGACCCCAGCCTCGTCGTGTCCGATCAGTTTGCTCAACATCTAATTGTCTTATCCAGTGGCAAGACTGTTGCGGGACGCATCGTTTCTGAAGGTGATGGCGAGATCGCGGTGATGACGTCTGGGCTGACACCAGACAAATTGACAAAGGTCAAACTGGCGGACGTGGAATCGAAGATCGCATCCAAACAGTCCATGATGCCCGCGAAACTGATCAACGGCATGAATGCCGAAGAACTGAAGGATCTGATCGCGTACTTCGTGTCACAGGGCAACCCAAAGCATGCGGTCTACAAGCGGCCGAAAACCGTCAACCTGTCGGTGAAGAAGCGGAACATCGAACTCATCACTGCGATCTACGGAGCGCCGGACGACTCAAAAAAGAGTATGGACGTTCGCAAAGTGTTACAGCAACAGCTCGATCTGCGGGATTACAACTTTGCGATCAGCAATGATCTGGCTGGCCGAGATCCCGCACCGGGGATCGTCAAAATCCTTGCGCTCAAGTTCACGCTTGATGGTAAGACCATAACCAGAACGGTTAGAGAAAATGAGACGATCAGTTGGGAGTAGGTAGCGTCCTGATTTGAGTGGACTCATGGCCTCGTCCACTATGCTGACACAGTTGGGTTATGAAGATCGACAGTCGTACCATGTCCAAATCAAGAATCGTAGCAACGATGATCGAGCTGGTGTGCCTTTCATCGTTCTTTGTTTCAGTCGACTCGGCGAACGCAGAGCAAACGCTTGAGAACCCGCCATCGGGGAAGCCCGTCGCAGCGGGCGTCGATGGCTTCAAGGCACACGTTGCTCCATTCTTGAGAGCACATTGCGTCAAGTGTCACGGGCCGACAAAGAGCAAAGGCGATCTTACTGTTCACGCACTCAACGGCGACCTGTCGTCGGGTCGAGAACTGGAGACGTGGGAATCGATTCTCGACATGCTTAAGTTCGGCGAGATGCCGCCGATCGACGAGCCGCAGCCGAAGAAGGCCCAAGTTGCGGCGGTCATCAAGTGGATCGAGTCGGAGATGCGTGCGTATATCTCGAAGGCCAGCCGGGCCCCGAAGAATCCCAGGACCCGTCGGCTGACCAATATCGAGTTTCAGAACACGCTCAACGAACTGTTGGGCTTTGAACTCGACGTTATCGACGATCTGCCTGAAGACCCCGAGATTCACTACGGTTTCAACAACACCGTGGAACTGATGCGGATGGGCCCGGAGCAGTTTGATCGCTACCTTGAGATCGCGCGCAAGGCGATGCGTGCGGCGATTGTAGACCCCGAAAAGCCGACGCCTTACAAGAAACGCCAGACTTGGAAGCCCCTCGGTTTAGACCGTGGTATGGCGCTCGATGAGTTGGGCCGCTGGGGCAACCGCCGTGGCTCGGTCGCCGGTGGGATGAGTCTGCAGGACTACCCGAAGCGCGGTGAATTCCGACTGCGCATCCAGGCGTCTGGCATCATCCCGCCGGGCTTTACGGAAGTGCCGCTGAAGATCGACATGGGGACAGAGCCCGGCGCAACCGAGACGCCCTACAAGACAGTCGCTGAGCTGTACCTGACCAATACGCCGGACGAACCGAAGATCTACGAGTTCCGCGGCCGGATCGAGAACCACCCTTCCTCGATGGTTCGGCAGGGCAGGCCCCCGAACGCCAAGCTGGTCGAGCGTGTGGCGATCAAACCACGCCTGTTCAATGACAACGGCACACTCAACGATGGCTTGAACTACGCCAGGGACCGCCAGCTCGCGATGCCGCGTGCGGTGATCAACTGGATGGAGATCGAGATCCCTGTTATGGATGTTTGGCCGCCCAAGCACCACACCGACATCCTCTTTGGGTCGCCGCTGCGTGAGACCGATGAGGCCGCGTATGTGCGACAGGTGATCGAGCGTTTTATGTCGCGTGCCTACCGTCGACCGGCGACGAAACCCGAGGTCGATAAGTTCGCCTTGATTTTCGGCCTCATCCGTCCCGCGGTTGAGAGCTTTGAGCACGCGGTGCGCGAGACGCTGTCAATGGTCATGATCTCGCCGCAGTTCCTCTACCACACCGAGTCGGCCCCGGCGACGGACGCGCACTTCGCGATGGCGTCGAAGCTGTCGTACTTTCTGTGGGCGAGTATGCCCGACGAAGAGCTGTTGGGCCTGGCCGCAAAACGTAAGCTGAATTACGATGCTGTGATTAAGCAGCAGGTCGAACGCATGCTCGCGGAGGAACGTTCGCACGGCTTTGTGGAAGACTTCACCATGCAGTGGATGAGCCTCCGCAAGATGTTCACCGTGCCGATCAATAACGACCTTTATCCGCGTTTTCTGTATCGGAGGCATGTCGGTGAGACGCGCGGTACCGAGGTGCCTTATGAGATCACCGTGCGCGACTACATGATGCAGGAGACAGTCGGCTTTATCGGTGAGCTCATCAAGCAGAACAAGAGCGTGCTGAATATCGTCGACTCGGACTTCGCCTACCTCAATGAGCGTCTGGCGATCCATTACGGCATCAAGGGAGTCAAGGGCATGGAGATGCGCCCCGTGCCCATCAAGCCCGAGGACAACCTCGGCGGCCTGCTCACGCACGGCTCAGTCCTCATCGGCAACGGAACGGGTACGGCTCCGCACCCGATTTACCGCGCCGTCTGGCTTCGTGAAGCGATCCTCGGGGACCACGTCCCACCGCCGCCTTCCGAGGTGCCTGCGCTCGAAGAGTCGACGGGTGAAACCACGGAAGGCACGCTATCGATAGCCCAGTTGCTCGAGAAGCATCGCACCGTTGAGAGCTGTAACGACTGCCACTTCCGTCTCGACCAGTGGGGCATCCCGTTTGAAGATTACAACGCCATCGGCCGATACCAACCGAATGTGCCCAAAGATGGCACGCGCGTTAGTAACTTCAATCAGGACAAGCACAAAGACCTGGCGGGCTACCAGGCCTACCTCGACTCGATCAACACCGTCGATGTCATGGCCAGGGCCCGTGTGCCACACGGTCCAGAGATCGACGGGATGCGCGAACTCAAGGCCTACCTGTTGAAGGAACGCAGAGACGGCATTGCCGAGAACGTCATCCGGCGTCTGTTATCTTATGGTGTCGGCAGAGAGCTGACCTACCGTGACCGGTTCATTGTAGATGAACTGGCCGAAAAAGCCGCAGGCAATGATTACAAAATGCGCGACATCATCGTTTCGATTTGTTTGAGCGAAGTGTTCCGTGAAGAGCCTCGCCGCAAATGAGAAAGTAGCCTGACTCTCCGAGTCGGACAGAATTAAAGCCCAACTCAGAGAGTCAGGCTACAACCGGAGAAAGAAGATTAACCATGACACATAAAAGCTGGCAGCTAAGCCGACGGGATATGATCAAAGGCGCGGGCGTCGCGATGGCGCTGCCCTACCTCAACGCGATGGGCGACGGAATCAGCGTGGCCAGTGCCGCGGGCAGCGAAACCAAGACGATGCCCAAGCGGTTCATCGCAACCTACATCTCCTACGGTGTCTACCAGCCCGACGGACAGAACGGCATTCCACGCAAGAAAGCGGACGGCAAGTACGAGCACCACGAATGGAGCTGGTGGCCACAGGGCGATCCGGGCGAGATCAAGTCGTTTAACAAATCGACGGCGCCTTTTGAGCCGCTTAAGGACAACATCACTTACCTGCGTGGCTTGGACCATAAGGGCGGGTACAGGCTTGGCGGGCACAGCTCAGGAGACGTCTTTCTGACCGGCGCCGACATGGCCGAGATCGAGACAACCAACAACATCTCGATCGATCAGGTCATGGCCAATCACCACGGCCACGAGACCCGCCACGCCTCGCTGGTCATGGGCACTGAGGGCGGCACTGGTTCGTATCTGCGTACGAAGACGATGAGCCACCGCGGTCCGGGCAAGGCGATCCCTTCGCTTCACAAGCCCGACGAGATCTTCAATCGCCTGTTCAACCCATATGGCGATAAGGGCATCGAGCAGGTCCGTGCAGGTCTCAAGCGCGACGCGTCGATCCTCGATCTGATGATGGAGCACAGCAGAAGCTTCCACGCCAGCTTGGGCACGGAAGACAAACGCAAGATGGACGAGTACCTCGAGTCGGTCCGAGAGATCGAGAAGCGCGTCGAGCGGACCCGCGACTGGACGCACACGCCACTACCTGAGGTCGATCGCGACAGCTTGAACCTGACGGTCAATCACAAGACCGGCCCGGCCGAATACATTCGCGTGATGTACGACCTCGCCTATCTCGCGTTTGTGACCGACCAGACGCGCTACGTCACGTACATGACCGAGTCCGAGCAGTCCAGCTCCAGTGAGCTATGGAACTACGCCAACTATGTGCTGGGCTACAAGGGTGCGACGCACGACATCGCTCATAAACGCCCGCAGGTGATCTCCGGACAGTGGGATCTCTGGCGAGCCGAGAACCACGCATACTTCCTCAAGCGACTCGCGGATACGCAGGAAGGTGATGGCACGATGCTCGACAACACACTGTGCCTCTGGGGCTCGGCCCACCCGCACGCTTCGCACAGTGGTTTCAACTATCCGTTGCAGCTGGCTGGCGGAAATAACATGGGCTTCAGGCACGGCCAGCTCCACGAGTTTGTTGATGACAAAAAGATGCCCATGGCCAACCTCTTCGTCACCATGCTCCACGCGATGGACATCCCGGCAGAGAAGTTCGCAGACAGCACCGGCAACCTTGATCAACTGCTGAGGGCGTAGTCGATGGGTAAGACTGGGTCCTGCTTGCTTAGCATTGCGTTTGTCTTCTCGGTGTCGTTGGCGGCGGGCCAGGACGACCTGCCACGTGTGCTGATCATTGGCGACAGCATCGCCGGTATGTACAGCAGCCAGGTCGCCAAAGAGTTGAAAGACAAAGCGAAAGTAGAGGCGGCCTGGCGTCCGACACACCTGGTGCTCAACTCCAGCTCCGCTCTTGAACACCTTGACCAGCTTCTGGGACGCATCGACCGAAACGGCAAACCAGTGCCGCAAGAGAAGTGGCCCGACTGGGACCTGATCCACATCAACGTCGGGTTGGGGGACCTGGTACACCGTGTGCCCAATATGAGATCTTTACGTCTGCTGCCGATCTCATCAGGTGGAGTCATTGCAACACAGCCCGATCAATACGAGAAGAACCTCGACGCGTTAATTCGCCAGATCAAATCCAAAGCCCCGGTTGCGAAGATCGTCTGGGCAAATACAACGCCGATCCGGGCCTCCCGATCCAACGTCTTCAAGCTGGGAACCGAGGTCGAATACAACGCGATAGCTGAGCGCGTAATGCAGAAACACGGGGTGCCAATCAACGACATGCACACCTTCGTCAGGCATCTGATCAACATGGACAAGCCCGCCGGTTTCGGTGCCGATCCGTTTCACTTCGACAAGAAGCCAATCCACATGCCGATCGTTCGGGTGATTGAGGAGATGTTCCAACTACCGCCGATTCCCGAGACAGAGGAGGAAAGAACAAGCAAGCAGAATTCAGAGTCGAGTTCCAATGAGTAAGCCGGCCGCTCCCTTTGTGGAGAACACGCTGCTGCTTCCGTTCGCCACAGCTCTCAACGCTGCAAAGCAATCGAGACGAACTCCTTGCTTACGGCCGAATTGCAGCTAGCGGCGGCTCCGTTTGCGTCCGGGCGGGTCATATGTGGCGCCGGGAGGCTCATGATGATCAGGAAGCCCCTTTCGCAATTTCTGTTTCACTTCTGCGTATTCAGGATCATCTGCGAGGTTGTGCCATTCCAAGCGATCTTTGCGGTGGTCGTAGAGCTCTTCGGTTCCGTTCGCGTATGTAATGTAGCGGTAGCGCTCGGATTGAAGGTCGTAGTTTTTGTAGCCGGAGACTGTGAGGGAGATTTTATCCCAGGAGGCTTCGGGGTTCTTCATCAAGACAGAGAGGTCCCGTCCTTCCAGAGTCCGCTTCCGAATGGAAACAAAGGACGGCAACGGCAATCAGCACGCAAAGTCTATTCTTCAGGTTCATGCGACGTTACTTCTGATACTTGTCGAACCAGCTCTGGACCTTCAGTCCCGGATGCTGTTTTGTCGGAATCTTCGCTGCCAATCGTCTCTTCGTTTCGTTGTGCTCTGATCTGCTGGCCAGATTGGTCCATTCATTGGGATCGACTCGGTGATCATAAAGTTCCTCGGAGCCATCTTCGTACCGGATGTAACGCCAGTGTTCCGTACGGATGGACGTGTTGCCCTCGCCATAAGAGGAAATCGCCGGCCCACGTGGCAGAAGAGGCTTGGCGAGTTGCAGTCTGACAGATTCGCCGTCGAGCCATTCGGGAATGGGAAGCCCTGCCAGATCGACCAGCGAGGGATAAACGTCGATCAGGCTGACAGGCTGCGTGCACCTGGAGCCAGGTTGTATCCCCGGACCACGGACAATGAATGGAATATGGGTTGTCTGTTCCCAGATCGCTCCTTTGCACCAGTGTTTCTTCTCGCCCAGGTGCCAGCCGTGATCGCTGACGAGCATCACATAAGTTTCGCGCCCGCGTGGGTTCTCTTTCAGACTGTCGAGGAATCGACCGATCTGACGATCGACGAATGCAATGGACGCGTGATAGGCACGGATGGTGGCGTCCCATTCATCGTGAGCGACGATGTACTCGTGATCGCTCAGGCCGTTGTGGAGCGGTTTGTGAGCGTGTGTTCGAGCAAGTCGCCGAGCGAATTCAGGCATGTCATCCCAGTCGTCCACGCCTTTCGGTTCCGCTGGGCGGCGAATTGATGCGAACGGGAACTGTTCAAACCACGGCTCAGGCACCTGCAACGGGCGATGAGGCCGAAAGAAGCCGACCGTCATGAGGAGTGGTTTGTCTGTGACTTTGTTCCACTGCTCTGTCGCCCATTGAGCCACTTTGTAGTCGCTCATCTCTTCGTCGCCGACTTTAAGGGCATACCCGTCATTGGGGGCTCTCAGGGCGTTGAAGTTGTCTTTGCCTTTCGGTGGCTTCGGGTCACGCGGCTTCTGGAAGAGGGAATCGCCATGCTTGCCGGGAGTACCGTGAAACACTTTTCCGCCGCTGGCCACTCGGTAGCCGTTGCCCATGAAGAACTGCTGGAGAGTCGGTGTTGTCACGCGTATTTCGTCGCGGAACCGGGCGTTGAAATACGTCCCGGTCCTGAAGGGATACACGCCTGTCATCAGGCTGGTGCGAGAGGGGCGACACTGCGGTGAGTTGCAGTAGGCCTGCGAAAACAACATCCCGCTGGCAGCAAGAGCATCGATGTTTGGCGATTTTGCATCGGGATGTCCGCCAAGGCAGCCCAGCCAGTCGTTCAGATCGTCGACGATAATGAAGACAATGTCAGGGCGAGGTTTTTCCTCAGCTCGAACTGGACTGGCGGCGGCCAACGCCATTACCGCCAGGAAGCATGCAAAAGTGACTGCCGGCTGTTTCATCGTAAGCATACTCTTGGGGCAGAGGTGTGTTCCATGTCGTGATAATCAACCTACTTCTCAAGCAGCTTGTCGATAAAGAACTCAACCAGTGATTTGTATTTGGACTTCGCTCCGGGATACATCAAGTGAGCCTCAAGTTTCAGGGCGTCGGCTTTCTCCTTCAGTGCGATGCCGAGATTAACGTGATGAATGAGCCAGCCACGCACTCGTTTGGGGTCGCTCGGAAGTTTGGCCGTGGGCGACATCCCGTAGCTCATGAATATCGGCGGATCGTCAGCGGATACGATGTCTAGGGCCGAATGCCGTGCGGCGATTTCGTTCGCTTCATCCAGCGTCCTTGCACCCCACATCAACATTCGGACCTTTTCGGGATCCCGCTCACCATTCAACGGCAGCGAGAGCGACTGGATGTCCTTCTCTCCCAGCAGCGGGCCAATCGTCTTTCTCCAGAACTCGGCACCGTTGGATGTCTGCCCTCCCGCAGTCGCAACGCATGTCAGACGAGTTGATTCCCGCTCGACCAGATCCTCGCTATCGGGCTTCGCCATTTCACCAGAACAAGCCAACCACATGCAGATCTGCGCGCCGGCTGAACCACCGAAGGCGGCCATTCTGTCTTTGTCGATGTTCCATACTTTGGACTTCGAACGCATGAACTGCAGAGCCCGCCGCGCGTCGTGATGAGCCGCAGGCAACGGGGCAATCGTGAGGTATCGATAGTTGATGGATGCAACCGAGATTCTAGCCTTCAGCAGCCTGGACAGCTCATCTGCCTTGAGTTTCTCTTTGCTACCCGCTTTGAAGCCACCGCCATGAATATAGATGGCCAACGGAGCGGGCTCGGTCGTCTCAGCCAGCCAGATATCGAAGATCTGGCGCTCGTGTTCGCCATACTTGACGTTGGCGAAGCTCGGTGGCTTCTTCGTGCTGTCAGTTGGAGTATTGGCAGGCTTCCGCTTCGCCCGGCTCGCAGCCGCTCGCAGCAGTGCCCGTTTCTCTGCGTCGGAAAGTACACCATCGCCATCCCTGTCCGCCTTGGGGTATCGCTTCAGAGCTTGCCGGCTGAGCGCCGCTTCTTCAGCATCGGAGATGGAACCATTTTTGTTTGTATCGGCTTGCGGAAACAGTTTGAGGATCCGCTTCCTGATCGCATCGTCCGCTCTGGTATGAGCGGCAGGGATTAATGTGAAAAGTGGGCACAGAATCGTCAGGGCAATGGTTTTCTTCATTATTCTGCTGCTCGTTGTTGTGGTCGGGCTACTGTAGAAGTAACACGTGTTTGCGATTTCATCGTGTTTGCGTCTTAAGTTCGTCCAGCTGCAACTTGCCATCGCCATTCGTATCGATTCTCTTGAATCGTTTCGTGAGCGCGGACACATTGCGTCCTTCGGGTTTGCCGATGAATTCTTTCAGAGTAATCACGCCGTCAGTGTTCCGGTCACGGCTTTTGAAGAACTGATCCGGCGACCGACGTTTCTGAGTCGGAGTGGGAACCGTGTTTCCGGGTTTCGGTTTCTCTTCACTTGGGATTGCGGAAGTTCCACCGGGATACTCCGAGTTGATATTGGAAATATGGTCGATCAGCTCTTTCTTGAGCGACGTGTAAACCTCAGGGAGTTTGGTTCGCAGATCGGTCTTTTCGGCAACGTCTTCGCTGAGGTCGTAGAGGGCGAGATCGGTGTTCTCCAGTTCGCCCCTGAGCGCGGCCCAGTCCGGGGAGTGCTCCCTCCCGACATCGCTCCATAGTTTGTAGTCCCCTTTGCGCAGCCCGATGTTGCCCCACAGTTCGAAGATCATGGCTCGTTCCGGGATCTCTTCCTTCCCGGCAGAAAGCATGTGAAGCATCAGAGACATCCCGCGCACGGGATTCCTGCCATTCATGTCTGGAACCGGGATCTCGGCGGCGGCGAGCAGGGTGGCAAAGATGTCGCAATGCATCACCTGACCACCCGAGACCATTCCCTGGGGCAGTCGGCCTTTCCAGTTCATCAGGAAAGGCACGTTCAGCCCGCCCTGATACGTCGTCGCCTTGCCTCCCCGGAACGGTCCGTTGTTGCCAGGGAATCTGCCACCGGCTGCACCTTCTTTCATGGTGCAGCCTCCGTTGTCACTCACAAAAACGATCAGCGTGTTGTCAGCCACACCCAGTTCGTTCAGCAGGTCGACCAGCCGCCCGATGTTGTGGTCCATGTGTTCGAGAATGGCGACGTAGTCGCTGCGCAGAAAACTGACGCCTCGGTCGAGAGCCTTCTTCACCCAGGCCTCGGGCGCTGAGGCGGGCTTCGACTTGTCGACACGCAGCGGACCGTGGACGGCGTTGTAAGCGAGATAGCAGAAGAACGGAGCGTCAGTGTCGGCGCTGGTCCGGATGAACTCTTCCGCCCACTCGGTGAACAATTCAGTCGCGTGCCCATCGGCGTTCGGATCGGGCTTACGATTGTGAACGATTTTCGAGCGACCGGGTTTGACCCAATAAGGATGAGCCCCACCCAGAAACCCGTGAAACTCATCGAACCCGCGATCGTTCGGCACTTCTCCGTCCAGCGAACCCATGTGCCATTTGCCAAAGGCTCCGGTTGCATATCCGGCCTCGTCGAGATGCTCCGAAAGCATCTTCACATCGCGCTTGATACCGCGATATCCCGACGATCCTAGTGGCTGATTACCGGGGCCACGCCACATGCCGTTTTCCGTCGAAAACTGACCGGAAAACATGCACGCCCGGGACGGTCCGCAGAGCGGCACGGTGTGGTAGTTCGGAAACCGCACGCCTTTCGCAGCCAGCGCATCCAGCGTCGGAAGTCGCACCTCGGTCCTATCCCAGTTCGACGGCAAATCACCCCAGCCATGATCGTCGGAAACGATGAACAGGATGTTGAGACGATCTGCTGCTGCGGCTCCAGCGGTGACAATAAGCAGCAGAACCACGCCGAGGATGTTTCGAATGTTGTTGACCATGCAAGCTTCATTGCTTTCTGCGTTTCGGATTGCGATTGGCATCTCGCACGAAGTCTCAAAGACACGAAGCGATCGGTGTCATACTTTGAAAGCGTGGAGAATCTGTGAGCAGCAGCGCTGCTAGCCGCGGGTCTCGATCACCGGCGGCAACCGCGATGTATTTAGCGTTCTTCGTTTCTGTTGTCATATTTTCCAAATGAACCAACTTCATGATGTTTCGGTGCCAGCCCGACAGCCGGCATAGCGAGCTAAAACAGTGGATCACTCATCTCACTGTTGAGTTTTTCCCAGAGCTTGATCAGTTTGCCGAGACGATCGGGATGAGAGCCGGCGAGGTTGGTTTCTTCGGAGACGTCCCTCGAGAGATTGTAGAGTTCCCACTTCGCCTGGCCCGCGGTGAATTGCTTGCCCATGCGCACGAGCTTCCAATCGCCGTGGCGCAAGGCCGTCTTTCCGCCTTGACGCCAGAAGAGGGTTTCGTGGGGAACGCCTTTACTATTACCCGTGAGATAGGGAACCAGGTCTACGCCTTCCACCTGTTTCGGCTTCACGACTCCGGCGCAATTCCCCGTGGCCGTGCCGAAGATATCAAAGGAACTGACCGGCTGGTTGTAGACCTGGCCGGCGGGAATCTCGCCTTTCCATTGAACCATGAAGGGCACTCGGATGGCGCCTTCGTACATCTGTCCTTTGGATCCGCGCAAGGGGAGGTTGGACGACGTGAGTTCCCGGGTCGGACCACCGTTATCACTCAAGAAGAAGACCATCGTATTCTCTTCGAGTCCGGATTTCCGCAACTGCTTGAGAACTGCGCCGACGCTGTCGTCCATGTTCGCCAGCATGGCCGCGAAGATGCGGCGATGGATGTCCTCGATATGGGCGAACTTCTTCATATAGGCGTCGGCGCCCTGGAGGGGGCTGTGGACGGCGTTGTAGGCGAGGTAAAGGAAGAAGGGTTTGTCGTCGTGGCGATCAATGAAGTCGACCGCCTCGCGGGTGAGTGCGTCGGTGAGATATTCCGTTTCCACCACCGGCTGCCCGCCGCGGATGATGGGATTGTTGGCGTCATAATCGGGCTCGTCGCTGCGCCAGGTGTGGTAGTGCAGATTCTTCTTCCCGATCCAGCGTCCTTCAACTCCCCCCGGAAGCGTCTTGCGGCGGAGCAAGGTGGTCACGCCCTTGTAAGGAGGCGGGACGAAGTAGTGCCCCTCGTGAGTGAAGCCGAAGAATTCGTCGAAGCCGTGGCGAAAGGGGTGATACATGGCTGTGCCGCCCTGGTGCCACTTGCCGATCAGGCCGGTGGTGTAACCGGCGTCGTGCAGGGTCTCGGCGATCGTGATCTCCTTCGACGGCAGACCAAAGGCCGGTTCTTCATTGAGCGCGCCGGTGGGATTGAACTCGTAGCCGAAGCGCGTCGGGGTGCGCCCGGTGAGCAGCCCGGCCCGCGAGGGACTGCAATTAGGTCCCGCCACATATCCTGCGGTGAAGCGGACACCGTTCTTCGCGATGGAATCGATGTGGGGCGTCGGAATTTCCGGATTGCCCTGGCAGCTCAGTTCACCGTAGCCGAGGTCGTCGGCGAACAGGACGACGACGTTGGGGTGACGGTCGGCCGCCGCGTCTCCGACCGTCACAATAAGGAGCAGAACCAGGCCGAGGATGTGTCGAATGTTGTTGACCATACGAGCTTCATTGCTTTCTGCGTTGTGGATTGCGTCTGGAATCTCGCACGAAGTCACAAAGACACGAAGCGATCGGTGTCATGTTTTGAAAACGTGAGGAATTGTGAGCCGCAAGGCGCTAGCCGCGGGACTCGATCACCGGCGGCTAGCGCATTGCCGCTCACATGAAATTCGTACGTAAATGAAACACGCTCTCTTTGTTGTCTTCGTGCCTTTGTGTGAGACTGTTGAATTATTCCGTCGTGCCGGGGCTTCTACTTTTTCTTTCTTGATGGCCTCTGAGTTTCTCCAATTTCTTTCATTGGCGGGCCAGCGTCGGCAATCAGTTCATCGCAACGGGTTCGCAGCTTCTGCAGCGCTGAATCGTTCCTGTTGTTCAATGCCAGGTTGGTCAGTTGATCGGGATCATTTTTCAGATCGAAGAGAAACTCAAACGGAGGCTTGTCTGTCCCGGCGACGTAGTAGCGGGCGTAGGTCCAATCCGTGCCGCGCACGCCTTCCCAGCGTGGGATCGTTTTGGCGACGGCGACGAACTCACAAAGAAAATCAGTTCGCCAGTCGGCAACTTCCTTCCCCTCGAGCAATGGTAAGAGGCTATGGCCGGTGTGGGCGGGAGGTGCAGGAAGCCCCGCCAGACTGATCATGGTTGAAGCGAGATCACTGTTGAGCGCGAGCTCCGAAAGGACACGCCCACGTTTGGTTTTCGGCAGACGCGGATCGTGAACGATCAGCGGGACGCGCAGGGACTGTTCGTAATGCGTCCACTTGCCGGCGAATCCACGATCACCGAGATAGTAACCGTTGTCGGCGGTGTAGATGATGACCGTGTTGTCGGCGAGGCCCTGTTCTTCAAGCTGCGCCACGAGGCGTCCGACGACGTGATCGATCCCGCTGAGCATGCGGAAGTAGGCCCGCATGTTGGTCTGGTATTTTTCTGGTGTGTCCCAGCGCCAGAAGTAACGCTGCCTGTTGATCGACTGCTTCAGAAAGTCTGGCTGACCTTCATAGATGGCGGAATTGTTCAACCGAGGAAGGGGTATCTCTTTATCCTCGTACATCCCGTCAGTCACCTTCGGCCAGGGGTAGTGGCCGATGCCCGGCCGCTTGTCGCCGTCTTCGGCGTGAGTGGCATTGAAGCTGAGTTGCAGGCAGAACGGTTGATCCTGCGGTTGCTCTTTCAGGAACTCGGTTGCCCAGTCGCCAAGAATCTGCGTTTCGTGCCGCTCGCTTCCGTCGGGTTGTTTCTTGAAATACGGCCTCCTGCCGATCTTTCGGCGGACGTCAAACATCGCCGCTGCCGATTCCGCCGAGATGTTGACGTGCTCCTTGCCAAGATGGCCGGTTCGGTATCCGGAGCGTTTCAGGACAGCGAAGTAAGACGATTCGCACAGTTCCGGGTTGAGCGGTCCGGGAGTGGCTCGATAGAGATGCTTGCGTTCATAGCAGCCGGTGAAGAGGCAGGCTCGGCCGACCCAGCAGGTCGATGTCGAAACGAATGCGTTTTCAAATCGCACGCCGTCTCTGGCAAGAGCGTCGATGTTGGGAGTCTTGACGATCGGGTGGCCCGCACAGCCGAGCGTGTGATTGCGTTGGTCATCGGCGTAGAGAAGAAGGATGTTCGGCTTTGTCGTTGTGGCCTTTACCGAGGCACTGCTTTTCCGTGGTTTCTGGTTTGGCTTTGGCTTCCGGTCTGGCTTGGGAGCCGCTGGCGCAAACTTGCCAGCCTGGCGTTCGTCGGCAACGTACCACTCGTTCAACACTGCGCTGAGTTGCTTCACCCGCTCCGGATTTCTGCTTGCGAGATTCACGTTCTCACCGGGATCGTTCTTCAGATCGAAGAGCTGAGGTTCGCCACTCTGAGGCGGATACTTCATCTTTCCCGGCCTTCCGTCATAGGTCAGCAGGAGTTTGTCATGGCCGCGGATCACCCAGCGATAAAGCAACGACGCCTGAGGGTTCTCGATATCGGCGATGTCGTGAGCGAATGATTCGCCGAACAACGTATCTCGCTCGATGGCTTTTCCGGACTTCAGTTCCGGCAGAAGATTGAGTCCCGGGAAGTCGTGCGGTCCTGTTGCTCCAGCCGCGGCGAGAATCGTCGGGACGAAATCGATCGACGAACAAAGTTCTGGACGGTCGGCTGTGGGAATCGTTCCCGGCCAGCGGAACATGAGTGGCGTTCGTGTGCCGTGTTCATTCGGGCTGCGTTTGGATCGCGCTGCGTAGCCTCCCTGTTCGGTCTGAATCCAGCCGTTGTCGCAGACATACAGAACGAGCGTGTTTTCTTTGATACCCGATTCGTCAATGTGATTGACCAGCGCGCCGCAGGTTTCATCGAACCATTCACACATCGCATAGTATTTCGCGATTCGCTCGTGGACTCCTTTCGCCTTGTACTTCTCAAACAGACGAGCCGGAGGAGTGTGTGGCGTGTGCGGCATGAACGGCGCGTACCACACAAAGAACGGCTTTTTGGCTGCCACACTGCGATCGATGAAATCCGTGACCGGCTTGATCCCGTGCCGGCCAATCTGCAGTCCCGCATCGCCGTGCCGTCCGCGCGGATTCGGAAACCCGGCAGTCATCCCCTCAGTGAAACCGCCTCGCTGATACGATCCTTCCCACCACTTGCCGCTCTGGTGACTGACGTACCCCTTCTCAGTCAGCCACTTCGGCAGCGATCCGGTCTTGTCGATGTGAGAAATCAACAGTTCCCTCGCAGGTTTGCCCGCCTTCTCAGCGTGAGCCTTGTTCGCGGGGGTGTTCGCCGGGTCGTTTCCAGTCGTCCTGTTCTGATGCGAATAGAGACCAGTGATCAGCGTCATCAACGAAGGGCGGCACAACGCAGTCGAAACATACCCGCGCCGAAACAACGCACTTTCCGATGCAAGCTTGTCGAGGTTTGGCGTCTCGATTTCCGGATGCCCCATGAATCCGTAATCGGTGTAGCCCTGGTCATCCGACAGAATCAGAACGACGTTTGGTGGCTTCGAGTCTGCGGCGACAGTTGACGCGATCAACAGAAGCGGAAGTAGACTGAGGAGAATCTTCATGTTGTTATTTCCAGGACAAATTTCCGGGTGATGGTGTTAGCATTCAATCGAAGTCCAGATCGCTCATTCGCTGCCGTTCGCTGACGAATTTAACGCTGAAATCTCGCGATTCATGCCAGTCTTTTCCGGCTCACAACGAATTTCTCATCGTATTCATAACCCAATCCCGGCTTACCGGAAGGCACGAAGTAGTAGCCGTCAAATTTGATCGGTTCTTTGAAGAATTGATTCCTGTTGAGACCTTTGGGGCCGGACGGATTTTCTCGCAACGCATTCGCTTCGAGAATCAACACATTGGGTGTGGCCATGCAAAGGTTGGCCATGGCCACCCAGCACAAGGGGCCATACGAAAAGAAGTGCGGCGCAATCTGCATGCCTCTTATTTCGGCCAAGGTTGCGATCTTGCGCGCTTCGGTCAGTCCGCCGACGTTGGGCGGCGGCAGATTGAGAACGGACGCCGCGCGCTTATCGATCAGGCGGGTAAAGTTTTCCAGGCCCTGAAGGTTTTCTCCCGTTGCAATGGGGACGGTGGTGGCACGCGCCACTTTGGCCATTTCATCCATGCTGCTGGTTGGCGCAACGGGCTCCTCGATCCAGAGAAGGTCATACTTTTCGAGTCGCTTGCAGGTCGCGATTGCCCCTTCGGCAGAGCACTGACCGTGGCCGCCGTGGATCAGGTCCACCTTGTCGCCCGCCCCTTCACGAAGGCCACGAAAAACCATTTCGTTGAAGGCAATGTTTTCTTCGGTCGGCATTTTCCCGTCGCCTTCGCGGACACCATCCTCCCAGGCTTTCCTGCCGCTGAATCTTTCGAAGTTTAACCACGGATCCGTCTTCACGGCCGCACCGGGCTCCTGGGCGAATTTTCGACCCAAGGCGCGCCATGCGTCTTCCTGAAACAGTTTGTCCCGGCTCGGTTTGTTATAGCGGTAGATCCTGATCCGGTCGCGCACCGGACCGCCGAGCAGTTCGTACACGGGCTTACCAGTTTCCCTGCCGAGCAGATCCCATAGTGCATAATCCAGCGCTGTGCGATGCGAACAGAGGACACCGGCCCGCCGCATCTTTGACCAGATGGCTTCCACGGCAAAGGGGTTGGAACCGATCAGGAGTCTTTCGGCGACACCGCCCAGTGCCGGCGCGTAGTCGATGTCCGGAAAATCCGCGAATCCAGCTGCGCCGGTGCTCGAGATAACTTTCAGTACGCGCCGCTGCTCGCGATCACGTCGCAACACGAGCAATTCCAGTGCTTCGATGCGGCTGGCCTTGTCCGAGGCAGCGAGTAGCGGATGGCCGAGCGATGGCAGGCCCGCAAACGCACCCACCCCGAGTGCAGACTGCTTAAGAAAGTTTCGACGATTGGGTTGGTTGCCGACTGTTTGACGGTCCATCACTTTTCCTTCGGCTTTGTTTCCACTTGGGCGATGCTCTTTACCTGAAACTTCGTTACATCAATCTCATACGAATCCGCATCAAGGGATCCTTGCGTCATCCTCAAGGGTTTCTTCAGCACACCGTCATCCACCAACCATTGCTCCTGATTTGGTGATGTCACCCACAGCACTTCATCGCGCCCGGAAAGCGACCGCGCGACTGCCAGTAATGAAAGAGGACCACCTTTCACGACTGGAGCGATCTTCAGCCTGGCTTCCTTTGCCAGGTCCGCGGTTCGAGCCAGCATCTTCACCCCGCCAATACGCCCGGCATCCGGTACCAGGACCGTGCCCGCCTGCTTCCTGATGCCCTGAACGAAGTCTTCGATCACGTGAAAGTCTCCGCCAAACCCCAGAGGCTGGCTGAACTCCTTGCGTGCCTCACACTGTTCGCGCAGGTGCCGAAGCGCCATGGGATTCTCGACCAGGGTCACCTCGTTCCTTTGGCAATGAAGTGCGAGAAAGGTCATGCCATCCGTGCTCAAATTCATGTTGGCGGCGACGACCAGAGCCATGTCGCTGCCGGATGCCTTTCTCGACGCCAGCACCAGTCTGTCGATACGCCCCAGCACCTCCTGCGGGTAGCGGTAGGGTGCGCATTCGCCGCGCGCCGACATCTCATCTTCAAGGGCACCGGCCAGTTCCAGCCGGACTGCGGTAAAGCCTGCTTCCTTGAGCGATGCAACGGTCTGCTGCATTTCGTCAGCTGTACTCAGCCGCCGCTTGCCGTCTACTTCCCGATCAATCGAAATCGACGGACAGAGCCGCACACGACATGGACCCTTTTCGCCAGCGAGGTCGAGCAAGGCTGCCTGCAGGGCGATGACCAGCCCTGATTTTCCCGGGCCCTGCCACATAGGGCCAAAGCCTGCTCTTGGAAACAACGCATTAACGCCCAATCCAGTTATGGGTGGGGCATTGAGTATTTGGTCAGCAGTCTGCCCCAGAATGGTATGACCGACACCGACGGCCCGCATTGAAGGGTCGGTCAGGAAGATGTTCTTTTTATGATTCTGTGCGGCATAGCGGTTCACCAACCGTGCAAGTGCCTCTTCCTCATTCTCGGCGGGTAGACCGAAATCAAGATAATCCCCATAGCCCGAAGCGCCGCTTCGCGTCGTCAACCGGATGACCCGCAACCGGGACTCAGCTTGCGATCCCGGTTCCTTAACGGTCAGCAGGTCAAACGCCACAATTTCGTCCGACTCGGAATCTGCGCGGGCTTCCTGCAGGTTCAGGATCGAAAGCGCAGTCAGCACCATAAAAAGCAGCCGAATACACCACCTTGTTTTTTTCATTTCGTTTGTCCAATTCGATCGTTTTCAGCTTCGGTTGCTGAATCCCACTACGGCGCTTTCTCTACTTTCGGAAGTACTCGTGTTCCGAATCTCCGCCGCTGATGAGATAGGCGGTCAGATCCAGAATCTCTTCCCTGGTCATGCGTTTGAACAGACCGGTGGGCATTGGCGATGTCTTCGAAACAATCAGCTCTTCGATCGAATCGCGTTCGATGGCGATGCGTTTGTTGGGATCAGTGAGATCGGTGTTCAGCGTCAGGCGGTCTCCGCCCAGGTTTACGATCACACCGTTATGAACGAGCCCTTCGTCGGTGACGATCTGGACCGCGGAAAACTGATCGTTGATGACTTTGCTGGGATTGATGACCTGATCGAGCAGATCACGAGCCGAATAGCGGCGACCGGCCGTCGTCAGATCAGGTCCCACCATACCGCCCTGATTTCTGAAGCGATGGCACGCGAAACATCCCGCCGCCGCAAACATCTTTCGACCATTGGCAAAGTTGCGTTGCTTCAGGTTCGAGCGAGCCGCCTGCGTCAGTTCGTCGAGCGTCCAATCCGTTTCGGTTCGACCAGCGAAGATGGTGCCAAGGTTCTCCAACGCCGACTTGTTCACCGGCTTTCTCGCGAGAATCTCTTTGAGCGACTTCTTCTGCGATTCGCTGAGCGAGGCGACGGCGTCGTCCCGGATGAACTGAATGAACTTTGCGAAGCTGGCTCCGCCGCGGTAGTTCGCAGCCTTGAGGAACCACTCGAAGTAAGCCGTGTGCAGTTCGTCGGTCCAGCCGGTTTTCAGAAAGCGGATCGAGCGGGCGTACTGCATCTGCTCTTCCTGAGTCGGAGCGGCCTCGATCAGTGCCATAGCCTTCGCCGCGACCGTCGGCGATTCCAGCCACGCGAGCGTTTCGCACAGCAACCAGTTCAGCTCGGCGGACTCTGACGGGAACAGTGCATCGTTCGACGCAATCAGTTTCTGAGCGGTGGATTCATCCGGGTGACCGAAGCGGTTCAGGATGATTTGCAGCGTGCGTTGCAAAGTCAGCTGGCTGGTCGCGTCCAGCTTCGACATGTCGATCGCCATGACGGCGGCCAGCAGTTTGTCGCGCATGTCTGTGTCGACCGGTGGATCAGAGTCCGTGCGATGTTGCGGACAGACGCCGGTCGCACGCGCGAGAGCCAATAGCGCTTCCGCCTGAATCTTCGAATCGGATTCGCTTAAAGCTCTTCCGCCCCATGTTTCGACCGGCTGATGCTCAATCGCAGTTCGCGCGGCAAAGCGGATGAAGCGGTCGTCATGTGAGAGGTCGTCCCACGATGCTTTGACAGCTCCCGGATCCTGATGACCGTGAAATGACTCCAGCGAGCGACGACGTTCCATCAAATCTGTCGTCATTGAAGTTGCTGCAGCCGGGTCCGTCGATTCTTCGCCGACGTAAGTCACTCGGTAAAGCACGGACTGTACTCGACGTCCGCCGATAGTGAAGTACATGGCTCCGTCACCCGGATGGATGACGGCGTCGGTCATCGGCAGCGGTGCGCCCGTGAGGAACTCTTCTTTCGTTGCTGTGTAACTCGAACTGTTCGGGTCCAGCTTCAAGTGCACGGCGTAGAGTTTGCCCCAACTCCAGTCGAGGGCAAACAACGCGTTCTGATATTTTGCGGGAAACTTCGCGCCGTAACCGAAGGTCATTCCGGTCGGCGATCCGGGTCCGATGTCGAGAATACCTGGAAGGTTGTCGGCGTAGAATGGCGGTCGTTTGCCGGCTCCGTTTCGCCAGCCGAATTCGGCTCCGCTGATCACATGACAGATTCGCGTGGGACGATACCACGGACTGTTGAAGTCGTATTCCATGTCCGCGTCGTAAGTGAACAGCTCGCCATCACGATTGACGGCCGCATCGAAGATGTTGCGAAATCCTGACGCGTACGCTTCAAAATATTTTCCATCGGGATCAACTCGGTAAATGACTCCACCCGGCGCGAGCACTCCGCGATTGTGGCCGCGTCCGTCCGGCATGCTGGGCAACAGATGATCTTCACCCCAGACCTGCCGAACTGGCGAAGTTGCTACCAGCTCTGGCCGGGTCGTGTTGTTTCCCGTGATCAGAAAAAGTCCCTTGCCGTCGGAAGTCGGGACAACGGCGTGAATTCCGTGGCCGCCTCTCGCCTTGATTGCGCGAAGCAGTTCCACCTTGTCGAGTTCGTCGTCCCCATCGCTGTCGGTCACGCGATACAGGCCGGACTGCATCTTCCTTTCGAAGTCATTGACCACGACATACAGAGCACCAAAAGCCCAGACCATCCCGTTCGCCGATCGAATGTCGGCCGGTACGGGCTGGACATCCTCGACACTCAACGTCTCACCAGGACCTGGCGGAGTCATTCGATACAGCCCGCCGTACTGATCACTGGCCAGCAGTCGGCCTTTGTTGTCTGTGCAGAGATTGATCCAGGATCCCTGCTTATCGCTAGGCACGGAATAAAGAAGTTCGACTGTGAACCCCTTCGCAACCTTAATACGTTCAACAGGCGTCGCCTTTTTGCCGGCCTTTTCGGTCACGGCATCGATCGCGGCCTTCGCATTTTTGCCTTTGAGATGACGCAGCCCGATGTCTTTGAACTCGACCGTCATTGGCGCTCCGCGGTGAAGCTGCAGAGCGAGGATTCCTTTCCGCTTCGCTTCCGGATGGTTATCCGTCAGGTCCATTGTGGTCACGCCGTTGACCTGATGAATCTGCCGATTGCCGACCGCGATGATGGTCAGCTCGTTCCATTCGCTATCGACAAGCTTCTGGCCCTTGTCGCCAACTTCACCGACGACCTGCGGCTTGCCGTCCGCTCCAACGACGACCCGCTGAAACCGCCGGGCCACAATCCCCCGCCACTTCTCGGCGTAGAGCATGCCGAAGAACTCCGGCTTCGGATGCAGATCGGCCTGATAACCTTTGACGACGAAGTCCTCAGGTTTGCCGATCAGCTCACTGCGATACTGCACTCCCGAGTTATTGCCGGAAAAGCGGACCTTCGCCTTGAAGACGAAGTCGGCAACGTCACCGCCCTTCCAGACGAGAAACGTGTTGCCTTTGGTCGGCTTGTCCTTCGTGGTCTGGCCAAAGATCGCGCCGTCTTTTACGGACCAGAATTCCGACTTCCCGGCCCAGCCGGAAAGGTCCTTGCCATTGAAGAGGGACTGGAAGTCCTGTGCCTGTACGGTTGCCGCAAGGACAGAAAGCAGCGTCAGTGTCGTAAGCAGTTTCATATGTCTAGTGGTTCCTGTTGTGTTGCCAGCCAACGGCTGATTGTTTGTCGTCGCCAGACGGACGCATTTGATCCAGAACAAACACGCGGTGCGTATGCATGCGGGCTTGTTCCGGACGATTGGAGTTTCGGTAGGATGAACCGTCGCCACCGTCGAATGGTGTCAGCATTCTGACAGATTCAGCCACGGGCTTCAGGTTGATCGTCAGACCGTTAGCGACAGCAGACCGCTGCCGCTCGGTTTCAGATTCAACGCGGAAATCCTGATAATTGACAACTTTTTCGAGTGGGCCGCTCCGGAGACGTCCTCTCGTGAGAGCCATTCGCAAGTCTCAGTGCTCAGGTCCACAGGGAAGATTTCGTGCCGTCTTGGTTCCCCGGGGTGAAATCCGGATCGAGCGAAGGGTCGATGGCCGCGTGCGCCCAGCAGATTCTTGTTTTTTCGACTATATTCTGTAATGCATCGACTGTTTCGGACAATACTCGGGCGTGATGACCAGTTCGGACTCTGTACAGCGGATGACGATTGAGTGGACGCGGGCCCAGCCTTCTGTGGGGCGGTTCGTGAACAGCTTCCTGCGCGATCGGACGGAAGCGGCTGACGTGCTGCAGGAAATCGCTCTCATCATCGTGGAGAAGTTTGAGCAATGGGATCCGGAGCGGCCCTTCATTGGCTGGGCTCTGGGGATCGCTCGGCGTGTCGTCCTGGTTCATCTACGCGAGAAGTATCGCGACCGCCGCGTCGAGTTTTCGGACGCAATCGATCAGGTGGCGTTGTCGTTTGAGAGACTTGAGCCGCAGGCAGAACTGGTGAAGGACTCGCTGGCCGACTGTCTCGGACAAGTCCGCGGACAGAGTCGTCAGGTTCTCTCCCTTCGCTACACAGACGGACTGGAGCTAAAACAGATCGCCGACCAGCTCGGGATGACCGCCAGCAACGTGGGGGTGATGCTGCATCGAGTGCGGGCGGCTTTGCGAAAATGTGTTGACCAGAAACTCAAAGCGGAGGGTCTGGCATGAGCGACATGATTCGGCAGATAGACCGCTATCTTGACAATGATCTCAGCGACGAAAAACTCGCTGAGCTTTTTGAATGGGTTGGAGCGGACGAAGCCAATGCGGATCTCTTTGCCCGGCAGACGCTGCTTGATCAGCACGCGAGTGAACTACTGCAGGACGGCGAGATTCAAGTGAATGTTGAGTCGGTCCGTTCAAAGGCCAGTGGCCGTTCCCGATATCATAATGTCTGGATCACTGCAGCGCTGGCCACAGTTGCATTGCTGCTGTTCGTCGTGCTTCAGCCTGGTAACGATCACCAGACTGTCCCGCCGGAGAATGCGATCGCGACGATCGCCTACGAATCGCACGCGCGCCTGTCAGATCGTGACTGTTCTCAGGGAGATGTGATCGGCAAAGGTTTGCTGCAGCTGGAAGTTGGAATCGTTCGCCTGGACTTTGCAAACGGTGCGATGGTGACGCTGCAGGGGCCAGCTCGATTCGAGATTATTAGTAAAGAGAAAACGCGACTGGAAAGCGGAATCCTGACGGCGTCGATACCGCAGTCTGCTGTTGGCTTCGAAGTGATCACGCCAGCGGTGGATGTCGTGGATCTGGGAACGGCGTTCGGGGTCTCGGTGGGAGCCGACGGCGAAACCGATGTCTGCGTCTTTGAAGGTGAAGTGGAAGTCAGTCTTACTGAAAGCGCAGACACGCCTCAGCTTGTCCGCGAAGGCAACGCCGTCCGGTCCCGGCCGAAAGCCGACTCCATCGATTCGGTGGACTACTCAACGGAGCGTTACGAAGACGCGTGGCCGGTCACGTCCGGAGTGTTGCAGGCGACCGGTCTTATGAAGTTCGTCTCACCCGGACCCGACTTTGTCCCGGGAAAATACGAGGATAGCGAGCGCATTCTGGTATTCCCGGAGCGTTCTCATGTTCTGCTGGAATCGGATCTCGAAGTCAACGTGACGGATCCGGGCCAGTACATCCGAGTTCGACGTCAGGACAAACACCCAGTCGCTGGCGGACAGGCGGTTCGGAGCTACCTGCTGCAACTCAATCCGATCGGTGAGTTCACTCGGAAAGAAGCCGACGGTGCACGAGTCATCGGTCAGATCACATTCGACCGGCCGATTCTCGGACTGATTGGCAGGACGACGCTGCTGACCATGACAGATGAGTTGCTCGGGCATCCGCTGGGCAATTACGGAGACACGCGGCGTGGCATCGAGCCAACTCGTCCGGATGACGTGCCCGATTCAGGTCGAGACAGTGTGGCACTCAGCCGGGACCGCCGGACTCTGTCGCTTGACCTGTCAGCGAGTTCGGCCGTCGACCAGATCCGTGTGATCGTTTCGGAGTCGGCTGTACCTCATCCTTAGACTCATGTCCGAGGCACGTACGAAACCTCAACACGCCACCCACGCCATATGAAAACACCAGTCACGACAATTCTCGCCGCTTCCATGCTGTTAATCGTTGTCGGCTGCAGCCAGGCCACGACGAACGAAGAGTCTGTCCAGAAAACAGATTCCAACAGCCAGAGTTCGCCGATCGACGAGCAACTCGTCGCCGCCAATGCTCCAGACGATCAACAGGCTTCGGACGTCACAACGCCGAACAAGCCTGAAAAACGGCCCGGGCTTAATCGCGATGAGAGGCGGATGATCAAAGAGGTCTCCGGCAAAGAATCGAAGCCTTCACGTCGTAAGGGGGCATCGCAACGTCGAAGGAAACAGCGGCCTTCGGATGATTTGGAAGACGACAACATTGCTCCAGATAAGAATGGACAGCCGGCGAAAGACGAACTCGCGTTTGAGGCTCCGGTTAACGAGCAGGCCAGGCGGGCCGTTCGATCTGAAGGCGCATCCCGTCAGATTGACGAGATCATTCGACGTGATCTGAAGAAGCACAATCTGCAGCCGAATCAGCCGGTCAGCGACGTTCAATTCGTCCGCCGCGTGTATCTGGATGTGATCGGTCGAATTCCGACTGATCAGGAACTTGGAACTTTCTACGCCGACACCCGCGAAGACCGTCGAGCAAGGTTGATCGACGCACTGCTGGAGTCTCCCGGCCACGAGTCTCACATGTTCAACTGGCTCGGAGACATGCTACGCGTCAAGGACGACTATTACCGTATTGGTAAGACCTGGACCTTCCACACATGGCTCAAGACGCAGCTTCGGGAAAATCGTCCGTGGGACGAACTGGTCCACGACATGCTGACCGCAGAAGGCCGACTCGGAGAGAATGGAGCCACCGCGTACCTCTTGCGCGATGCCAGTATGCCGCTGGACAGCCTATCCAACACGCTGACCACTTTCCTTGGAGCCAATGTTGCCTGTGCACAATGTCACGACCACCCATTCGCCGAATGGACTCAGCGCGACTTCTACGAAATGGTATCGTTCTTTGGATCGACGGCCTTCGAACGTGTCGACACTCGCAAAACGGCGATCACGCTTCGAGATGAACGTTTTTCGAAAGCGAATCTCGTCACCCTGCTTCAGCCGAACATGGAACGAGTTGTCTTTGACGGCAGTCGCTCGACGGTATTTCCAGAGGACTACGCGTATGACGATGCCAAACCCGGTGACAAAGTCAGCCCGCGATTTATCACATGGGATGACGAAAAGGGAACGCCGCTGACCGGCACCCGTCCGCAACGACTCCGAGAGCACTTCGCGGACTGGATGACCTCAGCCGAGAACCCTCGCTTCGCTACTGCGATCGCCAATCGGTTATGGAAGAAGCTGTTTGGAGTTGCGGCCAAAGAGCCGGTCACAGATCTCGATGTCTTGGAAGACGCCACCAATCCGGAATTGCTGCAGTACATCACGCAGTTGATGAAAGACGTTGACTTCGACCTTCGCGAATTCCAGCGCACCGTCCTGAACACCAGGGCATATCAGCAGCAGGTTAGCGTGACGCCGCCTGAGGGCGAGGACTTTCGATTTCCCGGCCCTTTGTTGCGTCGGATGACGGCCGAGCAGACATATGACACGATCGTTCTCCTCCTGCGAGGCCCGGAGATCGACCGACTGAAGACGGATAATGCTCCAATGGTGAAGCGTCTGGTCTTTCCGTTCGAATTCACGCACGACAGGAAGGGAATTGAGAAAGACCGCGAGAAGATTTTCGAATTCGCAATGACACTGTTGCCTGGCGGAAAGGTTTCGAAAGGTGTCGGCGGTCGCGGGTTGTTTATGGGGTCCGGCAACGGACGGAAAGTCAAACTGCGCGGCGAGAAGTCGTGGCTGCGGGCTTCAGAACTGCCGCAGCCAATGCCACCAACCCACTTCCTGCGAATCGCCGGCCAGTCAGCACGTGAGGTTGCCGATGATGGATCGACCGAAGGCGGCATTACCGAATCGTTGGCGATGATGAACGGAGAAGTCACAAAAAGTCTCATGACCGACTCGTTGGTCATCAAGGAAGCCCGAAGCAAGAACACCCAAGCCGAGCAGATCGCATTCCTCTACCGCACATGCCTTTCACGGCTTCCGCGCGAGCAGGACACGAAACAATGTATTGCTGCGCTCAATCAAGGACTCGACCTGGGCGACATCGCTTGGGCTCTGTTGAACTCCCGCGAGTTCATGTTCATTCAATAGACATCGCCTTTCCGACAATTATTACCTGATCATCTACCGGTCTGACTCGACATGAAACAACTTCTTAACTCCTTAGACACACCGACGCGGCGACAGTTCGTAGAACGCTGTGCCGCGACTTCGTTCGGCCTGAGTATTGTTCCAGCCGCACAGCTCGTTGCTGCAGATTCGGCAGATCATAAGCCTGCCGCGTTTGGAAAAGCGAAGAGCGTGATCTGGCTCATGCTTGGCGGCGGCTTAAGCCACATCGACTCACTGGATCCGAAACAGGGCAAGTCCAAAGGCCCGGCAAAGGCGATTAAGACGTCAGCCGACTTTCAGGTCACCGACTTCTTCCCGAAGTTTGCGACAGTCGCAAATCGGGTCTGCGTGATCCGCTCAATGGAAGCAAAGATCGGTGTCCACAAGCCAGCTCAATACTACATGCGGACGGCTTACGAACCTCGCGGCACGATTCTACACCCTAACCTCGGTGCCTGGGGTTCTCACTATCTCGGACGCAGCAGCAAGACCCTGCCATCAAGCGTGTGCGTCAATCGCCGTTCCGATCAGGGCAACGGCTTCTTGCCTTCGAGCTACGCACCCCTCGCGATCGGAGAACCCAACCAGGGGATCAGTGACGTCAGATCGATCGGCGACAAGTCGAAAGCAAACAAACGACTGACATTGCTGAACGGAATCGACGCCGACTTCCGAAGAAAGTTCAATGACAAGGGTGTCAACGCCTACAACGGTTTCTATGACGACGCCCTCGCATTGATGAAGAGCAAGGAACTGAAAGCTTTCGACCTGTCGGGCGAGTCTGAAGAACAACGGGCAGCTTATGGCGATAATCCATTCGGTCAGGGGTGTCTGCTCGCTCGCCGGCTGGTTGATTCCGGTGTCCGTTTCGTCGAGGTAAAGCACGACGGCTGGGATCATCACAAAGCGCTTGCCGACGAAATGGCCGACGTCGCACCGGTTTTCGACCAAGCATTCGCAACACTCATCACCGACCTTGAACAGCGCGGAATGCTGGACTCCACACTGGTCGTCGTCGCGACGGAATTCGGTCGTAAACCGAACTTCGATGGTGATGGCCGCAGCCATCACCCGGTCTGCTTTTCAACCGTTCTCGCAGGCGGGGGCGCAAAGTCCGGTTTTGTCTACGGCAAGAGCGACGACGCTGGATACTACGTAGACGAAAATGCCGTCTCGATCGGAGCCTTTCACGCCAGCATCGCATTCGCAGCGGGTATGAAAATCGAAACACCAGCCACATCGCCTTCGGGTCGTCCCATGACCGTCGGTGACGGCGAGAAGCCTGTTCTGGAGTTGTTTTCATGAGCGATCGCTGTAATCAAACCATCGCATGCGTCGTCCTCAGCTCGTGCTGTCTGGCTCCGTCTGCGTACGCTCAAAGCAACAGCAAGGGCGAAAACAGCTCTGTCGTGGTAGGGATTCTGAAGGAAGTCAATGCCGCAGGAGAAGAATTCAAAGTGCTGCAGGCTGGCGAACTGGTCCGTGAACTCCATACGGATTCAAAGTCCAAAGTCTACTTCGTGGGTATTGCCAACGAAGCTGCGAGGAAAGCGACTGCTGGATACGGAGTAAAAGCGTCCTGCGATAAGGACGGGCGAATCAAGACGATCACATTCACTCCGCCCATCCCCGAATCAGAACCGTTGGGAGAAAAACGGCTGTCGATGACTCCGGCAGAACTCTTCCAACAGGTCGATGCTGATAAAGACGGCCGAGTCGGATACACCGAATTCAGTCGCTCGGTCTATCACTCACCGAAACACGGACCAGATCATTTCCGAAAGGCCGACGGCGACAGTGACGGCGGTTTGAGCTCAGAAGAGTTCCGCAAAGCCCTTGAAAATGTGTCGTGGTGGACCCTTTCAAGGAAAGCCCCCGACGCGTGGTTTCAGGAAGCTGACGTCGATGGCGATGAGAAACTCAACATGAAAGAGTTTGCTCACATCTGTGCGAGTGGCAACCACATCGACAACGTCTTCAAACGCGCCGACCGCGATGACTCCGGGGACCTGTCTTCACACGAAACGGCCGCGTACATTCGCAGTGTCACGCATGGAAAACAGAAAAGCAGGAAGAAGCGCAAACGGGGAAAACTGGCAGCGACGAAGTCAGTCAATTGAACGAGCCCTCGTCGCGTCAGCTTCGACCAGCTAACTGATCGAAGCCAGTCGCAACTTACCACATAAGCACTTCGGTATATGTTTCGTCCCCGTACTGTGAGCGACAAGGCGCTATCAGCCGGTCCTTCACCTGCTTATCACCGGCCGCCAGCGCCTTGCCGCTCACTGTCCACAACCTTGGAACACACCTGAACAAGAACCATGAACCTTCGACACCTACTGAAAGCACTGATCCTCGGTTTCATCGGAATACCAACCGCGGTCCAAGCGGACGAGAAACCGAACATCGTCATCATTCTCACGGATGACCAGGGCTATGCCGATGTCAGCTACAATCCGCACTCTCCGCCAGAAGTCAGTACACCGAATATTGATGCCCTGGCGCATTCGTCCGTCATCTGCACTCAGGGCTATACCAGCGGGCATGTGTGTTCGCCGACTCGTGCAGGACTCATGACCGGGCGTTATCAGCAACGATTCGGAATCTATACCGCAGGTGAGGGCGGCTCAGGCGTTCCACTTGATGAAGTGTTTATTCCTCAGCGACTCAAGCCAGCCGGTTACGTGTCTGGTGCACTGGGTAAGTGGCATCTTGGACTCACTGAAGAGTACCACGCCATGAATCGAGGGTTCGACGAGTTCTATGGTTTCATGGGACGCGGGGCACATCCGTACTTTGACCACTCAGACATGAGCCACCCCATTTATCGGGGTCTCAAGCCCATCAAAGAAGAAGGCTACCTTACGACTCGAATCACTGAGGAGGCGGTCGATTTTATTAACCGTCACAACGAGGAGCCTTTCTTTCTCTATGTTGCCTACAACGCAGTGCATGCTCCGCCGGAAGCCCCAGAAGAAGACATCAGGAAGGTGACCGGGGACGAAACGCGCGACACTCTGATGGCCATGATCAAGCACCTCGACATGGGAGTCGGGGAGATTGTGAACTCGTTAAAAAAGCACGACGTTTTCGACAATACACTGCTCATCTTCCTCACTGACAATGGCGGCTCCGGTGCCATGCACGCCAACAATGCGCCGCTGCGAGGCTTCAAGCAGATGGACTACGAAGGCGGAATCCATGTCCCGTTCATTGTGTCGTGGCCCGCTCAACTGGAAGGCGGGAAAAAGTGCGATGTTTCCATGTGGTCGATTGACCTGTTTGCCACGGCTCTCGACGCCGCCGGACTTCCCATGCCAAAGGAAAACGAAAAGCCTCTGGACGGTAAGAGCATCCTGCCTGCCCTCAAAGGCGAGACCGACAATCTCCACGACGAAATGTACTGGAGCTCTGCGGGAATCAAAGGCAAGTGGGCCATTCGTTCCGGGAACTGGAAACTGGTCGCAGAGAAAACTCGGATTGAACTATTCGACCTTGCTAAGGATCTCAGCGAAACCACTGACCTCGCTGCCAAGCACCCGAAAGCGGTTGCCGAACTCACGGAAAAATACAACGCATGGCTCGACGAAATGGCGGACCCGGTGAGCAAGCAGGAAAAACGCTGGACTCCTGTTACCACTGTACCTGCGAGGAAGATGTCGAAAGAGGAACAGAAAGCAGCACGCGAAAAGGCGAAAGCCGAACGCATCAAAGCACGCGAGGCAAAGAAAGACAGGCCGACTCCGAAATCACCCATGTGATCCGCCTTGCAGGGAGCGAATTCACCACACATGCCGTTATCCAAAAGCCTCTCCATGAAACGCGTTATAACATTATCACTCTTCTGCTGGTGGGCTGTCGTTGCTACGGTCGCTCAGGCGCAACGGCCTAACATTATCATGTTTCTGATCGACGATCAGAACCCATCGAGTATCGCTGCGTTTGGGGGCGATACCTACACCCCCAATCTCGACCGCATGGCGGAAGAAGGGATGAAGTTCACTCGAGCCTATGTCAGCAGCTCGGTTTGTACTCCATCACGATACAGCTTCCTGACCGGTCGATTTGCTGGTAACTCGCATAGCAAGCTATACGCCGAAGCGGTCGGCAGCAAAGAGAATCAGGGGCTTCCCAATTTCAATGTCGCACTGGAACACGACAATATGAACGTCGGAAATGTTCTACGTGAAGCCGGTTATACAACCGGATTCGTTGGAAAATATCATCTCACTTCTAGGTTGGATTTTCCGGAGTTCTACCAAGGAAAAGACCGTTGGATCGACATTCCCAAAGACGCGAGCCCTGGGCCTGACGTTTCGGCTCGGTTCAAACACAACGAACGTTGGATGCGTCGCTACCTCAAAGCGCTCGGCTTTTCCTGGGCGAAGCACGTCTATGCGGACAACATGCACCAGCCCTATTCTGCTCACAACCCGGAATGGACGACGGTGGCAGCGCTAGAGTTCATTGAAGAGAACAAAGACGGTCCGTTTTATCTCCATCTCTGCAGCACCCTGCTGCACGGGCCGGATAAGTCATGGCGAAAATCCATGGATCACCCGCTCATCACGGGCGAGGGTAAAGTTGAGAGTCTTCCAGAGGTCATGACACCGCGCGAAGAGCTCCTCAAGACAATCGCTGAAAAAGGTTTCGATCCCGATAGCCATGTGGCTGGCGAAGCGTGGATCGACGATTCGCTCGGGGCGATTCTGCGGAAGCTCAAGGAGCTCGGAATCGATGACAACACGCTGGTTATTTTCGCGCCGGATCACGGTCGCGATGGCAAAGGGTCTGTCTTTTCACACGGTGGTTGCCAGGTGCCGATGATCATGCGCTGGCCCAACGGAATCCCGGCAGGCCAGGTCTGTGAAGAACTCGTGCAGAATATCGACCTCGTCCCCACCTTCTTCGATCTTGGCAAAGCCGAGAAATCGAAGTCGTACCGAATCGATGGACAGAGTCTCATCCCGCTTTTCAGAAACGGAAAAGCCGAAGGCTGGCGGAACCATCTTTATCTCGAAATGGGGGCTGCGCGGGCAACGGTCACGAAAGACTGGTCCTACATTGCCGTTCGCTACACCGAAGATCAGATCGCTGCGATCAAGAGAGCCTCGCCGCAAAACTTACCCAGAGCCATGTCCTACATCGGACGTCTGGGCATCGGAATCCGAGGGGCAGATCGCCCCGGTTTCTTCGATGAAGATCAGCTCTACAACCTGAACAAGGACCCGAAAGAAATGAGGAACCTGGCTTATAAAAAAGATCAGGCCACTCACATCAAAGAGATGCGCGATCTCATGCAGCAGGACCTCGAAGTCATTGGACGTCCTTTTGGTGAGTTCATTCCTGGAAGGAACGCCGCTAAGCCGGGCCAGATCAACAAACAGATCGAAATCGTTAAGCAGCTCGAGATCAAAGGCAAAACGGTAACGGTACCAGGAGCGTTGAAGGGAAAGCCGGAAACGACCGCTGAAGCAGAACTCGACGACAAAGCTAAGAAAAAAGCGAAGCGGGAAGCCCGCAGAAAGGCTCGTGAAGAAGCTAAATCAAACAGTCAAAAAAGCTCGGATAAATAGACCCATGAAATCTACTTGCACTCTGTTGCTTCTGAGCCTGCCCACAGTTGTCTCGTGCACTGCGGGGTTTGCCAGGGAGCTGCCGAATTTCGTGTTCATCATGACCGATGATCAGGGATACGGTGATCTGGGGTGCTATGGGCACCCGAATATCAAGACCCCGAATATCGACACGATGGCTGCCCGTGGCGTGCGCTTTACCGACTTTTACGCGCGACACAAGTGCTCTCCGGCCCGGGCCTCGCTAATGAGTGGTGCCTATAACTTTCGAGTGGGGGTCGGTTCGATTGTTCATCCTCACTCCAGTGTCGGGATGTGCCGGAAGACCGTCACAATTCCCGAATTGCTGAAGGAAAAAGGCTACACCAGTGCGCTCGTCGGGAAGTGGCACCTGGGACATGCTGTTGGCTATCTGCCGTTGGATCAGGGTTTTGACTCCTACTTTGGAGTTCCCGGAACCAACCACGGCGACGGGATGAACCATGGGCTGCCGGTTGCCGACAGGTTCAAGCCAGGCGGAGGTTTGACGATGGATGACTATAAAGCCGATGCAGGTAAAGGTGTCCACGGCCGTTCAACGGTCCTGATGCGTGATGATCGAGTGATTGAGTGGCCCACGGATATCACCCAGCTGACCAGACGCTACACGCACGAGTCCGTACAGTTCATCGTAGATAATAAGGACAAGCCGTTCTTTCTCTACATTGCTCACAGCACACCCCATCACCCTTACACGGTTGATGCCTCGTTCCGGGGCCGGAGTGCCCATGGTTTCTACGGGGATATGATCGAGGAGATCGACTGGTCGGTAGGAGAAGTCCTCAAAGCGCTCAGGGAGAACGGCCTCGAGAAAAAGACAATTGTCGCTTTTACCTCCGACAACGGGGCGGATTCAAAACCCGACCGGCACGGCAATGAAGAGAAAGGATCGAATCTACCGCTGAAAGGTTGGAAAGGGAGCAGCGATGAAGGCGGAGTTCGCGTGCCCTTCGTCGTCACCTGGCCGGGAACCTTGCCCGAGGGCAAAGAAACCGGGGAGATGGCGTCGCTGACCGATATCCTGCCGACCTTTGCCGCACTGGCGGGCATTGAGCAAAAGACTCCTCAGAAGATCGACGGCAAAGATATTTTCCCGGTCATGCAGTGTCTTCCCGGTGTGAAGTCACCCCATCAATATCTGTACTATGCGGGAAATACTCCAAGGATAACAGGTGCGCGCAATGACCGCTTTAAACTAACCAGCAGAGGTAAACCCGCACTCTTCGATCTACAGTCGGACATTGGAGAAACGAAAGATGTTGCGGCGGAATATCCGGAAGTCGTGCAGGAGCTTCAAGGCGCGATAGAGGCATTCCAGAAAGATCTCGATGGACACTTGCTGGAGGCCCCGTTCGATGCCGGTCAGGCAGCCTACAAGGAGGGGCAAGAAGCAAAGCCCTCCAGGAAGAGACGCAATCGGAATGGCCGAAGAAAGAAAAGGGAACAGCTACAGTGATTCGAGCAGTCATTGCCATCGTCGTCTGCCTGTTGTGCCAGCTTGTCAATGCTGGAGAGGCTGCGCCGCGTCCGAATGTGCTGTTCATTGTCTGCGACGACTTGAACACTCACGTATCGACTTCCGGCTACGCTCACATAACAACGCCGGCTTTCGATGAACTGGCGGCTGCCGGAATGACTTTTCGTCGAGCGTACTGTCAGTATCCAGTCTGCGGACCTTCCCGTGCGTCATTTCTCCACGGCCTGTATCCGCAGTCGACCGGGATACTCGATAACACATCCGACATCCGTGACGTCCGGCCCGGCACAGTTTCCATACCTCAACGATTCAAGGAAGCTGGCTACTGGACCGGTGCAGTCGGAAAAGTCTTTCACAATCCCAAAGCGGATCCTGGTGATGTGGCGTGGAACGACAGTCAAAGATTCGAGAACGATGAACTGCCACTGGTCACGCCGATCCGCGATGCGTTCGAAAACGAGTATGGTCCTGTCGACCAGGGGAAAGGACGTCGGCTGTGGCGACAGAAGTATCCGACAATCGCCAAACAGACTCGAGGGCAGCAACCAGGATATGGTCCCTCAGGCCTGCGGGATGATCAGCACAAGGACGGAAAGAATGTGAGACAGATTGCCAAATGGCTGAAGACGAAAGCCCACGGCGAACAACCGTTCTTCTTGGCATGCGGGATTCAAAAGCCGCACGTTCCCTTTCTGGCTCCGAACAAATACTTCGAAATGTACCCTCCGTCCGGTTTGAGGTTCTCGCTTGATCGCGCCGACTTCTGGCAGCAGGCTCCGAAATCAGCAATGGTTAAACGCTACGAAGGGTTCGGCTTCGAATTCAGTGTCGAGAATGATGCACTTCGACGCGAGTACACCCAGGCGTATCACGCATGTATCTCATTTATCGATACGCAGATCGGGCTGCTGTTAGATGCGCTCAAGCAGTCCGGCCACTGGGATGACACCGTCGTCGTTCTGACATCTGATCACGGCTATCAGCTCGGCGAACACTTCATGTGGGGCAAGGTCACACTGTTCGAAGTATGTGATCGAGTCCCATTGATCATTCGCGTACCTGGAACGACGAAAGACGGCTCCTCGAGTGACGGTCTGGTCGAACTGGTTGACCTGTTCCCAACTCTGGCCGATGTGTGCAACGTCCCGGCACCGGAGATTCTGCAGGGACACAGCCTCGTACCGATGCTTTGTCGCCCGGAGACCAGCGGGAAGGATGCAGCTTACACGGTCGTTTCTCGTGGCAGCCGACTGGGTCGAGCAATCCGCACGGATCGCTGGCGATACTCCATCTGGCCAGACGGTGAAGAGTTGTATGATCTCAACGAGGATCCAACTGAGCAGCACAACCTGGCGAATGCGAGCAAGTATGCGGACGTTATGAGTTCAATGCGGCAGCATCTGACGTCCGTCGAATCGAGAGCCAAATCCCAGTCGCCTCGCGCAAAACGATCCAGTGCTGATAATGTTTCATCCAACAGCAGGAAATAGGTCAGATGGCAGCACCTCTCAACAGACGGCAGTTGCTCCGAGGTGCAGGCGGAGCAGTGATGGCTTTGCCATGGCTTGATGCAATGGCAGGATCGAGCCGGACCATCGATGCACCAATGCGCATAACATGCATCGGTTTGAATTTCGGTCTCGTGCCGCAGCTGTTCTTTCCAGAGCAGACCGGCCGTGAATACAAACTGACGGAGCGACTTCAGCCGATGCAGAAGCTGCGGGACGACTTCACAGTGTTCTCCGGGCTGGATCATGGTGTGAACGCTCAGGGGGGACACGGCGGCGTCCACGCCTACCTGTCCGGCGTTCTATCGAAAAACTCGGCCGGCATGCCGGAAGCGAATGTCAGTATCGACCAGAAAGCTGCACAGCTTGTGGGCTCCCAGACGCGATACCCGTCGCTGCAACTGGCAAGTGGAAACGATCCCAATAACCAGATCTCGTGGAGTGCGTCCGGGGTCGCCATCCCACCGATCTTCAACGTTGAGGCGATCTATAAGCTGCTCTTTCAGAGAATGGCCCCAGAGCTACGAGACCGGACACAGGCAGAAGTGGCCGCGAGGACCAGCATTCTCGATCTGGTGAAGACCGATGCCGATTACCTGAAGCGGAAGGTCGGTGCTCGCGATCGCCAAAAACTCGACAGGTATTTCGATTCGGTGCGCGAAGTCGAAAAGCGGCTAGTGCAATCGAGTCTATGGCTGGATAAACCCAAACCAGTCGTTGACTACAAGCTGCCGGTCGGTGCGAACAATCTCGAATTCGTCGATCGAGTACCGCTGTACTACGACCTGATGAGTCTCGCCCTGCAGACCGATTCCACTCGAGTCATCACGCTCGGTCTGGCTGACATTGGTGCGAACTATGGCGGGTTCGACATCACCCGCGGATACCACCAGCTCACGCACCACGGCAAAGTTCCCGAGTACATCACTGAGCTGTCCATCATCGAACAGTTTCACATGAATCAGCTCGCCCGATTCCTGACTCAACTGAAGTCGGTCGAAGAACCGAACGGGAAGAGTCTGCTCGACACCACCATGGTTCTGTTCGGTTCCGGGATGGGGAATGCCAGTTCACATTCGAACAAGAACCTGCCGTTGCTTCTCGCAGGTGGAGGATTCCGGCACGGCGAGCACAAGTCGTATTTCAAAGACGATAGCCGAAAGGCCGCCTCACCTGCCGGAAACCTGTTTGTGTCCATGCTGCAGCGTTTCGGTGTGAAGACAGATAGCTTCGGCACAGCCACCGGCACTCTTACTGGGCTGGAGGTGCGGGCATGACTCGGCACACGAATACACGTGGGGGCGGTTACTGCCGGCCATCAGGCTTGATGTGCAGGCCGACAGGAACCGGTCTTGCGATTCCGTTAGCAGCGTTATTGATGGTGACTCCCCTGCGACAATCGGTTTCCGCGGAGAACGGCCAAGGCAAGCTCACACCCGCTGTTACACGCTATTTCAAGCAGTATTGTTACCGGTGCCACGGTAAAACGACGCAAAAGGCCGACCGGCGGCTGGACCGGCTGCCTGATAAAATTAAGGCTGGCAGCGATCACGCCACGCTCCTTGAAGAGGCTCTCGACGCTATTAACCGAGGTGACATGCCGCCTGCAAAGAAGGGAGTCGTGCAGCCTCCGGCCGACGAAACGCGCCGTGTGGTGTCAACGATTTCCGCATACCTCTCGCATCTGTCGAGTGCGAACTCGGCACAGTCCACGATGATGAGACGGCTGAACCGTTTTGAATATGTTAACACGATGCGGGACCTGCTGGGGTTGCGTCGCGAGTTCTTCGCGTTCACGTCAGACTTTCCCGTTGATGCAACTGATCACGGATTTGATAACAACGGCGAAGTACTCACCCTGTCCGATCATCAATTGCAGCGTTATCTGGAGGTGGCCGAAACCTCGTTCGATGCGGCGTCCTTCTTCGATGTCGATCGACCGAAGCCCCAGGAATGGCATTACACAGGCAAAGACTTCAACGGCGTTCAGTCTTACGAACGGGCTCCGGTCACCTGGCGTCTCATCGTCGACGACGAGTATCTGGAAATTGGCCACGGACAGCCCAGTGAGCGGCACGCCAACTTCGTTCCGTCGTTTGCCAGAAAAAGTGGTGTGCCGGCTGATGGCTGGTACACGATTAAGGTTGAGGCGGCTGCGGCGAACCGGCTGGATCATGGTTATGACCACAGCGAGTTCGAGCGATTCAGATCGCAGCGTCTCAAGATGGCACTGTGGATCGCTCCGAATGCCAGACTGCTCAACAAGAACGCGGCAGATCAACGGCAACTGCTCAAGGTCTGGGACCTGCCTGACGCTCAGTCCGAAGTATTTACTCAACGCGTCTGGCTCAGCAAAGGAGCGATTCCGTTTGTGAGTTGGACGAATGGTGTCAGCTCGAAGGGCAACATCCGCCGAGTTACTGAGAAGCACCACCCGGAAGTGATTCGAGCCACGACAACGCAGCTGGATGCAGCGAAGCTGGGGAATCTCGAAGCGAAGGCGCTGGTCGCCAAGCTGGCGAAGAACAAAGACAACAAGCTTCTTTCCGAGGTGTATCGCGGCCCTCGCATCCGCGTCTGGAGTATGGACATTGAAGGGCCGAGCTTTGATCAGTGGCCGCCTGCCAGTCATCGATTGCTTTTCGGCGACGAGACAGATGCTTCGAAGATCGATATCGGTCAGACCGTCGTGAAGTTTGCGGGCCGTGCATTCCGACAGCCGGTCACAGCTGAGTCAGTCGAACACTACGCGACTTTCATTCGCCGCCGAATCAGCGAAGGCGAGGCGCCAGCAAAGGCCGTCAAGCTTGGGTTGGCCGCAATTCTGACGTCTCCCCGTTTTCTCTATCTGGACGAAGGCAACGACGAGGCCAGTTCAGAACTCACTCTGCACGAGCTGGCCACCCGACTGTCTTACTTCCTTTGGAGCAGCATGCCAGATGACAGACTCACGGCGGCCGCCGAATCGGGAAAGCTTGCTACTTCGGAAGGATTGATCTCCCAGGTTGATCGCATGCTTCAAGACGACAAAGTTGACGCCTTTGTCGAACACTTCACGGACACGTGGCTCCGGATCAATTCTCTCGGCTCGATGCCGCCAGATCCCAAAGCCTTCGGTGCCTACTACCGGGACCGGCTCGAAGAGCTGTTCAAGACGGAGACGCGGCTGTTCTTCGGCGACCTGTTGACGACCAACGGCTCAATCGTAACGTTGCTCGACAGCGACTACGCCTTCCTGAACGACGCCCTGGCCACGCACTACGGCGTCAGTGGCGTTCACGGCGAAAACTTTCGGAAGGTCGCCCTCAAGCCAGAGCATCGACGGGGCGGTCTGCTGGGTCAAGGCAGCGTCCTCACACTTTCAGCAAACGGTATCGAGACCTCGCCCGTTGTTCGCGGCATCTGGGTTCTTGAGAACATTCTGGGCACTCTGCCCCCACCTCCACCACCGGATGTGGAACCGCTTGAACCGGACACACGCGGCACGACCACAATCCGCGAACAGCTCAACAAACACCGCACTGTTGCAGCGTGCGCCGATTGCCACCGAAAGATCGACCCGGCCGGATTCGCCCTTGAGTTCTACGACCCGATTGGCGGCTTTCGGACTCGCTACCCGGGACGCGGCCGGAACACACCTGCAGTGGACGGTTCCGGACAGCTTCCGACCGGAGAGTCCTTTGACGACGAACGTGGTCTGAAGAAACTTCTCGTTGCTCGCAAAGACCGGTTTGCGGAAGCCCTCACGGAGAAACTACTGACCTACGCCACCGGCCGCTCCATGACCTTTCGAGATCAACCAGACATCAAACGGATCGCCGCCGACTCCGCGAAGGATGGATACGGACTGCGGGATCTGATTTTCAGGATCGCCGCCAGCGAAACGTTCAGGAAGCGGTAGTCCTCACAACCACACAGTCGTATCGTCGATCAATGCGAAAAGATAACGCATACATGACTGCTTCACGTTGCGCATTCATCAAGAGTGTTGCAACAACGGGCGCCGCCCTGCCATTTGCATGCCCGAGCATCCTCAGCGCGAAGTCATCGAACGAATCGCTGAATATCGCATCGATCGCGGTTGGCGGTCGAGGCTGGTCGGATGTGAACGGTGCGGCTCACGGGCACAATCTGGTCGCGTTCTGTGATGTCATGACCGAGG
>JACLAC010011031.1_pt1 | contig 39273 bp, 28 predicted proteins | sample 8027881 | NCBI WGS metagenome assembly JACLAC01 (sample SAMN15725517, study PRJNA655200) | protist metagenome | isolation source: fluorescence activated cell sorting (FACS) single amplified genomes of... | place: Spain: Blaines Bay Microbial Observatory, Mediterranean Sea | collected 2016-01-19 | reverse complement strand
TGTGCGCTCATCAGGCTATTCGAACAAATACTATGTCGATGGTACAGAAACAAAGTCATTAAGTTTGAAGGAAGGCTATACTTATTATTTCAACGTAGAAGATTCCTCCACAAACAATCACCCCCTATTCATTGGGACATCATCAGGGGGAGGAAATTATAGCAACGAATATTCTTCAGGAGTTACAGGTACCCGAGCTACAAATGGTCTTTTGACTTTCACTGTACCCACTGATGCACCTTCCACCCTCTATTATAATTGTGGTCTACATTCATCAATGGGAGGGGTCATCAACATCATTGAATCCAATTCGGTTTCTGCTTCGAACTCCCCAGCCATTGATACGAATCGTTGCACAGCGATCAAAAACTCGATTATCGATGCTGGATTTGAATCTGAAGTTACTGTCAGTTGCGACAATTACCATGCATATTTGGCCTCTGACACCTACCCAAGTCATGATTTAATGAATGGCATTACGGCAACAAACGAGCAGACAGCAGTTCCGGCCAAAGACTACACCAGCCCCATTATACTATCTCCAAGTCCAATCAACTCTGGAAGCTTCACAACTAGAGATGCCGCTTTGGGAGTTGCCGTCAATGGTGTTCCGATTTACGACTATTCAAGTGGAGGAGAATTAAATATCAGCAATTGGAGTTACGATTCAAAGGGGGACACACACGCGCTTGGACAGTTGGACAACTGTGGTGGCCACTCAGGTCGCGGTGATGATTATCATTACCACAAAAAACCCACGTGTATGATTGATCAAATGGCAAACAAAGATGCAAATCCGATTATCGGCTGGGCATTTGATGGCTACCCAATTTATGGAGACAATGCTCCTGATGGCAGTCCTCTTAGCTCCTTGGGGTTGTGTAATCACACCTCAGATGACAATTTTGGTTACCGCTATCATACCTCTCCTTCTGCTCCTTACATACTCATGTGCTTAGTAGGGATGACTGACTCGTCAAAGTTGGAAACTGTAAGGGTCGCGCCACTGCCGGGGCGAACGAGCGGCCGGCCAATCAATGTAGTGGACTTGAGTTTTCAGGCCAACGCTAACACTAAGACCTTGAGCTATAAGTATGGAAACACCGATTACTATATTCGCTACACACCCAGTGGTAACGACTGCTATGGCTTTGAGAGCAAGACGGTCGAAGACGGTGGGGTTATCAAGAGTGGAACATATTGCAGATAGTCATCAAAGAAAATCCCCTTAGTTTGTCTAAATAGGTCTAATGGTCTACCAGAAAAATACTTTTGAAGACGGTGCTAAATACGAACGGATGATGGGGGTCTGGAGCAAACTGGTGGGAACACATTTCCTTGAATGGCTAAGCCCTACTGGTGGACTGAATTGGATTGATATTGGATGTGGCAGTGGGGCTTTCACAGCCCAAGTGGCTGAGTTTTTCTCTCCTAGTCATTTATTGGGCATTGATCCTTCAGAGGCACAAATCGAATTTGCAAGAAATCGCTCAATCAAGCATCCAGTTACTTTTCAGACTGGAGATGCAATGTCTCTCCAATGCGTCGACAACTCTATGGACATTGCGACAATGGCCCTAGTCCTCTTTTTTGTACCAGATCCAGAAAATGCCTTGGCAGAAATGAAGAGAGTCGTCAAACCTGGTGGTATCATCGCAGCTTATGTCTGGGATATTTTTGGAGGAGGTATGCCACTTGCGCCGCTACATCGTGAGTTGCAGAAAAGAAAAATCGAATATCAACTGCCACCGAAAGCAGAAGTTTCCAAAAAAGATGAACTCAAGAGGCTGTGGAATGATACAGATCTAAAATTAATTGAATGCAAACAAATCAGTGTTACCCGGCAATTTGAGAACTTTGAGGAGTTCTGGAATATCACCTCTTCTTCCCATTCGATGTCACTCGTCTTCAAGAAGCTGAATCCCCAGTTGATCTCTGATATTCGTCTAAGTGTTCAAAAAGAGTTCAATCAAGAATCATTAAAGCCACTCAAAATTCAAGCACATGTTAATGCGATCAAAGGGTTCGTTTAATTAAAATTTAGCTAATCTATCAATTACATTAGTCGCAAATTTTGCCTGTCTTTTGACGATTGTGATTTAGGCTCTTCCACCTCTTTTTTCTAAAGATACTAGAAATTTATCCTTACAAATTCAGGAGATCTGATGAGCGAGAAGACGGTTGTTTTTGAGGACGGGAACGCTTACGAAAAGATGACGGGGGTTTGGAGCCAAATTGTCGGCAAAGAATTTATTGAATGGCTGAACACTGCAGGAGGACTGAGTTGGGTCGACATTGGCTGTGGTACTGGAGCTTTTACATACCAAGTGGCTGAGCTGTGCTCTCCCAGTCATTTATTGGGTATTGAGCCTTCAGAAGCCCAAATTGGATTCGCCCGTAAACGCCCCATGGCGCACCAAGTTACTTTCCAGACTGGGGAAGCGACAGCGTTAGCTTGTGAATCCTCTTCTTTCGATGTAGCAACCATGGCCTTGGTTCTCTATTTTCTACCTGATCCAGCTCTTGGAGTGAATGAAATGAAGAGAGTCGTAAAACCTGGAGGCATCATTGCTACTTATGACTGGGATGTTCCAGGTGGCGGCTTACCGCATGAGTGGCTTCACAAAGAGCTTCGCAAACGAGGAATCGAGTATCCTTTGCCTCCAACCGCTGAGGTTTCAAGGATGGATGAACTCGAAAAGCTTTGGGATGAGGCGGGTTTAAGATCAATTGAATGCAAGCAATTCAGAGCCACACGAACATTTACAAACTTCAAAGAACTTTGGGATATTTCAATGAAAGCTCCAGCATTTTCAGGGGTTTTTGATGATTTGGCTCCAGAAGTAATTTCGGACATCCGCTCCACCGTTGAAAGTGAGCTAAAACAAAGCTCTTCTGGTTCTGTCAGTATTCACGCTCACGCCAATGCAATCAAAGGGATCATTTGATTGAATTTCAATAATTCTTGTAGCAAGAACAATCGAAGATTATATTCACAATTAAAATTGATCTGTCTGGTTTTTGTGGCTATCAATGATTGATACTTCTTATTATCTCCTGCATTGTTTCACTAAGAAAATAGAATTTAAAGACTAAGCACAAAGTTTGGTCATAAGTGAAATCTACTGATGGATTTCTCCAGAAGTTTTTCAACAAGCTTTTAGTTGCAATTGAAAGAAAATGCCTGCATCAAATAAAGAATTTTCAAAGTTTTGTTTAGAAAATATGGAAGGGAACTTTGTAGAGTGGTTGAGAAACCGGAGCTCAACCTCTTGGGAAAAAATGGTTTATCACAGATTTACAATAGATGTAGAAAAAAACACGATTCCAGAAGATGTCTTCAAGAAGTATTTGCAACTCGAACACAATTTTGTACGTTCAGCAATAACGATTTTTGCTTATGCACTTGCCAAAGCTACGGCAATCGACGATCAAAATCGTCTAATATCCATTCTATCTGCTTTAGGAAATGAACAGGATGACTATTTCCAGAAGACATTTACGTCAATGGGGGTGAAGGAAAAGGAGTTGAGTGAATTTAAACTTGATGGTAAAGCTAGGTTACTGAGAGATGGGGCAATCAAAATTGCACAAACGAGATCATTCCTGGAAATACTGACTACCATGTTAGCTGCGGAGTGGATGTATCTGACTTGGTGTGAGCGTGCTAGGGATGGTCACATGACAGGTCCATCTAAAGAGTGGGTTGAGTTGCACCTTTCACCTGATTTCCACAAACAAGTAAGCTGGTTGAAAAATCGTGTAAATGAGTTGGGTGCAAAAGCCCCTTTAGATCTCCAAGAAAAATGCGCACAGCATTTCAAAAATATGCTGGATTGGGAGATCGCTTTTCATCATCATCCATATGGGAACGTCTGATATATTTTGGTTTTCTTATTTAGATGCTAGAGTTTTAAATCATCAGTATTTTTGGCAACAATTAAAAACTCATCAATTCAATTTTTTCCACTCTTTTACCAATTACAGAGTCTCAGGTAGATCAATGCTTTTTTTAAAACTAATTTCTTCTTATAAAAATTTCATATACTAATATAGTTTCAGTTTTCGCTTAGTTCTAAAAAAAATAATCTCCAAAATTTCTGGTATACTCTCTGGCGAAGCAATTGAAGAGAAATAAACTTTATCAGCAAATTAGGGCTAAGACTCTTAATTTTAATTGGTAGGAGTTTTTCAAAAAACCAAAACAGGTGTCACATAGTGGCATTGCTAGTAACGTAGATTGATTGACCTCATCTCATGCAACAAAATCTACAGAAACCTCTCCAAGCTCTTTAAAACCAATTTTAATTTTTGCTGGTTTCTCTATAAATACTGTTTGAACTACGCTTCCAAGCATCAAAAATTCTCCTGCTTTAAGCGGTTTCTGAAGTCTAACATAGTGATTAGCAAGCCAGACTAAAGCATTTAGAGGATTTCCCATAATGTCCGCACCTATTCCAAATCCAACTTCTTTACCATCGATTTGCATCCAACCCTTAATTTCACAGAGTGGAATGGATTTCCAGTCAGATAGCTCTTCTCCCAATACTACGCCTGTATTGAAGAAATCATCTGCAATCAAAATCGGGGTCGGAAAGTTTGGATAATCAATATAACGATCTTCAACAAGTTCGATTGCTGCCATCAAAGCACCAACACCATCTCGAACCATTTCAATGTTATATGGAGTCTCCTGCTCTGGAAAATTCTTGGAAAGCCGCACAGCAATTTGACATTCAATTCCAATTTTTTGAAAATCAGAAAGCCTCAGAGTCGTCTGACTTGGAAAAACCTTTGTTTCAAACACTTCTCCTGAGCAGGGATGTGAAATGGATAGGAAATCCTGCATAACTTTAGTGGTGCAGCCTATTTATTACCAACGAGCTCCCCAAAAACATGATTTTTTAGACGTGAATGAATTGCTTTCTGAACGATGTATCCTTGGTCAATTGACAGCACTATCATAGATTCATCTGGAAGGGCTGTTGGTGGTCCCCCAACTCTTGACCGGATCAGATGATTTGCTAACGCAGATATTTGGTTTTGGTTCAAGAAATCCCCTTCCTCAAGAGTTTTTTTTACATATCTTTAGTCTAATAATTTGGATTCACTTATTCTTGAATTAAGCAAGTTAGCTTCATGAAAAGATTAAGTTATCTGATTCCTATCACCTAGCATCGCAGGATATTAATCTCGGCCCGGGAATTTTTTGAAGAAGTTCCAGATTGCTGTATGAAGAGCAAAATTCCCAAAATTTCCACTATGACCTGATCCTTCAACGATATGATAGCGCACCTGCCAATTAGATTCGCAATTCCCATAGAAAAAAGATTGTACAGGATGCGGACCCCACACATCCTTAAAAGTCATGGGAATGGTTGAGCATTTGGAATACATTGCCCAGTTTTCTGCACTCTCTTTTGCTGAAACAAATTGATGTTGTACTTTAGATAAGCCCCCATTTAAGGGGATTAGTGGATCGTCAGCACCATTGATTTGAAAAACTGACACACCATTGAGGGGTGAGATTTTCGATAATTCCAATGTCTGCTGGCTAACAATGGGGGCAATTCCCTTTAAGATATTCGTTTCTTTAGCCAACTTGTTTACCATACCTGCTCCATTGGACATGCCCACAGCATAAACAGATGATAGATCCACGAAGCTTTTTTCTGAAATTGCATCAATTATCCCTTCCACCCAGGCAACATCATCTGCTTGAGATGCCTCCACACCCAAATTCCAACTTTTCTCTAAACCTTGTGGAAAAATTCCAATAAATTCATTGTTATCAATTAGTTCATGCACCTCACTCAGATTACTGTAAAACTTTCTGCAGTACCCCCATTTCCGTGGAAGTAAAATACTATTGGGTAATTGGATTGGTTATGCTGCGAAGGATATCTGATAAAATATTCACGCTTTTCTATACTTCCTTCAACAATTTGGTCCAGATAATACTTTTGCAAACCAATTGGAAAATTTTGAATTGCTAAGAAATTTTGATTAACTAAAGTTGAATTATCGTTTTTATCTGATGATGAATTCATGGAGCATCCAGCAAGAATACTGGTAATCAACAAAAATCCGAATGAGGCAGAGATGCACTTCATCTGATTATCAAGAGATGTTTTTGCTCAAAATTTATTTTCAGCAATCGCTTATTTGACTAAAATTTGAGTCTGTTTGATCAATCGCTTGAAAGCAAAATATTTGACTGCTATTTGATTAGATATTCAGTACCCAGACAGTATGTATGGAGAATCAATCTGCACCAGGAGAATTTTTAAAGAAATTCCAGATAACTGTATGAAGGGGGAAGCCTTTGAAATACGATCTATGACCTGAGCCCTGCACAACATGGAAACGTACCTGCCTACCCGATTCACACTCATCGTAAATAAACCCCTTTGTACGGAAAGGCCCCCAATTTTCTTCAAAGCGAGTTGGCACTTTTGCGCAATTTGAATACCGAGCCCAGTTTTGTGCACTATCCTTTGCTGAAACAAATTTATGGAGTATTCGAGACAATCCTCCCTCAAGTGGAACCAAAGGATCATTGTCTCCATTGACTTGAAAAACAGAAATTCCTCTATGGGGGGTTACTTTAAGCATTTTAACTGTCTGTTGACTAACAATTGGTGCAATTCCACTAAAAATTTCTGTTTCCTTGCCGAGTTTATTGACCAATCCTGCCCCATTGGAAATACCTACTGCATAAACAGATGTTGAATCTACAAATCTGAACTGTGAAATTTCTTCAAAAATTTCTGTAATCCAAGCGACATCATCCGCTTTAGACGGCTCCAGACTGAGATTCCAGCTTTTTCTAAAACCCTGAGGAAAGATTCCGATAAACTGATTGTCATCAATAAGCCTGTGAACTTCACCCAGATTACGAAAGAATTTAGAGGCTGTACCTCTGCCGCCATGAAAGTAAAATACTATCGGATAGTTTGAGCGGCTTGGCCTGACTGGAAACCGGACAAAATATGTACGTTCCTGCAAAACCCCCTCTACCAATTGAGGAAGTGAAAACTTTTTTAGACCAGCTGGAATCACAGATTCTTTAGAGAGATTTGAAATAGAATCTGTTGGGGAGGAACCAGGATTTATTTGCAATGGATTATTATTTTGGGAGCACCCAACTGAAGCGAATAAGATGACAAAGGTACCCCAGAAGAAACATAATCGCTGAAGCTTAACAACAAATTTAGACTTCAAGATCTTATCTCTACTCAATTGAAAGTTTCTAATTTTTTTCACTTTTAAGGATTTATCATTTTTGGAATAGGGCCATTTTATTTACTTCCAATCGAAAACTCCCTTTCTGCTTATCACTAATCATGAGGCCAATCTGAGCAATTCTACTGGTGTCAAGCTTTGGGTAATCTGGCAATAACCTTCCCCTGTAAGACGCTTTAAACCCCTTAAATGGCAGATAAATTTCTATCCATTTTCCTATTTCAGTTTTGAAATGCTGATAAAACGCAGCCCCATCTACTCTGATTGTCTGTCTCAATCTTAACTGGTACTTATTCCCATCTCCTCTAATTTTAAGAAAGATTCCTTGGTATTTTTCAGCATCCAATTGATTGACTATCGACCTTACTGAGGCAAAACCACCTCCATAATCAAGGGATACCTTTCCTTCAAAAACTAAGGCACCCTGCTCATCAAGGCTTAGCCGAGATTGGGAAACACCTCCCATTACTCCATCGTTTACAATCATCCAACTACCTGCTGTCTCTGGGCTATTGAAATCATAAATATCTAATAAATTTGATGATAAAGCAGAATTGGAAATCAGCATTGTAAAAAAACTCAAAATTAAGTGGCGACAATATAACATACTGGTTGAGATGAAATTGTTAGAGGAGAAATTTATTTCTATCGTCTTAAAAATTAGAACTTAGCTAATCAGAAAGCAAATCTTACTCGAGTATGCATCTAAGAAAAAATAGAGGGTGACTAAGAGCTCACACATTTGTTTAGCAATTTATGATTGGCTTCGGACCTCATTGTCACCTTGTTAATCCTCAAAAGGCTCTACAATTCTTGACTCATTTACTAGCAAAGTGTAGAGACCCCAATTGTCGCAAAAATTATAAACCGTTAGTCAATTTTGAACATGCTGCGTCGCTGGTTACTGTATGGTCTTTGTACTCTATTATTGTTGAGTTGCGGAGAACCTGTTCCTGTATACTGTACTCCAGATGAAGAACAATGCACCTCGATAACGGAGGGTGGATTTGAAACCGGCACTGTAGCTGGTGTTACTGCGGGGGGCGCTGCAGTCATCGCTTTGGTTGGGGGAGCCAGTCTTGGTGGTGGATACGATGGTGGAGGTTCCGGTGGTGGTTCATCCAGTACAACGACGCCAAGTACTCCAACAACAGCTAAAGTCGGAGTCCTGCTTGACAGCGTGGTGGCTGGCGTCAGCTTTGAGACCAGCAGTGGTCTGACTGGGCTCACCAATGCCAGCGGTGAGTTCTCCTACCAGACAGGAGATACGGTCAGCTTCCGTCTCGGGGATGTTGAGCTAGGCAGTGTGGCGGCCTCTCCAGTACTGACTCCTGTTGAGTTGGTTGGTGCGGTCAGCACTGCTGACAGAAGAGTCATCAATCTCTCCCGCTTTCTACAAAGCCTTGATGATGACGCTGATCCTTCCAATGGACTGAGCGTTACCGAATCAGCCCGGACTGCACTCGCTGGCCGCTCCCTCAACTTCAACCTGCCTGTATCTACTTTCGAGATTACTGCTAGCGCCGCAGTTCAAGCTGCCTCCGGTCGAACCCTCGTGGATGCCTCCACTGCAATCAATCATCTGCATGGAACCCTCGGTGAGCGAGGGCTCGTGACTCAGGTTGCTGAAGAGGACGAAATCCATCAGGTGGTCCCAGCTTTTGTAGCCGATAGCACGCTAGCTGAGGCAGTCAACGCCAACCCCGAACTCTGCCAGTTTAACAATACCCTGCTCAGCAGCGGCCAGAGTGTCATCGCCTATCAAAGTGCTTTGGTGCCCTTCGGACAAAGCTGCCTCTCACAAACCAGAACTTGCAACAGCGGAGTCCTCTCTGGCTCCTACAGTGCCGGGAGTTGCAGTGCGAGAAGTGCAAGTGAATGCAGCCTGGGCGGTCAAGCCATCGAGCATGGAGCTAGCGTCACCGCATATGCCAGCGACAGCATAGCTTTTGGGGGTAGTTGTACCTCTCAAACTCGAACCTGTAACAACGGAGTTCTCTCTGGTAGCTACAATGCCAGAACCTGCCAAGTGGCTAGCGCAGCCTCCTGCACATTCAATGGTGAAGCTGTAGCTCATGGCACCAGCTTTACCGCCTATGCAGCCAGTAAGGTGGATGCCGGGGGGAGTTGCAGTGCCCAGCTGAGAAGTTGCGACAATGGAGTCATCAGCGGAAGCTATGCTTTTGCCAGCTGTGAGGTGGAAGAAGAAGTCACCATCCAGCCTGTTTGTTTCTTTGATGGAATAGCAATCAACCACGGCACCATTGTCACAGCTTACGCTGCTCAGAATGTCCCATATGGCTCCGTTTGTAGTGCAGAGCTAAAAACCTGCAATAGTGGCAATCTATCTGGCAGCAATGCCTACTCAAGCTGTCGAGTATCAGATCCAGTGGCCTGTGCCTTCAACAGCTTCAGCATAGCTCACGGCAATAGTGTCACAGCTTACAGCACAGCTTCAGTTGACTATGGCAGTAGCTGTTTATCAGAGCAGAGGTTGTGCAGCAACGGAGTGCTCAGCGGAAGCAATGCCTACCCAAGCTGCCAAGTCAATGAGGCGAGTTCCTGCACCTTCAACGGCCAAACGTTTAGCAGCGGTTCCAGTGTGACAGCTTATGAGAGCGACTCGATCAGCTTTGGCTCAAGTTGCCAGACTGAGCTGCGTAGCTGTACTAACGGAACTCTAAGCGGTAGCTATACCAATGCAGCTTGTAGCGTGGCCTCTGCTGCTTCCTGTACTTTCAATGGGCAGACGATTGCTCATGGTACTTCAATCAATGCCTATGAGTCTTCCTCCGTAGCTTTTGGCAGCAGCTGTACATCCCAGAGCCGCACCTGCTCCAATGGTACTTTAAGCGGCAGCTATACCAACTCCACTTGCAGTGTGGCGGGAGCCCGGAAGTGTGCATTCAATGGAGAGACAGTAAATGATGGCCAATCAGTCACAGCCTACCAGGCAGCGTCTGTATCTTATGGAGCTAGTTGTACATCCGAGAGCAGAAGCTGCTCCAACGGTTCACTCAGTGGCAGTTACTCCTTCGGCAGCTGCTCTGTGCAGTCACCGGCAACTTGTAGCTTCAACGGACAAACGATTGCCCATGATGGATCGGTGACATCCTATCAGGTCAATTCGGTAGCATATGGAGAGGAATGTAGTTCTGAAACAAGGAATTGTAGCAACGGAACACTAGTAGGAACTTACTCGAATTCAAGTTGTTCCGTAGCTGCTGCAGCTGGTTGTAGCTTTGGTGGTCAAACAGTGGATCATGGCAGCAGCATAACGGCTTATCTGTCTGATTCAGTCGCTTATGGGCAGACCTGCTCTACCCAGACAAGAAGCTGTTCAAACGGAACCCTCAGCGGCACGTATACAAATTCGAGTTGTTCTGTAGATACACCAACCAGTTGTAGTTTCAATGGTCAGACAGTGGCCCATGGTTCTTATATAAAAATGTATGCTTACGATGAAGTACCCAGTATGCAAAGTGGATTGGGTTATACCTGTGAAAATACTAATTCTGACATTCTATGTCAAAATGGAGTACTAATGACCAATATGAATTACCAACATACATCCTGTGAAGCTGTTCCAGCGTCAACGTGTGCATTTTACACCTCTCAGGTTAGCTACTATGATGTGCCTTTTGTGATCGTAGCCGATGGGGATAGTATTATTGCGTACAGACATAACTCAGGAGATACCTGGCTGGGATCTTGTTCTGAATTGAAAGAAATTAGAGAATGCTCAAATGGGGCACTCAGTGGATCATATTCATATTTAACATGTAAATAACTAATAATAAATGAATTCCAGGAATCATTGAAATGTCATGATTAGATCCATAACAAAAGGTGGATTATTAAAATATTTAACAATTTTGTTAGTTTTTTTTACAGGATCCGGCAGTTTGAAGGCCGAGTTTTCTCGTGCCATCCGTCCGGTAGTCCTGCCTAATGAAACCGGTCAACAAGCTCAACTCTATCAGAATAGCCATGCCCTGCTGATTGGAGTCAGTGACTATCAAAACGGCTGGCCTGATCTACCCGGGGTTCGCAAGGATATTGCTTTAGTTCAGGAAGCATTGGAAGAAAATGGCTTTGAAGTGATGACTATTGATGACCCCAATAGTGAGCAATTAGATAAAATCTTTGACCAGTTTATCAGTATCTACGGACGTGATCCAGAGAACCGATTGTTGATTTATTTCGCCGGACACGGACACTCCCAACTGCAAACCTACGGCACAACCATGGGCTACTTAGTGCCCACTGATGCTCCCAATCCCCAACAGGACCTCCATGGCTTTTTGGATAAAGCCCTGGATCTACAAATGATTGATGTCTACTCCAGGCGAATCCAGTCCAAGCACGCTCTCTTCCTATTCGATTCCTGCTTCAGTGGTGAACTCTTCGCTCTCACTCGGGCTGTGCCTGAGGAGATTGCCAGTAACACCACAAAACCAGTTCGCCAATACATCACCTCTGGCTCTGCCAATGAAACTGTGCCTGATCAGAGTGTTTTTCGAGAGCAGTTCATCAACGGAATTGGTGGGGATGCGGATACCAACAGCGACGGCTATGTCACCGGTTCTGAGCTTGGTCAATTCCTCTTCTCCAGTGTCACCAAGTACACAAAGAATTACCAAACTCCTCAGTATGGAAAAATTCGAGACCGCAACCTTGACCAGGGAGATTTTGTCTTTACCGTACAATCTGACTTCATGCGCCAAACAGAGCTTCAACTTGAAGAACAGGTCAAGGAAGCCAAGAAGAAGATCAAGCCTGTCAATAATGAATTTAGGGAAATCGTTAGTTTCCTATTGGATGGCCAGCGAACCCGAGCTGGAGCGCTACTCAGCAAATATGCTGACAAACCAAAGGTCCAAAAGTTTATGGGCTTCTTCATCAAGCAGCCTCCTCCAGTACAATATGAACTTGGACAGGTCTATCGCAAAGCTTTAGGTGTTGATGAGAATTTGGCCTTGGCTAAAATCTTCTACAAGCAAGCTGCTGAGCGTAATCATCCCAAGGCTCAGACGATGTTGGGCTACATGCACCGGAATGGAATTGGAACGGAGGTGAATTTGGAAAAGGCTGTTAGCTGGTACCAACGGGCTGCTGAACAGGGAGAGGCTACTGCCCTTTTCAATCTTGGAGGTATGTTCCGCAAGGGCTATGGAGTACCACAAAACGATCGGAAGGCTCTTGAACACTATCGGCAAGCAGCAGCCAAAGGAAATGCACAGGCCAAGCAGATGCTGCGGAGACTTTCAGACTGATTGCCAATGCAACAACAACCTCAGCGCTGGTTGATCTATCTCAGTCTAATCCTGCTTATCGTCAGCTGCGGAGAACCAGTTCCAGTCGACTGTACTCCAGATGAAGAGCAGTGCACGACTGAAACTGAGGGAGGTTTTGAAACAGGGCCTGTTGCAGGAATTGCTGCCGGTGGTGCCGCCATAGTTGCCATTGCTGCCGGGGGACTTGGTGGTGGAGAGGGTGGAGGATCATCTTCTTCTAGTTCAGGTGGAGCAAGTAATACTAATCAAAATACCCCCACGCTTACTGGGACACTTCTCGATAATGTTGTCGGAGGAGTAAGCTACAATACATCTTCCAACCTCTTCGGCTTGACCAATACCAATGGTCAGTTCCAATACCGCAGTGGTGATCAGGTCACCTTCACAGTTGGTGAAACCGTATTAGGCGAGGTTAAGGGCGGCGAACTGATCACTCCAGTAGAACTTGCTCGTACAAACAACACAGCGGACCGTCGGGTGATAAACATCTCCCGCCTGCTACAATCACTTGATCAGGATGATGATCCCTCCAACGGTATCAGTATCAGTCCAACTACCCTATCGTTATTAGGTCAGCAAGCTTTCGAATTTGATCTTCCAGTCACTGAGTTTCAGCTTAAGGTCAATCCTTTCATCGAGAACATTTTCAACCGGCCCATAGTAGATGCTGGCGAGGCGATCAACCACCTGCACAGTAGCCTCAATTTAGCGGGCAGACCTGGTAGCATTGGGAGTCAAGACGAAATTCGCTTGTTAGTTCCAGGTTTCGTAACAGTCACACCAACAAATGAGCCTTCTGAACCACCTACCTCCCCAACTCAAATCAACTGCAACTTCGCGGGTGGAACAGTTCCCGATGGCGGCAGCGTCATCGCTTACCAATCACCAAATGTTGCTGCTGGCCAGCTTTGTTCCTCACAAACTCGCATCTGCAACAACGGCTTACTAAGTGGGTCGTATGCCTACATGAGCTGCCAGGTGCAGGAAGCACCTGACTGCCAGATCAATGGCAACTCCATTGCCAACGGCACTAGCGTCACCACCTACCAAAGTTTGACCGTTCCCTTTGGGCAAAGTTGCCAGTCAGAGCTGCGCCTCTGTACCAATGGTGCCCTTAGCGGCACCTATCTTTTTCAAAGCTGTAGTGAGGCCGAACCCACCAGCTGTGCTTTCGATGGAGCTGACGTTCCCCACGGTGGAGTCGTAAATGCTTTTTTAGAGGATAGTGTTTCCAGTGAAGGCAGCTGCAATTCACAAGTGAGAAGTTGTTTCAATGGGGTTTTAAGTGGGACTTATGCTCACGGAAGTTGCACTATCCAGCAAGCACAGGGTTGCGGCTTTCATGGTCAGACAATCGACAGTGGAAAATCAGTGACTGCATATATCTCTAATTCTGTTCCATTCGGCAGCAACTGTATTTCAGAGACTCGTTCCTGTGATAATGGATTTTTATCTGGAAGTTATGCTTACAATTTTTGCTCAATACGTGAAGCTGCATCTTGTGAATTTGGAAACCAAACTATTTTTAGTGGGGACAGTGTTAACGCATTTGAAACCCAAACAGTTCCCAATGGCAGCAATTGTATTCAACAGACTCGAATTTGCACTAATGGAACACTAAGTGGCAATTATTTATTCGAAAGTTGTTATGTGGAATCAGATTTAGATGTTTCGCAAAATACTAAATTAACTGTTAAAAATTTAAGTTCTTCAAATTCTGGCAACTTCGTTATTTCAAACAATACAAATTCTTTCCTACTCTCCGCATTTTCATCTGTTACAGCACGAATTACTCAACTCATAAGCCCTAGTGGACGTGATGAGTTGGCCTATCTAGAATCCACCGCTAGTGGACTCACAAGTTTTGGTGATGGACCATATGAAAACTATTTGGTACCAATGCGCCCCGACATTGATGCTGAAGCAGGAACCTGGACTTATCAGATTACAGGGGCAAGTGAAGTGAAGTTGACCGTCCGCGAAGATGAACCCTCTGCCATTGGTGAACCAAGCCTACTTGTGCAACCCTATCTAGCTAGTGATCAGAGCTATAATCTCGACACCGTTTGGCAGCTAGTGAGGGGGCTCTACACCGATAACAGCCTCAACGTCACCATCGGCCAGACTATCAATATTAGCGAAGAACAATACCGCACGGTCTCCGACAGTTTTTTCAATGCAGAAACCCAAGCCTTGGTTACCCAAGGTAGAGCCGATGCCGTTAATATTTTTCTGGTGGAGGAGGTAGAGGGTGGAGGAGTTCTGGGGATCGCTGCAGGTATTCCTGGATCACTAGGCATTCAGGGACCACACAATGGGGTACTGGTCAGCCTGGGTTCCCACTTGTCCGGGCCTTTCTTCAATCAATCTATCAATGATCAACTACTTGCTGAAACCATTGTTCATGAGGCGGGGCATCTGCTTGGACTCTGGCATCCAACAGAGGATAACGGAGTAGAGTTTGATCCATTGGATGATACCGCTGAATGCAGTAAGTCCATCTATGACAGCAACAATAATGGACAGGTCTCTGCGGAGGAATGTGTTGGCCATGGTGCTGAGAACATCATGTTCTGGGCTTCCTGGGGCGGTGGAGATCAGAACCAGTTTACTGAAGACCAGCGGACAATTCTCAGGCAATCTCCCCTAGCTTTCAAAGGAGAGACCCAAGCTAGTCAAACTGGAGATGGGATCACTCTGACCTATCCGACTGAACTCGCCTCAACTGTTACTTCACAAGCAGCCACGTTAGCGTCTGTCCAAGATTATGTCGAATTGATGCTGGAATGTCAGAAGAGTAGTACTCCCCAAAGCATTGACCTGATTCTTGCTCAAGGCTGTGTCAATTTTCAGGATCTTCACTACAGGCCTAACTACTTGCCAAGCAATCTTGATGGACTGAGCCAGATTGATGATTACGTCAATTTGGTCCGCCAAAACGATCGGTTCTCCTACTACTTTGAACCTGTTGCGTTCTCAGAAAACACCCAGGCTCTAAGCGGAGGACGCTCTTACATTGGCTTCAGTTACCGAGTCAGCAACAGCAATGCTGTGATCAGCGATAACAATCCCTTTTTACTAGGTGCAGTCTTTCCTTTTACAAGGGCCTGGTGGGATGGACTGGAAGTTGGAGATCGCTTGATTGCTGTGGATGGAATCCAGATATCAGGATTGACCGTAGAAGGTGTCAGAGACCTGCTGCCTAAAACAGAATCAGCGACTACCACACTGACACTTCTTCGTAATGGCAATCAAATCCAGGTCCAGACGGCTTCAGAAACACATCTTTCGAGATCACTTGGTTCAACCAATCAAATCGCCTACCTCAATCTACGAGAGTATACGACTGCCAGTGCAGATCGTGTTCGTGATGATTACACGAGTTTGGTCTCAGCTGGAAGTGGTGGATCTGGAGGTGTGATTCTCGATTTGCGTCAAAATGGAGGCGGCAGCCTATCAGGTGCTTGGAATCTGACAGATTTTCTGGGGCCGAGTAGCGTTGACAACCAGATCATGTTCAGCCTGCAGCAGCAATCGCAGAGCTTTGATTATCGCTTTGGAGTGTATGGTTCAAATCTAGGAATTATAGATCCCAGTAAATTTGTGATCCTGATTGATAGTAGTTCCGCCTCTGCTTCTGAAGTCACCTCGGCTGCACTCAAAGATTTGGGCATCGCCACACTGATGGGTGGTCAAAGTTATGGAAAGGGAGTTGGCCAGAATGTAGTCGGGTTGCTCGATGGCAGTGGGGTCTACATCACCTCCTTTGAGTTACTCTCTTCGCTCGGCAATTCCTGGCACGATCTGGGAGTCAGTCCAGACTATTCCCTCAGCACAGCTCTTCCTGCCACCCCGACTGACGATACCCTGCTGCAGGCAGCGATTGACTTTATCGAGACAGGTAGCGTCAGCCAAGCTACAACCAGCCGTGGCACCACAAAATTTCCTCTGTTGCTGTCAGTGCCTCCTTATTCCCACCCTTGGGATGGGGGTAGCCGCCAAAGATTAAACTAGAGCCCTGCAAGTTGACTTACTTCAAAACAGCAAGAAAAAATTGGCTCCTTCGAGAACACACCCTTTGCGTTTGCTTTCCATGGTTGACTGCAGCAGGAGTTGAAGACCGTGCTTAATCCTGATGGAGCGAAGTATTTGTTGCATGGGAAATATGTAGTAGGCGACCAAGTTATGGAAATCAGTCTGCATCTTAGCAAGGCCCAAATTCATCTGATCGGATTGACTAGGTCAACATTTCATGTGGCAACTGCTAATGCAGAGTTGGAGGCTTTGCCGAGTCGGCCGATCTTTGATGAATTGTGCAGTGAAGATGTGGATGTCTCATGGGTCGAGAAACCCTGCAACTGATTACAGCACGAGAGAATCTTAGCAAATTTTTACCGGACTCAGATCAGGATTCTGCTGCACAGTTGTATGTGATTGATAGCGATCCTGTAGTCGCACACGGAAAGACAAGGTCGCTACTACAAAGTGACAAACTCCGAGGCTATTCAGCCGAAGCAGAGTTAACCTAAACTACATGGCTTCTTTGATAAATGTGAAAATCCCCAAAGACTACTATCCTACCAATTTGCTCTTCTCCCAACGTCCGCTTTCAACCTTTCCCTCTGGCCGAGTTAAGGTTCCTTCACCATTCCTATTACCATTTTTGAATTCGCCAACTTAAACACGTCCATCCGGCTAGAAATAGATGCCTCGCCCATGAAAACTACCATCTTTGAATTCACCGACATAGATCCGTCCATCTGGATAGGCGTAAGTGCCTAGTCCGTTGCAGGGTTAACTGATTGAGTTCACCTCAATCTTCTTAGACGTCTCACAATTCATTCGTGGTTTGACTGTCTAAAATCAGCACTACACCAAGTCCTTCACAAACAAAATCAACCCAACCGATTTGTTCATTTTGCATTACAGATGTTATATAAAACTTTGCATCTGCTCTAGATTCAGCCTGCGGCCTACCAAAGCCCAGTTCTAATCTACTGTTTTACCCAGAAACAATCACAGAAAATATGCGGTCTGAACTCTTAAAACGACTCTCATTTCTGTGGGTCCCGTTCACCTTTCTGCTCACTACCTGCGCTCCATTACCAAAGGAAGGAGACTCCAGCAAGCAGGCAGAAGTTACTCTAACTCTTCAACATCGCAGCTCAGAACGCAGTGAAAGAGCCGGCTCCAGTTCTCGCTCCACAGAATTGATCGTTGTTGTTGCTGGTGGGACTAGCTTCTCTGAAAAAGGACCCACCAATTACCGCAGTTACGGAGTTTTAGATCTAAGCTCCAACCAAATCACCTTATCGCTGGATCCCAACACTTCTCTCCAACTCTTCATCTACCGCTACGCCACAGTCCTCACCTTTAATCAACTACTTAGCAAACTGACCAGCCAAACTCTTGATGACGAAGCCATTGATTACGGTGTTACTGACAATTTCACAATCCCATCAGCCTCAAATACCAACCAACTCAATCTGACTGTCCAATTACAGCGTGAGACCACTTTTCTTGATTCAGCTGTGCAGGGTCTCAACTACACCACTGGAGGCCGCTCAGCCACGACTGATCAAGACGGGCTAATCTACTACTTCCCAGATGAGACCATTGAGCTCAAACTTAGCGAAATTTCTCTGGGCTCTTTTACAAACCCCTCAGGTATTTTAACTCCCTACAGCATCATGGGAGTCACCGAAGGAACACCAACTGACAATGTCACCAACCTTGTTCGATTGCTACTCTCCCTAGACAGTGACAGTGACGCTGATAATGGCATCCAACTCAACACCAACCAATTTAACAACCTGAGCGGACTCAGCCTGACCGACTTCAATATTGACAATCTGAGCTTTGCCTCCAGCAAAGTTCCAGGACTCACGCTGCCTTCTGTGCAAAAAGCCCAAAAGCATCTCTCCAGGACAATGCGACAGAAAAATCTGGCTACTGCTGGTTCTGGGCTTTCTTCGCCTTTGCCTGTTCCTCTCAATGGAGAGCAGGGAGTCCCAGCCAATGGAAGCATCGGCTTGGCCTTTGCTGAAAATCTCCGCAGTAGTTCAATCTCTGCAAGCAGCCTGGTCCTTACCGACAACCAAGGCAATGCTGTCACAGGCACCGTTTCAGTGAAACGAAACTGGCTGCTCTTCAAGCCCCTGACCCACCTCAATCAAAATACGACGTACCAGGCCACCACTTCTGCAGGCTTAAGGAGCCAGTCTGGGCAGCAGCTCCTTCACAACTACTCCTGGAGCTTTACCACTGGGAATAACACCAGCAACAAATTCCCAAGAGTGATTCAAAAAGAGCCCCAGGACAATGCTTCTGGAGTTGCTCGCAACACGATTCCAACCCTAACGTTTGAAGGACCCTTATTTGAAGGAACGAACCTTCGATTTGAGTTGCGCTACAGTGGCAATCAGAGCCTTGTCTCTTGCTCACCCTCTCTCTGGGCTGCCAGTGTCCATTGTCTACCTGACTCTCTGCTGGATAACAGTACCTCCTATACTGCCACACTTCTTAAGCAAAGCCTCCAATCACTTGAAAATCTGAGCAATGACAACATCAGCTGGAGTTTTACCACTGGCAATTTTACAACCTCGAACAGCGTCTCACTGCAGCACATCGGAGAATTCAACGACAACTACACCCGTAGCAGAGTGGTCTTGCTCCAGGTTGGTGAGGGAGCCTCACAGTACCGCTTGAGTGATAATTCTGCTGCTGCTGTTGAAAGTGAGTGGCAACTGCCACTTTTTTATCCTGTCCGCACTCCGTTTGTCCTCAGTGGTGCTCAAGGTAACCAAACCGTCCGAGTTTTCTACCGTGCTGACAATCAAACGCTCATCGACAACCAAAGCCTCACGCTGATCTATGATTACAGCCCACCCGTGGGAGGGCTGAGCCTGCCGGAAGCTACTAACCAGGAGTCTCTACCCTACCTGATTATGGCCAAGGACAACCTCAGTGGGGCCTGGCGGCATCTGATTTCCCAAGGTAATACCTATCCCGCCGAGGACCTGGAGACTTGGAAGCTCTTCCCAAGTAATCCAAGCGACAACATCACTCGCCAAAGTCTCTGGGACAACATTTCGGCAACCAACCTATCCTTGCACTGTGCGGACAAACCAACCCTGCAGGCTTTTGCTGCCGGCAACTCAACCAGCTTTGATAACTCCAGTCTCAATACAACCAATTGTGCTACCTTCAGTGACTTTCATCAGTTGCTGCCCAGTTGGGACAACCTGACCTTTCATTTTGACAACCTGAGCCAGAATAGAGAGCAGAGCCACACACTCTGGGTCCAGGATCGGGCTGGGAACATCGGCTGGGGCTTCCCCTTTAAAATTCGCTTTGACAACACAACTCCAGACATTAGCAAGACTACCGTTGCAATGGACAACCTCAGCAACTCCTTCAACGGCTTGGGCCTCAAGCTCAGCACGACAGACAACGATACTCATTTCTTTCTAGCACAACTTGATAACAGCAGTACTCCCAATGCCTATGGCAGTGGCTGGGTTCGAGCTCAGCAAAACCTGCTCTACTCCCTGCTACTCGACAACACCAGCAGCATTCGGCAGCATACACTTCATCTCTGGCTGAGAGACAAGGCTGGAAACATCGATAACCTCACACCTAGAGCTGTCGATCGGGCCTGGCTCTATGACGGGCAGGTCAGGGTAGACAATCAGAGTAACCCGACAGTCAATGCCTATGCGGGCCTAAAACTCAAGTACCCACAGAGCTTGCCCAGCAGCTATCCGCTAGGTAACCTGCAGCTTCAAAAGACCAGTGATAATCTGACCGTCAATGGGCAGTGGAACCTGGACAATGACAGTTTGGTCTTCTGGTCTACAGGACCACTGGAAAAAGAGACCAACTACCAACTCAAGCTCAAGGGCTTTGTCAATCCACAAGACAATCTAAAGCTATATCCTTCTCAGTTCTTTCAGTTCAGAACTGATAACCAAACACTGAACCTAAACAATGGGCTTGTTGCCTACTATCCATTTGATAATGACACCCTCGATTATTCAAGTAATGCCTTAAATGGCTCTACTGTAGGCAATGTCCAATTCAGTTCAAATCACCTTAATCACTTAAATTGTGCTTATTACTTTGACGGAAATTCTTACATAAGAATCCCAGACAACGACTCTTTAGATTTTTGGCCAAATCAGGATTTCACTATTCATTTTTGGATTAAAACAAATAACTGTGTCACTAATGAAAATCGTGGAGTCGATTTGATCAGCAAATGGGACAATAGAGCTAATCCTAGCAATTATCCTTATTCAATTAGATGTGTAAATGGTTTTGTTCAAGGAATGAAATATGCCAAGAATATTGGATTTCCAAAGGTAAAGTCAGTAAGTCTTGTAGATGATGGCACTTACCATTCGGTAAGCTTTGTGAGTGATAAAAACCAACTTAAACTATACATTAATGGTAAATTAGAAGATACTACTCTTCATGAATTAAAACCTAAAATTCAAAATAATAGCAATCTCTTTATTGGCAGAAGAAGTACTACAAACAAAAACAACTTTACCGGAGTTATAGATGATCTTTACATCTATAATAGATCATTAAGGCTCGAAGAGATCAAAGCCCTCAAAAATGTTCGTGACTTCATTCCGCCAATGGGCGGCAGTGTCAAAGTCAACAACGGCAGTGACAATACCTCCTCAGACAACCTGACTCTGACCCTGACTGCTCGTGACACCTCTCCGATTGTCGCTTACCAGATCACTGACAATGGGAGCTTTGATGAGGCTCCATGGCGCTCAGATAACTTGACTCCCTCCGACAACGTCAGCTTCAACACCAATTTCAAGCTTGGAAGCTCAAATTATGGAGAAAGGCAGATCCAAGTACGCTTTAAAGACCAGGCAGGCAATGTTTCCCAACCGTTCTCTGATAACTTTACTCGTCTCGATACAACCCCACCACAACCACTAAGCTTCTCTTTGTTTGGTTCTGCAGGTAACGATAACTTCACCAATTCAGCTAATGTTAGCTTCACTGACAATGCCAGGGATGATGTCGCCCCTATCAGCATGTACTTGTCTGAAAACAGTACAAGCCCGCAGGATAACATCTCTGGATGGCAGGTTTATGCCACCTCTGGAACTTTTCAACTCAGTTCGGGTCAAGGAGAGAAGCAGATCTTCATCTGGTTCAAGGATACAGCGCAAAATATTTCTGGATATCTGTCAGAAAACATCACTTTTGACAATGTCTCACCAACAGCGAATTCAATTCTGATTAACAGTGGAGCCGATAACACCACTTCCTCAACTGTCATGCTGACTTTCGACAACATCACAGGGGCCAGTCATTACTTCGCTACCGATAATGTTTCAGCAACTATACCCTCTGTTACTGCTGCTGGGTGGCAAGCTTATCCAGTAAATAATACGGACAACTTTACACTGACTGGCACAGGTAGTCGTCAGATAAGCGTTTGGTTCAAAGATGAGGCTGGGAATATCTTTGGTCCTACCTTGGACAACATTACATTACCCCCAGGTATCAGCTATCAGACATGGTTTTGTAGTGATCCCTGGCCGTGTACTTCGTCACCCTCTAAAATACTGACCTCTGGCAAAATAACTGGGGATATCAACTATAACTGGGGTAACAACAATATCATTTTAAATTCTGTTGATACTGGAAAAAGCGACTATATTGCTATAAAGCTATCTGGGAATCTCATTATGCCAGGAACTGGAGGCGCAGAGTATTCTGTAAATTTCCGTAATCAGGATGATGATAGCTCGAGAACTATAATCAATGGCACCACTATCATAGAAGATTGGTCTGGATTACATGGACCAGCAAACCGCGATAACAGTACAACGATGATAGGTGGTCAAACTTACAGTTATGAAAGATACTGGAGTGAGCGAGGCGGTGGTGCCGTTTTGCGGCAATTTTGGAAGATTGATGGAATTCATGATGACTAAGTATATATGAAGGGTGAAGATTTTTTTAGTGAATAGCCTCGTAACTAATTTCTATACGCAGCTTCCCCAATTGATCTCAGGCATTCGCGCTAGTATCAAAAAAGAATCAGCTCAAGATTTTGCAACAAGGTTATATGTGATTGATAGCGATCCTGTAGTCGCACTCGGAAAGACAAGGTCTCTGCTACAAAAGGGCAAACTCCAGGGCTATTCAGCCGAAACGCAACTTACCTGTACAACGTGGCCTCGTTGAATAATAGGGAAGGCCCTGAGTCTTTTATGCTACCAATTTGCTGTTCTCCCAATATCCTTTTTGAACCTTCCCCTCTGGCCGAGTAAGGGTTCCCTCACCATTCCTTTTGCCGTTTTTGAATTCTCCAACGTAAACACGTCCATCTGGCCAGGAATAGATGCCTCGTCCATGAAAACTACCATCTTTGAATTCGCCGACATAGATTCGCCCATCTGGATAAGCGTAGGTGCCTAGTCCGTTGCAGGGTTTACTGATTGAGTTCTTATTTTGCTTTTCTGCTAAATCAATTATTCCTGACATGAAAGCCTCCTGATTGAGTTATTGGATATGTTGGTAGATGGTATATAAGTCTAAACAATTTGGGGAGGAGGAATAGGGGAGAGAAAGCTGCATTATGTCCTGGGCTACTATACCAATCTCTAATTGAGCAATCTATTTTAGGAGCATCCGATGAAAATAGATGGAAGCTGCCATTGCGGAAAAATCACCCTGACTGCTGAAGTAGATCCCTCCACTTTAAATTCATGTCACTTTACAGATTGTCAGATCATCTCCGGAGGGCCTTGTCGGACTGGTGTAGCTGCAAAGGCTGAAAACATCTCTATCAATGGGGTAGTTGCTGAGTATACCAAGGTTGCAGAAAGCGGTAGGAAGCGAGTACTAGGCTTCTGTAACACTTGTGGAACAGGGTTATATGGAGCAGATGCTGAAAAAAAGAACTTCGTTATAAGACTTGGCTTTCTGAATCAGCGTGACGAATTAATTCCAATTAAACATATTTATCGGGATTCGGCAGCAAGTTGGCTCAAGGGCATAGAACAACAACAATGGTTTGCCAGAATGCCTTGAGGGGGGGGCATATTAGCCGTAAATATATGGTCGTTATTTGCTACAGCGAACAAATCCATATCATCAACTGAGAACTGATATAAGGCTGCGTAGAATTTGTAATGATGATATCAATCTGAGACTAAGCAACCTCACCGTGGAGTATTTAGATGAAAATAGATGGAAGTTGCCATTGTGGCAAAATCAAACTAATAGCTGAAGTAGATCCATCTACTGCAATGGTCTGCCATTGTATAGATTGTCAAATTTTAGGTGGTGGACCCTGTAGAACAGGGATTAGATCTGAAGCTGAGAAAATTACTATCGAGGGGGACGTCACCGAATATGTGAAGATTGCAGAAAGCGGCAGGAAACGTGTGCAAGGCTTCTGTGGAGTCTGCGGGACAAGTCTTTACGCAGCTGATGCAGATAAAAAAAAGTTTAATATTCGTCTTGGCTTCATCAATCAACGTAACCAGCTGGTGCCATCCAAACATATCTTCGGTGATTCTGCAGCTAGTTGGTTGAAGCAGATTGAACAGCACCAGTGGTTTGCAAGAATGCCTTGAGTAGAGAACCCTTCTAGCTATGAGGGTACAGACCTGAGTTGCTGCTCAATCAGACTTTCTGTTTTATCTGCTGCTGCCAGCAAATCAGCATCCGCTATATCAATGTAGCGCTGAGTTGTGGCCAAGTCTTTGTGAGTAGCTAATCGCATTAGGATTGGTGCAGGGGTTCCAGCAACCGCGTGCATTGTCAGAAAATGATGTCGCAGGCCATGAAGCATTCGAAATCCCTCTGGCAAGTTTGCCTTTGACCGAATCTCTCTATGCAGTCTCAAGATCACTGATCTAGATTTACCCCACGGTTTCCCTGTCTTTGTAAAGAAAACAAGATCTCTCTCCCTTGCCTCATGAGATCGCTGATCTCTCAGTGAATACTGATTCATTAAGATTTCAGCTGCACTTTTACTCAGCGGAATTCTCTCATCTCTGCCTGATTTAGCATCCTTGAGTAAAACTACTCGGTGTTCAAAGTCGATGTCTTTCCAACAAAGTTTAAATATCTCTCCCCTACGAACACCCGTGTGAAGGCTAAACAAATAGAGGTTTCTCAGCTGAGGTGGCTGTTGATCAAGAGCCTCCAGAAATCTTTTCAATTCCTCCTTTGTTAAGCGCTCTGTCACACGATTCTTGAGTTCTGAGGCTTTGGGAACAGGTATCTGATATTCCAAGGCAGGTGAGAGCTTTGCTTGAACAGCAAATCTGATAAGCGTTCGATAAAAGCCCAAGAACCAAGAGACTGTGGCCATTTTCCCACCTGACTTTAAAATCGCATGTCGGATGCGTAAGAGATCCAACTCTGCAATTTCAGAGGGTTTTTTTGACCAGTGAATGGAAAAGTGCTTTTGAAATCTCTGCCTAGATTCTGTTTCAGTTTTAGGTGGTTCGCCCCTCTCTACAATTTTGCGTTTAAAGTAGAGATCCACTAACTCACCGATGGGAACTGCTTTCTGTATGATTTTTGGGTTTGGGATTATCAAGTCTGGAGGGGAAACAGCTTTTCTAGCATCAGCCATTAAATCGATTCTGAAGTCTTTGACTTTGGCAAGAGTCCAGCCCTCTGACTTCTTACCAATCCTGCGACAAAGTTGCTTTTCACCTTCGCGGTAGAAGGCACAGTAAGTAATATCGCCCTTGCTATTATTCTTGAAATAAACTCCTGGGAAGCGGGTCTCTTCAAACTTTCTGGACATAGTCACCTCTAATATCAAAAGGCAGCAGAGGGCTCAATTTGGTATAACAAACGGTATAACAAACTAAGTAATTTCTGCTGAATTTTTGAATTAGGAGATTTTTCTAAAGAATGTAGTGACTACAGAGAAAGCTACTGAATTTACTTTCTTTTTAGCTGAAGTGGTGGAACTGGTAGACACGCTGTCTTGAGGGGGCAGTGGGCTTTCGCTCGTGGGGGTTCGAGTCCCCCCTTCAGCACCATTAAAATCAATTCTCTATTGACTTCAATAACTTAGCTGCCTGATCATCCACCAAATAGCCTCCGGTATAACGCTCCGTATAACAGATACTCCCTGTTTAAACGCAATTTAACTTCTCCACTCATTTGACTTATCTGTCAAGACTTTGGGTCTTTTTAGACCAATACAATCGATCGTCTACCTACAGTAAATAATTGGCTAGTATTAGAGATCCAATTTGAATATGTACTCCTCTTAGATATTCCAGGGCTGTCTTGTAAAATTAGGTGAAGATAGACCTGGATCAACAGTAACTGTTATATTTACTTAACATAATATTTGTTTTATAATTCACATCTAAATACTACATTAAAACTTAAAGTTTTAAGATAGCAGAGGAAATTCTGGGGATAAGCGTCATGCTAAAAGTCCTACTAGAATAGTACCAAATTAGCTTTGTAGAGCATGCTAGATACTAGTAAACTAGCACCAAGCTAGTTTTCAGTTTCTGTTGATCTACTAGTACTAGCACCATGCTAGTTTGTTAAAAATCACGACTAGTCATTACCTAAATATACTATTTATAACAATAGGTTATGTGGGTAATATCCGACTAGTTTCAATGAATGCTAGCACCAAACAGGTAACAAAGCTGGAATAATCAGATTGATTTGTAGTGGAAACTAGCACTTGTCGAGCGATACTCAGGAAGCGCCGCTACAGATACAACTTAGTTGCAGGGTTGGAGGACAGGGAAGTAGGCTTTCTACAAAGTTTTCAAAAGACTTGTACTCCAAAATCAATAGTTAAATCAGTATCTTTTGCAAATGATTTACTCGTCTATTTGTAGGTTTCTTCTGCTTTCATCAGGATCTACGTTGCAGTCATTGCAGTGATTTTATCCCCCGAAATAAAGCGTGACGGAAGGCGTGACACTTCTGCTGAGCGTGACACTTCTCCCTCGAAGACAAAGCCAAGTGTCTTGATTCAATTCACATCGGGTCTTGACGTTTGACTCTGCTTGGCAGAAAGAAGTGTCACGTTTTGGGGATCTGTCACGGAAGTGTCACGCCCTCCAGCCCAGTATTTCTCTGGCCTTGAGGACTTTCCGTGACACATGACAGATCTTTGTAAGTCCAATATAGAGCAATAAACACTCTCTTTTGCTTCTGAAGTTGTATATATAGACTTTCGCAGAAGTGTCATGCGTCACCGACCCTCTGAATTAGACCAAATTCTTCTTGTTTTCAATAATTGAGCACTACGAATCCATACGACTCCTTTACAAAGATAGAAGCTTAAACTCTGGTAGCGAATTGAGGTATAATAGTTTTAAGATTGAAACCCAGCACTGTAGCTCAATAGAATAGTGAAATGAGATAGGGGAGGGGGAGAGCAACTAGTACCCACACCTATTTTTCTTACCTCCCCTAGTCGATTTTCATACGTAGTCAAATTTAGTCACCAGTAATCTAAAAGCCTATAAGGAATCCGATGCATCAAGCTAGGAACCTGACATGGAAGCAGGAGCGTTTTGTCTCAGAGTATTTGCTGAGTGGAAATGCTGCTGAGGCTGTAAGAAAGGCCGGCTATCAAACCCGTTATCCTTCAGAAGTCGGCTACGGCCTCAAAAGACATCCGAAGGTGAGAACAGCATTAGTAGAAGCTCAGGAGGCTCGAGCCAGACGTTTAGAGATACAAGCCGATCTGGTTGCCAGTAAGTACATGCAGTTGATGGAAAGGGCACTGGAGGCAAAGGATTTTGAGACAGCCTTGAAAGCCTTAAACCAGTTGTGTGACAAGCTGAAAGTCTTTGAGCGGCATCAAGCATTACCGCTACTGGAGATAATGGAGCAGGCCCCAAATGACTGGGAAGGCATGCTGAGAGCGACTATCGGAGTGCTAGCCATTGCAGGAAAATACGATGAGTTGCTCAAGGCCTTGAAGCTCAAAGCTCAGCTTGAACAAGCTAACAATGCTGTAGGGATGTATGAGCAGGCCTTGCTAAGTCTAGAGGTCTGAAGTAGCTATTCTTTTCTACACTGAGCGTCTTTATAGGATCCTCTAAATTACTATTGTCTATTCACCTTTCTACTAAAAGAGGCTTAACTCTTCCTTAACAAAGATAGTTTTTGAAAGTACAGAAAATCTCTAATGGCTGAAGTATCTCAAGGAAGCTTACAGCATTACCAATCCCACCTGCCTCTATCCAATCATTCAGATTCACTCTAATCTTTAATATACCTCTCAGAGTTCTCAGAACTGTCTTGGCTGTATCTTATAAAATTTATTAGTATCACAGTCATTAATTATCTTTCGCCTGATGGTGATAGATCTGGAGATCTTTATAACTACTAAAATATCTCTGGCACACTTTGTGGAGATAACCCCTCCCTTTCTCTGAAAGATCAATACTGTAGAATATAGATCTCAGACTCAGTACCAATTTTCCCATTCTAAACAAGCCAATTTGCTAAGCAGAATCAATTCACTAGATCGTCACAAACATAGAGGAGTTCACTTTATTAGTATTCATCTAAAAGCTCAGAAGCTCCTGAGATTCATTTCTTTATTTAGATTTGATATTGCTGCTACCACTACTCACAATTCACATTTTCAGTAAATCTGTTTCCAGCTACTAAACAGTCACTCTTACAAATTGAGAGGATCCAATGAGCGACAAAAAAATTGTTTTTGAAGACGGGAATGCTTACGAGAGAATGATGGGTGTTTGGAGCCAAATTGTTGGCAAAGAATTCATTGAGTGGGTGAACCCAACAAGTGGACAAAGTTGGATCGACATTGGCTGTGGTACAGGAGCCTTCACTGCTCAAATTGCTGAACTTTGCTCCCCTTCACAATTATTGGGAATCGACCCCTCTGAGCATCAAATCGAATTCGCTCGTCAACGCTCCATGGCGCATTCAGCAATTTTTCAAACTGGAGACGCCACAGATCTCCAATGTGAACCATCATCATTCGATGTAGCAACCATGGCGCTGGTTCTCTTCTTTTTACCCGATCCAGTTCTTGGAATGACTGAAATGAAGAGAGTCGTCAAATCTGAAGGCACTCTTGCAGCTTATGTCTGGGATATTCCCGGTGAAGGTCTGCCTATCGACCCGATTCATGCAGAGTTTCGTAAACGAGGGATCGATTATCCTTTGCCACCAAGTTCGGATGTTTCGAGCATGCATCAACTGCAAAAACTCTGGACCGAAGCGGGTATACGTTCCCTTGAATGTAAGCAAATCAAGGTCAGTAGATCATTTAAAAACTTTGAAGAATTTTGGGATATCAATGCTTCTGTACAAGCAGTCACTACCGTGTTGGATGAGTTAAGTCCTAAAACAGTTACTGAGATCCGGTCTAATGTAGAGAGGGAACAAGATTATGATTCCAATGGATCTGTTGTTGTCCGTGGCCATGCAAACGCAATCAAAGGGATTGTCTGAGAGATGATCAAAAAACATATCCTGATTACTGGTGGGGGCACCGGAATCGGACGTGCGCTTGCTAGGAGATTTGCAGCTAAGGGATAACAGGTCATTATCGTTAGACGTCGCTCCAAACTTTTGCAAGATGTTGTTAGCCAATACCCTGATAGTATTCGTGCGATAACTGCAGACGTTGGCAAGTATGAGGATCGCCCAATAATCACTTTTCAAGTCATAGAACCTCTACACCTGCTGGTACACAATGCTGCTGTTTTAGGACCAGTTGGTTCTTTGCTTGATGTGAGTCTAGAAGACTGGCGCTCCCACATAGCATCAAATGTAGAAGGTCCTCTCTTCCTTACTCAGGAGTTGTTACCAAAGCCGGTGGAAGGCAGTCGAGTCATCTACAGTTCAAGTGGTGCAGCCCACCAAGGAAAAAAAAGGCATAGGGCTGTATTGTACCGTCAAGGCAGCACTGTTCATGCTTGGAAAAATACTCAAAGATGAACTAGCTAAGCAAGGGTTTTGGTTTGGCACCGTCATCCCGGGACAAGTGGACACTCCTATGCGGGCTGAAATAAGGGCAATTGATTCAGGGATGATGCCGATTGTTGAACAGTGGAGAGAATATAAAACAACAGGTTTTTTTATCTAAACCCGAATTTGTTGCTCAATTTCTGGAGTAGCTTCTACTTGAAGTGAATGGGGCACAACTTGGTGAAAGAGAATATTCACGATTCGGAGTGGCAACATGCATCACAGAGATTAGCGTTAATCAAAGTCATAATTCCATGATTTGCCCGGACAACTTCATGCCCGGACTCTGACAAGATTAAATCAAATCTTTATATGCATACTAGATCGAACTAAGGTTCCTAGTTCATTGGCTTTGATTACTAATTCCTGAAATCTGGCACTCATTCCGACTTCATCTATATATTTTCCAGCATTGGACAAAGATTCAAAATGATACATAGCATATACTGTGTCCATCTCAGAATGCATGACAGGTACAATACCAGAAACTTTATAATCTGACATTTCGTCAATTTCTTTAATAATGTCAATTGCTTCTGGCAAATTCTTTCTAGACATCCGATATGTTCGACCAACCATGACCGGAGCGGTTATATCCATCGGCTCATAAACATCTCTCATCACAACTGGACCATATATATTCCCAGCTGGATCGTCCCATCTTTTCTTGTTGACCTCCATAAAGGTTGGATCATGCCTAGCTTCATGGAAAGCACTCATAGCTTTTTGGAAATTATCAAACTCAAATCCCATACCCATATCACCAGCATTTGCACCCATTAGGTTGCGGAATAGACGAGAGTTGGTTGCTCCCTTTTGTGCCATGACTCCCATAACCGTCCTCATCCGAGTCTCCAACTCATTTATTCTTCGGGGGTGTGGCGTAGCCCGTAGGATGATATATGCGCTCATGTCATTCCTTAAGCAAGAGTTATCAAAAAAATCTTTTCAAAAGCGATCCTTATTTTGAACAAAATAAAGACCAAATCTACTTATCGATTGGGAGATAAAAACTATCAAGCCCGGTCCTTTGCTAAAATCACATTTGAATAAAATTTCTGACAGCTTAATCTTGTCATACCTTTTGCCGTCATTAGTGAACCTTCACAGCCGTAAGCTCGCTATTAGTGAAAATAATTATATGATACTTTGCAGTAGTAAAACGCAGCCAAAAAGCATTAAGAATCTATCACTCTAAAAATACTTAAGACAATGAAATCATTTACTTATCTAAAGAAATTTAGAACATCCATAAGCACATTAATTCTTGTCGGCTTTCTCTGGTCCTGCGGGGGAGGGAGTGGAGGAGACAGTGCAAAAGATGAAAATCTCTCTGCAGCCTACAGTGATAACGGGACTACATTTAAAATCACTGTGCGCTCATCCGGCTATTCGAACAAATATTATGTCGATGGCACAGAAACAAAGTCATTAAGTTTGAAGGAAGGCTATACCTATTATTTCAACGTAGATGATTCCTCGACAAACACTCACCCTCTATTCATTGGGACAACGCTGGGGGGAGGAAATTACAACAATGAATACTTATCAGGAGTTACAAGTAGCCGAACTACAAATGGTCTTTTGACTTTTACGGTACCTACTGATGCACCCTCTACACTCTATTATAATTGTGGTCTACATTCATCAATGGGAGGAGTTATCAACACAGTTGAATCTAATTCGGTTTCTACCACGAACTCTTCATCATCCGAAATAACTGAATTTCCATCTGGGCTACAAAAATCCTATCTGCCTCAAACTGTTGAGGGGAGTACTCAACAACGTGAATACCTCGTCCGATACCCCTCACAGCCAAACCAATCCAATTATCCCCTAGTATTTTATTTTCACGGAAATGGGGATACCGCTGAAGATTTTTATAAAAGTCTGCATGAAGTGCATGAACTAATTGATAATAATCAATTTATTGGAATATTCCCACAAGGATTGGAAAAAAGTTGGAATTTGGGTGCGGAAGTCTCTAAAGCAGATGATGTAGCATGGGTCCTCAGAATAATTGATGAAATTTCAGAAACAAGCTTCGTGGACTCATCGTCTGTATATGCTGTAGGCATTTCCAATGGAGCAGGAATGGTAAACAAACTCGCTAAAGAAACAGTCTCTTTGAAGGGAATTGCTCCAATTGTCAGCCAGCAGACGCTAGAATTGTCGATAATCGATCCATTCAGGGGTGTCTCGGTTTTTCAAATTAATGGTGATGATGATCAACTCATTCCATTACAAGGGGGCTTTTCTCCTCAAGTGCAACATCAATTTGTTTCAGCAAGAGAGAGTGCAGAAAACTGGGCACTGCATTCAAAATGCGCGACTGTTCCTGTGACTTTTGAGGATGTATGGGGATTTTACCCAGTACAAGCATTTGTCTATGGGAATTGCGAATCGAATCAGCAGGTTCGCTATCATATTGTTGAGGGATCTGGTCATAGTGGAAACTTTGGGAATTTTGCTCTTCACACAGCAATCTGGAACTTCTTTAGAAAATTTCCTGGCGGAGATTGATTCTTCATGCTGCCAGTCACCTGATCCAATTCGGAAGCTCAAGTTATGATTCTGGAAGCAGAATTGTTACGGACTCTTTCGGGAATGCCTATGTTACAGCCCAGACAGATAGTGGAATAGATGGACATACCAATGCTAGGTCTAACGACATCTTCATCATCAAGTTCACTAATGCTGGCATTAAACAGTGGACTAGGCAACTTGGGACTTCGAGCAATAAGTATGGCTATGGCATTGCTACAGATCCGTCTGGGAATGTCTACGTGATCGGATATACTGAAAGTAACCTTGACGGTAACAATAACGCTGGAGGAAATGATGTCTTTGTCGTGAAATATGATGTTACTGGCGCCAAGCAGTGGACCAAACTACTCGGAACTTCTTCTGGAGATATTGCCTATGACATTGCCGCCGATTCCAATAGCAACGTTTGTGTGACCGGACCTACTTTGGGTGGGCTTGGTGGAACCACCAATGCGGGAAGTTATGATGTCTTTGTGATCAAGTACGATAGTTATGGAAACTTACAATGATTGATTCTCAACTGACTATACCCATGTAGGCAAAAGACGGGGGTTACATGAAAATTCTCATGGCTGCATTGATCTACCTATTTTTAGCCACAGCAACCTATGCTCAAACAACCCGCGCCATCCGCCCAGTCGTCCTGCCTAATGAAACCGGTCAACAAGCTCAACTCTATCAGAACAGCCATGCTCTGCTGATTGGGGTCAGTGACTATCAAAACGGCTGGCCTGATCTTCCAGGGGTTCGCAAGGATATGGCTTTGGTTCAGGAAGCGCTTGAGGAAAACGGCTTTGAAGTCACCCCGATCAATGATCCAAGCAGTGAGGATTTAAAAAAGATCTTTGACCTCTTCGTTAGTCTCTATGGACGTGATCCAGAAAATCGCCTGCTGATTTACTTTGCCGGACATGGTCACTCCCAACTGCAAACCTACGGCACAACGATGGGTTATCTTGTTCCAACTGATGCCCCCGATCCCCAACAAGATCTTAATGGCTTTTTGGATAAAGCCCTGGATCTGCAGATGATTGATGTCTATTCCAAGCGCATTCAATCCAAGCATGCCCTCTTTCTCTTTGACTCCTGCTTCAGTGGTGAACTCTTCGCCCTTTCTCGGGCTGTACCTCAGGAGATTGCCAGTAACACCACAAAACCAGTGCGTCAGTATATTACCTCCGGTTCTGCCAACGAAACCGTGCCTGATCAAAGTGTCTTCCGAGAGCAATTTATCAACGGAATCGGTGGAGATGCCGATACCAACAGTGATGGCTATGTAACCGGATCTGAGCTTGGTCAATTTCTCTTCTCCAGTGTCACCAAGTACACCAAGAATTACCAAACTCCTCAGTACGGTAAGATCCGTGATCGTAACCTGGACCAGGGAGACTTTGTCTTTGCTGTCCAATCTAACTTCATGCGCCAAACAGAGCTGCAACTCGAGGAGCAGGTCAAGGAAGCCAAGAAGAAGATTAAACCTGTCAACAATGAACTGAGAGAAATCGTCAGTTTCCTGTTGGACGGCCAGCGCACTCGCGCTGGTGCACTACTCAGCAAATACAAGGAGAAGCCGAAGGTAAAAGAGTTAACGGGCTTCTTCATCAAGCAGCCTCCGCCAGTTCAGTACGAACTTGGGCAGGTCTATCGCAAAGCTTTGGGTGTAGATGAGAATTTGGCTTTGGCTAAAATCTTCTACAAGCTAGCAGCGGAGCGTAATCACCCAAAGGCTCAGACGATGTTGGGCTACATGCACCGCAATGGAATTGGAACCGAGGTAGATTTGGAAAAGGCTGTTAGCTGGTATCAGCGAGCTGCTGAGCAGGGAGAGGCTACTGCCCTCTTCAATCTAGGAGGTATGTTCCGCAAGGGTTATGGAGTACCACAAAACGATGGAAAGGCTCTTGAACACTATCGGCAAGCAGCAGCCAAAGGAAATGCTCAGGCCAAGCAGATGCTGCAGCGATTATCTGATTGATTGCCTATGCAACAAAGACCTCAGCGCTGGTTAATCTATCTAAGTTTAATCCTGCTGGTCGTCAGCTGCGGAGAACCTGTTCCTGTTGACTGTACTCCAGATGAAGAGCAGTGTACTACTGAAACAGAAGGAGGCTTTGAAACCGGGCCTGTTGCAGGAATTGCTGCCGGTGGTGCCGTAGTGGTTGCCATTGCTGCCGGTGGTTTAGGTGGCGGAGAGAGTGGAGATTCATCATCTTCTAGTCAGAGTGGAGCCAGTAATACTAATCAAAATACCCCTACGCTAACAGGGACTCTTCTTGACAGCGCTGTCGGAGGGGTGAGCTACAATACCTCTTCCAACCTCTCCGGTCTGACCAATACCAATGGCCAGTTTCAATACCGCAGTGGTGATCAAGTCACCTTCACAGTTGGTGAAACCGTATTGGGCGAGGTTAAGGGCGGCGAACTGATCACTCCAGTAGAACTAGCTGGTACAAACAATACCTCTGACCGTCGGGTGATCAACATCTCCCGCTTGCTCCAATCGCTTGATCAAGATGGTGACCAAACCAACGGTATAAGCATTAGTCCGGCAACCCGCTCAATGTTGGCCCAGCAAGCATTCAAGTTTGATATCCCAGTCACTGAGTTTCAGCTTAAAGTCAATCCATTCATCGAGAACATTCTCAAACGACCCATGATACCAGCTGATGAGGCAATCAATCACCTGCACGTTAGCCTCAATTCAGAAGGACGACCCGGTAGCATTGGGAGTCAAGAAGATATCCGTCAATTAGTCCCTGGCTTTGTAGCAGTCACCCCAGCCAATGTTCCTTCCAACCAACCTTCCAATCCAACTCAATTCAACTGCAACTTTGCAGGTGGAACCGTTCCAGATGGTGGAAGCGTGATCGCTTACCAGTCACCGAATGTAGCCGCAGGACAGTTATGCTCCTCCCAAACCCGCTTCTGCAACAACAGCTTACTGAGTGGCTCCTATGCTTACATGAGCTGTCAGGTTCAAGAGGCCACCGACTGCCAGTTCAACGGCAACTCCATTGCCAACGGTACCAGCGTCACCACCTACCAAAGCGCAACCGTTCCCTTCGGTCAAAGTTGCACGTCTGAGCAGCGCTTCTGTACCAGTGGGGTCTTAGGTGGAACCTATCCGTTTCAAAGCTGTAGTAAGGCCGAACCCACCAGCTGTGCTTTCAATGGATCTGAGGTACCCCACGGTGGAGTCGTAACTGCTTTTTTAGAAGATTCTGTCTCAAATGGAAGCACCTGCAGTTCACAGGTACGGAATTGTTTCAATGGGGTTCTGAGTGGGACTTATGCACATGGAAGTTGCGCTGTAAAGCCGGCACAGAGTTGTAGCTTTGCTGGTCAGACGATTGATGATGGGCAATCCGTAACGGCTTATCTGTCCAATTCAGTACCATTCGGTAGCAGCTGTATTTCAGAGACTCGTTCTTGCGGTAATGGATTTTTATCCGGGAGTCATGCCTTTGGAAGCTGTGCTGTCGCTGCTGCTGCATACTGTGATTTCAATGGTCAAACCGTTCAAAGCGGAGATTCTATTACAGCTTACCAATCAAGCACAGTTTCTTTCGGCAGTACCTGCGTTTCAGAAAATAGGTTTTGTAGTGATGAGAACCTGAGTGGTTCTTTCAGTTTCAGCGATTGTAATGTCAAAGCTAAAACATACTGGACTCAATTGGTTGGTACAGCAGAATATGACATAGGTGCTGGGATAGCTTCTGATTCGGAGGGTAACCTGTATGTTACTGGAAGTACTGGGGGTTCAATAGAAGAAAATAGCCATTTAGGAATAAGGGATCTTATCTTGATAAAATTCAACCAACTCGGGGTACAAGAGTGGACTAGACAAATTGGTACTATTCATGATGACAGTGGATACGACGTTTCCGCTGATACATTCGGAAATGTATATGTAATTGGCCAAACCTATGGTGACTTGGATGGAAATATTAATGTGGGTGATGCTGACCTATTTATTGTAAAATATGATTTCAGTGGAAAGAAATTTTGGAGCCACCAAATTGGTACGCATGAATTCGACTATGGCCGGAGTATCGATACTGACACCGACGGCAATGTATATATCGCTGGATATACTACAGGTGAACTAGAGGGTAACATCAGTGCTGGAGGTAATGACTTTTTTATTATTAAGTTCAATTCCAGAGGGTCTAGACTATGGATAAAGCAACTGGGAACACTTAGTAGCGATGTAGTTCACAGTGTTGATATTGATAATGAAGGAAATATTTATGTGGCTGGATACACAGCTGGCGAGTTAGAAAGTAATATCAGTGTAGGAGGTGATGATTTTTTTATTATAAAATATGATAATCAATTAACAAAACAATGGGTTAGGCAATTTGGTACTCTAGGTACCGATGTAGTCTTTGATATGGCCAGGGACAATGATGGGAATATTTATGTGACTGGATTTACTGATGGAAGCTTCGATGGTCATATCAGTGCAGGAGATGACGACTTTTTTATTATAAAATATGACAGTTTGGGGATCAAGCAGTGGTCTCAGCAGTACGGAACTGCAGGTAGTGACGTTGCGAAAAGTATTTCAATTGACGCTACTGGCGATGTCTACATAGCTGGACATACAGAAGGAGATCTCGATTTAGGTGTCGATTCGGGTGAAGACCCATACAAACTTCCAGATCTATTTCTAGTCAAATATGATAAAGACGGGATAAGAAAATGGAACCAACAATTTAAGACCTTCCTTTCCTATGGTTCCGGAGAAGATATCATTTGTGATCAGAACAGTAATATCTTCATGACTGGGTACATTTACGGTGACCTTGATGGTAAGACCAATTTCGGGAAATCCGACTTATTCGTGGTTAAGTACAACAGCGATGGAGTAAAGCAGTGATTCCAGGCCTACTCGCCATACTTCTTTTGCTCCTTTTACCTCCTCCCCTGTCAGCTATAGAGTTAGTCGGTGAAGGCCATGCTCCCACACGGGAACAAGCCAAGCAAGAAGCCCTATCTGATCTCTCTCAAAGCATTGCCACAGAAGTAAAGTCTGTTCATACCGGTTGGAAAGGGCTACTAGATGGCAAGTACTCTGAAGATGCCACTCAGATGGTTCGTGTTGAGTCCCGACTACCCTTGCTGGGTTTAGAGACGCATGTATTGCAAGGTGTTGATGAATGGGATGCTACCTCCTTCCTGCGCTCTGACAGAGCTGCTCCTCTCTATCGTGAAAGACTGATTCAACTACAACAAGAAATTGAACAGACCTGGAGCCAAGTCCAGCTAACAGAACGCAATGCTGAACGTGAACCCCTCCTGCAACAAACGCTCACCAAGTTAGAGGACTTCAAGCGGCACTTGACAGTCATGCTAGCCCTTGGTGAACGCGAGAACCTCCCAGAACTCAATATCGATGAAGCTGAAGTGCAGGGACTCCTCTGGCAGGCACAGGAACAACCCGATTCGATGGAGCAAGCTGCTAGGCTACTGACCAAAGAGATGCAGGAATACTCCAGTGTTTATGTCTTCCCGCTCAAGGTTTCAAAGACTCAGGAGATCACACCCTTTGCTCTTGCCTTCCAGGGACGACTGCAGCAGGAGTTAGAAACCGTACTCAGCCCTGATCGAGCCAAGTATTGGTTGCATGGAAACTATGTGTTGGGTGACGAGGGGATGGAAATCACTCTGCATCTGAGCAAAGCGCAAAGTCATGCGATCGAATTGACCAGATCCACATTTCTTGTGGCCACTGCCTATGCAGGTTTGCAAGCTGAGCCAAGTCAGCCGGTCTTTGATGAATTGCTAAGAGAAGATGTAGATGTCTGGCTGGCTTCTGACTTCAGAGTTTCAATTAAGACGGATCAAGGGAGGGAGCAACTTCACTTTAGTGAAGGAGATGAGTTTGAGTTGGAGGTCAAGTTGAACAAACCAGGATATTTCTACATTGTCGGCCATACGTTCATGATGGACGAACCTCTATCTTACCTAGTAGAAATCAATCCAAGTATCCAGAATTCACCGAAGCGCTTCATTCGGCATGTGACTGTTGTGGAAACAGGTAAGTGGATCAATCTCGGCAGGTTTGCTGTTCAACCACCACTTGGTCGAGAAACCCTACAGCTGATTGCTGCACGAGAGAACCTCAGTCAATTCTTACCAGACTCAGATCAGGATTCCGCTACACAGTTGTATGTGATTGATAGCGATCCTTTAGTCGCACTCGCAAAGACAAGATCTCTACAACAAAGTGACAAACTCCAAGGCTATTCAGCCGAAGCTCAGTTGACCTACACAACATGGCCTCGTTGATTAGTGGGAAGAGCCCTTAGGCCTTCATGCTACCAATCTGCTGTTCTCCCAACGTCCGCTTTCAACCTTTCCCTCTGGTCGAGTTAAGGTTCCTTCACCATTCCTTTTGCCATTTTTGAATTCTCCGACATAAATTCGCCCATCCGGCCAGGAATAGATGCCTCGACCATGAAAACTACCCTCTTTGAATTCACCGACATAAATTCGCCCATCCGGATAAGCGTAGGTGCCTAGTCCGTTGCGTGGTTTATTGATTGAGTCCTTATTTTGCTTCTTGACTACATCAATTACACCTGACATGAATGCCTCCTGATTGAGTTATTAGATATGTTGGTAGATGGTAGATAACTCTCAACGATTTGGGGAGGATAACTGGGGGAGAGAAAGCTGCATCATATCTAGGGACATTATATTTGATCTCTAATTGAGCAATCTATCTGAGGAGTATCCGATGAAAATAGATGGAAGCTGCCATTGCGGAAAAATTACCCTGACTGCTGAAGTAGATCCAACTACTGCAATGGTCTGCCATTGTACCGATTGTCAAATTTTAGGCGGTGGACCCTGTAGAACAGGAATTAGATCTGAAGCTGAGAAAATTACTATCGAGGGGGACGTCACCGAATATACTAAGGTTGCAGAGAGCGGAAGGAAACGTGTGCAGGGCTTCTGTGGAGTCTGTGGGACAAGTCTTTACGCAGCTGATGCAGACAAACAAAAATTTAATATTCGTCTTGGCTTCATCAATCAACGTGATCAGCTGGTGCCATCCAAACATATCTTCGGTGATTCTGCAGCTAGTTGGTTGAAGCAGATTGAACAGCACCAGTGGTTTGCAAGAATGCCCTAAGTAGAGAATCCTTTTAGCTATTAGGGGGTACAATACTGA
>JACLAC010000591.1_pt1 | contig 39306 bp, 23 predicted proteins | sample 8027881 | NCBI WGS metagenome assembly JACLAC01 (sample SAMN15725517, study PRJNA655200) | protist metagenome | isolation source: fluorescence activated cell sorting (FACS) single amplified genomes of... | place: Spain: Blaines Bay Microbial Observatory, Mediterranean Sea | collected 2016-01-19 | reverse complement strand
TTTCGGCGCGTTGGTTGTGCGACTCAGAAGCCGCCGGGGCTGGTGAACTCGGCGTAGTCGTCGAATTCGCTATGACGCTCGGCAGCGCGGTCACTGAAACGAGTGAAGTCTGCTTCCCAAGTGAGTTCGACATCACCAATGGGGCCATTTCGCTGTTTTGCGATGATGATTTCGGCCTGCCCAGCAAACTGTGCCCGGTCATCGCCCCGGTGGTAGTATTCTTCGCGATGCACAAACATGACAACGTCGGCGTCCTGCTCGATGGCGCCTGACTCGCGAAGGTGGCTTAGTTTGGGGCGATGGTCTTTGCTATCTTCGGCTTGACGGTTTAGTTGCGACAAGCAGAGCAAAGGAACTTCCAACTCACGTGCAAGGCCTTTCAGACGACGTGCGATCTTGGCAACTTGTTCCTGCCGTGGGTCTCGGGAGTTGTCTGGCTCAATGAGTTGCAGGTAGTCAATCACGATTAAGCCGAGCGATTCTTCTCGGCGTTTGATGCGTCGTGCCGCAGCGGCGATCTCGCTGACCGTGCGACTGGGAGAGTCATCGACAAAAAGCGGCGCTTGACTGATCTCGTTGGCCGTTTGGATCAGTTTGTCGCGATCATCTGAGGAGATGGTGCCATTACGAACGCGATGCCCATTGACCCTTGCAAGAGAGCAGAGCATGCGGTCGGCTAATTCGATCCCAGACATTTCCAATGAAACAAATAGGACGGGTTGTTTTTGATTGATGGAAACATGCTCACCGATATTCATTGCCAAGGCGGTTTTACCCATGGAGGGTCGAGCCGCCAGGATGATCAACTCACCGTGGTGCAGACCACCGGTCATTTCATCAAACTTGGTCAGTCCTGTCTCGGCAGCACCGTCTACATACTCGTCTCGCATGCGTGCTTCCATCCGGTCCATGGATTGGTGCAGCACATCAGCTATGTTCTGGACCGATTGGGATGAGCGACCATCCATGATGGCGAAAACTTTCTGTTCTGCCTGGGCACACAATTCTTTTGCACTGGAAGATTGATCATAGGCATCCCGCAATACCTCGGTGCTGGATTGAATGAGTCGACGATAGACGGCTTTTTCGGTGACGATACTGCAGTAGTAAACAGCGTGTGCCGCGTTAGGTACCGATGAAGATAGCCTTGCCAAATAGGCAGCTCCTCCGACCTTTTCATAGTTGCCCGCAGTTCTTAACCGCGAGACAAGCAGGGTGATGTCGATCTTTTCACCCGAGTCGTGCATCTCTCGCAGGTTCTCGTAGATGATTCGATTCGCATCGTCATAGAAATCCTCTGCCCTGAGGGAAGAAATTTCATCGCATACCTCAGGCAGTAGCAGGATGCTGCCCAGAACACCCATTTCTGCTTCGACGTCGAAGGGGGGTTGTCGCTGCAGGATTTCAGCGGCAGAAGGCTCCTTCTTCGGTTTTCTTGGAAAGGGAGCGTCGTTGAAAGCCATGGGCCAATCCGTTGGGGCAAAAGAAGGAATAGGTACCGTGGAGGTGATATCCGTATCGACCGGACAAAATCAAAATTCAGGCGTCTCGTATGCAAAGGGCACGAGCATCGGATTCAGACCCTCAGAATAATCGTTGACCGGATTTAATCCTGCGATAATTCTTGATCATCAAACCCGTTCCTGTTTGGTTATACCGTTGCTAGCTGTGTTGCGGGCTACCCGTCTGATTAAACGTCTAGGTATTTGTGAGGTTTTCGTCGAGGTTGTTGGCTTCAATGATTTTTACTGATTGACTGTGGGGCAATGAACTTCTTTTCAGACGTCATCCTGCCGCTATTTTGGGTGGATTGCAAGGTGCACGCGTTGGGCAAATTGGAGTTTGTACAGTCACAAGAAGAAAGACAATGCTGCGACAAAGTTGGATGGAGGAAGCTGGCAACTTGTTAGATGGAAAAGGCCTGCAGAAGGGACTCGCGACGCAACGTTTTCCGAACCGCGTGTTTCAGGACAGGTTGTCTTAGCCACTTCTGAGCAAGTTTTCGACGCGGGCTACTGCCTCTCGGGTCGACATCGCCAGTGGTCCACGACCGATGGACTTCCCATTTTCAAGCCATTTCTTGACGTTGTTTTCCGCGGAAATTGCCGTGCTGTGGGATTTGCCACCAAAATGCGTTGCGATTTCCGAGTAAGCAGAAGCAGTCAGTTGGCGGGCCAAGTACATCGCGAGCATGCGGGGCCCAGTCACGGCACGGGTTTGGCTACGCCCTCGAAGCGTGTGGTGCGGTAAGTGAAATGCGTCGCAGACTGCTGTTTCAATGACCGATAGCGTTGCGATTGGTGTGGCTGCTCGCAATAAATTGCCGCCAAATTGCCGGATCTCGTCCAGAGTGGGCACGCGACCAAACATCCGTTGTAGCGTATTGATCATGTTCGCTACGCCACTGACCACGCGCCCATCGCCAGCTAACATCGGATTGATCTGGTCGAGCAAGCTTTCGGGGACTTCCATGGGACAGCGTTCGGCAATCCAACACGTTAGAATTTCTCGGCGAATGTCGATATCGAGCGGTTGAATTGGGCACACGAGCCCACTCGCCATGCGGCCCGCCAGTTCTTGGGATAAACCAGCAATCTCACTGGGTGCCTGAAGGCCGGAGAAGAGCAGTGGACGCCCCGCGGATGCGAGTGTTTCCACCGTGTAAAGCATTTCTCGTAGCGTGGCTTTCTTTGCACCCAAAAACTGGACATCGTCAATCAGCAGTGCATCAACCTCTCGATAGCGGCGGCGAAACGCTGTGATTCCGCTGTTGCCCACGGAGCTGATGAAATCATTCGTAAATTGTTCCGCTGATAGATGCATTACTCGACGCATTCGGTGCCGCCGACGCAGTTGGTGAGCAATTGCCGCCATCAAGTGTGTTTTGCCAGTTCCTGTCGGGCCGCAGAAGAAAATGGGTGAAGCCGTTTTCGGGTCCTGGCAAACCATGGATAGGGCCGTGTAAGCGAGCTGGTTGCTCGCGCCCGCGACGAAGTTGGCAACGGTTGGTTGGCGTTGCTGGTCGTCGGTGACCGCGACGCGATGTGCCTCTTGCTGTGTCGGAGCTTTCGTTCGGCTGCTGGAATCGTTTTTCGCAATCGGCTGAGAGGACTCATGCGATTGCTGGTTGGTTGGAGCCAAACCGCTGCCGGCGGAAGCAAGGTCGGGGAATTGGAGTTGTTCGGGTTGATCGATCCGAGGATCGTTCGTTTTTGTTCTTCTTTTTGATCCCCGACTAGCGGCAATCTTCGACGAAATTGATTGTGCTCGACCGCGTTGCGATCTCATTTTTGGAGCGGTGCTGTTTCGCCGCTCATCCGCATCAACAGGTTTCTGCGCCCGTGATGAAGAAACTTGTTCAGATAGCGAGTTCTGATTCGGATGATGACTAACGACAGCAGCGGCGTCAGCACGCGTGGTGTTAGCAGAAAGCGAGTTGCAACTTGCGGGTTCCAGTTCGCCCGCGGTCTCATGATCCGTTAGCGGCAGTTGAGCTTGCGTTGCCGCGGGCTCGTCTAGGCGGAGAACGACTTCCGTCCGCACACCGCACGCCTGCATGGCAGCTCCCCGCATTTCGCGAATGAAGTTTTGGCGGAGACGATCCAAGGCAAATTGGCCACGGATGGAAAGCGTGATTCGACGCGTTTGATTTGAGGAAGAAATCGCGTCAGGAACGGCGGATGCTTGATCCGCAGTGACAGCTGGTTCGCCACCGTCACCCTCCACTGCAATCGTTACCCCGTGTGTGAACCACATGCGGAATCGTTCTGCACCTACGCGTCCTGTCAAAGCTTCCTTGAATGATTCGATGACAACCGTGTCATCGTTGCAGCCGTGCGGTGCAGACATACTGGTAGCGCAATCCTCCATCATGGATGTTTCGCAATGCAGCAATAACAGTGGCAAATTTCGACTCGCCCTTGCGAATCGGACCACCGTGGATTGTGAGCAGGGCAACCAAAGCGTTGGTAATGAAAAGTCACCAACCTAGCTCCGCCGGGCGGCACACAGACCTCCCCACAATTAATCTCCCTCAGCACACGATTCACTATCGCTTCCGAGGGAGGCAGAATTCTAGGGTTGCTAGCAACCAAGTCAAACATGCTTTGGCCTCCTTTCGAAACTTTCGTTTCGACTTGTTGCGTGAAAGTTTTAAAGTGTCCCGAAAAGCCGGATTTTGCTGGCTGTGTTTCGCGAGTTCGCGGCCCGCTTTGGCTCGATCCTAACCGAAGTTACGCAGTGGAAAAGGTGTTGGAAAATAATCGATTAGTCAGACGTTCTTAGAAACGAGATGTTCTAAGTCCCTTGCCAGAAACGGTTTACATTGCATGCTTTGTATTCCGCTCGTGTTTTGGAGCTCGGTGAGATTTGTCTGGTTTATCACTCTGCCGAGATCATTTTTGGCGGAAAGAGATAGCCGATAACGCCAATATTTGAGAAATACGCGATGGCTCATGTAGAACCGGGGTCTGCCGAGTCTACCCTCTTTGCCCAGACTGTTTCGGTCAACAGCGGCGTCATGCCTTTGCTGTTGTAAATGTCTCGAGCTGGTTGATTCGTTTGGTCTACGCCTAAGATGAACCGAGTGCCCCCTAAATTGACTGTAAGCTTCGCGGCCTGATCGACGAGTTGCCTGCCGAACCCCTTGCCGCGAGTCTCGGGTAGCAGGCCCATGTAGACAATTTCAATCACCGGCGATTCGAGGCTCTGTTTTGGTGCGAGCTGATTTTGTGCTTGAAAGGTAGGATTGCTTCCCGGTTTGCTGTTGGATGTAGCCAGTGGGGCGTTTTCGTCTAATTCGCTGTGTTTCGCCAGAATCAGGCATCCAATTGGGGTTCGGTCCGGACTGTTAGAAGCCCATACTTCGAACCACAGGTCGGGAGCGAAGGAAGCTGCGGTCTGATACCCTCGAAGCGTTTCGTCGGTTGTGCGGTACTTGGCAAGGTCCGGGCAGTCGAGTGTGCCTGCGTAGGTCGCCTCGACCAGTTTGGTGAATTCCAGATGCCGTTGCTCGGAATCCCAGACCACGGCTCGTAGTTCGATGTTTACGCCAACTTCAGGAACTTTCGGTTCCTGATTGATGTCCGATCCGCTGAGATCTGCATTGCCGGTCAGATAATCAAGGGTAGCGATCTGTTGATAGCCCAGACCTTCATGCCACTGTTGAGCACCCAGTCCCAGCTGATCTGCTACGTCGGTGGCCCACTGGACAAAGCGAATGCCGCGGTTGGTGAAATCCCGCTCAACGTAGCTCCGCATCTGCGTGATCACTGCATGCTGGTCGGCTGAGCCTGTCAGGGCGGGGAGATCCGAGGCTGGATCCGTTGCCTGAGCTTTGTTTCTCACCGTCCTTGGGACTTCAGCTGAAGGGTGGATTAAGAAGTCTGCGTGCACAATCGTGGCCACGTCCGAGGATGATGTTTGATCAATGCAAGGCTGTTGGATGGCGATCAACGCGGCGACTGGTGTAGACGGTGCCAGCGGCTCTGTATTCGCAAAATTGGCTTGATTGTGCTCGTGGGCCAAGTAAAAAAGAACTTCGTCATGAGGACGATTTTGCAGATTGCTGCGCAATTGTTCCAACGCAATTTGAGCACGACCAATGGACAGCCGTGATAGTAATCTGGGCAAGACTTCTTGCAGTTGCCCCAGCGGAGCACGCGAAATTTTTAATGACATCAGGCGATACGGAAAAAGCGGGGGAGGTGACGGTTGATAACGCCGCAAGGCGTAATCCTTTCTAGTTGGTTTCCCAATTCGGGTTGTCCTCAACTTGTTGAGGACAACCTCTGATCACCGAAGGATATGAAATACGCAAGGCAGTCGGTATCAGGTTGACCTTTTGATCAGGCGTCTTGTTGACCCTGAACATCGGTCTCCACCTAGCGGCTAGATTGGGTATCTGTTCCATCGTTGCCTCGTGTGTGGCATCTCTGCTAGTTAGGTCCAACGCAGGGGGTCGCATTCGGTCCAACTCGTCAACGTTGCAGGGCTCTGCAGGCCGCCATTTCGCGAGATTAATACCAGTTCTTTAGATGCGGCAAGACCGTCTGCAACTCTCTGGCAGGTTGATCCCGCTGTCTCGGCATAGCTGCCGAGCTTGTTGCTTTTCATGTGTCTTGCCACAGGTTCGTTCTAAAGGCCTGCGGAGGCACTCTCGAGTGCTGGCTGGAGGGGTTTCGCTAGTAGCTGACCTTTCCTTGAAGCAGCAGACTGCTATCCTAATTGAATAAGTGGGAGAGGTGTCGGAGGTGGCCGTGAGCGGTGCCCCTAAAATGATTCAATTGGGGCAGCCTGAGATTCTGCTGGGCCCGGCCAGTTTTGATGCCTCGCGGAAAAATATTTCCTGAACGGATGGCTTTGCTGGGCAATGGAACCGTAGGTCTTATTGGTCAGCGCCCTGGTCTTAAAAAAAGAGTTTTTAACTTAACCTGTCTCCGTCAACCGCTCCGCCCGTCAACAGCTGTCGGTACGGCAGGGACACGTGAACAGCAACCATGGATTTCAAGCATGCGAAAACCAATTGCGACACTTATCATCAGCGGCGTCATTTTCGCGACCGGTTCAACCACGAGCACACCCTCCGTGTTCGCCCAAGGTTTTTTGAAGCGGTTACAAGAGCGTGTACAGTCCCTCGATCAACAGAGCGGTGGAGACCAAAATCCAGCAGCACGTGGGCCAGTTGAAGATAGCCCCCGTGTCGGAGGGCAGCGGACGAATCAGAGACGCCCTCTGGTGGATACGCTGTTTCAGTACGGACCTCAGCTCTTCGGTGGTCAGGAAAGTAGTAATCCAGCCTCCATTGGATCGGATATCAACCGCGGATCCGGACGAGGGATGCCAGCCCGAACAACCCGGCAATTAAAAAGTGCATCTCTGGGAATTGATGTTCTAGAGTCACCACCCGGGGTGCCGGGCGTCCTGGTCACTGGGTTTAGAAGTGACTCCAAGGCAGATGATGCTGGGCTGCAAAAAAATGACGTGATTGTTTCTTTGGACCAAACACTCACGCCGAAGATCGCTGACATTGCAAGGTTCTTAAGTCTACGCCGCGCTGGTGAGTCTGTTTCCGCTCGGGTTCTTCGTGGTGATCAAATGAAGACGATACGCATTCCATTGTTGGGACCGCAACCGCCGAGTTTGGCATGGAATCGGCAAAGCGGGGCATCGCTACCTGTTCCGCCGCTACCAAAACCGCCGGCTCCCAAATCGCCAGCTAAACCGCGTCATGTGATTGGGACGGTCCCCGTTGCTGGGCCGGTCGAGATTCTGCCAGCGCCGTTGACTCGCCCTGCGGCGCAACTCTCAAACAACGCTGGCCTAGAGCAGTACGGGATCCTTCTTAACGCTGAATCACTTTTGCGAGGGGCTCGGGTCGAAGGGGTTGTCAAGGGATCGGCGGCCGACTTCTCGGGCATCAAGCCTGCGGATCGTGTGGTTTCAGTCGACGGTGTGCTAACGCGTGACAATACGGCGTTGGTGCGACAGTTCGATGGTGTTACCCTCGGGACCATCGTGTCATTGGGGGTCGTGCGAGGCGACTCCTATGTCATCAAACGCATGGAGTTGACGACTGAAATTAAGTCGGGTACCGCTGCGGTGGAGAGGCCGTTGAATGCATCCGAAAAACCGCGAAGTGCTGACGGCAAGGAAATCGAAACAGAAAGCGGGGTTCTCGAGGGTATCGGCTCTGTCCTGGGCGGTTTGCTTGGGGGAGCAGACAAAGAACGCAACGAAGGTCAGTTTGAAGACGGGCCTTTTGAAGCTGTTCCCCAGGAACGCAAGGAAGGGCCGAAGGCAAGCGAGTCGGTGCGGCAGACGTCGTTTGAGCAAAATAGTTCGGGACAGCTAAACAAAATGTTGGGAGATCCACCCTCGCTAGATGGATTGTCGGTGAAACCAAAGGCTGACTCTACCCCGAGCACAACTGACTCAGAGACGCCTGGGCAGACCGCGGCGGACATGCGCGAGCAAATTCGTCTGTTGCAAGAAAAATTGAAGCAAATCGAGCAACGCTCTCAAAATGATCACAAGGCAGTTCAGCAGGAGACGCCCAAAACCAAAAAGTCTGAATGAAGCTTCACGTGTGCCTGATGTCTCACTTGATGCGCTGAAGCAACGAGGGTGTTTGCATGTTTTTAAATGAGATGAACCTGTAAATATCTGCCTGTGTATGCGTTCTAGCCACATGGGGCTCGAAAAAAATGGTTTGGAAGTGAGCTATCGTAGCCAAGCTTTGTGATCGGGGAGAGGCTGACGAAACCCTACACTCTCTCGGCTCAATCCACGAGTAGCACGACACGAGTAGCACAACACGAGTAGCACGCAGGATTGCCTTAACTCTCAACTGCTTGAATGCTTGACTTACCTATCGCTACGACAGAACAGTGAACGAGAGAAAGCATGACGCCCCCTGATGCCAATGATTGTGATCCCGTCGAACGGGATTCAAGCAATGAAGAAGACGACAATGATCAAGTTACTGGTGAGGGGTCTGAAGGTGATCAAGAACCGCACCTAGATGACGTTTCAGCTTCTGCAGCGAACCATCCGAGCCTTGATCATGTGGACGGACTTAACTCAGCAGAGGCATCTCCCGCAATTTCTCACTCATCCCAGCCAGGGGCGATTGATGATAGGCATAGTGACCGGGTTGGGGCGTCCGCTGACGTGCTTGGTTTCGCAACTGCTGCTGAGAAGGTGAAGAAGTTTCCCCAGACACCCGGCGTTTACCTGATGAAGGACGTAGCGGGCGTTGTGATTTATGTGGGCAAAGCAAAGAATCTTCGAAGTCGTGCGAGTAGCTACTTTTTAAAAGCAGCGGCCGAAGATCAACGCACGGCCAATTGGGTTCCGGAAATTGCAGATATCGACTTTTTGGACTGCGAAAGTGAAGTTGATGCGTTGTTGATGGAGTCCAGGTTGATCAAAGACATTCAACCGAAGCACAATAAAGAGCTGAAGGACGATAAGAGCTTTCCCTATTTGATGATCACAACACGAGAAGAGTTCCCGCGTGTCGAGTTGACGCGGGAACCACCTGCCAAGGGTGTCAAGCTGTATGGTCCATTCCCGAGCGCCGGGGCATTGCGAGGGGCGATTCAGGTCCTACAACGTATCTTTCGTTTCCGAACCTGTTCGCTCGATATCAGTGAAAACGATGAACGCTGGAAATGGTTTCGACCGTGTCTATTGGCAAGCATCAATCAGTGCACTGCTCCCTGCAATTTGAGGATCAACAAAGAAGATTACCGAAAAGACATCAGGCGATTGATGACCTTCATGGAAGGTGGCAAGAAACGCCTTTTGGCTGAGATGACCAGTGAGATGCAGGCTGCCAGTAAAGTGTTGGACTTTGAACGCGCTGCAGTGCTGAGAGACGAAATCGGCATGCTCGAACGGCTTGAAGAGCGAGGCGAGCTTGATACCCACGCTCAACCTGAAGTGTTTTATATCGACCCGAAAAAAGGTCTTGCCGGGCTGCGAAAAGTACTCGAGTTGCCCGAGGCCCCACGGATCATCGAGGGCGTTGATATCGCCCATCTGGGAGGTGGCGAAACGGTTGCAAGCTTGGTGCAATTCATCGATGGATTGCCATTCAAGCCAGGCTATCGACGATTTCGAATCAAGGATGTCGATGGGATTGACGATTACCGCAGCATCTACGAGGCGGTATCTCGAAGGTTTCGCCGCCTCAGTGATGAGGGAGACGCGTTTCCAGATATCCTGCTGATCGACGGTGGCAAGGGGCAACTCAACGCTGCCATGGCAGCGTTCCGCGATCAGGAAATATCACCACCCACAGTGATTTCGCTCGCCAAACGTGATGAAGAAATCTTTCGACCCGGGATTTCAGAACCAATCGTCTTGAGCCGAAATGCTTTCGCACTGAGATTATTGCAATACGTGCGCGACGAATCGCATCGCTTCGCGCAACATTATCATCACATCCTCAGATCAAAATCTACCTTTGAACGTTAACCCTGATTTACCAATCGCAGATTGTAACCGCTGATAGGGTTGAGGGTTTAGTCAGATGAGTCGGCGGCGTTACTTCGAGCGAGAAATCTAAGAACAGGTTTCCGAAGCCATAAAACGTAGTCTAAAGTTCTTCAATGAGTGTTGGAATCTGGGTCACGCGAACCAGCAGTATCAGTTGCTCCTGCTGATTGTCCTGGCCCGTTCCGGATAACATGTGTTTGGCGATTCCACCAAGTGGCTGCGTTGGTGCCATGACAATCAGGTCGCCTTCCTGTGCATTGAGTTGCAGATTCAGACACTTCAGTTGCCATGATTCACGGCGACTGTCAATTCGTAGGGCGGTGTCGCTGCTGATCCATTTTCGAACCGTATCACCATGTTGGATTTCAGGGTGAAGTTTTATTTCTATTTGTTCGGGGGTTGGTCCCCGATTACTCGTTAACGCTAAAACATACTGCGCGTTTTGCAACGTCTTTCCAATCAGATCGTCGCCCTTGCGAAGCATGGCGACATGACTGCCTTCAAATGGCTGACGCAACGGTAGTTCATACCGTCTTCCTAAACGCATTGGCATGCTTTGTGTACCGTGCGCAAGATCGCTTGCAACGGAGGCTTCCGCCAGAAACGTCTCAACCAAATCGCGATCCTCTTTGTCGGCACTCAACTGATTGCGGAACTCCTCTTCATTGTTCACTAAGCCAACGCGAATGCCATTGCGGATCATGTTCTGGCGTAAGCTGGGATCGATGCAGGTTTCATCAACCCATTGCCAAAGCGATTGGCTGAGCGCTGAATCGCTCGAAGCTGGCAAGTCGCGCGGAACAGAGTTGAAAAACTCAATATCCAGAATGACTCGCTTACGATTGAATGAGCTTGGCGAAGTCGTATCGGTTATTTCGTCGTGCTGATTGGAAAGGAGTTCGGCACCGCTTGTGCTCCATGTTCGGCACCCGACTGCCGCAATGAGCAGAACCGTCGAGATCAGGACATGGGTAATGCGGTCCACTGAGGTAATCCGTATGGGCGACTGAGTGAAGTGTCAAAGCGTTGGCGAGGTATTTTGGCCCGGGTAGGCCAGTCCATTGTGAGCTCAGACGCTACGAATTGATTGCAGGGACGTCAATAGATTCTGCCGAGATATGAGCGTGGGCCGAGGCGTTTGCTAGCTATCGCCTCCGGTGTTGCAGAGACGGTGATAGAAGTGCAGTTGGGATGTAATGCTGTTGCCTGCGTGTCATCGAGCTCGCATTTGATAGTGTTGGGAGGCTGGAGGCGTTGAATTTGCAACTGGTTCTTGGACGAGGCAACCTCGGTGCAGGCGTCGGATCAACCGCACCGCAATCTTGCGAGGTAGAACGTCAATCGGTCCCGGGAATTGCCATTTTTGATTTCAGTGCAAGCAGTGAGGGAGTGATTGGCGACGGTGTTGCAGTGTGGTTGTCGCGGCACCTGGGGAAGCGGTTAGCGACATCAGCCTGCTCATTTTGCTGAAACGGCCGGATAATCCGACTTTTCGGGCTAAGTGTGTGGCCGGATCCGTGAATTTTGTTTGACGTGGACCGGTGTTTTCGCGAATAATTAGGGATAGCTTCTCATCCTTCCGACGCTGTCCTGTCGGCCAACAATCGAACGGTGTACAAAACATGAGCTTTCAACCAAGAGATACTCGGCTGGGAAATGATTTCCATACCAGTCGAGATGGTATTACTGAGGTCACTGCGATAGCAGTGGAACGGAAGTCCGGTAGATCTCGCTCACGGCTGCTGTTGGCGATGTTTGTTACGGCAGTGATACTCTGCGTTTTCGCAATGCGCGTCTCCGGTCAGGAAGCAGTCGCAGCGGAAAATGGCGGTTACGATTCCGTGCCCATGCACCAATTATTTGCCAACGGGAAGATGGACGCTCAAGTGATCGCTGCTGCCAAGAGTTACTGTGCCGGCGGAAGCACAAACCCGAATCTGGTCAAAGCGTATTTTCAGCGTTACGTTCCGGCCAAAATGACAGGGCCAGACGCGTTGAAAGATCTCACGCCTCTGATGAAGGAGGTGAATGTGCTTCTTGCTCGGTCGCAGCGGAGCAAGCCATTTCTCGGTAAAGCGGTTGCAGATCTGCTCCTACCGCCGATGAATGCATTGGCAAAGGGGAATTACCATCCGACTGCGAGAATCAATGCGGCACTGATCCTCGGACGGATGGATAGTGCACCTGCCGACACTGCGGGCCGGATTCCCCCCAAGCCTTACTTGGCAGCACTGCCGATTTTGGTCGATGTCTATAAGGACGAGAACAATGTCGACGGGCTTCGAGTGGCCGCGTTATTGGGACTCCAAAGACAGGTCGGTTTGGGGTTCAATCAAATCCCTGCAGCAGGTAGGGACCAATTGAGAAGCATGATGACAGAACTGCTCGACTCGAAGACGCCTGTCAGTCGCACAGACAGAGTTCACGCTTACGTGCAGCGATACGCGGTGGATATTCTCGAGCAACTTGGTTCCAGTGAGGACGAAGGTAAACAACTCGGGGTGAAACTCATCGGCATCAGCACCGCTCCCGAACAGGACGAATTGATCGCGCTTTACTCTGCCGCCAAGATCGGATCCTTGGGGGGAAGTTTGAAGGGACAAGTGACGAAACCGGAAGATGTGTTGGAACGCTGGGCTCGGCTGGCACACGATGCATTCCAGTCGGAGGTGCAGAGGCTCAATTCACTTGAAAGAACTCCGCCAACGTCAAATCAGCCCATCAAGCCGCTGGACGTCTTGCGTCCCAAAGTCGACAAGTCGAAGAAGTCTTACGGAGGAGGTATGGGCGGGCCTGACCTCGAAGATGGTGAAGATGGAGCGATGGGCGGCATGGAAGGCGGCATGGAAGGAATGGGAATGGGGGGTGAGGGATACGGTGATGCACTTGGGGATGGAATGGATGACGACGAGCTGATGGGCGGCATGGGAGGCATGGGCAGCATGCTTGGTGGTCAGACGACCGTTTACAAAGATCAGCCCGCGGAAGTCATCGGTTCACGACGCTACCTCAACAAAGTTCTGCAGCAACTCAATCGAGGGGCCACCGGTTCAATCACCAAAGGTGTACCGAAAAACGGTGGTGGACTCATGCTGTGCGTCGACGAAGCGAAGGCTGACACAGTAAAAGACTGGGTGGTCAAACTGGATGAAGTAATCACGGCTCTCAATAGCGAAGCCTTGGATGATCGAGAAAAGTTTCTCGGCGGACTCGATGAGCAGATCATTGTCTTGGCCGAACTGGCAAACATTGAGGCGGGGGAGAAGAAAACGGCAAAGCCGGACGCAGATGATAACCCTGCTGGGGGTGACGTTTTGAACGGACCTCAAAATCCTGCCGCAGAGGCTGATGCGTCGATACCTGGTACTCCAGCACCAGCTAATCCAGCACCCGGCAACCCAGCACCCGGCAACCCAGCACCCGGCAACCCAGCACCCGGCAACCCAGCACCAGCTGCACCTGAGAATCCAGCGACTGAGAATCCAGCACCAGCTGCACCCGAGAACTCAGCACCGAATGCTCCCTAGGCCTCAGACCAGGAAACTCGTTCGGGTAACTCGAGGTAAGCGACCAACGTTTGCCAAGCGAGATGGACTAAACGCCTCATCTGTGGGCGTTATCATGAGGGTTGATGCGTGAGAAGGTGGCGGTGCGATTGTTCGCAGGCCAGTGTTATTCGTAACTGGAGTGCACTGCGACAATCGAGTGTTCTTCGACACTTTGCCGTGTGCCGTGCAAGTGTGGTGTGCGTTCGTACGACTTGGTGACGGATCGGACTGACGAGGGCCGCCAACTTCGGTTGGTGGTGGTGAACGGTGGGTATATGCGAGAATGCCTGGCGATCAAAGTGGGGGTTCGTTTACTGCCGAAGACGTGATCGGTGTTTTGTAGTACCTGCTCGCCATACACCGGACTCGCAACCACCTTCGCAGCGACACCGGACCAGAATTCGTAAATGAGGTAATTTGCCGTTGTCTGGATTAAGCCGAAAGCACAACGCTGTTAATCGCTAAGGGGAACGCGTGGGGAAACGGCTATGGAGAATCGTTCAAGGACACGCTGGGGACTTGACTGGAACCATCACCGCATCCACAGTTCATCGGACTGGCAACCCCCTGCCGCTTATGTGCCGGCTGTGTTCTTCTGGGTCAGGCTATGCCTCGGCCTCTAGAGCACATCTGCATATCCAACCCCAGTTCACTGACCAAACGTGGTGCAAAGACTAGGGGGGTTCCGAGTAGGTACGCACTAAAGGATTTACGCGTTTCGTGGTCAAGGAAGTCGTAACTGTATAAGAAAGTACTGTAATCGTCGTCTGATCGGTCAGGAGATGTCTTACCTGTTGCAAACCATCGTGCATCCACTGCTACACAACAATAACAGGAGTCGCCCGAGGTGTTAGCTGACGCGTTTGCGTGGACTCGCGGGCAGGAGTGATACAATTGCCGTGTGTTTGCGTTTGAGTTGCCGTCGTTCAATGGGGTTGGTCGTTATGGCTTCATTAAAAAGGATAGGATGTCAGCCATGTCTTGGACGCTGATGGATTTTTCCATACCCTCCGGCATGATAGACAGTCCTGTACTTTTCAGCTCTTCAATGTCGACTCGAAGTATCGTGTCTGATGCCGACTCGGCTCGACGCAGGGTGACGCTGCTTGCCGTTTCAGCAGCGACCATCCCGGTCATGGCGCGTCCGTCTTGAGTCAACAGAACATAGTTGAGGTATTGTGGGTTCACCTCGCGATTTGGGTCGATGACATTGACCAGAATTGTCTCTGCGCCGCGGTTTCGGATGCTTGCCAGATTTGGCCCAATTTCATGGCCAACACCTTTCATCTTGTGGCAGACAGAGCAGTGCTGATTGAAGAGTTTGCGGCCGCTATCGGCGTCAGCATCCAAGGACAGAGCCGTTTTGTATTTGGTGAGGATTTTTGAGCGATCACCGGAGCCCATGTTGGCCAGGTACCTAGCGGCACGCGATTTGATCTTGGCGTCGCGTGACTTGGCGGCAATCTGAAGTCGCGGCGTACCGATATCTGCGAGTGAGATTTTCTCGGCGTCGACGTTGTCGAATAGCTGGCCCAAACGCTCGTTACGTGCAAAAAGCACTTCAGTGGCGGTCGCGCGGAGTTTTGGGCTCAGGTTGCTCCATGCCAACAACAAAGGTTCGGCGATCTTGGGGGAGTTGAAGGTTCCCAATGTTTCAATGGCTGCTTGGGACACCAGATGGGGTTGCCGATTACTGATCAGGGATGTCAGCGGTGCTGACACACTGTCGAGCCTTCCGTAACGCATTGAGGTAGTCGCGGCAACTCTATTTGCCACAGGCAGTGCTGCATTTTGTGCGGTGACCCCAGCAGCACGCACCAACTCCTCTTTGAGAGTGTCCAGCTTGGACAAGTCTCCCTGTTGAGATAACAATTGCAGATAGTGATTCTTGCGTGATCGATAAGCTGTGAGTGATCCGAGGACCGGTAGAGTGAACGATGCGTTTGAGGCCGGGAGGGCGGAGGCCTGTTTTATTGCGAGATTAATTTCGGATGGCTGATTCTGTTGTCCGATTTGCGACGCGAGTGTAGCAAGAAACTGCCCCGCTGGTTCGGATCTAAAAGATTTGTTTTGGACGAGTCTTGCAAAGAGCGCAGCGCTACCTTCGCCGAGTGAACTCAACACAGCGGTTTCGAGCCATCGGTCACCTGGGCCACTGGCGATGACGCCTTCCAGCAGTGGAATCCTCAATTCGGCTGGCAAGGCGGCCGCGGAGAATGCCAGTTGGATACGTACTTCGAGTGATGGGTCACGCGCCAGGGATAATAACTGCTGTTTGATCTTGGGGGTTGAAACGAGTTGCTCGCCCAGTTTCAGTGCATGGCGTCTCACCTGTGGGTTTTGATGGTGTAACGCATCGCTGATCGCGTCTGCCGATAAGGCTTGTTGCCCAGCCAACGCATAGAGCAAGTGTACTTGCCCCACGGGGCTTGGGTTTGATTTTCGTTTTTCATCGAGTTCAAGGCCTGTTTCCGGACTTTGCCTCTCGTACAACAGTCGGGCTGCAGTTTCGCGGTGCCAGGCGTTGGGGTGATCCAACAGGTCAACCAGTCTGGTTATCTCAGCGGTACGGAGATTGGGAGTTGGGCGATATTGGTACTGTTTGGGTGCAATTCGATAGATTCGGCCACGGTCACGTCCTGCAGTGAGATCCAAATGCTTCTTGATCATGGGTGGCAGGCTTTTCGGATGTTCGATCACTTCCCGGCACACGTCAATAATGTAGATGGTTCCATCGGGCGCGTTGGCAAATTGAGCGGGACGAAACCAGATATCACTGGAGTTAACAAACTCAGATTTTTCATCAATACGGTGTGCGACGAATTGTGCGTTTGTCGAATCAATCTTTTTTCGATGGACTAAATTACTGCCCACATCTCCGATGATGGCGATGCCTTTCCATTTCGACGGCCAGGCGTCGCCGCGGTAAATGGTGATACCTGTGGCGCCTGTGAAATACCCGGCAGCACGACCACCACCTTCGACAGGTCCAGGGACGCTCCCGCCTACTCGCAATCGGGTGCGGACAATTCGCCAAGGCTCAACGGGGCTTGTTCGATAGACCTCGGCCTGTGGTCCGTCCGCGGCGATTGAGATTCTTGCAGGGGGAGCTTTCAGGTAGGGGTTACGTTTCAGGTAGTGATCTTCGTACATCACTTGCTGGATGTGGTTGCTATTGGAAGAGACAAATTTCCGCCCCCAGTCGTCGAACACCATTCCATGTTGACCGCCACCACTGGTAAGTTCGATTTCAAACGTATCAGGGTTGAACGCAAGATCACGTCCTCTGACCTCAACTCGCTTGTCGCTGTTGGGGCGGCCAACTTTGCCTGCTGCTGAGCTGCAGGCGATGTGGATTCGATTGTCTAAGCCCCAGCGAAACGAATTCATCAGGCCTTGTACATTTGACGTTCCAAATCCAGTTAGGACAACTTTTTTTATGTCAGCGTTTCCATCCTGATCCTCATCGCGGAAATAGTAAAGGTTTGGAGCGTCTCCCACGAACAGACCACCTTTGTACGGAAAGAGAGCCGTTGGCCAAAGCAGGCCATCAGCGTAGATCACGCTGGTATCAAAAACTCCGTCTTGGTCGGTATCTTCCAGTCGGCGAATGCGCGACAAGCCAGCATCACGGTCCTCGCTGTAGCCCCGCATTTCACATACATACAGTCGTCCTTTCGCGTCCCATTCAATAGCAACAGGGCTGGCAACCAGAGGCTCGCTCGCTACCGGCTGAATTTGGAAGCCATCCGCAACTGTAAATTTCTGAAGTGCCTCTTCCGGGCTGCTGGCGGGAATGCGTGGAAGCTCACCCGAGAAATCTTCTTCGGCGGTGGTGCGCCCACACAAGACTGTGGTACACAGAACAAGGCCACTGAGAACAAATCCGAAGAAAGAAATGGATCGGACCATGCATGAGTTTTGAGGGGTTCTTACACGCAGCTTCTGGGTGGCAGGTTGATTCATTTTCGATCCTTTTTGAACAGCAGGGCTCGCATGCCTTCCGTCAATATTTGTTCGCAACTCTTGTCAACTTTTGATGCGCGAGGGCTCGTTTCATAGCCACCTTGGCTGTAGCCGATTTCGGTCCCAATGTAGCCGGGGCCGTAATCACCGTATGCCGCCATCGCCACATTGAGGTCGGGACGCATTTGTTTTGCAGCCAACTGATATTCCACAAAAAGCTCTCCGGGCATGTGGAGAACGCGGATGTTCCCTAGGCGTAAACAGGTGAGGTCGATCTTATGTCCAGTCTCACAACGATTCAGCCATGCAAGCTCGTCCGCACTTCCCCAGTAGTCGTTTGGTTTCCACGTGGCTAGTTTTGCTTCCAGTTCTGCTCGCTTCAAATGTTTGGCGGGCGGTAATGCGACTGGCACAACTGACCAGCCCACGTCATGGGCTGTAAGTGGCACTTTTTCAGCTGAGTTGGTAGCCTGCTTCATGCCTTCGGCGACACGTATCGCAAGCGTTAACCGATTCGCCTTATTGCCATCGTTGTATTTCCCAGCACCAATGTTTCCTCCCGCCCCGTTAAAGTGCAGATGAAGCACATTGGGTAGATCTTGACCACGGAGGAAACGTGCGATTCCGGGAAAGTCAGGGCTGGGAACCCCAGTACGATAGTAGCTTTGGGGGTGGCAAGCGTAGTAGGTCAGGACAGTAACTAGCTGTTCTTCGTTCCAAAAAGCGACCGAACTTAGTTCCGGATCAATCACACCCTCGGGAGCAGCTCGCAATTTTGGGTCGCGGCATGTCGTGTAGCGTGTTGCACTGACTTTACCATCAGGACCAAGGATGCGTCGATTTGAAGCAACTTTTTCTACCTTGGCAGATCCAAATCCCACATGCGTGATGGGTGAGGGTTTTTGAACGGCTTGTGCAATGGATCGGGCAAGACGGTCGAGCACTTCGCGGGCGAAAGTGCCTTCATGTAGGCCGACATCGGTGACCCCCACTTGATGCAACAGACGCTCGGCTGAGAAGTCGCTTCGTGGGGCGTCATGCTGGTGCAGCGTGTGAACAGCGACGCGTTCGCGATTTGTACCCGCAGCGGTTGCAATGCGATCACGGAAGGCGTCATGGGATGCGTTTCCAATTCCAATCCAGTCCACCGCACATAACACGATTGGGTCACCGCTACCCATGATTACCACGCCTCGGCATCGCAGCCCCAATTCCTCGATACGTAGAACTCGATCGTATGCCATCATTGTGCCGACCGGTGGCGTTGCATCTACATCGAATTTTGCCAGAGAGATTTGAGCCGGTTCGTTTGCCTTCACGGTGATAACGCAAAGCATGCAAAAGATCGAAAGCAATACGGAAACCGCACGAAATGAGGTTTTAGAGGGAATGCCTTCTATCGACGTCGGACGGTGACTGGGGGCGAGGAGCATAAACGACCAAGGTTGGAGGGAAGCGAGTGGCGCAGCTAGAATGGCAAAGTTGGAACAGAAGCTTCACTGAGCAGGACCTGGCGGTGGGAGATTGCATTGGTCGTTTGACACCTTGCGTTCTGAAGCATACAGGAAACCAACCAATTCTCCACGCGTTTTTTAGTCATCGCTGGCGTGATTTCTGTCACGCAATCGGTGGAAATAGATTGTACAGCGAATCGAAGCATGCTGTAAGGATTTTAAAGTGGAACGAGAGAGGGGTTGATTCGGTACGCGGTTGCTCTATTACAAGTGCCACAAACATATACAAATGCCACAAACATACTCCCCCGGTAAGGTAGGCTTTCGTGCAGACGGAGTTGGAACGATTGGCGGACACTGAGGTGTTAATTCAACCAAAGGGCATGTCGGGGTCATGGGCAGTTGACAGTTCAGCTTGTGATCGTGTCCGTATTCCGGCTTGTTCCGTGTTTTTCTCCTGCGCTTACAAGTTTTCTCTGTTTTGCGTATCGCGTGGTGGGGAGGACCGCGAGCTTCAATTTGGGTTGGCATCACTTGGCCAGAAGCCATTCGTAATGCAAGGCGGATTATGGTTGGGCTTCTAGTTCCGGTCGGTGCGGTGCAATCTGCGCTCGAAAATCGCCGAGGCTGTGCCAGTACATTGGTGCTGCTAAATCGACCTCGGCGATTGCCAGCGTTCCCCAATTCTTGGCAGTGGCCAAACTTGTGCCATCGTGTGCAAAGATCGAGGACGTCATCCATTGGCTTCTGTGGTCGGTGTAAGTGCTGCTCACGATATAAGTGTGATTTTCGCAAGCACGCGCCGCAGCCAGCAAAGGGTTGCAGCCCCAGACAGGCCAGGCAATGATTTCGGCTCCTTGGTTGCTCAATTCGCGAGCGACCTCGGGGAAAAAACCGTCGTAACAAATCATCATCCCTATCTTTCCGATTCTGGTCTGAAAGACGGGATAGGAGTTCCCTGGTGTGATTCCGCCTTCGATTTCACTCCTGGGTAATGTGACCTTTCGGTATTTGCCAATCAAATTACCGTCAGGTCCTAAAAGTACGGCAACGTTATAAATCAGGTGCCCATCACGCTCGAGTAAGCCGGCAACGATGTGTATGTGATGTTGCTTTGCTAATTGGCCAAAGTAAGCAGTTGACGGCCCGGGGATGGGTTCCGCTGCATCAGCGTAGGTTCCTTGGCTACTGTAGTAAGTAAGTGTCTCTGGAAGCACAATGAGATCAACCGCTTGCTCTGCAGCCTTGGAGATCAGTGGTGCGAATTGTTGGCACTTTTCCAACGGTGTCACGCCATTGCGAGGCTGCAAATGTGCGGTTGCAAGCTTTACCCTGCGATGTTGAGGTGCCTCGACAAGTCTCAGGCTCGGGAGCTCCCAACGAACGATTGAATGAGGATCGCCCCAACGAAAGTGTAATTCGATCTGTGCTTGTGTTGCTTTCGGTGGCACCTCGTACGTGGCTGAGAGCAGATCATCCTGCTCGGTCTTTTCGATTACCGGAGGAAATTCAGGTTCTGCACGCGGCCGTTCGCCCGATCGATACGAACTGTAGGTGGGCTTCGCTCGTTTCACCGCGCGGCCCTGCTCGTCAAGCCACAAAACACGTACGATTGCAGCACGTCTCTTAAGATTTAAATTTTCCGTCCTTCTTCTTATTTTAAATTCCAAGTGTGTGCCACCTGTCACAGAATACCGCGTGCACCAGTAGCCGGCTAAGCCTTCACGATGATCCGACGAAATCTCTAAAAAAAGGGGAGTGGTTTTCGTCGCAGGTATCTGTCGGTGGATTGGTGTTATTTCCCGCCGGGCTGACTTGAAGGTCCACTCCAGGACTGGCTTTGGCGCCATTATGCTGTCTGACGCTTCAAGTGACGCTGATAGTGTAAGGATCGAGAGAATCGAAAGCAGGGGTCGCAGTGGGTGTTTCCCGCTTGCAATGGTGCTGTCAGAAGTGGTGGGCATGGCTACCGTCGGGGCAGGTTGGTATCTGAGATTCGGCGAGGTGGATACTCATTGTAACGGGATTCCTGCTAGGTGATTCGCAAGAGAGACAGGATTCGCAAGCATGTACGGAGATCTGCACTGCCTGTGCTCAGCGTTTGCCTAAACGCCAAACGCACAGCAGTAGCGTCAATGCTGGAAATGCAAGGTAGCGGTAGACCGTTGGGCCAAAAACGACCGTTGCATTGACAAACATAAAGCAAAAGAAGAACGCGACCGCTCGATCCACGGAACGATTAGTGATGCGACCATGTGCTTTCGCTCTGTTTAGCCGCAGCAGATCGATTCCCCATATGGCCAGCAGCAGGTAGTTCGCCCATATACCATTTCCGCTACGCACACCGATGAGGTTCTCGGTTTCGGTCGATGTCCGCGTCCACGCGTCGCTGTGAAGCCAGTGGTGGACAAAGTGGAATGAAAGGCACACATGCGCAACAAGCATCAGAAAGCCCCCCGCCCAGACATAGTATTCCAGACTACGTTGGGTTACGTCTTCGGGGCCTCCCCGCCATAATCGAATTAGGATTCGAAGATATACGAGGATGACTGATACGCGGATGCTCCACTGAATTAAAAAATCGGTGATTTGTGATTCGTTCATTTGAGCGATCGTTCCGGGTCTAGATGGTCGAGGGCGAAATGTGCTCCGGCCTGCATGAATAACAGATGTCGCAGCTTACGCTTGTGTCCGGTTTGTGTTCAGTTCGTGCACTATTTGGGAAGACGGGGGACGCCTTGTGATTATCTGGACTTGTGGTGACAATCTGGGACAACGTGGCCGTGCAGACGTGCGCGATGCACTCTCTTGAGTCTCTGTAACAACAGAAGTCACTGGATTCGGCTGCCATCCGTATCTAGTTGCCTGCTAACATTCTTTCCGCTGGGAAAGGTTTTATGCTGCTGAATATCGATGATAGTGACCATTTAGACTCGCCGAGCGAAGTGGAGATGCGGAAGTGTATTGAGGGTCTCGGTGCGGAACAGTTCTTGGTGCTGAGTCGGGAGGAGGGTTACTTCATTCAGACGTACCACAATGCCGATGGCAGCTATGAATTGGAATTTCGCCAAGGCTCAACAAGCCAACAGTACAAAGTGGATTCAGATCAGATCTCTGTTGCTGACGTGTGCAGAGCGTTTGATCTGTTTTTGATGCATTCAGAAGAACTTGCAACGGCCTGGGACTGGAAGCAGCTAAGCCTTGGGCCTGATTTGCGGGTGGGCGATGACAGTACAGAGCGGTAGATTCAGGCGATCGCTCATTACAACGGGGTGTTGATGTCGCTGATTGTCACCAAGAGATTGAGGACGCTCAGGAACTGAAAGATTAGATGATGCATGGGCCGCTCTTCAGCTGCGTAGTGCACACGGTTGCTGATGGTGCTGGCAACAGGGATGAACTGTGTCAGAAGTGCGGGGTGCAAACAGTGCAGAAACGCATTTCCGGTTGTCAACACGAGGATTGACCCCGGTGTTCAGGGACACTGGTTGAGTTCAGTTGTGAGATCAGTCTTGTATGGGGTTGCGTGGATCGCAGCCAGATTGTGTTTTTTTAGAGCCACGATGACCAAATCAGCCAACGGACGACTCGCTTTCTCGCCGCCTGAGGTGGGTAGAACGAGCTTCCAGCGATCGACTCGTCCTGACACTCATCACGTGAAGCACACGTAGTTGTGAGGTTTGAGGTGACCTTCTCGTGTGGTCGTACGTCTATCATGACCGTTCGTGGTCACTGCCCATATCGTTCCTCTGACAAGTGGAGGAGCGACGCTAAAAGCAGTGTCCTTCACTCTTTTGGTTCGCTCAAGAGTTGCTCAATGGTTGATGACATCTGTTCCACTACCTTGGCACCGCCACCCACATAAAGTTGTTTCACAACACCATCCTTACCGACAATCACAAGTTGTGGGATCGCTTTTGCTTCGTAGCGGGCTGCAGCAACTCCGTCTGTGTCCATCGCGACAGTGACATTGAGATTGTAACGCTCGAGTACGGGGCGGATCTGCTGAGGCGATTCTTGCAGGTTGATAGAAATAAGGGTGACTGTTTCAGTGTCAAACTGGCCAATTGCCTGCTCCACTAGCGGCATGGTTTGCATGCATGGCGCGCACCAAGTTGCCCAGAAATCCAAAACGACAACTTTGCCCGTCTGCTCTGACAGCTTGAATGGGGTTCCATCGAGTAACTGCAGTGACACTTCAGGGGCTGGTTGCCCAACAAGGGGAGAAGCAGCGCTGCTCGTATCATTACCTTGTTCCATGGCCGCTGTCACCAACGGTTCGATTGCAGACTGCAGTTTCCAGCGGTTGTAAGCAATGTCCGTCACCTCCGTCAGCATTTGATCCCCAATGATGAGTTGGTCAACGTCTTCGAGTGGGAAATTACATGGGCCGATGATCGCGTTCTCGCCGCTGAAGTTCGTTGTTGTGGATTGAGTAGGGGTGAAGGTCACACGTTTTCCATCTCGAAGCAGGACCTGAACCATACCATCGTAAATCGACGACTTTGCTACTGAGGGTGTGTCTGGTCCGTTATCTGTTTCTGGCTCGGATTGTTCTTCCGGGTGCAGCCAGATTATCTGTGCAACGCGGTCACGTGGTAAATTAATTTCCGTCAATTGGACTTCTGCGCGAATGGTCTCAGCGTCAGCATCAATTAATCGGCAACGTAGGAAGTCACCATTGTGAGAGCAGAGAATGTGTGTCGGCGGTGCTGCTTTTTGCAGGCGGGGGATGGTGAGTAGCCGCTCTCGCTTTGCAGCTTCGAGGTCAGGTGGGGGTGCATTGGTGACGTATTCAATCGCCTTGATCTTTTCGTGCGAGACGAACCCGTCCTTCGAATCGATGGTCGAGACGTAGACACCCGTTGAATCGATTCGGTCAACGCGACATGAAATGATATCGCCGGTCCGGACGTGGACGACATGCGCATCGCGCTCAACTTTTGGTGTTTTGACTTCATCTGCACGCTTCAAAAAGAGTTCGCCAAAATTAAGGCCTCGTTGTTGTTGTTTAATCCTGAGTCGCTGCATTTCCTGAGCGCGTGCTTGGGCGCTTTTCGGACCTGTTTTCGGCAGTTCGCGATACAAAATGTTTCCAGCGACCGTTGGTTTCATGGTTGCGGCACGAGTGCTCCCGTAAGCTTTCCAACGGAATTTCATGGGAAGCGAAGGCGATGGCTGTTCTCCCGAGGGGGCGAGTACCCCGGTAAGCTTAAGTTCCCCGATTTGAAGTTGACCCTTGATTTCAGAACCGCTCGCGACTTCCTTCGGTTTGGGGTCGTGTGCAAATACGATGATGGAACGAATGTCAGCGCACGGTATTTGTGATGGGGATGTGGCGTTGGCTGAAATGAAGGTGCATTTTCCGCCGGCAGATTTCAGAAATTGTCCCGATAGTCGTACACCGTTTTGAAGAAACAAGGCACATTCCGCCGCGGGAGGCGGAGGAGCCGGATTGCGGAAAGTGATGGCGATTACATCATTCCATTCAAATTTTGAATTGGGGCTATCCTCGCCAATTGTGAGTTTACCAGAAGTAATTCCATCGATGCTGCCCGAGGCAAAGGTCCCGTCGTTGAACGCTACTAACGCATCTGCGTCGGCAGACGTTGTAGGTAAATCGCCAAGCCAGCGGGCGATGGATACTCGTTCGACCCTAAGTTGCTTGCCGCGATTGACAATCCGAATACCGCTATGTTGCGAATACTGGTTACTGCTTGAGTCGTTTTTCGTCTCCGGGAGGGCATGCTGTTGGGTATCACGCAAACTGGAGTTTTGGGAAACGGCTGGAGGCTTGGCGGGTAACACAAGGGATGCCAGTAACTTGCCGTCTTTTCGCATGATATGCAAGCTTCCTGTTGCTTGATCGAGGTACAGCGTCAGCCGCAGGTCCCGACGCAAGCTCAGATCTGAGATCAAAGCCAACTCTGCTTTGTCTTTCAACTCGCGAATTGCAACCAACTTCTGTCCTGCTGTTTCAAGACGCCACCCATCGGTTGAGTTGTCTTCGGTGGCGGTTACATTCGATCCAAGCGAGATGACGAAGTCAGCCTGATCCTTCCAGGATAACGTCAGTTCGATGACGGACCGTGCGGGGACGCCCAAATCGCCGTTGAGCACCGCACCACGTTGGCTCGTGGATAGGTAGTTTCCGTCTTCATTCCAACCGCTGCTTTCCCAGTCCGCCGTTTTCCATGATTGCAGTCCGTTGGAGCGTGCGAACAGAACCGTCTCATTTTCCTGTACCCGGTACAGGCGAGTGATTGATTTAATTGGCACATGCATTTCACCGAAGGATTGCGTCGTGATGGTGAGGGTCCCCGCTTTCCATGCAGTGATGTTGCCATAAACAATATCCCTGTTGGTGAACTCGATTGCGAATTCATCTGACCTCAAACGTTCAGGACCAAGATCGATTTTCGGGTACTTGATGCTTTCGATCGCTTGGAGCTTGAAGTGGAATGGTGTGTCGAAACTCTTTGCGAGCCATTTTACTTGCGCGGAATCGCTTGTCGGGAGCAGTTGGCCTGGGACTTGGCTTCCATCGATTAGGGAGAGGATGCCGGTGCGACCATCAGCATGCGTTGCGTTTTTGGGAGTGAGCTGATTTGCGGTCCGTGCAGTTGCTGTGGCCGAAGCAGCATTCTGCACCAGCGAACCTGGTCCAATCTCTGTGTCTTGCCCCCGAGCCCTGCTGCAGGTTAAACAACAGAGCAGCAACAGCGGCAAAATTCCACCAGTCGTGTTCTTGAGAAGTTGGTACAAGTCAACGCTCATAAATGGGCAGGAAACGATAATTAACAGCAAGGGAAAGCAAGCACAGACTGGTCGAAACGTGTGGGCCGTGGGTTCCAGTGAAACTTCCATCCTCAGCTTGGGTTTTTTTGAGGCGTCTCACTAGAGCTTTGTTCCATGTTGTCCAAGCACCGATATCGGCTTGAAAGAACGCTTGAGCCTGATAATAACTTTGGTATTCGACTCCACCGTGACCAGGACTTCCTCCCTGCACTTTGTCTTTCAGGTATCCAAGGGTTGTCTTGAATTGTGGAATGTCTTTTCTCCGAGCGATGGAGAAGACGAGATTGGCAATCGAAATACGAGCCAGGGATTCATTGAATCCCCCTACTCCGCCTGAGTACGCGACTTGGCCGGAGGGTGCAGTCATTTTAACAAAATATGAGATGGCTCGATCAATGGCCTCGTCGGGAACTTCCACCCCGGCATTGCGTGCGGCGAGTAAACCCATCAAGACAGCACCCGCGACCGAAGTGTCGGCATCGCTTCCACTTGGGTTGTAACGCCATGCTCCGTAAGTGTTGGTCTTTTGAGAGGTGATGGAGGATCTGACCGCAAGCTCCAAGGACTGTCCAATGGTGCGATTGGCTCCGTTGGGAATCCCGTCCCAAAGACTACGGTCGTCGACGGCACCGTAAGCTTCAGCCAAACCTAGACAAGCAAAACCGTGGTGGTACATCGAACCGCCGCAGTAACCTGTTGTCTTGTCCTGTTTTGAGATGATGTAGCGAATCGCCCTTCGGATGTTGCCAGAATACAAGCCGAAGTTCGGATCCTCGCCGGACGCCATGAAACACATCACCGCCATGCCGGCAACGCCAGTACCTTGCTGCCGTGACTGCCAACCGCCATCGCTTGCCTGAGTACGACTGAGAAATGTGAGCCCCCGGTCATACATGTCTCTCACGTCGCGAGGCACAGGGTCCCCGCTACGTATCTCCAGGCCTTGCCCGGGTAAGTGAGGACTTGCTGCAACAGACAGAACGCCCATCACGATCATGAAAATTAGTAATTTATGCATTATCTTTTCTGCAGTCCCGCGAGGGCAATGAACTGTTGTACCACGGGCCACTCTTCTTCGCTGAACAGTGGTTGGAGTTTGCTTTCAACCTCCCTTAGCTTCTGTAAGGTGGCGAATAGCATGGGTTCGTTGTAGTCATGTGCATCCATTGGATCCGTGTTCTCTATGATCGTTTTGATCATTTCCTCGCGTTGTTCCATGGTAAGGGGAAGCCGAGACTCCAATGAGGCCACGGTAGCTCGAATTAAATTCCGATAGAGCGTCCGCTTTCGTTTGAGAGTGAATGCCTCGGTTGCTTTGAACTCGGATGGATTCAGAATCATCAGCTTCGACTTGTGGTACAGCGAGCCTTCTCCGTGAAGTCCCTTTTGGTAACGCTCCATCAACGGAAGAGCTGCGGTTCGCATCTTTGGAAATTGCGCCGAGAAAACAGCCTGTGGGATGCTCCCAAATTTCCACTGGCTTTTTAACTGCTCAAAAGCAGCAAAGAACCGTTGGATATCGATTTCTCCCGCAAGCAGAAGTTTTTCTCGCTGCTCTGTGTTCAAGTTAATTGACGAATCCGTCATGGCTGTTTTTGCCTGAAGCATCCGGTTGGCTTTCGCGCGTGCCGCGGTAGCAACCATGTTGCGGAAGCATAGCCGGTCAAAGTTTTCTGCACTGTAGTTAATGACACGGGCTGGCCTTGCGGCAACCTGTGCATGCACGTCAGACGCAGTGTGCACAAAACAAAACAGCGTTCCGATAGTCGCTTGAAAATACGTTGGCACGGAGGTTTTGAAGCTTGTCATTGGTTGGAGCGTGGGCCTTTCGTGACAGCGGAGAGGGCGTAACTGTGCAGCTGAATTATTTAACTGCCGCGTCGTTGTTTCGCTTCAATAACTCTTTCTGCTCGGCTTGTTGCTTAAAGCCTGGGGGGAAAATAACGGATAGGAAATCGTTGGAATTGAAGTAGTTTACCCATGGTTGGTTGTAGCGTGGCCGGTTTTGCGTTTTCCAAAGAGTATGTTGCCGTTCAGACAGTAAATTGTTCATTTCGTTTGCGGATGGGATTGGAATCATATGCTTGTAGAAAAAGGCAACGGGCAGGGTGGCTGTCTTGGTTGTTTCCAGTTTTGCGACCTTCGTCGTGATTGACTCCATCTCGGATGGAGAAAGGAGGACTTCAGAATCGATCAGGTTGGTCACGATGGAGGCAGCGGCGATGATATTTGCATCTTTTCTTGCCGCTAGTTCCGTTCGGTAGGCTTTTGCAATGTTCGGAGTGAATGTCTGGTCAGCGACCATCTGTAAGTGCTCTGTTAAAAGTTGCTGAGGACGAGGCCACGTGTTCGGCTCCTTGTTTTTGCTAAATTCGAGATACATTTTCTGCATCTCCTTGGTCCGTTCTCTGGTTGCTTTCGTGACTTTCTCGTACTCGGACTCTGTTGGCTTGCATACCTTTTTCAGGAAGAACAGTTCTCGATTGGCAAGTTCATCCAGTTTCCCAGCCAGGGGGATCGCGACCCGACCACGCGCAATTTTGACCTGAGCATTGCAAGTCCCGGACAAGAGTGTTGCAAATAGGCTAAAAACTGTTGCGGTTGTGACGCGAAGGGACACTGAAAAAATTGTCATGAATTGATTGCTATTGATCGGGGACTGATAAGTTGGTGCTGGGTCTGAACGCTCACGGATGGGAACTAGTTAGATCGATGAGGTTCGGTGAGTTTGTGTCTTTCCCCTCGTGTCCGGTTTGGAGGCGGTCTGGTCATGGCCGCTGGTCCGCTTTCCACGTTTCCAGACGATTGAAGTACTGGTCCAAGCCCGTTCGGAATTCTTCAGGAAGGGGTCTGCCAGTGGTGCCAGTAGCCTGTGTTGCTGACAGCTCTTCGCGGTTCTCTTTTTCGTTTGCACCTGAACCGACTAATGCCAAAGCAGGGGTCTCTGTGTCACCGCTACCTCCACCGCCTGGGTCGGCACCGCCACCTCCCCCCGCATTGGGATTGAAGCGTTTTGACTTCAGCAGCAATTCGATGATCTCAGTTTCAGCAGCGATGGCCGGTGGCCCGGTCTCGGGTTTAACAAGGATCTCTGTCGTCTCCGCCATCACGTCTGAAACTTGGTTCAACAGTCCAATCTCTTTGTCAAATTCAGATTCAGCGTCGGGTAGTTCCAAGATGCGTCTAACGACATCATTCATGCGTTCATTGAAGCTATGTTGTTTTTCTGATAAACGATTGGCAGTCACCACATGTTCTGTATCCGTGACTGCCGGGCGGGCTTGCTCTGCCACTCGTGTTTGTTCACGTAATTTTACCTCGCCTTCCAGTAATTGGAGTACTTCGAGCACAATTGCTGGCGGAAGACTTCCCTTGGGCTTTCCACCGGGACTGGCGCCGCCCTTGGTGACTTCAACAAGGTCTTCTGCCCAACGATCAAAGTTGTCGCTCCAGTATTCTGCTTGAGAGATGGCTAGCCCATTTTCTCTGCGTAGGTCATCGGCCAGAAGTCGGAGCTCGGCGGTTACGTCCTGTTCCCGCATGTCATCAAGTACACGTTGGAACAGCATGAACCTGCTGCGCTCGAAATAAGCGGCCATGTCATCCATGATGTGAGATGCTTCGCTACTACTGTTGGACTCAGATTCTGCAAGCAGGATGAATGTTTGCGCGTGTATTTCTTTTTCCCTCTCAGTGACGCCAAAAGAATTTGGGACAAGTGTTGAGAGAGTGCTGGCGACGGTCTGCTGCTTTCGTGATGCTGCTTTGAGGCGTTTTACGAGTGTGCTGCCTTCAAGATTAGCGAGAATGTTATTCAGCTCATCAGCGACTTTATCGAATTCTGCCAACAACTCCTTCTGTTCCGTCACCGCGGTCTCCATGGGGTCCTGGTCGTCAGAGGGCGGTGAGTCACTTTTCGCATTCCCAGCAAGTTTCGTGTCTGGTAAACCAAAACGCCCCTGGCTCGGTTTCCCTGGAGGGGTCTCTTCAGGCTTTGCCTTGCTCAGGTCGTGCTGGGTTGATTCAACATCGTTAATGCTTGGTGCTGGAGTGGGTGCAGCCTTGTTCGGATCTTGCTCTTCCGCTGGTTTGGAGTTACCAGATTGCGTGAGGCGGTTTTTGCCCACTTGCTTTGCTGGCTTGCCGTCTTGTTTGGGTGGCGTTTGGCTCGCCTGTTGGGCTGATTTGTCCAGTAACTCCGCAACCAATGGCATTCGATTGGCAGAGATGTCCTTGAGAATCTGCATCATTTCGGCCCACTGGTCTAGATTGTCGACGGAGATTTCCTCATTGCGCATTGCTTCCTTAAGAAGGCTCTCGCCGCTTTGGACCAGACTCTTGAGACGACGACCGTTGTTGCGTTCTCGATCTGCTTGATCGGACAGCTTTTCCAAGTTGGATTCGGTGGCAAGTTCATCGGCGGGTAGTTGTCTTAATTCCTTGTTTGCCTCGTGCAGTTGCATCTCGCGATCTCGAACGTCAAGTGACATTCGATGCCATCGGGCCAGTTGTGTGCTGATCCAGATCGCGTGTTGCTCTGCATCGAGAACGTCGAACACTGAAGTGGGCGAGTAAATGCGTTCTCGGCCCGGCAAGTAGTCCTCGACAAACACACGGACGGCGAGGGGTTGCGGGCTGATTTGGTGAGCAGATGCTGAAAATACACCCGCCAATTCGAGAAGCTCAGCATGTTGATGCCCCGCTCCCAGAATGGACTCCCCAGCAGCTAGGTCTGAACCTGATTCATCTAGGCCCCACCACTCGATTCCTACACGTTTGACCCCAAAATCATCGCGGGCACGGATGGTGAAGGAGAGTACTTCGGTATCCAAGATCACTTTCCGTCGCGGCAGGTTATCACAGATAAGCGTAGGTAAGCCGTCTTCCGTTGCCTCGATCGAAAGATTGAAAGGCTTGCTGCCCGACAGTCCATCGTTATCTAACCACTCAAACTCGAGCTGTTCATTGCGTTGGACGAGCAGGGGCTCAGTGGAGAAAGAAGCCGATACAGGATGGGCAGCTTTCCCATTGACGCTTGCCGTGACGAGATCGCGCGAAGCGTTTGCCAGGAAGGTGGCTTCGCTACCTTTGACAATCGAAAAAGAAGCACCCCTGATGTCTTTTGTGATTGTATCGGTGCGGCCAAGATAGGATGGTAACTGCACTTCAGCTTTGATCGAATTTAATTCAGGACGCAGTTTAGGTTCTATTGAGATAAGTCCTTTGAAGTCGCCCACTTTGACGAATAAGTCCGTCGGCTGTATCAATCCTGGCAATGAGAAGTGGTAGCCTTTGGCTTTCAGATCTGCAATTTTCGGCGGCTGGCGTGTCATGGCGACGCTCGCGGTGCTCGGTGACCACTCAGTGTCCGAACGTAGTGAAACGGATAAGCTGAATTGCTCGCCGTGCGCTACGACCAGGTTTGCGGGCAAGTCCTGTACGCCGGCGAACGTGTAGCGTGGGGTGGAACCCCAAGGTATGAGAAAGCGGGCCCAAGCGTTTTTTGTAGCAGTTGCAGTGAATATTAGTAACACGATCGTAGCAAGGCCCAGCAGGCCAGCAGCGAGAGAACGTTGGCGGTGACGTGGGTTGGGAATTGCCTCACTTAAGTCCTGGTTTTGGACCGAGGCCGCCACTTGCTTGATTGCGGCTTCGACAAGTTCGGGTGAGCGTGACTGCTCCGAACTGTCCTCTGAAAGTTCGATGACTCCGAGCAGTTGGTCGCCGGCCGAAGGCTGGGTTTCTGAGAGTAGTCGAGCAAGTTGGTCCAGGCGGCGGCGTTTAAAGATCCACTGGTTGATCGCGAGCGGAATCAAGCCGCAAGTGATTGCTGAGCTAAACAGGATGAGCCCTCGGATCAGTGGCGAGGTATCAAAGAATCGGTCCAGCAAATACGTGAACAAGAAGCCAAACAAGATACCGATAGTGGCACCCGCAAGGGCTTCCACCATTTTCAGCATCCAAACCCGCCTGCGAAATACAAGGAGCTTCGCCTTGAGTGATTCAGGGATTTCGAGATTGCTGTTCCGGTTAACTTGCATGCCGGAAGTCCTTGGTGGTGTTTGAAAGTTGGGGAGGCAAGGTCAAGTCTTGACTAACTCCGCTGCGGTAATATGTTGACTTAGGTCGATGGGGCATGCGACAGGCAGCTCTTTGCGGTGTTTGGTCGGGGGACGCGAATCGGTCTTAGGGCCGGCTAGGATGGCGATTTGATAGGGTTGCACGCGGTCTACGCTTGGATATCAGAGACGCCGGTTTGGAACCCACCAGACGTGACGCCGCTCCAACCGGAAATGGCTCAAAATAGTGCAGTGCCTACCACGGCATAGCCTACAACGAAGGGGCGTTTTGAACAAATTCAAACGCGTGGTTTCTTGGTAATGGAGTCATCAATTGGCCAAGATTTACGAGAATCTCCACCCAGAATAGCTAGCGGCACGATGATTGTCAGGAGATTTTGTTTCGCTCACGGTATGACTTCCCCGCTGTGCTGACAGAACCTGTCTGTGGGAACTCTTCTGTGAGGGGAAAATCAGCGGCGTTGGATGCAGGTCGAGACACCCGTGGTGTTGCATTGTTGAGAGCAAAAGGTGAAATATTGTCCGTGTGTAAACGTTTGATCTGGCGTGCAGGGCGCGAAGTTGAAACTATCAGCTTGTTCGTCAGTTCTATCGCGGGATTGGGTGGTCTGACTCACGCGGCCTTGGTTTTCAAAATTGGTGGCAGAGTTCGAGACGGGTGGCAGAGTTCGAGACGGGTGGCAGAGTTCGAGACGGGTGGCAGAGTTCGAGCCGCGAAACGTTCGTTTACAGGTCGAGTAACGTTTGTGGCAGGCGTCTTGGGCGTCCGGTTTTATCAACGCAAGCAATGATCGACTCGGCAGCCACGATCAGTTCATCCGCCCGATGGATCTGATAGTGATGGGTGAGTCGCACTTTTCGAATTTCCATCAGGTTGGTGGTCACAAGAAGGGTATCGTCAAATTGTGCCGCGCAGTGATATTTCACATTTAAGTCAGTTACCACTAGCATCAGGCCTGTATTCTCAAGTTCCCGGTAGCTTGTGCCCATGGCTCGCAACATTTCGACGCGTCCACGCTCAAAATAATTCAGGTAGTTGCCGTGGTGCACGCGACGCTGACCATCGGTTTCGTGATAACTCACACGTAGCGACAGTTGGTGGCGGGCGATGGGCGAGGGCAATGTTGTTGACATGCGGCTTCAGTTCATTGTCGGGGAACGAGTCTTCGTGAAGAGTTTAACGGATGAAGTGGTTGAATAGGATCTGTTGCCGAACCCGTGTTTGACGCATAAGACGGTTTGGCACCCTGCATTCGGGATTTTCGGTATCTCCGGCCTGTTGAACGCTTTGTGTTGAAAATCACCGCAACAGTCGCCCAAAAAGAGTGAGGCGAGGTACTTCGTTGGCCGATCCTCGAAGATGACGCTTGGGAATCCGATCTTTTAATCGGCCCTAGGATTGTGACCATGCGAATTGTTAACACCCTCGAACCCGACGATCGGTTCAGGTTTTCTTGCAGCACACGACGAGACACAGATGAACATTGGGGACGACGCAGGAACGGCATTTCAGACAATGCGGGGCCGCAATTTTCCGGCAATCAGACAGTTCACTATTTTCTTGGAGAATCGTGTAGGGCAATTGTTGGAGGTAGTGAGGCGATTTGAGGGGACAGGGATTCGTATCTGTGCCTTGTCCATTAGTGATGCTGCTGAGTGTGCTTTCGTGCGTTTTTTGGTGAGCGATGCAGATCGTGGACGCGATATTTTGGAACGCAGCGGATTGGCAATGATCGAAACAGATTTAGTCGGGGTTCAGCTACCTGAGGGTGCGCAACCGCTTCTGAGAGTTTGCACCGCGCTGCTGCAAGCCGAGCTGAATATCATTCAAGCCTATCCCCTGATTGTTAGGCCGAACGGTGCACCAGCGGTTGCCATCATGGTGGAAAATATCGAAACGGCGATGGCGACTCTGGATGAAAAAGGGTTCACTCTGATCACCGAGGGCGATCTTGAAGATGATGCTGACCTCTCCTCCTCGTAATCGGAGTGTTTGAGTCCGCCAGCAATGCCCCTTAGGCAACGCGGCGGCTGTAGACCCACCACTCGGCAGCAATCAGACCCAGCATCGCCATCAATGCCCAACGCCAGAATTCCTGCCGTTGGTCGATCGTGGTGTCGGCTGATATGACAGACTCGTACCCGATATCGATTTCCTTGACGGTTGCGATCGCGCTTTCTTGAGGATCAAATAAATTGATCGCGTAAAGATCTGCAAGGTTTGACTCGTCCTCAACCCGATAATTCCCGGGAATTTCAGTTGCAATGATCTCCAAGGTTCCGCCAGGGCCTGAGGTCACGTCAACAGGCGCGCCCCCGACACGGGTGACTGTCGGAGATGTGATCGCATTTTCCAGTCGCACCCGTACGGTTTCACCGGGACGGTAACTTGGCGCGCCCGTCACATCGGCCGCACCTGCCAGATGGCGAAGCACGTTCAATAAAAACACAGGCCAAGAACGTTCTGCATACCAGTTCGTGTTGGTGACGGGGTTGCCATCATCGTCACGCGAGATGATTTCAAAACCGAGCACCATATCCTGAAATCCGGCCCGCGGTGCAATCGCTAAAACCGCGCCCACATCAGCTCCCACCAGTTCGACGGTGCCCGGGGGCCCATCAATTCCGCGACCGCTGAAAATCAGCAGTGAGAACAATTCGAGGTACCGCATCAAGGGATGAGTACGCTCGATATCGATTAACGACACCGAGGATTCCGGGGTGGCCCATCTCCAAATCGTGTTAGGGCTGGTAGCGGCATCAGCGTCTGATCCTTCAACAGGAGGAACTGTTGCACTTGAGTTTTCAGGGGCAGGGGCAGGTGGCTGGGTCGGTGGTGTCGGTTGAGCTGTGTTTGACTCGCTTGCAGTGGGTGGAGGGTTAGGATTCTCGCTATTCGTTACCAACATGGGCGGAGGAAGCGCGCCGATGAAAAAGGTATTGGTCGCTGGCATTTCGTTGGGCGAGCAAGTGTCATAGATGATCAGGTCATCGACACCGTCAGCGGCTCTTTTTCTGTACTCGTCTGTCTGCAGGTAAGACGGTGAAAGAAAACTCGTGGTGCACATTTTTGCGGTTTTTTCCGTTTCCAGCCCCACTTTGAGAGGCGTGTTCCCTGGGGTGATCACAAGAATGGAAACATTTCGAAGTGGACTCAGACCAGTGTAGGCGATGTTGTCAATCTCAAGATCATCTTCATGGTCAAGAGCCAGGCTCAAGGTCGCTGCGTCCTCGGTTTCGATCAGGAAGCTGAGGCCTGTTTGTTCCCCAGCATCGAGTTGAACCGCTGCGGCATCCAGAAACTGTTCGTTCATGGAGAGCGTGGCTGTCGTGGAAACAGATGACTTCCCGAAGTTTTCGATGGTCGCGAACGCTTGTACCTCCGATGGACGCTCTGCGTTCCTTTCTGTCGAGAATGCGGTTACAGCCAGATTCTCAACATCACTGGTGCCGATGGCGATGTATTCTGCTTTCAAGTTGCCAAGGCTGAACTCCGTGACGGTTTGGAAACGTCCGTCACTGTAGATCAGCAGGTCCGCGGGTTGTGCATCAGCAACCTGAACATCTTTGACATCAGCAATCTCACTGGAACGTCTTGGGTTAGCGAGTCCATCAGCAGCCTTCAGGGCACCGAGGATGTCAGTGCTGTGGTTCGTGATCATGACACGTTCCAACGAATCACGTAATCGAGCGCGGTCGGTTGTGAATGCTTGTACGGTTTCAGACCGATCATTAAACGAGATTAGCATCGCCGAATCGCTGTCGCTCATCGCTTCGATCTTTTCGAGGATCAGTTGCTTTGCTTTTTCGAATCGGCTTACAGTCTCATTGCGGTCGACGGTTTGCATGCTCGCGGAATTGTCAAGCAAGAATACGGTCCTGGCTTGACCCTGCGATTCTCCACGGTAGCCGGGACGTAATAATGCAATGAAAGCAATGAATACGGCCAAGAGCTGAAGCAGGAGCAGCAAGCTACGCCGAAGGCGTTGGAGCAGGCTATTGACATGCAGATCTTCGATGGTCTTTGCCCATAGATAAGTACTTGGGACCTCCACCGGCTCTCGTTTCAGCTTCAGGAAGTAAAGGACAATGATCCCGACGGGGATGAGTGCCAAGGTTGCCAGGGCGAGCGGGTTTGTCAGAGCCGGAACAAGATTCATCGTACAACACCTCTTTCACGGAGGTATTTTGTCACGATTGTTTCCACGGGCGTCTCGGTGCTCACGGGCAGGTAGGCAATCGAGCGTTTTGCGCAAAATTGCTTGATGGAACCAATGAAGGATTTGACCGTTTCCTGATACTTTTGCAACGCGTAGTGGTTGAGGGTGATCTCGGCAGAATCACCATCCTCAACGTCAATTAAACGACGATCACCACGGAGCGGGGGATCAATTTCTTCAGGCGAAAGGACGTGCATTACGAATACATCCATGCGACGACCAATCAGCATCCGCAACGCTGATTCATATCCTTCTTTGTCCATCAGATCCGAGATGAGCACGGCAACCCCTGTGCCTGAGTTACGCAAAGCAAAGTCTTTCACTCCGTCGAACAGAGAAACATTTTCTCCGCTGTCGACACCGTCAAGATAAGTCAACATCTTCCACAAGCTCGCCCGTCCTCGCAGGGCTGGTGCTTGGCGTCCCATAGGGCCAAGTGCCTGAATGCTAACACGGTCAGCACGACACAGCCCAACGTAGCCTAAAGCGGCCGCCAGTTGCTTCGCCACATGTAACTTTGTCGGGGTGCCGAAATTCATCGATTCGCTGGCGTCAATCAGTGCATAGAAGTGCAAGTCCTCTTCTTCCTGAAATAGCTTTAAAAACAACTGATCGAGGCGAGCGTATAAATTCCAGTCGATCAAACGCAGGTCATCGCCGGGTACGTAATTTCTGAAGTCATGGAACTCAACGCTCTGGCCCTTCCGTTTGCTTTTTCGCTCACCTTTCAAACGACCGCGGAAAATCTTGCGGGAAACAAGCTCCATCCGCTCAAGCCTGCCGAGCAGACTAGGCGGAAGAAGTTGGGTGTCTTGACGGTTGCTCATCCTGGCGTGGCTCTCTTCGGAGGGTTGGCGGCGACTTTGCGATGCCTGAGTCTTACTGCCGCCCAATGCTGTATTAGTGCTGCTGGTTCACTGCTACTGCCAAAGTAAGGGCAGACGTTCGTCCTGAGCGTCTAGCGTGCCGGCTTTGCGGACTCCGTTGCCCTTGCGCTTCTGTAGAGTATCTCCCAAATCAGCTCGGGCAGTTTCTGCTGCGGCCATCAATTGTTTGACCACCTGCGGGTGTTCCTCGATAATGTTGGTCGTTTCCGAAACATCCTCATTCAGGTCAAACAGGCTTAGCGTTGCCTTTGTCTGCTGGTAACCAATTGGAATTCCTCCGGTGCCGCCAGGGTGGCCATTGAGAGTTCGATAGGAATGTGGAAAGACAAGCTTGAATTGCTCGTTGCGGATGGCTTGGAGTTGCCCACCACCGTAGTAGCAATAAAAAGCATCGTGCGGAGACTTTGCGTTTGCTTGTCCCGTCATCAGAGGCAAAATGTCTTTTCCATCGATTTTATGTGCCGGCAGAGGTGCACCAATCAGCTTGGCAACGGTCGGGAGGAGATCAATGGTGCTGCAGAGTTGATCGCATTCTGTACCGGCTGGGATTTTCCCCTTCCACCACATGATCGTGGGTTCGCGATAACCGCCTTCAAACATGGTGCCCTTGCCTTCCCGCAGTGGGGTTGCGCGACCAGAATGAGTTCCGTAGCTCAGCCACGGGCCATTGTCGCTGGTGAAAACGACCAGCGTGTTACGCTCAGCGCCAATGTCCTCGACCGCATCAAGGATTTGGCCGACCGACCAGTCGACCTCCATGACCACGTCACCAAAAGTGCCGGCACCACTTTTGCCTTGGAATTCCTCCGACGCGTACAACGGCACGTGAACCATCGGATGCGGCAGGTACAAAAAGAATGGCTTCTCTGTGTTGCCTTTGATGAAGTTCACTGCTCGCTGCGTGAACTGTTTAGTCATCTGCTCCTGATCGGCTGGTTGTATGTTTTCGTTCGTAATTCGGTATCCGCTGGCAGCTGTGGTTTCGATCATTGGCAGAGCTGCCCATGGGATTGCTGCTTTCGGATCCTGGGCACGCTTGGCGAGTGCGGCCGGATGTAGTGGCCACATGTCATTGCTGTAGGGGATCCCGTAATACTCGTCGAAGCCGTGTTGGTTGGGTAAGAACTTTGGGTGGTGCCCAAGATGCCACTTGCCATAGATGGCGGTCGAATATCCGCGCGAACGACACAACTCTGCCAGGGTGGTTTCGGCTGGGTTCAGGCCGGTGGTGGATTTCGGTCCCAAGGCGCCGCGAATCCCAATTCGGGTGTGATAACATCCCGTCAAAAGGGCTGATCGTGATGCGGAGCAGACGGCCGAGGACACGACAAAGTCAGTGAAAATCCGACCCTCGTTTGCCATGCGGTTCAAGTTGGGGGTTTGGTACGCCGTAGCACCAAAGGGATTGATGTCGGCGTAACCCATGTCATCGATAAAGATGACCACGATGTTGGGAGACGCTGTGTCTGCTGCCTCCGTGGTTGTCCCGGAAAAAATGTGGAACAGTGCAGTGCATGCAAAGACAAGTCGGAGCGGCATCTTGGTCAATTTTTACAGGGAGATGAATTCCGGTGTTCACTCTGAATTGTAGCAGAGTCCAGCGTTCCAATAGGGCGGGGGGCCCCAGAATCGTCAGAGGTCCGCGTAATTTTTGTGTTGATGGGGGTAACGAGATAACAAAACGTGTCTTATCAGGTAAGCAAACGGGTACGTTGCCGGTAAGGTGGGTTTAACATCCGGTCGCCGGCCTCGCCTTAGTGGAGGATCGTCTTGAACGCTGCAGAGGCCCAGGCGTCATCTCCGGAAACCATCGCACGAACCACGACAGGACCCTCGATCTCGGGGGCAAGTTTAAGGTCCAGCTTTTGTACTTGCCCTGCAACAGCAGTGGTTTCCGTCTGCATCACCAAGGTGTTGTTCGCATCACCGTTAGTCACGCCACCCAGAGGTCGGTCGACGGTGATTACCAAATTCCCTGAGATGGGACTGGCAAGGGTCAGTTGCATGCTGTCCGGATCATTCTTGTTCGTTGTGCGTTGAAGATCAAGCGGTAAGGGGTGCTGAAGTTTTAAGGTGGGGTCGCCCAATAGGTTGTAAAGTAGCATGTGTTCTCGGCGTTCCTCGGGTAATTTTGTTCCCGTGGGACTGATTAGAGTGGCGAGCGCATCAATCAACATGCGTCCGGTTGCGTTGGGATCCGTCTGCTCCATCTGCATTTCACGTAAGGCACTGAGCCAAGCATCACCTAGTCTGGGCAACTTTTGATGGAAGACACCATTGATAAGGCCTACCGCTGCGGTGGTGTTTCCATAGGGCATTGTGATCCGACTACCAGCGAATACTGCAACCGG
>JACLAC010004108.1_pt1 | contig 39390 bp, 36 predicted proteins | sample 8027881 | NCBI WGS metagenome assembly JACLAC01 (sample SAMN15725517, study PRJNA655200) | protist metagenome | isolation source: fluorescence activated cell sorting (FACS) single amplified genomes of... | place: Spain: Blaines Bay Microbial Observatory, Mediterranean Sea | collected 2016-01-19 | reverse complement strand
TATCAGTGGAAAAACGGATTTGAAACCGGGACAATTGTTTCCTCTGCACACCGAGATTGATATCCGAGAAGCACCGAAGTATGTTGGACGAGGTGGCATCAAACTTGAGAAAGTAATTCAAGACTTCGAATTACTTGTTGATGGAATGGTGGCAATTGATGTTGGCGCTTCAACTGGTGGGTTTACCGATTGCTTATTGCAAAATGGTGTTAAGTTTGTTTATGCTATTGATGTAGGATATGGTCAGTTAGCTTGGAAACTCCGCCAAGATTTACGCGTAGGTGTAATGGAACGCACCAATATCCGTCGAGTTGGCCTTGCTCAATTCAACCTTCCAATTGATATTGCTGTAGTCGATGTCTCGTTCATTTCCTTGAGAAAGGTAGTCCCTGTTGTTAAGGACATAATTGAGCCGACAGGAGATATTCTTGTTTTGGTGAAACCACAATTTGAAGCTGGAAGAGGTCTGGTGGAGAAAGGCGGAGTTGTACGAGATCCTAATGTGCATATTGATGTGTTGCATGGTCTGATCGAATTTATTATGGAATTTGGCCTGTTTATAATGGCTATTTCATTTTCTCCAATACGCGGAGCTGCAGGTAATCTGGAATTCTTTATCTGGATTAAGTATGATGGTGTTAATCAGCAGAATTGGTCTGATCGCGTTAAACAAGTCGTCCAAGATGCTCACTTTACGCTTTCTTAAATGCTAAAAGAGATTCAACGGAAAATTACTCACTTTATTGGTTTAATGATACCAATTTTTTACCACTATATCGGTGGTAAGCAACTTGTTGTTGGCGTTTTAGCCCTGATAACATGTTTTCTATTGTGTTTTGAGCTCTTGAGATACGTGTTTCCTAATTTCAGTAGCTTATTTCTGCGGTTTGTATCACCAATTCTACGTTCTCATGAGAAACAGGGGAAGTTGCTGGGTTCGACCTATTTTATGGTTGGTTCGTTATTGTCTGTTATTCTTTTTCCTCAGGAAATTGCGATTGCTTCTATCACATTTTTAGTTCTGGGAGACTTGTTTGCAGCAATCATAGGGAAAAAGTGGGGAAGGATAAAGATCTTTTCCGGGAAGAGTTTTGAAGGAAGCTTGGCTTGTTTTGTAATTTGTTTTTTCGTTTCGGTCCTTTTTATTAGAATTAAGCCAGTTGTTGGGCTTTTGGGTGCGACTGTTGCTACTATTTTTGAGCTCATTCCGATTGGAATTGATGATAATTTGACTATGCCGCTTACATCTGGATTCGTCATGTGGGCAATAGCATCGTGGATGTCACTATAGATATGTCAAAGATTGAGCTCAAAAATGTTACTAAGAATTTTGGTGATGTAATTGCTGTCAATGATGTGAGCATAGAGATTTACGACCGTGAATTTCTTGTAATGTTAGGGCCTTCTGGGTGTGGTAAAACTACGACTCTTCGCACTATTGCGGGGCTTGAGGACGTCGATGCAGGTAATATTATTATCGACGAGCGTTCTGTGACTCATTTATCTCCCGCTGATCGGAATATTTCATTTGTTTTTCAATTCTATGCCTTATACCCTCATTTGACTGTCTTTGATAATATTGCTTTTCCTCTTAAAGCTTCAAAAGTCGAAAAAACGGAAATTGAGAGTCGTGTGTTAGAAGTTGCAAAAACTTTGCAAATTGATGTTTCATTAAATCGGAAGCCCAAACAGTTGAGTGGTGGTGAAATGCAACGTGTTGCTCTTGGTCGTGCGATGGTTCGGCGGCCAAAAGCTTTTTTGATGGATGAACCGATGTCAAATCTGGATGCGAAATTGAGGATTCAGATGCGATCAGAGTTGAAGCGACTGCAGAAGAGAGTTGAGACGACAACTGTCTTTGTAACACATGATCAGATTGAAGCTATGTCAATGGCAGATAGAATTGCAGTTATGCACCAAGGTGAAATCCAGCAGATTGATTCTCCTAAGGAGATATATAATAAGCCGAAGAATCTTTTTGTTGCTCAGTTTATAGGAAGTCCAGCAATGAACCTTCTAGAAGGTGTCTTAGAGTCAAAAAATAGTAAATTGGTATTATCGGTGTTTCATACTGAATGCTCGTTTATTCTATCTGACGTGATGGCTCAAAAGGTGATGCAACAACTTAAATTAGACAAGATCATTTTTGGCATACGTCCAGAACATGTTATGCTTTCAAAAGCTCCAGCAGGTTGTCAATTTGAAACCAAGGTTCATTTTATTGAGTATCTTGGGGCCACAAAGATAATTGACGTAATGTTGGGTGAAAACATTCATGCTCGTACTCCAATCTTTTTGAAGTCTCGTGTTCATTCGTCTTTTCAGGTTTCTATTGGTGAATCTGTATGGATCAGTTTTGAAGAGGAGGTCATTCATATTTTTGATCAGGGAAGTCAGATAGCAATTCAATGAATGTATAAGCAATATTTTTTTGGTCAAAGGTTGTTTTTATGGAAATACAAACACGCTTGTTAGAATTACCAGAAAACCCGGCACTCCTAGCATTAGACCTTGATGGAACGTTATTAAATAGCGATCACTCGGTAAGCTCTCGAAACAATCATGTTTTGGCAAAAGCCTCGGAACAAGGTGTATATGTGGTGCTCGTTTCTGGCCGAATGCACAGATCTATATTGCCTATAAGTAATCAGATTGGACTTAAGAACCCGATTATTTCCTATAATGGTGGAATGGTTAAACATGCAACTACGGGGAAGTTATACAATCATACGCCTGTTCCTGCAAAATCTGCTCGTAAGATAATAGACTTTGTTGATCAGGAGAACCTGCATCTCAATTTTTGTTTGGATGATGAACTTTATGTCCGGGTGAAAAATAAATGGAGTGATCTCTATGAATTTCGAACGGGTGTTATTGCAACACCCGTTGAAAATTTCCTGTTATTAGATGGTCGGGAACCTACCAAGGTTCAGATACTTGACGAGCCGGAAAGAATTGATCAATTGTTTCCGGTTGTACAGGAGATGTTTGGCCAAGATCTATACGTAACTAAGACGCAGGTCGAGTACATTGAGTTTATGAACCTGCAGGCGACAAAAGGTCAAGCATTGACAGAACTTGCAGACCAACTCAAAATCCCGATTTTAAATACGGTAGCATTTGGCGATGGTTACAACGACAAGAGTATGATGGAAGTAGCAGGATTCAGTATTGCAATGGCAAATGCTGTTGACGAGATTAAGGCTATTTCAGATCATGTCACAACGTCAAATGATGATGATGGGATAGCCGTTGCTGTTGAGAAAATGTTGTTTTCAAGTTAGTTTGAATTATCTTCTTCAGCTGCTTCTTTTTCTGTTTGTTGCTCCTCGTTGGATTTTTCTGTGTCAGGTTCGTTATCTTTTTGTACTTCTGTGGTATTGAGTTCGCTTTCTCTTTCCTTCATACCTAGAATGGGTATGTTAGCAACAAGAGCTAAAGCATTATCTTCGCGTTCTAGATCCATTTCAACTTCATCTGTTTTAAGGGTAAAATATTTCGATAAGAGTTTTGTAACTTCTGACTGCAGACTTTGCATGACTTCTTCACTGATGCTGAGGCGATCTTGAACAAGTATTAACTTCAGACGGCTTTTGGCAATATCTTTACTTTTGTCGGCCCGTGTTAGTATTTGGATTAATCGTTGAATCATTTAATTGATTTCTCCATCTCGTCTTCCGATCAATTTCCCCCAAAAGCGAGTAAATGCACCGTCAACTTTAAATTCAGGGATTGGTACTTCTTTTCCCTCTATTCTTTCAGAAATTCGCCAATAAGCTCCAGCCGCACCAGTTTTGCTATCGAATATAAGTGGTTGTCCTCGATTTGTTGAGCCTACGATATTTGGGTCCTCTGGGACTACACCAATCAGATCAATTGATAGAATATCAAGAACATCTTCTGAATCTAACATGTCACCTTTGGCTACCAGTTTGGGGTTGATCCGGTTGATAATGAGGTCGATTTTATGGATTTCTTCAGACTGTAGAAGTCCAATAATCCGATCGGCATCCCTCACTGCTGAAACCTCCGGAGTGGTTACCACTAAAGCCTCTTCAGCGGCAGATGCTGCATTTCTAAACCCTTGTTCGATACCTGCAGGCGAATCAACGAGCACATAGTCATTTTCTTCTTTCAATTTAAGACACATGTCACGCATTTGTTCTGGTTCAACATCATTCTTATTATTTCGTTGAGAAGCGGCCAAGAGCTTCAGGCTTTCAACACGTCGATCCTTCACCAAAGCGCGTTCAAGAGTACTGCTGCCGTCGATAACATCCATTGATGTGTATACAACACGACTTTCTAATCCCATGATTACGTCTAAGTTACGTAATCCAATGTCTGCATCAACAACTGTAACCTTTTTATTTGATAATGCAAGTGCTGTTCCGATGTTGGCAACACATGTACTTTTGCCAACACCCCCTTTTCCCGATGTTATAACAATAACTCTACCCATTTAATTATCTCCAAGTTGGCTGGCCTATTAACTATGACAACTTTTTATAGTACCTAAAATCCTTCAAAATCTTCAACTATGACGTTACCTTGTTTTATTCGTGCCACTTCCATCATAGGTTTACGGCGGCGTTTTCTCGAGGGCGGTCGTGTAATAATATTACCTATTCGAAGTTGTGTTGGTTCCATATTCATGGCCACGACAGCTGCAGCTATATTTCCCAAAGCTCCAGCATGTGCAATCCCACGTAAATTCCCAAGGATGATGATATCACCAGAAGCTGTTACCTCAGCTCCTGGGTTAACATCTCCTATTACAATAATATTTCCTTCCAGAAAACGCTCCACTTGTCCTGAACGCAGCGTGTGGCGAATGAACTCTGCTTTCTCTTTTTCTTCTGAAAAAGGTTCTTGGTAAATTGGTGGATTTGCTGGAATTCCCCGAATCGGTTGCTCGTTTGATGGGGACGTTAGTCGCGGTGTAGAAGCAACTTCTTCGTCACTATCCGGGGGCGCTAGACCGTATTCCTGTTGCATCAGAGAGTAGAAATAACTGACATCTTCTGGTGATAATGATCTGTTTTGTTGTTGCTCGATTCTAACTGTAGTTCCTGTTAGGGAATCACCTAGATTTGCTAGACGTTGTTTGATAGCGGACTCAATTTCAGCGATTGAAGCATCAGAGTCTATAATTAGACGTAGCCCATCTAAATATCCCTTTAGTTCAACAGATACATATGATTCGTTATTCATTTTGGTATAATTTGTCTATTTATTTGGTTTGTGCTAAGACGTAGGGTCCTTCTGGGATAGCAACGATTTTTGCGTCTTTCCCATATTTCTGGAGTGCTATTTTAACTCCTTCATTGGGAGATTTTAAGGGGGTGACAAAAAGTTTTTTTTGTTGCTCATAAGGTATTTTATTGGAATAAAAATAAACATCAGCTTTTCGGACAGCTTTAGCAAGTTCTTCAAGTTGCCATTGATCTATCACAAAATTCTTTGGATTATAGATATCATGGACGAACTGCTCTAAGTTTTTCGTTTTTAGGATTAGATCTGTGAATGGTCCACTGCCTATTCCTTCTTGGCATTCAGCGATCAAGATTACCATCCCTCCTTTTTTGACAACTTCAATAGCTGTAAGTACTCCTTTTATTGCTTGATAAAATGTTGTGTCTAATGGATAACCTGCACATGATACAATGACTGCGTCTACTGGCTCTGACAGGGTAGCCCGTGTTTGTTTTTCAGCAAACACTGCGCCAGCTAGATGTGCATTTACCATGTCGCCTGCAAAAATTCCGGTTAATTGACGACGATCGTTAATTGTAACATTCAAACTAAAATCAACACCAGCCATAAGTGCTATCTCCGTTGCTTCGCTGTGGAATGGATTGCCTTCTAGAATTCCAACCGTTGCCTTTGGGTGTTCCAGTATCTCGGGGCCATGCATGATTTTCATTGTGTCGATGCTTGCAAGACCGGGGCAAATTGCTTTTCGCCCACCTGAATATCCGGCCATCAGGTGTGGCTCAATAAGAGCTGAGATTATTTTTAGATCCAGATTCAACATAGAGCCTATTAAGCAGAACAGGGGTGCCGTTTTGAGTTTGACCAAGGTTGATTAGCGTTTCTGGTTGTTGCGAAAAATGATTGAGAATTTGGTAGTTTCCCATGATTTGACTGCCAACCATTTCTAAGAGCTCATCGCCCTCGTTTGGTCGATGGATACCAGTTGCAATTAAGATCCTAATTTCGTCACGTGGTACACCTTGTTCTTCAATTATCTGCAGTATTGGTGGCAAAATGATTTTATTTGGAACTGGGCGTGTGATATCAGAGATAACCACAGTAGCCGATTTTCGGTTTTTGGCTATTTCTGATAGTGGTGGTGAATCTATAGGCGTTTCAAGCGCATTCCAAACTGCTTGGTTGGGATCCTCGATTGGTGGGAAACTCTGCGATGTTAATATACTAACGAGATTGGAGTCGGGAACGTCAACCCCGATCTCTCCACGACCATACTTTATGTTAACCTGCATTGCTTAGATTGATCCTTACTGCAGTTAGTTTCCTGGGAAGATAGGGGTCATTATAAAAGAGATGAATGAATCGCGCAACAATTTTTTAAAATGTTATTTGCTTATATTTCTATATATAACTTGATTTTAACCCGTTTAGTAGTTTACACTTGTGCCCTTTACTGAATATTTAGAGGAATTATGAGCAATGGCAGAAAGCGAAGCTACAAATATTACGTGGCATCAGGCTACAATCGATTGTACAGCAAGAGAGCAACTACTTAACCAAAAAGGTTGTATCATTTGGTTTACTGGTTTATCTGGATCAGGGAAATCAACACTAGCTAACGAAGTTGCAAGCGCACTACATCAAAACCAACACTTGACGTATGTGCTTGATGGAGACAATATTCGGCATGGCCTCAATAAAAATTTAGGGTTTTCTCCGGAAGACCGGGAAGAAAATATTCGCCGGATTGGTGAAGTTGCTAACCTCTTTGCTGATGCGGGTGTTATTACTGCAACAGCCTTTATTTCGCCTTATCGTGCGGATCGGGAGAAAGTCCGGAGTTTACTTGAAAGCGGCAGGTTCATTGAAGTTTACGTTGCTTGTCCGATTGAAGAATGTGAAAAGCGAGACCCTAAAGGATTATATAAAAAAGCGAGGGCGGGTGAAATTAAGGGATTTACTGGAATTGATGCGCCTTACGAAGCGCCGGAGGAACCAGAAATTATTATTGATACCTCAGTGCTTAATTTGGAAGATTCGGTACGGAAAATTATAGGTTATCTTGAATCAGCTGATTTAATCTGAAATTATGAATCATTGGGGATTGCCAATTGTATTTACATTGTCTTTACTCACTTGTTTAATTAGGTTCTTGTTTGGGTTAATTGTCATCTTCACGTTCGCTTAGTAGTTCGCCACGTTGTAGTCGTTCTGCATTTTCGGTTGACCAGAGTATACCTTTCATCAGTTTTTGGGCAGTAATGTAACGGGTTGCAGCTAATAGGTGTATTCGCTTCTCCTCAGCGTTGGTTGATAGATCAAAGTGCCGGAACGCTACTTCAAGCACTTGGAACATGTGAAGTTCTGCATCTTCACGAAGCATGATATGAGCAATAGTATGTTTAAGCTGAGTGATATCATGACCCTCGTTAATATATTGGTTAACTAGTATCTCTGCGTCGAAGACTTTTTGGAAATCAGCGAATTCTTGTAGCCTATCTAGCATTTTCTCCGGAGAGCTGAATGTCTCGTCAAGACACTGTTCTGGTTTCGGGATACGCGCAGCCGGCATATTCAACCAACGAAGATAGGTTAAGAACACCGCACCATGGAAAAGCCCGCGCATTAATTCTTTGCTTGGTGCTAGATGGAATGCGCGATAGAGACTGTGTGCATAAGAGTATATATTAGCTACATCATGCCAATCCCCTTCATTTTTGAGATGAAAACGTACCGTTCGAATAGCCGAAGCATAGGTCATTGCCCGGCAAATGTCTGTTGGGCTTACTCCTTGACAGAGTTTCTCTTCAATCTCTGCTACGATCGGCTCAAATGAATCACCAAGCATGGTTTGAGCGAACTCTGAAATGTCAAGAGAGACTTGATTAGATTGATTAAGTTCCCAGATTTTATCTAGGCGTAAGAAGATATCCTCTAGGACTGGAATACTATCTGCCCACCGGGAAGTTTCTTCATGCCGTGTTCTGGTAACTAGATCGATGACAATTGGTCGCAAAATCTCGTGTGCCCCTTCCCAATTTACGTAATCAAGTCCTTCAAACGTCTTATTGGCAAAATCGAGCGCGTGCCCATCGCCGGTAAAGTAGAAATCTGTTGCTGCTGTGAATACAAAATCGGCAATGATTTCCCTCGAGTACCCTCGGTCATGAAGGGTGATCAAAATTCGTTCTGCTGCTCCCCTGTCCCGGAGATCAACATAATGGCGAAACCAACGTTTGAGTGTCTTCAAATCGTGTTCTTCTTTGCTTCTAGGAAATGGGAAGCGTTGTCGACGTGAACTTCCAGAGGTCCGACGGCCAATTTGTGTTAAGGCGTGGACCAGAAACAGATTATGATCTTTTGGATCTACATCGTCCCACATGTTAGCAGCGATAGTAAGAATTGCTACACCTGATGACCACCCATCGCCTGTTTTGTTGGTTCCGTAGTATAGTCCTTGCTGAATAATCTCTTTTGGATTTGCTCCGGCGTCAGTAAGTGCTGCTATCGCTTTGGCAATTAGGAAGGAACTACTATCTTTCAATCCTTGGATTAACGCGCGTTTGCCACGATCTATTACACGTCGTTTAGCTGCTTCTCTTTCTCCTCGGTCTATACCGACGTATAAATATCCGTCATCACGAAGTTCTACTGGGAAAGCCTTTAGGTCATCACCGAAGGTGAGAAAACATCCGCCTGTTTTGAGATCAAACTCCCAGTGGTGCCAGTGACAAATTAGAACTCCATCCCGAACGCTTCCTTCAGACATTGGATATCCCATGTGAGGGCATCGGTTGTCTACAGCATAGTACTTATTTCCATAACGAAAAACAGCCAGATGGGTTCCATCTACGTGGAAGGGTTTGCCTTTTCTTTCATCAAAAGTATCTGCTTGGCATAGTTGATGATATACTAGTTTACTTTCGTCAAATTTGGGTATTGGGATATCAGCTATTTGAATCGTTCCATCTGAAGTCGCTTGAGATTCAAAGGATGTTTGGCTCATTGTGTTGCTCCCTGTTTTGTGTTAGGTCAGCTATCTTAGGAAACTTTACTAAAATAAGGATTAGGACAGGTAAACAATTATAGGCTAAAGCAAAACGATTAACCTGATTAATTCTCTTTTCCAGAATACAATTCTGTTAGAGTTGATTATATTTGAATGTAGCTCAACTTAAGCAGTACCCTTTCATATTTGTTCTAGACTGATGGTTGCATCTTCACCGTTAATTTTTTGTGATTTTATAAAGGCTGTTGGGTTGGGAGCAGTAACGATCTCCTCAGTTAAGGTTTCGGTGGTGATGTAATCGTGGTATTGGTCAAACGCTTGATGAACGATATCAGTCGATTCAATACTAATTTTGATGCGGTCTGAGACATTAAAGTCCGCCTCTTTGCGAGCTTGCTGGATTTTATTTACAATTTCTCGTGCAAAGCCTTCTAGGACTAGATCTTCCGTCAGTTCAGTGTTGAGAGCAACGAATTTATTGTTATCAAAGTCAACGGCATAACCATCTCGTGTCTTACCTTGCCAATGAATTTCATCTTCTTCAAGTGTAAATGATTGGCTATCAACTTCAATTTTAACGTTTCCGTTTGCTGTCATGTTTTGCCTCAGGGTGTCACCGTAAGCTGCTTCAATCGCTTTAGCGATTGATTGAACAGATTTTCCATACTTTTGGCCAAGAATTTTGAAATCGATTTTGCCTTCATAATTGTAAAATTGACTCTTATCTTGTCCAATAAAGTGGATTTCTTTTATGTTTAGTTCCTCAAGGACAAGATCCTTTAAACGATTAACAGATTTTTTCTTGTTATTTTCAATCGTGAGGGATGATAGTGGTTGACGGATTTTGATTCCTGTTTGATTTCGCAAAGTCCGTCCCCAAGCAACAATGTCACGAACAACTGCCATGTCTTTTTCAAGTTGCTCATTTATCAGGTGTTCATCCACAATAGGGAAATCAGTTAAATGAACACTTTCTGCTGCATTCGGATTAATGGAACAGATTAGGTTTCTGTAGATTGAGTCAGCGATGAATGGAGTAAATGGTGCTAGCAATTTCGCTACATCTACTAATGCTTGGTGGAGCGTAACATAAGCTGATTGTTTATCTAATCCGATTTCCGCACCCCAGAATCGGTCACGAGATCGTCTTACATACCAGTTACTCAAATCATCAACAAATTCAGCAATAGCACGTGTGGCATTGGTAATGTGATAGTTGCCCATTTCATCTTGAACTCGTTGGGTAGTTGAATGCAACTTTGAGATTAACCACTGGTCCATCATTGATCTATTGGAGAGATCTGGAATGTTCGAAAAATCGATCCCATCAAGATTAGCATACATCACGAAGAACCCGTAAACGTTGTAGAGAGTTCCCATGAATTTCTTTAGCGCATCATTGATTGATTCAACAGTGAATGCACGGGGAGTCCATGGTGGACAAGAGGTATAAAGATACCAGCGCATGGCGTCAGCACCTTGGTTATCAAGAATCTCCCATGGGTCTATCGTATTACCGCGACTTTTGCTCATTTTTTGCCCATCTGCTCCAGTTATTAGTTCGAGACATAAGCAGTTTTTGTAGGCCGGTTTGTCGTACAGCAGGGTTCCTGTTACCAGTAAGCTATAGAACCAGCCACGCGTTTGGTCTATAGCTTCCGAGATGAAATCCGGGGGATAATTTTTCTCAAATATATCTTGATTTTCGAAAGGATAATGCCATTGAGCTGTATGAGCCACTCCCGAATCGAACCAACAGTCAATTACATCTTCGAGTCGGGACATTTTACCTCCACACTTTTGGCAGGCTAAAATAATTTTGTCAATATATGGACGATGAAGTTCTATATCGTCCTGTACATTGTGACCGTGTTCTTTAAGTTCTTGGATTGAACCGATGACATGATGATGCTCACAATCATGACATTTCCATACGGGTAGTGGTGTTCCCCAGTACCTTTCTCTGCTTAGTCCCCAATCAATGTTATTTTCAAGCCATCTTCCGAAACGACCGTCCTTGATATGTTCTGGATACCAATTGATTTCTTGGTTGTGTTTAAGCAGCTGGTTCCGAATAGCGGTAGTTCGGATAAACCACGATTTTCGAGCGTAGTACAATAGAGGTGTGTCACAGCGCCAACAGAATGGATATTCGTGTTCATACTCGGCTGTTTTCAGCATCAATCCCCTATTTACTAAGTTATCAATTATCTTGGGGTCAGCGTCCTTAACGAATTCGCCTGCCCACGGTTGAACCTCGTCCACGAAATTTCCGGCGGTATTGACCAATTGTACAAAAGGCAGATTATACTTAAGTAGCATCTCATAGTCATCTTGACCAAATGCAGGGGCTGTGTGAACAAGCCCTGTGCCATCTGTAAGAGTTACAAAATCGCCACCAATGACATAATATGCTTTCTCTTTAGAGGTAACGAAATTAAATAGTGGTTCGTACTCCCGACCGAGGAGTTCTTTTCCTTTGAATACTTTTTTAATTGTCAATTTTTCTTCTTTGCCAAAGACGTTACTGATTAGGGCTTTAGCTAGGATGAGTTCTTGTCCCTGATATTCAACGGAAACATAATCGTAATCTTCGCCAACAACAATTGCTACATTGGATGGGAGTGTCCAAGGTGTTGTTGTCCAAACGAGAAAAAATGTATTGTCGAGGTCTTTGATTGGAAACTTTATATAGATCGATGGGTCTTTTACAACTTGGTATCCTTGGGCAACCTCGTGACTTGCCAACGTGGTTCCGCAACGAGGACAGTAAGGTTGGACTTTGTGACCTTGATATAGTAAATCTTTTTTCCAAGCCTGTTTTAGAATCCACCATACACTTTCAATATAGTTATTTGATAGTGTGATATATGGATCATCTAGGTCGACCCAGAAACCAATTCTCTCGGTCATTTTCCTCCAGTCTTGTTCATACTGGAAGACATTTTCTTTGCATTTTTCGATGAAATTTTTCACACCATAAGCTTCAAGATCCTGTTTGTTTTTTATGTTGAGCTTTTTCTCAACTTGATACTCAACAGGTAGGCCATGTGTGTCCCAACCTGCCTTTCGTTGCACATAATGTCCTGTCATTGTTTTGTATCGGCAGACGGCATCTTTCATGACACGTGCTAGGACATGATGGACTCCAGGTGGAGCATTGGCGAAAGGAGGGCCTTCTAGGAAAACAAATGGTGTATCAAGTGATCGGTTTTTAACACTTTTCTGGAAAATATCTTTAGTTTGCCAGAACTCTAAAATTTCTTCCTCGATTTTTGGAAAATGTAGTTTTGTTGATACTTCCTTAAACATAAGTTTGATGCTCCTGTTTCAATGCATAAAAAAAGCCCACCATTGACATTGAGATGGTGGGCTTCTTTAGGATTTACCTAGGCTTTTTGCCCACCATCGATCAAAATTATAATTGAAATCAAGACGGAAGATATTATGACTGTAATTGTGAGCATTTTAGTGATTATATATCTATTACTTTGGAGGAAAATCTTAGCAAATAGCGAATTGGATGTCAAGGTTTAGTTCTCGTATGGAGTAGCGTTTGTTTCCTCAAGTCGCGATACGGAGATATATTAGAATTCTTGAATGTAAATATGGTAATTCGTAACGGGTTAAGTTTTGATACGTTTTAACCCACAAATTCTTAATTGATAAAATTTTTTATTATCAGCATTATGAGAGAGAGTTTAAACATGTCTATGAAACAAACAACAGAACAAGTTCAGAAACGCCTGAAGATTGCTAACTATATACTGGTATTTGCATTTTTAGTGGTTTTTGTACCCCCTGTTATGAAAGCTTGGGAAGGTGATAATTCTATTCCGCCGCAGTACGGCAAAATGGAATATGTTGCAAAAGAGACAGATGAGTTTTTGCCTATGATTTTCATCTTGGTGATACTAATCAATTCTAGTTTTCTTTTGTGTAAAGAGGTGAAAGAAATTCAAATGAAGATTGATGCATTACCCCCCCAAACTGAAACCGATTAAGCTTTTATCTTAGCCAGCAGTCAGCGATGATTTGTCGTATTGTGTTTGCTTCAAAATTGTTGCTGAGATTTGATTTAATAATTATATGAATAGCTCGTTCTAGTCTTGTTTTTAGATCTCCCCAGGCGTTGTAAAGCCTGATGCTATCAGGATGATTGGGTTGTGAGGTCGCTCGCAAAATTCTATGGATTATGCTGAGGTAAAAAAGCAGATGATGTAAGTCTATGTCATTGTGTACCTTTGTTTGCCCAGAGATTGACATGTATGTTTCAATGGTCTCTGGGTTTATCAGGCTCACAAAATTACCTGTGTCTTGCTTGGTTCCAAGGCTATTGAATGATTGCACCAATCGTTGAGTTTGCCAGTTCCAGCCTATACTGGCAAAATCGATAAAGAATACTTTTTGTTGGTTGATCAGAATGTTGTGCGAATTGTGGTCTAAGCCCCCCAAATTTTTTGGTTTTGAGAATAGATAATTAGATATATTTTCCCAGCATTGGTCTATCCTTTTTTGATGAGTTGAATGTTTTTCCTTTTTGCTGGCTTGAATGATATAGAAGATTGTTTTTCGGCAGTGCCCCAAAATTTCCTGTAGTTTCTTGTCTTGGTTGACAGGGAAAACGTATGCTGTTAGGTTCTCTTGGGATTTTTTAAACGCCTCCTCAATATAACAAAATTGCGATATGGCTTGGCTGACAATTGGGTGCCAGTTACTCTGTTTTTGAGCCATATCATCTAATGTTTGGTTGCCGCACCATTCAATTAGTAGTGATTGTTTTTTATCTGATTGCCAAATGATTTTTGGGACGTTACACCCCTTGGATTTGAGAACCTTTAGAGTATTTAACTCGATTTCAAAAGGAGTGAATTTACAACCGTTGATTGGAGCATGTATGAAGTGTCGCTTTAGGACAAAATTACGTTGGCCTATTTCTATTTTCCAAATATTGTTTTCTGATAATTTTCGAATTGGTGTGGCATGGAGGTCAGTTACACTTACGCCAAAGAATGTGGCAATGTCTTCGATTATAAGGTTATTATCGAACATGCAAACCTGTGTTTTTGGAATTGAAAAGACGGAAATATGCAAACGAGCGGAACACTTTATATTGTTAGTACACCAATTGGCAATCTTGAAGATATCACCCTTAGAGCTCTCCGAGTATTGGGTGAGGTAGACCTTGTTGCCGCGGAAGACACCCGACGTACACGCCGACTACTTACACATTACAATATTAATACATCGGTTACCAGCTTTTTTCAGGGTAATGAACATGCGAAGCTAAGAGGCTTGGTTGATCGGTTGGTATTGGGAGCATCAATCGCCTTGGTATCAGATGCGGGTACTCCAGCGATTTCAGACCCGGGCTATCTTCTTGTCGTAGGTGCAATCAAGTCAGGAATTATGGTTGTTGCGATTCCTGGAGTGACAGCATGTATATCTGCTGCTTCAGTTTCAGGGATGCCGTTGCATAATTTTGCTTTTGAAGGCTTTTTATCGCCTAAGTCCGGCAAGAGGAAAAGAAAGCTCGCAAAATTGCACCAAGATGAACGAACAATGATATTTTATGAGTCTCCTCACCGTTTGATCAAATTTTTGGTTGATGTGGGTGAGATTTTAGGAGATCGACAAGTCTGTGTTGCGCGTGAATTGACAAAGAAATATGAAGAGATTTTTTATGGCACGGTGAGCGAAGCGATTGAGAAGTTTACCAGCCAAAAGCCTCGGGGAGAGTTTACAATTGTGGTGGCGGGAGGAGATCCACGAGCAGGCTAATGAGTTCATCATTCCCTGCGGCAAGTTCATGTACACGGTTAATTTTCTCTTGGTAGTTAAAATCTTTTTCATTAGGAGACCATAGCGATTCTAGTTCGCGTGGGCTAAGTCGGTCATGTATAATCTTCACAAGTGTTAAGTTGTAATTGTCAGGAATCATCAGAATCCAGTCAATGGTTTCTCCTCGGTCCGAATGCCGACGGTCGATTTTTAGGTTTCGATCTTGGTGAGGGACGTTTTTCTTGACCCAGTTTCGGCGACCGAATTCGTCAACCTCAAAGTTGCCCACCTCAAGCCAAGTTCTGCCGTGACCGTTTGGTTTAGTTGTTACTTCAATTCTATGCAATTTTTTTATTCCCCTCAAATATATATGCCAATTCAGTCTTTGATCCATGGTTGTTGGCAGATCTTGCTGTGGCTTCGATAAATGCGATAATTTCAATGCTCTCGGAAATGTCAATTGGTGGCTCGCCGGTTTCAAACATCTTGATTATCTCTTTTAGTATTTCTCTATAAATGAAGTTCGTGTTGATTGATGTACGAACAATAGATTTGTCGTGGTACGCCGTAAACCCGAAACCACTGTGCCCTTTTCTAATGCCTCGAAGGGTACCTATTCGCCCATCGTGCCAAATTCCGGAGATGACGTCTGTGTCATTGTTAGATGTTGCCCACACAGATTGACAACCTGGGCCCATCAGTGCATAGAGTGTTTCGACACCATGGATGCCATAATGAAATAAGCCTGGGTTTCTTGGGTGCTGTGTGGCTGTTGTACAGACTTCTGCACCCAAGATTTGCCCCTCAGTTCCTTGGGCTTTCTGGGTTTTTACTACTTCGGGAGCGTAGCGTAAGGAAGAAGCAGAAAAGATTGGTACATTTCTCTCTTTCGCAAGATCTGCGATTGACTTGGCATGTTCAAGCGAACATGCCAAAGGTTTATCGATGAAAATTGGTATACCCGCTTCCAAAAACGGTAGTGTTCGATCATAATGAACGTTACCATCAACAGACTCAATCATCACAGCGTCGACGTGTCCAATTATCTCCTCTGGGGTATCGACAAGTGGGATTCCATATTTTTGCATTTGTTGTGTAAACCCAGGAATCCGTTCTGGTGATAATAGTGATTCTCCAGGACATCCAATGGTAACTTTTGCACCATTGACCCATTGTTCTGAATCAACCTCAACATGGTTTATACGTTGAGTAAATGCAACAACATGTGATGTGTCAAAGTCGACCATTCCTACCTTAATCATGTTTTTCCTTGTGGTGTTATGGAAGTGATTTTTGAGTTATAACAATATGTGCTGAGATCTAGACATCATTCCGGCTCAGACGAAATCTGAAAAGGAGGTAATGAGCGATGTTAAGTTACCGTTTACTTTCTATTTAGATCTTTAGCACAATTGGTTAGACTTCTTGAAGTTTTGTCATTGGTCGGTAGCTGAACTCTGCTACAAAATGTTATTCAAAAGTCTGTTACTTTGATTTAATTTGAGGAGTTCATCGCGCCGATTACAGAGGGAAATCTATCGATTTTCCTTGTTTGTTCGCCATATAAAATCCTTGCATCAATTCAGTTAGGTCTCGTCCGTCTTGAATTGTAATCGACATCGGTTCTTCACGCAAAATGGCGTTGATCCACTGTTGCATCGATGAAGGTAAGGAGTATGGTATGTCGGCAAGGTATTTTTCTTGCTGTTCGTCGGATAGTTGTCGTGTTTGGAATTGAAGATCTTCCAACCCTATCACAATTGATCCTTCGGTTCCATAAACTTCTGTCAGATTTGGTCCGGATCTGTGAACCCAGGAACAGTCGACTAACCCGATGGCATTATTCACAAATTCAACGATTGAAGCACTATTATCATCGATTGGGTAATTGCCAGTAAAGTTATTCATTATGGAGACAGTTCTTTTCGGTTCACCCATTAGCCAACGCATACGGTAAACCGGGTGACATCCAAGATCAAATAATGCCCCTCCACCGGCTCGATCCGGATCTGCAAACCACGCACTAGGACCACTGAACCATTTATCTAATGCTGCTGAGTGAGCGATTCGAAAACGGCCAAAAGTAATGTTACCAAGGAGTCCTTCATCTATCGCTTTTTTTGCAAATAGGATATTGGAGTCGCAACGTTGTGGCATTGAAATCATGAACTTGACGCCAGATTTTTCAACGGCATCGATAATTTCGTCACATTCAGCAACCGTGATTGCCAAGGCCTTTTCAGTGAATATATGCTTTCCTGCTTTAGCTGCAGCTATCATTACTTGAGGGTGATCAGAGGTAACAGCATCAACAACTACTGCGTCAACATCGTCACGTGCGAGAATTTGGTCTAAATCAGTTGAGAATGGGATTCCATACTCTTCAGCAATTTGTCTGCCTCCGTATTCTTCTTCATCCCATATTGCGACCAATTCTGTTTCTGGGTTTTCTCTTACGGCGTTGGCATATCCTTTTGCGTGCACGTGTGCAAAACTCAATTTTGCAATTCTAATCATTTTACTTTAGATCTCCTTGTCATTATTATGTAGGGATTCTATCGCCATTGCTTCATATGTGTCAAGATTGAACCCAGACAATTCTATTATTTAGTATTGAATTTGTTTTCGATAGTTTATAAGTTGTTGGGTCAGGATTTTTACGTCTTTTTGATGAAATCCCAGCTCTTTTGCTTCGTTAACTATCATTTCTGCTTGGACAGAGCTTTCATTTTTAACCAGTTGGATAGCTTTGTTATATGCTTGAACTGCTTCAGCATAGTTCCCTTGGTTTTGAAGTATAAATGCAAGGTATGTATATGCAGCAGCAAGACGAGGTGAATTGGGGCGCCTTTTCATGAATTCTTTGAATGTCGCTTGAGCTTGGCCGAATCGTTGGTCTTGATGGTGTACACGGCCAATTCGAAAATGGGCACGATCAGCAAAGCTATCAGTATAGCCATCTGCAAGGTACTGGACTCGTTCTGGGAACGTGATTGTTGTCTTATAAGCTCTTAGAGCCTGATCAAATTTGTCAAGAGCTCTATATATTTCACCCAGTTGAAAATTAGCCATCATTGCTTGCCATGAATCCGGATGGAAATCGATTAGTTCTTTGTAAATTGTTATTGCTTCAGTATGTGCTTTTTTATGAAAGGTTAAGATCAATGCACTACGATATCGAGCTTCCGCTGCCCAGTCTGAGTGATTTGATTTTTGTACTACTTGTTCATATGATTTCAGTGCCTGATTGTAGTCTGCTAAATTACGCTCGTAAATTCTACCGATTTGTAAGTTTATTTGGGCAATTTTTTCTGTGTCTTTAGTCTGTAAAACATGGTTCCTAAGATTCTGGATTGTCGCGTGGAATTTAATGGTTCCAAGTTGCTCAATCGCAAGCTCTGCAGTTTTTTTATCTGGATGGTTGGCAATTAACTGTTTGGCAATATTTAAGGCAGATGCGTAGTCTTTGTCCTTGGTTAGATCTTGTACATTTTGCCATTCAGTTTCGTGAAGTCTCGATTTATGTGTGGCAATCTTTGCCTTTAGTTCAGATTCAATTTTTGTTTTTGTTTGATGGTACCTTCCAATTTCGCCAAAGTAAGCAGGATCGGTGATTGGTAGGTAGATATTGACAAAGATTTCTAGATTATTAATGGTGTTTCGTATGTTTTTTGTTTCTTCGTGGCAGAGAGCTAGCCAATAATATACTGCGTACATCTTCCAAAAATCAGGGTACTTGTCTATTATTTGGTTAAAATATTTGATTGCTAGTTTGCATTGGTTGTTATGTTTGTGAATGAGTCCCAATTGGAATAGTGCATCAGCAGCAAAGTTACTTGTTGGATATTTATTATCGACTTTTTTGTATGCGTTGATTGTGGGTGTTATTTTATTCAAGGCCTTTTGATAAATTTGGCCAATTCTCCATTGTGCTTCAGCGGAAGTAGGAGCTGATGGATGTTGATTCAAGAGCGATTCGTATAGTTCTATAGCCTTATGGGGCTGGTTAAGCTGAGATTGTTGACGATATAGTTCGGAGATCTGGAATTTTGCCTCGATTGCTATTGATGTGTTAGGGTAGTTAGCGATGATAATCTGGAGTTGATTTAATTTTTTGATTGCATTTTGTATATTGTCAATTTTTTGGCATCCCGTTTTGTACGCGAAATGCGTTCGCTCGGTAAGGTTCACAAGATATTGGTAGGATTCAATGGCTTTATCGTATAGATTTATTCTACAGTATGCGTCGCCTTTTTTTAGAATGGCAAGATAGAGATCTTCTGTAGGAAACTTCGTGGGATTTAGTCGGAGTATTTGATCATAGGTGGTGATTGCTTTAGAATAGTTGTGTGTGTGTTGATAGTATATTTCGCCGAGTTGATGATAAACGCTACTAAGCTTTTCTTCATCATTGCTATTATGTGCTAATTTTTGCAGATTCTCGATTGCTTGTCTGTAGTTCCCAGATTGGATTAGGTCATTTAGATCAAGGCTTTCGGCACTGAAGATGAATTGGGCTAGGAGAAACAGCGAAATTGCAAGCTGGCGAGTCTGTGGGTTACACATTTTCCGGTTTTTTTAGATTTTCGGTTGGATGTCGTTACTTAATCGAGATGAATTCTTAGAACCCTTGACTAGAGGATGCTTGTGCGACTTGGATTTGTTGGTCTGCAATTTTTGCCCAACCTGTGCCTTTTGCATTCTCACGTAGTAGTCGGAATTGGCTGGTGGTTGACCAATCATCGTTTCTGAGGTGTTTAGTCTCAATTGCTTCTTCAAAGTGGCGTTGAATTTCCTGTTGCCGATAGAGTTCCATTCTTTTTTGTTGATTGGGTAGGGTAATAGATGAGTATTCAGTTTCAACCTCAGAAATTGGGGTGTTAGAACGAATAGGACTTACGACGAATGGTGTTAAAGCCAAACCTAAGGCCAGTAGCATGATTGTCAAGAGACTTCCTTGCATCCATAGAGTCTTAGTGGGAATTGTGCCAGCTTTATGTGAAGACGGTGGTTTTCCTGTAGGCTCAGCGGAGGCTAGTCGCTTGTAAACTTTGATTTCGAGATCATCTAGAATTTTATCTGGTAGGTCAATTTTCCCAATTGGGTCAGTAGTTGCTAATGTTTTTTTCAGGGTCTCGATTTCATTCCGAACATCTGGGTGATTTTGAAGGTATGTTTCGAAGTCAGCTATTAGATTTTCGTCTTTGATTGTGTTACAAACATAGTCAACGAATAATGACTCCCAGTATTTGGATTTGGCCATTTAGCAAACTCCTCCAAAGCATTTTTTCATGATGCTAAATTTCGCTGTTTTCCCGAAAAGGTTGCAATAATACCCTAAGTTTTTTGATCGCGCGATGCAGGTGGATTTTGACAGTGCCCTCTGCGATTCCGAGAATTTCTGCGATTTCCTTGATTTGTAATCCATCATAACGATTCATCAGAAAAACTTTTTTCTGGTTTTGGGAAAGATGGTCAACAGCTTGATTGATGACGCGATGGCGATCCTTCTCGACAATGAGTTTTTCTGGATTACTTCCGAGATCTTTGGCCATTGGCTCATCTGACAATAGGCTATTATCTAATGATTGGGTTATTTGGCGTTTTTTCGATCGATGGTGATCGATTGACACATTATAGGCAATTTTGTAAAGCCATGTTGAAAACTTCGCTTGAGGTTGCCATTTGTGGAGAGCTCGGTACACTTTGAAAAACACCTCAATGGTTAATTCTTCCGCGTCTTCATAGTTTTTGACGGAACGGAGAATGTACGCATAAATCCTATGTTTATAACGTCGCATTAACTCGTCAAACGCATCTTGGTCACCTAATTGGAGTTTCGTAACCAATATTTCGTCTTCAAGAATGTCCATTTATGCACCGCTTTTTTTATTATACTAGATGTTCATATGGGTTTACTTAGTGGCCAAACGCACCCGACGTGTAAGCTGAGAAACGTGAGTACGAGTTTACTAGTTGACAATAATTTCAGTTTATTATCGACTTTCTTTTGATTTTTCGTTATAGGATTCTCTGATCCATTCTTCTAGTACTTCATCTGGGGTTTCAACCACCGATTTGGTGAAGGTGAAATTTGATTTACCGGTGTTTTGTTTTATTAAACTGAGACCGTGTTGATAACTTTCTAGGATTTCGTTACAGATCTCTTGTGGGTCTTTTTCATCATGATTGAATTGTTCGTATATCGTGTCAATTGCTTCTTGATCAAACTGGATTTTCATTTTATGTTGTTCTTGGAAGTTCTCTTCGTAACGCCGAATTCGTTCTTGGAAAACGAGACGCGAATTATATTCTTGATTTGTCATAATTTTCTCAAGTTCGCTCTTTGGATCATTGACCATCTCCTTTGTTACTGAAAATTCTTTAATTGGTGATGATGGTAGCTCGAATTTGTAGTCACGCAAAATTTTCTCGCAAACAGTCATTAATGCCCTTGCTCCTGTTTTCTGTTGGTGTGCGAGGACGGAAATTTGGTGCAAAGATGCGTCTGAGAACATCGCTTCAACATTGTATGCTTGGAAGGATTGTTCATACTGTTTGATAATTGATCCTTCTGAGTTTTTTAAGATGTAATACAAGTCTTCCGCTGCAAGGTCTTCACAGGTAACGTGGATAGGTATTCGACCAATGAATTCCGGCTCAAAACCGAAATCGATGAAATCCTGTGGTGTAATCTGGTTCGACAAATCGATTGATTTCTGTTGGTTTCGATCTTCCATGCTGAAACCAATTGATTTCCAGTTGAGCCGCTTTTCAATAATGTCACTTAGGCCGTTGAAAGATCCACTCATAATGAAAAGGATGTGTCGGGTGTTGATTACTTGTTCTTCGATTTCACCCTTTTGCTGGAATTCTATAGCCGCTTTCACTTGAGCTGCTGGATCTGAGCTAGATCTTAGGTCAACATCTGTTTCCTCCATTAGTTTTAGCAGGCCGAATTGTACCCCACGGCCACTGATATCACGTCCTATAATATTGGGGGGAGTCGCTAGCTTGTCAGCTTCATCAATATATACAATGCCATATTGTGCTAGCTCAAGATTTCCATCCGCTTGGGTAACAAGATCCCGTATTAAGTCCTCTACGTTTGCACCAACGTAGCCAGTTTCACTGAAGCGTGTTGCATCGGCTTTAACAAACGGAACACCAATCAGTTTAGCAATGTGACGTATCATGTAAGTTTTCCCAACACCCGTTGAGCCGAGGACAATAATGTTCTGTTTTGAGTAATCGGTTTCAAGTAGTTTTGGATTTTCGTGACATTCGCGAACATGATTGTAGTGGTCGCAGACAGCAATGGCAAGTGCCTTCTTGGCTTCGTGTTGTTTGATTACGTATCTATCTAAGTATTGCTTAACTTCTTTTGGTTTGAGGTCGAATTTGAGATCGATTGCTTTGGTTTGCTCTTGGGTGTTTTGTTCGTTCAATTCTATTTCGGAGGATGGTTGTTGGACAAAGCGGACTGTTCCTCCATATTTTTGTTTAATGAATTCTTCGAATTCTTTTTGAATCTCTTCTGCTGTAGGTTTTTTATCTTTTGTTTGATTTAGCAATTTAATTTTTCTCAGTTTAGTTTATTGTTTAATTTAAATGTAAGTGTCATAAAAGCTAATTATAACATTTTTTGTTCAATTAAATCAGTTGAGAAGCCTTTTTTGAAGGATATTAGTTTGGCTCGACACGTACCTAGTGATGTGCTAAAATAAATTATCAATGCTTTTGAATTGGGGCTCCAACGATCGTCGACTTAGTTCGGCTGGAGTCAGTATTTTGATTTTTTTTGTATAGAAGGGGATTATGCCAGACTACACACGTCAGGAAGTTTTAAAGCGATTGCATGCTAGTCTTGATAAAAAGGTGCCGTTACTTGCTGTTGGTGCTGGTACTGGAATTACTGCCAAATTTGCTGAACGTGGTGGAGCTGATCTCATTGTAATTTACAATTCGGGGCGTTATCGCATGTCTGGGTTTGGTTCATGTGCAGGTTTATTGGCTTATGGTGATGCGAATGCAATCGTTATGGAAATGGGGGAGCATGAAGTACTTCCTGTGGTTCAGGAAGTACCTGTAATTGCGGGTGTGAATGGTACTGATCCAACCCGCCGGATGAGCAATTTTTTGAAGCAGGTAAGAGATCTTGGTTTTGATGGTATTAACAATTTCCCTACTGTTGGTGTCATAGATGGTAAGTTCCGTGCCACACTTGAAGAGACAGGGATGGGTTTTTACAAGGAAGTCGAGATGGTTGGCATTGCCAACGATATGGATCTCTTCACTCTAGTCTATGTCTTTGATCCTAGTGAGGCCTCTGAAATGGCTAAAGTCGGTGCAGACGTAATTATTGCTCATATGAATACGACTGTTGGTGGAACAATTGGGGCAGACACTGCTTTTACACTTGATGGAGCTGTTCCACTCGTACAAGCTATTTGTGATGCGGCTTTCAAAGTCAGAGAAGATGTCATTTGTTTGTCACATGGCGGGCCAATTGCTACTGCAGATGATGCTGATTATATAACCAAGCACACGAGTTGTGTTGGTTTTGTGGGGGCCTCGTCAATTGAGCGGTTCGCTTGTGAGACAAGCATTCCAGAAATAACGGCTTCTTTTAAGAAAAACTTGTTAGAGTGAACTGAGGTGGGAAACTGAAAAAGATAACTATTGGTTTTGTTGTAACTGGTATCGGTTACCTCACAGTTTATTATCTTTTAGGTGGTATTTTAAGCATTGAGGTCGTCAACAATTGGTTGCAATTGACTGTCATTTACATTATTTTAATTAGTTTTTTAATTAGTTTTTTGGTGTTATTAAAATGGTTATGTGATTCGTTCCTGCGATTTGTTAGACGGCATAGGAGTTCGCAATAACTTTTAACGTTGATAGTTTAGTATACTTTGTCCGTCCGCAATTGATCTTCCTGCCTATAATCTTTTTCTCGATTTTAATTGGATTAACATACGGAACCGGTGAGAAATTCGTTGTCGCACAAATCCAGTATGGTGGTGGCGGAGATTGGTACGGTGATCAAACGGCGGTATCCAACTGGCTGAAGTTTTTAAGATTGCGAGTTGGGATCGAAACTGCCTTTGAGCGGGTTGTTATCAAACTAACTGATCGTAATTTGTATCAGTATCCATTTCTGTATTTAGTTGGGCATGGAAATGTGCGATTTAGCAGCAAAGAGGTAGAGTTACTTCGTTCATATTTAACGCGTGGCGGATTCATGTTTGTTAATGATGATTATGGGCTTGATAAGAGCTTTCGGCGTGAGATAAAACGTGTGTTTCCAGATCAGAATTTAGAGCCGATTCCGAATAACCATGATATCTATCATTGTTTCTATGATTTGCCGGGGTTGCCTAAAATTCATGAGCATGATGGTAAACCGGCTCAGGGCTTTGGAGTATTTCATGAAGGTCGAATGGTGGTTTACTATGCATATAGTGCTGATATTGGCGATGGTCTTGAGGATCAAAAGATCCATCCCGATGATTCACCTGCCCTTCGTGAGCTAGCTACAAAGATGGCAGTTAATATCTCGGTTTATGCTTTGACGCATTAACTGATTAAGCATGTTAATAATATGACCAAAAAACCAGATTCATTGAGTAGCATTGATGAAGCTTATCAAATGGTTCTTGCTCGATTGCGATTGATTTTGGTGCAATGGCGATTGCTTACCCTTTCTCAAAATTTCTTGTGTTGGTTGGCGGTAAGTATTGTTTCGTTTTCAGTCGCCTTGTTGATTGACCAATTATTTCCATTACCTCGTTTGATGAGAATGGCGTTGCTCATAATTGTTGTTGGGATTTGCATTGGTTTTGGGTATGTTCACTTGGTGCGTTCGTTATTCCTTAAACTTGGATATCGACGAGTGTCAGCATATATTGAAACTAGCCACCCTGAAATTAAGAATTGTATTTCAAGTGCGGTTCAACTGAGGTCTGAGATTGAAAGAAATCAATTTGGTTATTCAATAGCGTTTATTGAAAAACTAATTTGGCAGTCATACGATTCACTTGGGCAAATTGATCTGAGGCGTGTTTTCCGAAGTGAATTTTCACTTCACAAGAGAAACGGGATGTTGAGCCTGTGTTCTCTTCTACTGTTTTTAGTCACAACTTGGATCTTTCCAAATTCAATTAGGGACTTTGTTCTTGTATTTGAAGAGATACCGAAGAATCCAATTGATGTAATTGCCGTAAAAATTTTGGATGTTGAGCCTGGAAATATTTTAGTTGAGCCTGGAACTGACGTGTTTTTTTCGGCCAAAGTTACAGGAACCTTTGGCGCTCCAGTTAATGTTTTTTACCGATCAAAAAATGGCACTTGGTCCGATCTGAACATGTTTAGAGCAATTGATGAAGTTGTGTATCATTGCGATATCAGAAACGTTACCCAATCTCTTGAGTATTATATTGCGTCAGAGGAGGTACAATCCGACATTTTTCAAGTTGAGGTTAGGCGTGAGCCTACTCTGAGCCGGTTCCAATTGAAACTTCATTTTCCAGTCTATACGCAGTTGTTGCCTGAGTTGCTTGAGGAAAATTTCGGTGATCTGAAGACCTTAACAGGTACACGGGTTGAATTTGAAGGAAGCACCAGCAAACCAATAGTCCGTGCCAAATTAATCTTCGATGAATCTGACTCGGTTTTGTTGAAGGTTACAGATAAAACTTCTCTTACAGGTGATTTCGCTGTTCAGCGGAGTGAGGAATATTACCTTGAATTGGTTGGTTCTGATGGTGTCGTGAGTTCAGATCCAATTCGGTACACGATCAACGCTATTGAGGATCAGGTGCCGAGAGTTGAGATTCTTGTGCCTGGTGAGGATGTTGTATTGGATGAATCAATGATGGTAAGGCTGAAAATGTCAGTGGTTGATGATTATGGTGTTAAGTTGGTTCAAATGGTGTATCGCATTGAAGGGCAAGATCGGAGTGAATCGGTGATACCAATAAAAAATTTGGTTCCGTCTTTGCCTAGTGTCGTCGCCGAGTTTTCTTGGGATGTTGATTTACTCAGTCTTTTTCCGGGGGATGTGGTTTCCTATCATGCTGAAGCAATTGATGCCATTGGGCGTGTCGGTCAATCTGCTAGTTTTACTATTCGTTTCCCTTCGTTGGCGGAAATTTTTGGCGAACTTGAGTTGGAACAGGAGGCTGGTGTTCGAGGGCTTGAAGCTGTTTTTGAGCAGCAATTTGAAGCCGAAGTAGCAGTTGAAGAGTTGATTGATAGAATTAAGAAGGATCAGGAACTGACTGTCAAAGATGAGAAATTAATTGAGAAACTCATTGAAAATCAGAGGCAGATTGAACGTGGGGTAAAAGATCGAATTGAGGAAGTTAAAGAATTCGCTAATCAAATGGAAGACCAACAGCTTCTTAACCAGGAGACCGTCGAGAAATATCGAGAGCTTCAGCAGTTAATGGATCAGGCACTTTCAGATGAACATAAAAAGGTGCTTGGGAAGTTATCGGAAGTTTTACGTGAACAACAATTATCGAATCAGGAACGTCTTCTCGAAGAGGCCAGTGTAAGTCAGGAGCAGTTCATGCACCAGCTGGATCGGTTGACCTCGTTGTACAAACAATTAATTCTGCAGCAGAAGTTAGAGGCCGCAGTAAAGCAGGCTAGTGATTTGGTTCAGCGACAAAAACGGGTTAATGAACAGATTGATCAGATGTCCAAACGTCAGATTTTCAAGGAAAGCAAAAATTTGGCTGTACGCGAGGAAAAAATTGGGGCTGGGTTGGCGGAATTGCAAACGAAACTGGATCAGGTTGGCAGAGAGATGTCGAGGCAGCCAAATTTGAAGCGGATTGGAGATGAAGTTCAACGGCTAAGCCAGTTTTCAAAGGATCAAGGAATTGTTGAGCAAATTATTCAGACAAGTTCTCAACTGCGGCATTCTCAGCTGCCAGAGGCCCAGCAGTCCGGTCATGAGTCGATGCGAGGACTGTCGGAGCTTCATCAGGGACTTGATAATGCGATGGAATTTATGCAAGGAGCAAACGTGACTCAGGCGTTGGCAGAAATCCGAGTAGCTGTTAGGGCAGGCTTGTATCTATCTCGGGTACACGAGGAGACGTTTGATGCGACTAATGATATTCTACGGTCTGGACGTGGTGATTACATTGATGGTGAAGTCTTGCAATTGCAAAGTTTAGCCGCAAGCGAAATTCATATTGCACAAGGAGTGGATCTCTTGGCGAGTCAACTGTGGGAATTGAGCAAACAACAGATGGGCATAGATCCACAGATTGTCTGGCAGCTCAATAGTGCGAGCGATCAATTAAATCGATCGTCGAAAGCTTTGGAAGATCGAAAGCCGACTTTGGCAACTCCGATTCAAAAACAGGGCCTTTCTAATTTAAATCGGGTTGTTTTTGACCTCCTTGAAGCAATGGATCAGATGAATCAGCAGATGTCAATGTCTTCATCTGGCTTAGATCAGATGATGGAACAATTGCAGCAGTTGTCCGAAAACCAGAGGGATTTAAATGAATTTGCACAGCAACTTCACCAGCAGATGCGTCGGCAGGGGCAAACACCAAATATGCAGCAAGCACTCGAAAGGTTAGGACAAGAACAACAGATGATCCGTGAAGCCACTGAACGGTTGGCGAAATTGATGGAAAACCTATCTGAAGTTCTTGGCGACTTACGACCTGTCTCTGAAGAGATGAAGCGAGTTGAAACTGAGCTGGGGCAAGGCAACTTAGATCAAAAAGTAATTGATAAACAGGAAGAAATTCTGGCGCGTCTGCTTGACAGTTCGAAATCGTTACGTAAAAAGGAAGTTGGTAAGAGACGAAGAGGAGAAACGGCTAAGTCAAACAGAATTAGTAGATCAGCTTCGGACCTAGATCCTAGACTATTACAAGTTATTCAGAAGATGCAGTCGGGTATGCGGTCAGGCCAGTTTACGGAGATTCCTTCGCAGTATCGTGGTCAGATCCAGAAGTATTTTCGTGCCTTATCGCAACAGGTGAAAAGATAGTTGGTTTTTATGGCTCTTCTACCTCTCAAAATGGTAAGATTGGATGTTCTTGTCGTTCATTAAATTGCCGATTCAAATGGCAAAACTTTAGAATAATAGCAAATTGAAGGAGATGTGAAATATGGCTGGAGAAGCATTAGGATTAATTGAAACGCGTGGACTCGTTGGCGCGATTAATGCAGCTGATGCTATGGTTAAAGCTGCACCAGTTACGCTTGTAGGACAGGAGCAGGTTGGTGGTGGACTGGTTACTGTTATGGTACGAGGTGATGTGGGGGCGGTTCAAGCTGCAACTGAAGCTGGTGCTGAAGCTGCACGTACTGTTGGTGAACTGGTTTCTGTGCATGTCATTCCTCGCCCACATACAGAAGTCGAAACGATCTTGAGTAAATAACAGGTTGATGGTTCAAATATACCTTAGTATATAATGTTTGGTATATAAAGTGTTTTGGTTGTTTTGACTTGTTGTTCTTAGGAGGGTTAGATGGAAGAAATAACAGAGGAGCAAATTGAAGCGATTGTCTCGCAAGTTGTGCGAAATATTCGTGATCAAAGTGTGCCTCGAGACAAAAGTGTTGATCCTAAAACGTTGGTACCTTCTGGGACAGTTGTGTTCTCGACAGTCGACCAAGCGGTATTAGCAGCGAAAACAGCGCAGGCTGAGTTAATGCAACTTGGAAGGCCTAAACGAGAAGAGATCGTTGGAGCTATCCGGCAAGCAGGGCTTGACAATGCCATGGCTTTGGCTCAACTTGCAGTTGAAGATACGGGAATGGGGGTCGTAGATCATAAGCGTCAGAAAAATGAAGGGGCGGCTAATATGTCGTTTGGTACGGAAGATCTAATTTCTGAGGCGACAACTGGAGATAATGGTACGCTCTTGGTTGAATACGTACCGTTTGGTGTCATTAACTCTATTACTCCAACGACCAACCCAACCTCAACTGTTATTAATCATGCAATTATTATGATTGCTGCCGGGAATTCAATTGTTTTCAGTCCACATCCAAATGCGCAGAAGTGTACAATTGAAACTATGCGTATAATTAACGATGCTATTGCGAGTGTTAGTGGTCCTCCCAACCTTTTAACTGTTGTTCAAAATGCAACGCTTCGTACAGCAAAAGAAATAATAGATCATGATGATATCGCCATGGTAGTGGCAACTGGAGGAAGCAGTGTTGTTAAAGCCGCACTGACTAGTGGCAAGAAGGCCATTACAGCAGGGCCCGGGAATCCTCCGGCTGTAATTGATGAATCTGCGGATCTTGCCAAAGCTGCCAAGGATGTTATTGAAGGGGCAAGCTTTGATAATAATCTTCTTTGTATTGGTGAAAAATCGCTTTTTGTCGTTGACTCTGTGGCCAATGATGTTATGCAAGAGTTGAAACGGAGTGGAGGATATCTTCTTAGTGCAAATGAGCTTCAATCTATTGAAACACTGCTTAAGGATGGAGCGGAAAAGGACTTTATTGGTAAAGACGCGACGGTGATTCTGAATGCTGCTAATATTAACGCTCCTGACAATGTAGTTGTGATTGTTGCGGAGGTGGACAAAAATCACATTTTTGTTATTGATGAGTATTTGATGCCGATTTTACCAGTGGTGCGAGTGCAGAGTTTTGATGATGCGATTCAAGGTGCGCTAACATCAGAGGGAAATCGTAATCACACTGCTATGATTCATACTAATTTGATGTCAAGGGTGACACAATATGCTAAGGCCTTAAATGTTTCTGTGTTGGTTGCCAATGCACCGTCTGCTGCTGGGGCTGGATTTGGTGGTGAGGGGTTTCTTGCCATGACAATTGCTGGCCCAACTGGTGAAGGGTTTACTCGTCCGCGAACCTTTACCCAGCAAAAACGCCTGACGCTAGCGGGGAATTTTTCACTTCATTCGTTATAATCACTTGCCCTATTCGAAATTTCCTAGGATAAAATGTTAATGAAGAGCCTTCCTGCTCTATTTCTCTTTAGTGTTATTTTTTGTGTTTTTGCCTTTCTCAGTGTTAGAGTTGATAGCAGATATACAGGTTATTGAGGAAGATGATTTTGTCTCACGAGCAGGGGATTGGTCTCAATCCATTTTTGCCAATACCCGACTGGTTGAAGATTTTCATGATTTGCAAATAATGCTTCAGTCGTATCAACGTCTTGCTGAAGCATACAGAGAGGCGGAGGATTTTGAGCAGGCTGTTGAGTCCCTAGAACGTATGATTGAGCTTGCACCAAATGGAACAATGGTCTCGGAGACTATGCTGAAGCTAGCGCTTCTTCATTGGAGAGAGTCCACAGATAGCCATACCGGCATTTTAGCCAGTTGGTAGAGAAATACCCCAATACGCAAGAGGGGCAAGAAGCTAGCAAGATACTTGAAGATTTCGAGTGAATTAGCGAAAAGTGTCTGATGCCGGAGGTCGGACTCGAACCGACACGGGCCAAGGCCCACTGGATTTTGAATCCAGCGCGTCTACCAATTTCACCACTCCGGCTAAAACGGAGCTTATTCTAGCATACACAGAGTAGAACAGGCAAGAGGAAAACAGTAATACAAGCGCTAGGTCTTAATTGGATTCTTCGGATGGTGTTTTGAAAGATATAGTTGTAGTTGCGACTGATAATCGTATAAAAATGCTGGTTGGGAAATTTAAGCAGTTTTCGCTGAAGAATTTGCTGCGGAGGAAGATTTGGAAGCAATTTGGTCATTGGTTATTTTGGCACAGTTCCATCAAACGTAGAAGAGTCAAAAAACTTATTGAGCGCCTCACGGTGTTGGCGCAGGATGTGCCCATTGAAATAATGGATCTTCGTAACGCGGTTTTCGGAAAAGTTTGCTTAAGGCTGGAGCCTATGGATTCGATGAGTTTGTTTGAGTGTGTCAACACGGTTCGTCGGCCACGTGGTTTCGAGCAGGTTTTTATTTGCTCAATTTATCCGCAGATTCTGAAACGTGGATTTGGTATTTTCAATATCTCTTCTGGCCAGCCGCATAGGATCGATGTGGAAATTGGTTATCTTGGTCATAACGATGATCAGTTTTTTTGGGTTTTTGAGGTAGATGGGAACTCTCGGGATGACCCTGCTAAGACCTTTGTGCCCAAAAAACACATTCGAGGGGATAAATGTTACTGGGTCTATAGACTTGGTGTGGCCGGTTTGGGAGACTCTGATAGTGTGGATCCGTTACATTGGATGATTGGTTGTCAAACATTTTTTAATAATATCATGGCTGATTTAAAGCGTCGAAATTATCAGGTTACAGCAGCCTCAATACCTGATTTTGAATTGGGGCGGTTGTCACTTTTACGCCGCCTTTCCCTTGATAAGCTAAAAAAATATCAATCTCGGTTCGAACGCCAAAATCGTTAAGGTAAATGCCTGGCTCGATTGAAAAACATGTATTTGGGACTAATAACCGTTGATCCATTGTTTCGTAATTGTCGATATTCGCTCCATTGCCGTGAATCTCTGTGCCGATGTTGTGACCAGTTCGATGAGGGAAAAATTCGCCGTAACCATGTTGGCTGATGAGGTTACGAACCACATCATCTACTTCGTAACCGTAAACTTCTTTTCCTTCTTCAATGTGTTCTATTATGAATTTAATGGCAAGGTCTCGAGCTTGACGAACAATGTTAAAAATCTTACTAATTTTATCTGGTGTTTTCTCGCCAACAAAACCTGTCCACGTTGTATCGGCAAAGATGGCATCTGGTGTTTTCTGTTTTGCCCACAGGTCGATTAAGACAAAATCGCCTTGATTGATTGATTTATGTTTTGTTGAAGAGGGTGAGTAATGAGGGTCGCTGCTATTTGCATTTACGGCAACAATAGGCGGATGGTCAGTGATGATATCCATTGTGTCAAATTGATCTAGAATGATTTGTTGTACATCGTATTCAGTAATGGATTTATCTTGTCGTGTTTGATCTCCTATCCATTTGAATGCATGGTCTTTGGCTTGCAAAATGCACTTTGCTGATTCAAGGTGTCCTGCGTATTGATCTGGGGAGATATAGGCGTTTATTAACTGCACCAAATCTGCTGAAGAGCATAGGTCAATGTCGAAAGATCGTATCAATTCCAGGGTTCCGCCGTCGACTCGGGATATATAGGGAATTGCTCCGTTTGGTGAATATTCCATGGCGATCCGTGATCTAGGTGTAAGCATTTTCCTAAGTGCCTTATGAAGTTGGTTCCAACTGGAGTATGATTGGATTTCTCCAGATACGTCATGAAAATGCGAAAGTTCGATTTGGTGGATTAACCAAAGTGGTTTGCCTACCGAAGGAAGATAGCAAAACCAGCGGCGGGTGATTTTTCGATCTAGGAGTCCGGCAATACTTTGTGCAATTGGGTTGATACCTCGAAAGTCGTAAAGTAGCCAAGCAGAAATATTATTTTCTTTGAGGGAAGTTTGAATTTGACTAATGTCCAAGTGTGATACCTCCACAGACAAGTTTTTATCCCAATGTTTAGATGCAAAGATTCAAGCATTAAAACCTGAAAATGCCGATCCAGATGTATGGGTTCCAACATTTGATCAATTACGGGATCTTATCTGTCAAAATGTAAAAAAAACTTCGGGCGACATTTGGAAAGTGAATGATGGTATTTGGAAGTGTACCATTATTATTTTCGAATGGACAGCAGATTATGGGACGTTTGTTGAGACGGAGCGTGTGTTTACTGGGAAGGATCCTAAACTTGTTGCCATTCTGGCATTAAAAGCTGCAATTGGTTCTGGAGAGCGATTGCTGGTTGGAGATTTCCCTGATGACTAGATCTATTGATGTTATTTTTTCTCCAGATTTGTTGCCGTTTGCATGCCTGCAAGGTAAAAGTGTTGTTGTTATAGACATCTTGCGTGCGACCACGACAATTACGTTTGCCATTGCAAATGGTGCTACATCTATCCAACCTGTGCTGACACCAGAGCAGGCTTTCGCTATTCGTCAGGAGCAATCAGGCATATTAATTGGAGGAGAACGTCATGGAAAGCCAGTTACTGGCTTCAATTTGGGTAACTCTCCGTCTGAATATCAAAGGTCTGTTGTATTTGGTAAGTCAATTGTAATTACAACAACAAATGGTACGCGAACCATGCATGCTTGTGTGTCTGCCGATTGGCTCTTTATTGGATCATTTCTTAATTTAGGTTCATTGATTCGTGTTCTTGATCAGACAAATAATCATGTTGCTTTTGTTTGTTCTGGACGTGAAGGCCAATTTTGCACAGAGGATGCGCTGTTCGCTGGTGCGTGTGTTAATATCTTTTGTCAAATTGATAATGAGGTTTGTCTCACTGATTCGGCCAAGACCGCCCAGCTTTTATTTCAGGCGAATCACCAGCGAGTCTTTGAATCAATCCGAAATAGTGATCATGGTCGTTATTTAGCTAGTATTGGTTTGGAGAGTGATCTGGAATTTTGTTCACTAGTTGATCTCGTTGATGTTGTACCCGTGATGATTGGCGATTGTATTTCTCTTTGCGATGCGTTTTGAAGCCATGCTATGATAGTTGTATTCATGATTTAGGGTTGGTCTATATTAAATTTAAAAGGTTCTCTTAGGCATGTTTCCGACGTTATATGATTTTGGTACTATTACAATTTTTGGGCGAACTACTCCGCCGATTGGAATCCATTCTTATGGTGTTATGATGGCACTTGCTTTTCTATCGGTTTTGTTTGGTCTACAGCGTGAATTGCCTCGGAAAAATATTAATGTTCAACTTGCCCATTCAATAATTGTTCATGCGGTCTTGGGTGGGATTATTGGGGCTAAAATTTACTATGTCATTGAATTCCGAGATTTGAGCGCTTTGTTTTCACCCAGTGGTTTAGTTTGGTATGGTGGACTGATTGCTGGTTCCGTAGCTGTTTTATATACGATATATAGATCTGGTAGTCCGATTTTGCCAACAATTGATGCTATAGGTCCTTTATTATTACTTGGCCATGGATTTGGGCGTATTGGGTGTTTGCTAGCTGGAGATGGTTGTTATGGGAGAAGGTGTACTTTACCTTGGCCTTGGGGGATGGAGTTTCCCGCAGGAATTAAGCCGACTATTGATCGGATTAGCGGAGAGGTGTTTAGCGTTTACCCTACTCCGCTTTACGATTTTTTGCTGATGGTACTTGGTTTTAGTCTGTTTTGGCGTTTCCGGAAAAAACTTGAACGGATTCCTGGTGTTATATTTGGTCTTGTTCTAGTTTATCTTGGTGTTGAGCGGCTTATCATTGAATTTTGGCGTAGAAATGAAAAATATGTTTATTGGCAGGACGGTCAGGTCTTTTTTAATAAATTGGAATTTTCTGACCAATTGAGTATGCCATTCGGTTTTACCGGATCCCAGTTGATTAGTATATTGTTGTTGATTCCAATTGGTTTTTTTTTGGTGTATTGGTCTAGAAAACGACCAATTGTAATCGTGGATGAACCGCTGTCCGAGTCCCAGTTGTTGGATAATCCTATCAAGAAAATTGCAAAGAAAAGGAAGAAAAAACGCAGAACTTAAGATTATAATGGAAGACGGGTCAGCTATTTTTACTAAGTGCATTTTATGCAGAATTCGCCTGAATCAAAGCCAATTTATTCAAAATTGCATGTAGTATGTAGCTTTGCGCACTTATTAAGTATTAGTTATGGATCTCAGGTTATTTGGATACAATAGCGCAAGTTGGCGATCTCTTAGGGAGTCTGAATTTCAATTTCTCGCATCATTTCACTTAACCATGTAATCTGAATTTTAGTATAAGAGATTAGTAGGGATTCAAGTTTGTCCGCCCACTCAATGATGCAGATACCATTTCCCTCCAGATATTCGTCAAGTCCAAGATCTAGGAGTTCATCATGGTTTTGGATTCTGTACAGATCGACATGGTAAATTGGTATTCTACCATCATATTCGTTGATCAGCGTATATGATGGGCTGTTAACAATTTGGTTTGAACAGACACCAATTCCTCTAGCAATTCCTTGAGTCAAGCAGGTTTTGCCTGTTCCTAGACCACCGATAAGCGCAACCAGATCGCCTCGTCTAAGTTGCCTGCCGATTTGTTCTCCGATAGTTTGTGTCTCAGCTGGAGTTTTTGAATGAAAAGTCTTGATTGGCATCTTTCATTTACTAGTGTAGCCACTTAGATGAAGGCTTTTCAAGAAAATCTGTGGTTATCGATAATGGTGTAGTGTAAAATAAATAAAAAAAATTGGAGAAGTTCTACATGGAAATAGGATTGTTTGAGGAACTGAGAAGCGAATTGGAATCCATGTTCGAACGTATTGCGAAGAAAGAAAATATCTTGGGGAATATAACGCGATTAACACAACTACAGCAGGAAATAGGGCCATCTGCGTCTCCACAATTACGTCACTATCTAGAAAAACGTAGCTACAGAAAAGCATTGGATTTCTTGTGTCAGGGCTACGCTGTGGAACACAGTGACCAACCTGATTGCGATCGTATAAAATGAAATTTAGTTGTTTATTCTAGTGCTTTTTGGTTAATGAAATGAGTAGTATATTATTATTATAATAGGTAGGATTGATGAAAAAGATTGTTAACGATCAAGAATATTCATTTGCACCTAACGCCAACCTAAAGAATGCTAATCTGAAAAATGCTAACTTGACACATGTTGACTTGAGTGGAGCGAATCTTCATCATGCTAATTTGAACCATTCCTTTCTGTTTGAAGCGGATTTGAGTGGAGCGGATTTGAGTAAATCGGATTTGACTCATAGCAGGCTAAATGACGCAAACTTGAGTGGTGCGGATCTGCATGAGTCAAAGCTGAAAAATGCTCTGTTGAAGCGAGCGAAAATGCAGAATGCGAATTTGCAGGGGGCGGATCTACGCGATGCAGATTTAGTAGGCGCAAACTTAAGCAATGCCAATTTAAGCGGAGTTGTTCTAGGCAAAGCTGATTTGAGTAAAGCTCTCCTCATCGGAGCTGATTTGAGTGGTGTTGACTTGCGGTTAGCAAGATTATCTGGTGCAGACTTAAGCGGTGTTAAAACCGATGAGCATACCAAACTTCCTCGAGGAATAGACCTAGATTAGTGGTTCTAAGATAGTTCGTCAATGTTGTCTTTTAGGTGTTAGGTCTACTGAAGGTACTTGATTGGTCGTGTACTAGCATTTTTCGAGGTGGATGGTAATACCTTTATAATTTTGTTTCTACCGGTTTTTCTAATTGCGATTGTGTTTGTTCAGGCAAGATGTTGTACTGATGTTAGTAATTACATAGACAGATTCATCCATTACAGGAGAAAATGTTTTGACCAAGACCCAAATAGCAATGTACGAAAAAGACGGGTATGTTAAAGTCGAAGGGCTTTTCACTGAAAAAGAGGTAGAAGAACTTCAAACTGAAATGGATTGGATTATCGAGGAATGGTGGGGAGAAAATAGCATTGGTTGGCGTGGACCTTGGAGGGCGCATTATTTGTTGGAAGAAGAACGTCAAAATACAAAGGCTATTTTTATTTCGAACCCTCATTTCTATTCGGCGGCTTGGGGAAGGATTATTTTTCATGCACATCTTGTTGGTGTAATTCAATCACTAATTGGCAAAAATGTACAGTGGCATCATACAATTCTCCATGGAAAGCCTCCTGAACTGGGGACACCTTTCCCAATGCATCAAGACTATCCGTTCTATCCACATGATGGCCCTGATTTTATTGATTGCCTTTTACATCTTGATGATACACCAGTTGAGAGTGGATGTTTGCACGTGATGCCAGGAAGCCATAAAGGTGGTCCACTTAAACATATTACTGGAGATCATACTCGTCCGTATCTTCCTCCTGATAAATATCATCCGGATAAGATTGAAACGATTGCTGTCCCTGCAAAAGCCGGAGATGTGATTTTCTTTAGCTATTATTTGGTCCACTGGTCGGATGTCAATCGGACGGAAGAGTGGCGAAAATCGGTTCGAATTGGCTACCATACATCGCAAACGCGTCCGATCGATACTCCTTTGGAGATGCCGAATCATAAGTTTATTGTTGGTGGTCTCAAGGAAAGAGGTCAAGAACCTAAACTTACATATCACTGAAAAAACGTTTGATCTCTTTTATGGAGGAACGTTAACTTGTTTGGTAAAGTTGGTTTATCAAATCAACGAAGCAAGTGAAAATGATGAAAGGAACTGTGAAATCAGGTTTAGGTTCAGTGGATCAGGGAGGATTAATGGACTATAAATTTAAAATCGATCTTCACGTTAGAGATTATGAATGTGATATGCAAGGTTATGTTAACAATGCGGTCTACCAGAACTATTTGGAACATGCTCGGCATGAATATCTACAGAAATTGGGGATCAACTTTGCCGTACTAGCAAAACAAAAAATTAACTTGGTGGTGGTTAGGGTAGAATTAGATTATAGGTTTCCATTGCAGAGTGGTGATCATTTTTGGATTGGCTCAAACTTGGAGAGAATTTCAAAGATAAGGTTCAAATTCTGGCAAGATTTATACAGGCACCCGGATGACAAACCCCTCTTGAAATCTGTCGTAGTTGGAACCTCTTTGAATGAAAAAGGCCGTCCTCAATTATTTAAAGAAGTAGATGATCTGTTGCCGGATTAGATTCTCAAATTAAAGCTATTTTACTTCTTTAGCGCTATGGTAGTTTTGCTGTATTAGTTATGATTGTTAGATATGAGTATAATTCTGTGAGTATTAGAGATTAGAGGACCCAAAATTTGGTGCTTTCGTAGTAGTTAAAACGACCAGTTTGAATGGGAAAAAGGGCGATATTGACTGTTCATACTGTGTGCGTTTTTTTTGTATTTGAAAAATAGTAGTCCACAATTCCGTTTACATCGCTCGAATTGGAAATTTGCTCAATTGAGAATGGACTCACATGCAGGAAATGCGGACACAGGGAACGCGGCCAAGTGATTGCTGATCTTTCCTTATCTTCAGTTTCAAAACTGGATAAGAAATTTCAAGAAGCGACGGACTTCTATCAGACAAATCAGTTAACACGCGCAAAGCAAGTATGTGGCGAAATACTCTCCGCTAGTTCGCAACATGCTCCAACTATGCATCTACTTGGTCTTATTGCATCCCAAGAGAATCAACTACAAAAGGCTGCTAAGTTGGTTCAACGTGCAATTGATCTTGATAGTGTTTGCCCTGTTTATCACAGATCTTTAGGGACTATCCTACAGCATCTTGGGTGTTTTCAAGACTCGGTTAATGCTTACCAACGCGTATTATCGATTGTTCCTAACGATCATGATATTTGGAATGATCTTGGTTACTCGTTTAAACTCTTGGGAGAAATTGACCAAGCTTACGAACATTTCCAAAAATCAATCGCTATTTTGCCTAATTACCCAGCGTTCTACAATCTAGGTTTGCTCATGCAGGAACGGGGACAGTTAGAAGAATCTATTGTCTATTATAAAAAATCAATTGCTACCAACCCTAATTTTGATCAGGCATATAATAACTTGGGGAATGTGTTTCAAGAAACTGGGCAATATGACGAAGCTTATTCCTACTATCAACAGGCCATAAAAATTAATCCAAAATACTTTGAAGCTGAGGTAAATCTTGGTATTCTTTGTATGGAAATGAAGGACTTTGGTCAAGCGACTAAGCATTTTCAGAAAGTTCTACAGTTAAGTCCTCAATACCCAGAAGCCTATAACAATCTTGGCTTAGTCTTATGGGAACAAGGAAAGATTGAAGAAGCAAAAGTTTGCTTTCGACGTGCCCTAAAAATAAATACAGTCTTTCCAGCGGCATATACGAATCTGGGTAATGTGTTGTTAAAGGAATATGGTGAGATTGGTAAGGCAATTGCTTTGTACAAGCGGGCAATTAGTGTCGATCCTAATAACTTTGAAGCGTTCAATAGCTTGGGCTATGCTTTTCAGCGAAAAGAGGATTTTGATCGAGCTCTTAAGGCATATCAAAAAGCAGTTGAAATCAATCCTGGTTGCTATGAAGCCTATTGTAATTTAGGTTACGCACATCATCAGCATAAAAATTTTGAAGAAGCTTTACAATCATACCAAAGTGCGTTATCAATAAATTCGAATCAAGCAAGGGCTCATTTTAATTATTCGATGACTCTACTTACAATGGGAAGTTTTTCTGAGGGTTGGGAGAAATATGAGTGGCGATGGCAGGATAGGGAATTTGTATCGGAACATGAAAGGAAGTTTCCTCAACCACTTTGGGATGGTAGCTCACTTGCTGGTAAATCAATTCTTATTTGGTTGGAACAAGGGGTTGGTGATCAAATTATGTTCGCTTCTCTGTTACCTGAACTTCAGTTGCAAGCCCGTCAAGTTTTAGTTGAAACAGGTAAGCGTCTAATTCCAATTTTCCAGC
>JACLAC010014439.1_pt1 | contig 39487 bp, 38 predicted proteins | sample 8027881 | NCBI WGS metagenome assembly JACLAC01 (sample SAMN15725517, study PRJNA655200) | protist metagenome | isolation source: fluorescence activated cell sorting (FACS) single amplified genomes of... | place: Spain: Blaines Bay Microbial Observatory, Mediterranean Sea | collected 2016-01-19 | reverse complement strand
AGTTGTTCGGTATTAAGTTCTTTAGTCCAATACTCTACTAAAGCGTGACCAAATGCCCAGGCATTATTATTACCTACTTCGTTGTTTTCTAAAAGTAAAGACCAAATAGAGCGCAGATCGAAGTTGCTAATGCTCGGGTCATCATTAAGTAATGTATACAAATCGTATGCCATTTGTAGCTTGGCCATAACTACAGGGGCTTGTTCTACGGGGATTTGTTCGGCCAAAACATAAGCCAAAGCTGGATTCCCTGTCGTCACGCTAGATATAAACTGTAAAATGGGACTTTTTAAAAAAGCAGTCAATCCTTGAGTGGTAGCCATCTGACGAGTATAGCGATCGATAATTTTGCCGGCTGCGGTGCTGCGGGTTTCGAGATTTCTTAAAAAACGTGCTAGCCGTAGCTGTTTGGCTGGTGCGATCGCTTGAATCAATTCCAAAGACAAAGCTTCTGTATTCCAAGCAGGGCGATTATCGGCTTGGTCTGCGGTTACTATTGGCAGAACTAATTCGCAAATATCTCCTAGCTGTTCGGCACGGTAGATAGTTGCATCGCGGATCGATTTTTCTTTGGGACGAGTACCTTCACGCCAGTCGTAAGGAGGATTCCATTCGCGAATTGGGCGCAGACGGTCTACTTGAGTGACAATACCAATGGCATTCAAATCCGGCAAGTCTGCTTTTAACGTCTGCAAAAAATCTAAATCCATTTGCAGAGCGGGATCTAAGGCGGGTGTAACCAATAACAATAAATCGGCGGTGGCAGCGTAGTCTAAAACCTGTTCTTTTAATTCAGGACGATTTACCTGTTCGTATCCAGGTGTATCTAAAAGATTTAAAACTTCTTTAGTAGGTGTTTGCCAGGTGTAGTTTTTGATTTTATCGGTACTGGGCAAAACATCTACCTCCGCTTTATCTGCCTGAAAAAGCGTGTTAATTAAACTACTTTTCCCTGCCCCAGTGCGCCCCACTAAGATAATCTTGACGGGCTTTTGCATAACTTCCGACTCTGGTTCGGCAGACTTTAAAATCTCTGCTAGAGTTTGAGTTTGAGCTTTTGGTAACGTAGGACTAAGAGTAACTTCAGGTAAAGTAATGTTTTCGTCACCATAAAGGGCGATCGCCTGTTGAGCTAAATTTTTCAATGCTACTTCTCGGATTAATTGTCCTAAATTAATTAACAGCTCTTGGTTTGCCTGACTATTAAATTTTTTAGTGGCAACATTGGCGGCGGCGGCGGCGGGATTGAGCAACCACTGCGACCATTGGAAGGCTTTAGTAAGCTTACGTGCCGATGGTTCCAATTTACGGTATACCTCAAAGGCTTCTACCGCTTGTCCGATCGAAACGCGATTCAGCACAGGGGACAATTTCTGCATCGCCCGATCCGTATCATCTACCGTTCCACGAATTAAACTGTAGGCTTGGGGAATATAGATACTTAGTAAAGGACGCTTGACCTCGGGATTATAGGTATGAGCAATCGCTCCAACTAGTTCGAGACACCGTTGCCAAAAAATTTGCCAGTCTTCCCAAATTGGTACGTCGGTTTTAGTTTTAGCAATAACTTGCTTTAAAGAAGCATTAATCTGCTGCTCTTTATCGACCTCTATATCCAACTTCGACTCTGCTTCTAATCGATTAAGCTCTTCTACAACAGATTCTATTTCTGCTAAAGGTGGTTTAGTCCACTTGACAAGTAACCATCGCCAAACAGCAAAAACTATTACTACTACACCCCAAATCCAGTTAATTCCCCAATCGTGAATTTGTGAACCTGCTGCAACTAGCAAAAAAATCACGATCGAGGCAATCGGAAGTACTAATATTGCTATCTGCCAGGGTTTGATGCTTACCATTGCTTTTTTCCTGCCTTTTTATCTGCTTTTTTTATCTAGTTAACTCTTTGACCGGTTCGCGATAAAGTAGTCTGGTGGCTTTGAACAAAATTCTAATCAAAGCGTCTTTTCCTTTAACCGTCTGTCTTAATTCATCATAACGACTGCTCAAATCGATTCCAATCTTTGTTTTTACCCGATGGTTTTTAAACCGCCCAGCGTATAGATGAGAAGGTACCATTGACAAGCCGTGAAAACCTCTGAGACGGCGGTTGCCAGAAGCTTTGAAGCTGTACCTCATGCCCAAAAATGTCTGAAACTTCCGTAAAGAGCGATCGCGTTTTTCGGACATTCCATTTCTTACTCTTATCAGATCATCCCGCATGGATAAAACTCTTAGCATGCCTGAGTCCTACAGATCTTGATTGGCGGTTACGCTTAACTTGCGATCGATGACCGATAGCTGATACTAAATCCAATTGACAGATACTTATAAGTTAAACCATGGAAGTAGCTTAAACCTTTTCCCCCTTTACCTTTTCTTTTCACCATCTATAAATGGCATATCTAAACAGGATTTGGTACGATAGCTACGAACTAATCAATCAAAAACAGAATCTCCTGAACTAAAGGTCTGCTGCAAGATACATGTAGCATTAATTAGATATAAATTGTTTGTAGAGATAACAGAACAGTTTGAAACTAACCCAGCTAGTGCTGAAGTAGATTTAGATTCTATTTGAGAGATTGCTTCTTGAATGGCACGATCGCGCCAGCGTCCCGGAGAGACTTTGGGGCGGGTTCCTCCTAAAGAATTAAACAAAGGCATTTGCTCAGTTAGTAGAGAAGTTAGGAAATCTCGATCTACAACCTGTGACATGACTGGAATTGTGATTTTACCGAGTTCTTCTGGGGAAAAGAGACTATTACCAAAGGGAACAAAGAGAAACGCAGCCTCAATCCGCTCGTCCTTGAGAGATTGTCGTTGTGGTGATAACTCTAAAGCACGACACTGATACAGAATAGATATATTTAACAAATCCAGAGGGCGAGCGCAATCTTGCTTCAACTGTGTTAAATCGATCTTCGCACCAGCTAAAGACAAGGCGGTTGTCCCGCCGATAGAATAGCCGAATATTCCTACTTACTGTAGATTGAGCTTATTATCTAAACTTTGCCGATTAAGCTGTTCTAACTCATCTAAGACATAGCTAATATCTAAAGGGCGATCGATATAGTCGGTAGCATCGAAATTTTCTTGATGTAAACCTCTTAAAAAGGCTTTCTGCCTACGAAGATCGCTTCCTGGATGATCGGGAATAGCTACGGCAAAACCATAGGAAGCTAGGTAATTAGCCAAACCTTTAAAGCGATCGCGTTTTGCACCCAAGCCGTTAGAAACTACAACGACGGGAATAGAATCAGTTTTAGTTTCAGATAGATAAAGATCGGTATTTAAAGTACGGTTGCGATCGCGATAGTGTAGTTCTAAAGTCTGTTGGACAACTTTATATTGCCCTTTACTAGATAGATGGGGAGTACTTTTAAACTCGGATTTAGATTCGGCAACATCTGATGAAAGACTGGCAATAAACTCTTTAGTATCTTCTTCTCTAGTCGAAACTCGACCGACTAACTCAAGCAATTTACCGAGATTAAGTCTAATATCCGTCGGAAAAAGTTTTAAAAAGTCAATCAAATTAATTCCCGATTTCGATGCAGCAGCCTGTACCACCGCAGCACGCAAGCCATAGAAACCGTTTAAATTACCAGGTAGCTGAATAATCTCCTGGAGGACATTCTGTTAGAAAATTAAGATCGGCGATCGCAATTTTACCATCCAACCAAGGATAACCCGCACTAACCAAAGCTGTTGTTCCTGGCTGATGTTTGTCTATAATTACTACCCGATCTCGTTCTAATGCAGCCTTGTCTAAATACTTAATCGTTGGAGATTTAGCTTTGTCTCCTCCCGTAATCATCAAAGTGGCTTCCGCCATGCCATAACAGGGATAGAATACAGCTGATTTGAAACCACAATGGGCGAATTTACAGCTAAAACGCTCCATAGTCGCCGTCTGTACTGGTTCTGCGCCACAAAACGCCAGTGACCAACTACTCAAGTCCAATCGTGCTGCTTGTTCTTCGGTAACGCGATCGCATAATAAGTCATACGCGAAATTGGGTGCGCCACTAGTTGCCGCCTGAAAGAATATACTAATAAAGCTCTCGAACTAGGTGCGACAAGTTGCTGTAGTTGAAATGCGATCGCTTTTGCCTGACGATCCAATTCTTGATATGTCAGTCTAACTTCTTTGTTTTCACCATCTTGCAGAAAAATATAAACCGTATCCCCACCTTGAGACAAAGCTCTCTGCTGCAATATTTCAACAATGTTAGAGTCCGACACGGTCATATCTGGCTATTGCCTATTGAATGCAAATCAAACCATAATATAACTCGTATTGAATCCTACCTAAAAATAAAAGAGTCAGCAGGTAAATCATCTACGTTCATATGTGATGCTGCATCATGATTTAACTCAACTCATACTTCGATATTTTGTTACAAACGTGCCCTTGTAGTTTTTCTTTCTCCCGACAGATAAAGTCAAGGATTAAAGTTTTCTAGAATTTGTAAGATAATTTAATTTCTCAACAAAATATAATATTGCATCATGCCGACATACGACGTAGTTATCATCGGTGCTGGTCATAATGGGTTAGTTTGCGCTGCCTATTTATTAAAGGCTGGCTATAGCGTTGCCTTGTTAGAAAAACGTGCCGTTCCTGGCGGGGGCGCGACTACCGAAGAAGCTATGCCCGAGGAAGCACCAGGATTCAATTTTAATCTTTGTGCGATCGACCATGAGTTTATTCACTTAGGACCTGTAGTCGAAGAGCTAGAGTTAGGTAAGTATGGTTTGGAATATCTTTATTGCGACCCCGTAACTTTTTGCCCCCATCCCGACGGCAAGTACTTCTTAGCTCATAAGTCGGTAGAAAAAACCTGCGCGGAAATTGCTCGCTACAATGAACGCGATGCTCAAAAGTATGGCGAATTTATTGATTTTTGGCAACGACTGACTCAAGGTATTACCCCCATATTTAACGCACCCCCAAAATCTGTATTAGATATTGCGGGTAATTATGGTCTAAAAAATATTCAAGATTTACTTTCAACTTTAGGCGGAGTAGATAAAACTTTAGACTTAGTGCGTACCATGCTGACATCACCTCAAGATAGTTTACAGTATTGGTTTGATTCTGAGTTTCTTAAAGCTCCTCTTGCCAGACTTGCTTCGGAATTTGGCGCACCTCCTTCTCAAAAAACAATCGGTATTGGTTCGATGATGATGTCAATGCGACATCATCCTGGTATGGCAAGACCTCGTGGTGGTACGGGTGCCTTGACTAAAGCTTTGCTAAAGCTGGTTAAAGAAAAGGGCGGTGACGTAATCTGCGATCGCTCTGTAGAATCAGTTTTAATAAGTAATGACGGCAAGGCAGAAGGGGTAAAAACCAGCAATGGTGAAGAATATCGCGCTAATACGGCAGTAATTTCTAATATTGATGCGCGTCGGCTATTTCTAAATATGGTTCCTGAAGCTGCTAGCAATGCAGCCGATCCTGAATTACGTGACCGATTAGATCGTCGAATTGTCAACAATAATGAAACTATTCTAAAAATTGACTGCGCTCTTTCAGAAGCACCAAAATTTGAACGTTTCGGTCATCGAGATGAATTTCTCATTGGTTCGGTTTTGATTGCTGACTCGGTACATCATGTAGAAGAAGCTCACACTCTACCTTCGATGGGTAAAATACCCGATGAAAACCCTTCAATGTATCTTGATGTTCCCACAGTATTAGATCCGTCTATGGCACCTGAAGGTAAGCATACTCTCTGGATTGAATTTTTTGCACCCTATCAGATTCACGGAAAAGAAGGAACGGGATTAAACGGTACGGGGTGGACCGATGAGCTAAAAAACAGCGTGGCCGATAGGGTAATTGATAAGCTTGCCGACTATGCACCTAACGTTAAAGATTCGATTATTGCTCGTCGTGTAGAAAGTCCAGCCGAATTAGGAGAACGTTTGGGAGCCTATAAAGGCAATTACTATCATGTAGATATGACCTTGGATCAAATGGTTTTTTTCCGTCCTCTACCAGAGATAGCTAACTACACTACACCCATTGACGGTCTGTATTTAACAGGGGCGGGAACACATCCAGGCGGTTCGATTTCAGGTATGCCAGGACGCAACTGCGCTAATGTATTTTTACAGCAGCAGAAGTCTTTAAGTAATGTAGTGGAAAACGCTAAAGATGCACTATCCTCTACCGTGAAGTCAATAATCAATTAAATACACCCTGGTTGGCAAACCAAATCGTCAAGACTAATTCCATTAGAAATGGCGATTACCCTTCGGGTACGCTTTGCGATCGCTACCTCAATCCGTTTTTAGCCAAAAAATGTTTTAAATAGGTTGTAATGCTAAATCGGCGTTAGTGTAGATTGTTGAAAATCTCCAAGTCCCTTAAATTTAATGCAAGGTGTCAATTAAAGTTTTAGAAACGGTTTTAGAAAGCTCTGAACAATTAGACTACAAATTATCAGCAGCAGTAAAAGCGATCGCGCAACATTTGCAAGTAGATCGTTGTTTCCTCTATATTCGCGATCCTCAAAGTCGCTATGGTCGAGCAGCATTTTGCTATTGTCGCCGTAGCGATATACCTAATGTTACTAGCGACAAGTGGGAACAGGAGAAGCCAGAAGATTTAGAAGCAAAAGATCCGATGTTTGCAGCAGCTTTAGGCTGTAAGCCCACTATTTATGTAGAAGATGTTGAAACTGCTAACCCAGAGGTGGTTAACCGCGATTTTGAAGCCAAAGAATTTGGTCATCGGGCCTTAATTCACGCTCATTTGTGTGAAGCAGGAAAACTGTGGGGTATTTTACAGCCCTGTGTATTTAATAATCCCCGTCACTGGACTGAAGGCGATCGAGAATTCATCAATTTAGCAGTAGATAAACTTACCCCGCTAGTCAAACAATACGTTAGAGAAAATATCTAATTTAGTAATTTTAAAAGAACAATAATTATGATCGTCAATATGCAAGCAGATGGCTGGGAAATTATCTATCATCGTGCCCATGCCCTATTAGCAGCACAAATTGCAGCCCGTTGGAATCAGTCAGACGCGCCTCAACGTATTACCGATACTGTAGCAGCTATTTCTCATCATGATGACTTAGAAAAAGAGTGGGAGAAAGACCAACTAACTAAAGCGGGTGCGCCCAAAGACTTTACTCAAGAAGGACAGACTACAGTAGAAAATTTAGGCAAACATATTGAAGAAGCCCTATATCGCGGACGCTGGGTAGCCTTACTTACCTCGATGCATACCTGTTTTCTCAATTCAGGAAGCGATTCGGCGGAAATAACTCAATTTGTTGGAGAACAAGAAATTCTACAACGGCAGTGGCGCGAAGAGTTGGGTATATCTCAAGAAGAGGCAGATTCAGCTTATCAGTTTATGAAATGGTGCGATCGCCTTTCTCTAATTCTATGTCAGGATAAAATTCCCGACAACAATCGCAAGCTAGAAATTAATAATGGTCCCGACGGTCAGAAATACTATATTGCTAGGACAGAGGATGATTCGCTCACGGTTTTTCCCTGGTGTTTTCAAGAAGACCGGGTTAAAGTTTTTGTAGAAACATCTCATCTATCTCAGATGGCATATAAAGACAACCAAGAGTTAACTGAAGCTTTGAAAAATGCACCACGGCAATATAAAGAATGGATCTTTGAGAAAAGTTAGTTGAGTGTTAGATCTTAACTATCTTCTTTTGGCAAACCATAAATAACATAGTCTACATAGTGATTGCTGAGTTTCTCAGCTCGACAGATAACTTCCTCTGAGAACACGAGGAAGTTACTGGGAAATTTGTAAAGTTTTAAGGGCTTCTGCAATATCTTGAGGAAAATTATTAAGTTTGTTCATGATTTTTTACCAAATGCCACGATTATCGGCGAAAAATCAATGATTTAGATAGAGTGAAACAGAGTTCGATCGCAATTTTTGTTTGTATCAGATGAGCAACAATCTATATCAAGATATTCGGGAATTTTATGATGCTTCTAGTGGACTATGGGAGTCAATTTGGGGCGAACATATGCACCATGGTTACTATGGCAAAAATGGTAACTACAAACTAGAACGCCGTCAGGCTCAGATCGAACTGATTGAAGAGTTGTTGATTTGGGCTGATTGTGATTCTAATCCTCCTCAAAACATTATTGATGTAGGATGTGGTATTGGAGGAAGTACCTTACACTTAGCTCAAAAGTTTGGTAGTAAAGCCACAGGTATTACTCTATCGCCCGTTCAAGCGTCTAGAGCCAAAGAAAGAGCCGCTGAAGCGGGTTTAGATAGCCGAGTAAAATTTGAGGTAGCTAACGCTTTAGAAATGCCTTTTGAAGATAATAGTTTCGATCTAGTATGGTCTCTCGAAAGCGGAGAACATATGCCAGATAAGACCAAATTTCTACAAGAATGTTATCGAGTCCTAAAGCCAGGTGGAAAAATGATTTTTGCTACTTGGTGTCATCGTGAAACCGATTCTCTAGCTGGAAATTTAACCGCAGACGAGGTGGCGCACCTCAAAGAAATTTATCGCGTGTATTGCTTGCCATACGTTATTTCTTTATCGGAGTATAGAGCGATCGCTAGCGAGTGTGGTTTTCAAATTATTAAATCTGATGACTGGTCTACAGCCGTCGAACCCTTTTGGGACGTAGTAATTAATTCGGCAATCGCACCTCAGGCTATTGCCGGCTTGTTTAAAGCAGGTTGGCAAACAATTCAGGGAGCTTTGTCCTTAAATTTGATGAGCAGAGGCTATGCTAGAGGACTAGTTCGCTTTGGTTTAATTTGTGCTAGTAAATAAACAGGCTGATTTTGATGCCAGCAATAATTTTATGAAGATCGATCATGTTCATTTCTATACTAGAAATGCAGCACGAACCAGAGACTGGTTTATTCACAATGTCGGCTTTAAAGCGATCGGCAACTGTATAACTCAACATACTCATACCGAGCTAATTGCTTTAAATTCGGCTTTTTTAGTTCTCTCTTCCCCCTTAAATTCTGCCAGTCCTGTAGCTCAGTATCTCAAGTCACATCCTTCTGGGGTAGTAGATATTGCTTTTAGAGTCAAAGATTTAAGCATAATTGTCGATCGCGCTCGCTATTTGGGGGTTAAGCTTTTACAAAATATACAGCTATGGCGATCGCAGCGGGGTAGTTTTAAGTACGCTAAGATTATTGGCTGGAATTCTCTACAGCATACTTTGATTGAAGCTGGCGATCGCATGAGCTATTGTCTGCCCAATTTTAAATTCAACCAATACAATACTAGTAAGGGCTACGAGTCTAAGATTACGGATATCGATCATGTAGTTCTTAATGTCGCCCACGGTAAATTAGACGCTGCTGTTAAACTGTACCAGGCTTTATTTAACTTTCAGGTACAGCAAAGTTTTGAAATTAAAACTAATAAATCGGGTTTATCCAGTCAAGCTTTAATCGATGAAGCAGGAAAGGTACAGTTCAACATTAATGAACCGACTGCTTCTAATTCACAAATTCAAGAATTTATCGATCTCAACCACGGATCGGGAATTCAACATTTAGCACTGCGAACGTCAAATTTAATTGCCGATGTCGAGAAAATGCAGCAGCGTGGACTAAAATTTTTAACCGTACCTCCGGCTTATTACAGTCAACTGGAATCATTACCTCTCAATCTTCGACAAAGACAAGGGATTGCAGATCTACAAATTTTGGTCGATCGCGATTGCTCTTTGCCCCAAGCTTTATTAATGCAAATTTTTACTCAACCTATTTTTGAACAGCCGACATTCTTTTTAGAATTTATCGAGCGCCGACAAGAAGCGAAAGGTTTTGGAGGTGGTAACTTCAAAGCGTTATTTGAGGCAGTTGAAAGAGAACAAGATAAAAGATTTTCCCAAGTCAGAAGATAAGTTTTAATCTGTATTATATTATAGTTATTTTGTGTTGATATATTTTTATTTTAAGAGGGAGTCTTCGACTGCAATTCTATTAAATAGATAACTGTAAATCGATCGCCAATAACAGTATTTAGTATGAGTCTATAGATCGTACTTACAGCTTTTATTGTGAATTAGTAATTGAAAGCCAGTATGACGAGCAAATTTTTGCCAGATCGATTCATCAGTTGCCAAAGCAATATACTTTTGAGGATATAAATCGATTGCTTTTTCTAGGCTCATAATTGCCCAGTTATTATTGTTTAACCTAACATAACAACAGCCACGTTGATAATAAGCTTTATCTGATTTGGGATCTAAGGTTAGGGCGCGATTGTAACAGGCGATCGCTTCGTCCCATTGCTCTAACTGTTGTTTGATTATGCCTTTTTGATACCAAGCCCAAAAATCATCGGGTTCAATAACTAAAGCGCGATCGTAGCTAATTAGAGCCTGCTCTAGTTTTTTCCACTGCTGTTGTGCTTCGGCGCGACGATAATATGACCAGAAATCATCGGATCGTATTTCTAAAGCCCAATTGTAATAAGATATAGCTCGTTCGTATTCATCTAATTTTCTCCATGATTCCCCAATTCGATAAATTGTCCAGTAATCATCAGGATGAGCGCTCAAAGCTTTATTAAAACAAGAAATCGCTTTGTCGTATTGCTCGAACTCGGTAAAATATATACAGCCTTGTTCGTACCACGACCAATAATTATTTGGTTCAATTTCCGAGGCTTGAATATAGCTATCTATAGCTTCTGAGTATTCCCCTAAAGCTTCTAATACCACGCCTTTACGATACCATGACCAATAGTCACAGGGTTGATAGTTCAAAGCACGTTCGTAGCTAGTTAAGGCTTCCTGATAATAGCCTTCGGCACGCAATTTGTTTCCTCTTTGATACCATTCATGATAACTATCTGGACGACACTCTAAAGGCTGATACATTTTGCTATACGTTGAATTAAAATCCTGATGCTAAAAAGCGACCTACTTATATATAAACGCAATGGCGAGACAGTAGTACCAAAAAAGTTAGGAATCGATAACCAAAATTTGGCGATCGCTACTGAACTAATTGATTGTTTTCAAGGCTGTGTAGGTCAGACTCAAGGAGAATTAGATCGGCAATTATTAAAGTTTGAAGGTAATAGTCCTGACTATCGTATTAAAAGAGGTTTAGCCCATATTTTACGTAATACTTTTTCAACTTTCGAGATTGTCAGTCCTCTCGAACCATTTACCTTACGGCAAAAAGTATTTTCTCAGGCAGCAAAGACCATTACACAACCTGCCAAGCGTAGTGAAACTCTAGAGGTTATTTCTCATGCTCTAACGCAAGAATTAAAGCGTCAGGTATCTTCCCACGAAATCGAAGCAGGATTATATGCAGATTTACAGGAAAATCGCATTTTGACTCAGTTTGAAGCGCCAATTCCCGAATCATTAATACATCGTTACAATCTTTCACAGGTACAAGGAATTTTTTATCGAGCTAGTAATGTGGTCATTAATGCTCATCGTAACGATCCTGGAGAATACAAGCTGCTGTTTCGCTATCTTAAATTATTTCAGCTAATGGCATATATTGAAGGTGATGCCGATACAGGTTTTACTCTCACTATGGACGGACCAGCTAGTCTTTTCAAAGCTAGCACTCGCTATGGCTTGGCACTAGCAAAGATGATTCCAGCTTTACTTCATGTAACAAAGTGGAGTTTACAGGCAAAATTACAAAATCGCGACCAGTATTCGGGAAACGTTAAAACAGGTAAATTTAGTTTGACTAGCGACCGATGCGACTTAGTTTCTCATTATCCTCCTGGTAAGCCTTATGACAGTATGCTGGAAGCTTCTTTTGTAAACAGTTGGAATAAAGCAAAAACAGAATGGCAGTTAGAAAGAGAAGTGGATTTAATTCCCCTTCCAGGTAGTGTTATGATTCCTGATTTTCGTTTAGTTCATCCAGATGGTAGAGAATTTTTATTAGAAATTGTAGGCTACTGGCGACCAAAGTATTTGCAAAAGAAATTTTATCAGGTTCGTAACGGAAATACAGATAATCTAATTATTGCAGTGTCACAAAGGTTGAATCTTGAGAAAGCTGGAGTCAAATTTAACGACTTACCGAACAAACTAATTTGGTTCAAGAATAAATTAAATGCTAAAGCTGTCTTAGAAATATTAGATAATTGAATATTAAATTTACGGGGTGGCAAGAGTGTAAATTTCAGTAGTAAATGAGACTGAATCTTGGGAATTAGATGACACCCAAAAGTCTAGAAAGACCTCTGAATGAGTGGCTAACAAATAATTATGACCAAGATGGCAAATAATACTAATTCACATTGGATGTTAAATGTACAATTGCTAAGGACGCTAAATCAAAAGTATTTGGGAGATAAAAAGACTACAATTACCTAAAGTAAAACTATTTTTGCGCTTCTCGATGTTTAAAAAATTTCTCACAGTTTTTACCGTGATGGGAATTAGTTTACTTACAGTAAACGTTGATATCTACAAAGTATTTAAGCCAAATCAATCTTACGCCACAGAAAATAACTACTCTTCAAAAGAAAACAATAATGTAACGAAGACGGAATTTGGTCTGACTGAAGATGGTCAAAAAGTCGATCTCTATACATTAACTAATACCAATGGTTTAGTAGCTAAGATAACCAACTACGGTGCGATTCTGACTGAATTACACTTGCCTGACAGTGAAGGGAAGCTAGACGATGTAGTACTTGGATTTAATAGTCTAGAAGACTATTTTGCAGCTAACCGCTATCTATATTTTGGTGCGGTTGTCGGTCGCGTCGCTAACAGAATTAAAGATGCTCGGTTCACTATCGATGGTCGAGAGTATAATCTAGCTGCTAATGCATCTCCCCATCACATACACGGTGGTAATAAAGGTTTTGACAAAGTGGTTTGGCAAGCTGAGCCAATTAAAACTGATCGAGGACAGGCACTAAGACTTACTTATTTAAGTCCTGATGGAGAAGAAGGTTATCCAGGTAATTTGAAAGTGACAGCAATTTACACTCTTACTGACGATAATGAGTTGAAGTTGGAAATGACTGCTACAACGGATAAGCCTACGCCTGTTAACCTCGTTAATCATTCATATTGGAACTTGGCTGGTCACAATAGCGAGAATATTTTAGGACAATATTTAACAATTAACGCGGATAGATATACCCCTAACAACGGACAAAACATACCTACAGGAGCGATCGCATCCGTTAAAGATACACCCTATGATTTCATACAGCCTCGGTTAATTGGTGAATGGATGAATCAGCTTAGAAACGCCCTCAAGCAAAAATATCCAGGAGGCTACGACCTGAATTATGTCTTGAATGGGGAATCGGACGAGATTAAACTAGCAGCGACTGTGTACGACCCTCTATCTGGTAGGGTGATGGAGCTTTACACTAATCAGCCAGGAATGCAGTTTTTTTCTGGCAATTTCGATGAGCTTGAAACATTAGGGAAAGGAGGTGTTGTTTATCAAAAACATCAAGGTTTGTGCTTGGAGACACAACATTTCCCCAACTCAGTCAATCAGCCTAACTTTCCTTCGGTTATCTTGCGTCCTGGTCAAACTTATCGACATACAATGGTACATAAATTCTCTACGAAGAAAATGCAATTTAATTGAGATTAATTATTGGTTCTGTAATTTATACTCAGATAAGATATACGCTTTTCGATCTTGATAATCTAATGGGTTTCCCAATTCAGCTTCTAAAACTCCTGAAAAACTCTTGAGTTTATCAGAATTTTTTATAAAAGAGAAATCATGACTAATTATCAAAAAGCTTTTTACTTTTAATGGCTTTTTAGTTTCGGACTTAATTGCTACTAATAGATTTGTGAAATCTTTTTGTTTGATAGTTAGATCGATTCGAGAAATCAAAAATACAGTCGTTAATTTCTCTCTGTCTACACTGGCAAGCTGGTCATTAATATCTGATTTGAGGTTTTCAAGGTCATTGGTATCCCATACAACTACTCCTGCCTCTTTAGGTATCTTTTTCAAGTAATACTTGAATGTATCGGAAATATATCCAGGATAAAAGACAACTAAGTTATTTGGCTGCCATTCTGACTCGACTAACTGAGCAACCTGTTTATAGTATTCTACTGGTCTGTAAGCTTGAACGGTAACCCAATTAGCTGTAAAAATAATGCTTAATATAATTAATAAAACAACAGATGATTTTTTAAGATTTTTACTCTCTATGGTGGCAATTTGTAAAACTACAAAACCGATGAACGGAATCATACCAGGCAAAACTATTCGATAGAAAAAAATTGGTGTCTCAATCAAAGAGTAAATAATTATTTCTAACCAGAAGATTAGAGCAGCAACTAAAAAAGCAAAGTTCTGTTTCCATCTGCCAAAAATTACGGCAATCGCCAGTATAGCCAAGAATATAAATGCAATTACCTTGTTAATCTGAGATGAAAAATACAGGGATGATAAGCCTAATACATATTGTCCTGTGCTTGAGATTAAATGCCAAGAAATAGAAGGCATCCACCAATTGTCTATTCTTTGATTTAGTGTAGTTAGGTAGAAAAAATAAAAGAAACAAAATGCTAAACAAGGTACAGTTAGGGCTATTAATGCTTTTCTCCAACGAAGTGCTTTTTTTTCTCTCATGGTCATGAGAAATATGAAGATAGCAATAGGTGCTATCAGCATAATAGTTACCAAATGGGTAGACATAGCTAATGTTAGGCTTAAAGCAATGCCAATATATCCAGATTGCTTCTCTGGTTCTGCTGCCACACGAGAAGCGAAGAAAAATGCCAGTGCCGTAGCAAAAACCAGCAAAGAGTAAAGTCTAATTTCTTGCGAATATCTTAATATTATAGGAGTGGTAGTAAAGTATAATCCTGCTATGATGGCTGCAAGAGAGGAATACCGCTTCAACCAGTTAAGGACTACAACAATTGTTCCCAGATCGACAATTACTGAAAATAACCGAAGAAACTCTTCACTATTATTTATTTTTGACCACCAATAAAATAACAGAAAATAGCTAGGCGGTTTATCATAGTCTCTTAAAGCTACAATTAGTTGAAAAAAATTATCCGTTTTTTCCAGCCAAACTAAAGAAAATTGTTCGTCAATCCAGATTCCTTTATCTAAACCTATCAAACGAAGACTAACTGCTAATAGCAAGATTCCTACTACAGCGTAGGGGTAAATCTTATTGATACTTAAACAATTGGGATGACTATTAATGAGTTTAGACATATAGCAATCAGGAATTAGATGCTAACTGATTAGACAGAAAGTGTAACTGCTTAAATCTACTATCTAGGCAGTTGACCAAAAAATTAAATTTCTTCGGCAATTTGATTCAAATGCTTCTTAAAAGTTTCATAAGCCATTCCTGTCTCTTTGCTCATTTTATAGTTTGAATAGCCCAATTGCTGCATCTCAATCAACTTTGGTTTCCAATACTCAAAACTACTCCGTCTTCCCAAAACCTTACCCTGAGCTTTCAATTTTTCTAATCCAGGCATCCCAATAAAAATTAAGCCTATATCCCCCTTATCGTAGATTTCTCTAAATTGCTCAATTCCTGTCATCTTGAGACGTTCGGTTTCATCAATCCAGACAAGCTGTAGTTAGATATCTAGATCCCCTAGTCGAACAGATATAAACTACCAAACAAATAGAACTCAGTATCAGAAAAATCAAACGTTTGAGTAGCTGAAAACTCAAAGACGAACCAGAAGAAGATTTAATTTTTGAGCAAACCAAACAACCTAGGAATTAATTTTAACATTATTTACTTCCGTAATCGTTGCTATCCCTCAATAGCATCCTTGAGTGTTATTTATCGCTAAATTTTACACCCCAGAATGCTGCCACAATTCTATCGCTGTCTCAAGATTTGGGTTCAAAGATCGCTTTTGTCAAAAAAACAATGCAACTTTAGTTAGAAGCGACCGAGTAATAATGTCGATAAATTATTAATGTAGCTTTTTTTAGAGCATTTAGATGTATTTTTAGCCATTTATGGCTGGGTTTTATTACCTATTAACTTAGAGTACAGAAATCTAAAATAACTACATTTATTTGGCTTGAATAAAGCTATGTTATTAAGTTTTGTAATGGATAGTAATTTTTCTGCTCATAAAAACTTACCGAAAAACAGACTTCACCTATTATTCAAAAAACATGAATAGTCTCAAAAAATTTACTCGTATGATTAAAAATTCTTTACTTAGCAGAATTGCTTCTAACATTTTGATGGTAGCGGTTTTGTTTGTAACTACAATTTCTAGCTATAGCGATCGCCTAGAAACTAATTTTACTTATGAACTAAGCAACTTAAATTCGCCAATTTTAATAACCGCATCTAATCGTAGTGAGACTACTTACCCTACTGATGATAAAAATGTAGAAGGCTTGCTCTATGGCGACAAAGCAGCAGATTCTTTAGATAGCGTAGATGATTTAATCGATCCTCAAGCTCAAAAACAACTATTAGATCCAACCCAAATTCCTGCTAAAAAGCAGCCAATTATCGATCGCTCTAATTCTGATAACCAGCTTTTAGAAAAAGCAGGACAAATGTTTGATGATTCGGGTGTTCTAACTGACGAATAAATACTAACTATCTCAAACATCTCTTGAGAACGCTCAAATTTTTTAAAATAGTTAAATTCAAGTTGTTTAATTATTTTTGAGATTTTTTTATTCGCTAAAATTTACTAACGGTCACTAGGCTGCATTAGTTTTTCCCCGAACATGCAGCCGAGCCATAATTTCTTCAACCGAATCAGCTTTTTGATAAAGTAATATACACAAAAAACATACCAAATGATTAAATGATTAAAGCTATAATTTTCGACTTAGACGGAACGTTAGTTGATTCAGTTAAATATCATGCCGAGGCATGGGTTAAAGCCTTTCAAGAATATGGCTACAATTTTTCTCATGAGAAATTAAGCAAGCAAATAGGCAAAGGTAGCGAGTATATTGTTAATGAATTACTTTCTTCAGAAGAAGCAGAAAAGCTACATTCCGATATTGCCCAGTATCGCAAGCAATATTATCAAGATAATTTATTAGAGAAGGTGCAGCCCTTTCCTAAAGTTAAAGAATTGTTTGAAGTTATTAGAGCCGATGGAATTAAGATTGTTTTAGCTTCGGCTGCCAGGGAAGAAACTATCGCTCATTACCAAGAATTGTTAGAAATCGAAGATTTAATTGACGGTGCAACTTCAACTGATGAGGTAGAAAAGTCAAAACCCGAACCAAACATCTTTATTACCGCCCTAGAAAAGCTAGCCGGAATTTCGGCTGATGAAGTAATGGTAGTTGGAGATAGCCCCTATGATGCGATCGCAGCTAATAAAATCGATCTAACCACTATTGGTCTATTAGGCGGTGGTTTTTCTAGCGATACTCTTAAAGAGGCTGGTTGCGTGGCAATTTATCAAGATCCTGCCGATTTGCTAGCTAATTATCCGCAATTTCTGGAAGTTAATTCCTAGTTAAAGACTTTAAATTCGATTGATGTGAGCAAAAAAAATAGTAGGCAGTAATCGAATTCGATTGCCTACTCTGACATATCTTAAATTTTTGAAGTTACAAGATTAATCTTAAAATGTTCCACCCTAGATATTGTCAGCTTCTTCTTCCAATTTGTCAGCTTTTTCTTGCTTTGCCTGTCCTTCTTTAACTGCTTCAGGATCGTCAGAAAAATCACCTAGGTTTTCTCTAATTTCGCCTTCGATTCTTTCGCTTCGCGATTCGGCTTTCAACTTCAGTTCTTCTGCTGTGTCTTTAATGCCCATAGTTTTATTTTATCTTACTATTTATTTACAAAACCACAATAACAGTCATGGTTGAGTTTTCCTTCTATCTTATGGCTTATTTATTTGATTTCCGAAGTTATATTACAGCAATTATTAGCAACCATACATATTAGTTACTAGAAGTTATTGGACGTTCTCCATCAATATCTAAAGTATCAACAACCTCATATTTGTTAGCCATAATCGGACGTTCTCCATCGGCTTCAAAGCTATCGACAACTTCAACGTCGCTATTATCTACAGGGCGCTCTCCATCAACTTTTAACACTTTGTCTGTATCTAAATTACTAGCAGTTACGGGACGCTCTCCATCAATATCTAAAGTATCGACAACATTACCATGGCCTTCTACTATGGGACGTTCTCCATCAATCTCGAGAACTTTATCTGTATCGGTGCTATCGGCTGGAGAATTTTTTTCATTAATATTCAAAGCAGCATCAGCTTGACGTTCGCTGTTGACAACAAGAGTGTCTGAATTTGAATTATCTGTTTTTGTAGAAGTCTGCTCTTTGATGGAACTGCTATGTTCTTGATTGGGACTGTTGTTAGTTAAAAAGTCTGGACTATCGGCAATGGGTCGAGTTCCATCCTCTTCAAAAGTATCGACTATTTCCATGTCAGTACTCTTAATAGGGCGAGTTCCATCTGCTTCAAAGGTTTCTGGTTGCTGTTCGCTCATCTTTTTAATCAATAATTTTATTTGGTAATAGCAACCTTAGCCTTAGTCTGTGGGAATTGAATCTGGCTAAAGTTTAATATTTATCCGTAGATTGCGCCCATATTGTGACCTGAAATATTATGAATTGGAACCAGCCTAAATTTATAAATTTTCCTCCCTTGCGTAACCCTCGATTAGTTCGTATTGGATAGTAGATATGCCATTAAAAGTATTAGAAGTATTCGATCGCGATTAAATACCGATGCTTCTTGTGTTTAGAGCTTTGCTTTAGGAGCATTAAAAGCGTTGAAAATGCCCGATATAAAAAATTTCAATGTTCAAATAACGAAGTGTTACCTCTATCGTTTGTCAGATTAAATTGCTAAAGCGATCGCTTTAAACTAATGAATTACCTTTATTTCTATGACCGCCCGAAGCTATGTCAGAGCAAAAGCTTACCCGAGAAGAAATCAGATTAAAAGAAGATCGAGAACGAAAAGCATATTGGCGCAGGTGGGGCTGTTATTTAAGTAATCGTCAGTGGGGTACGGTACGAGAAGACTATAGTGCAGACGGTTCGGCATGGGACCACTTTAGTTTTGAGCAATCTCACTATCGGGCATATCGTTGGGGAGAAGACGGTATTGCTGGGATGTCTGATAATCATCAACGCATTTGTTTTTCAGTAGCTTTGTGGAACGAACGAGACCCTTTTTTAAAAGAAAGACTGTTTGGTCTGACTAATTCTGAAGGTAATCATGGAGAAGATGTCAAGGAATATTATTTTCATCTCGATAATACTCCTACTCACTCTTACATGAAGTTTCTCTATAAATATCCGCAAAAAACTTTTCCTTACTGGCAGCTAGAACAGGAAAATAAAAAGCGAGGTTTAAAGGATCGTGAATTTGAATTAATTGAGACAGGAATTTTTGAAGATGATAAGTATTTTGATGTCACGGTTGAATATGCTAAAGGCAGCGATGAAGATATCTTAATTTATATTCAGGTAGCAAACCGCAGTAGCGAGTCGGCAACAATTCATCTACTACCTACCCTCTGGTTTCGCAATATATGGTCTTGGGGTTACGAAGTAAACAAGCCCAAACTAAAAATTTACGATCGCACTGAAGACTACAGTATTATCGAAGCACAGCATCCGGATCTAGGCAACAGATGGTTATATTGCGCTAATGTCAAAGAGGGACAACCAACACCTTTACTGTTTACGGAAAACGATACCAATCATCAACGGCTATCAGAGCGAAAAAATGATTCTCCCTATGTGAAAGATGCCTTCCATAAATATGTAATTGAAGGCAAACAAGATGCTGTCAATCCAGATAATGTCGGTACTAAGTTTGCTGCCTATTACACTTTAAATCTTGACGGTGGAGAAACTACGGGAATTCAACTGCGACTTTGCGATCGCGCAGACCTAGAAACTCCTTTTGGTCAGGAATTCAACGATATTTTTCAAACACGCCAACAAGAAGCGGACGAATTTTATCACCGGGTTTCTCCTCACGAGAAAAGCTTGGAATTACAAAACATCCAAAGGCAAGCTTTTGCCGGGATGCTATGGAATAAACAGTATTATCACTATGTAGTCGATACTTGGCTAGAAGGCGATCCTGCTTTTCCCGAACCACCTCAACAACGTAAAGATGGTAAAAACAGCAACTGGATACATCTGCATACCGATGATGTAATCTCAATGCCCGACAAATGGGAATATCCTTATTTTGCAGCTTGGGATTGGGCTTTTCACATGATTCCTTTTGCCGTAATCGACCCTGATTTTGCAAAAAAACAGCTAGAACGTCTTACTCGCGAGTGGTACATGCATCCTAATGGTCAAATGCCTGCTTATGAATGGGATTTTGATGGGGTAAATCCTCCCGTTCATGCTTGGGCAGCCTGGCGCGTTTACACCATCGAACAAAAGATGTATGGACGTTCTGACAAAAAGTTTTTAGAACGAGTCTTTCAAAAGCTACTACTAAACTTTACCTGGTGGGTAAATCAGCATGATGATGAAAATAACAATATTTTTCAGGGTGGTTTCTTAGGTTTAGACAACATCGGCGTATTTAATCGTGGTGGTGACTTACCTACTGGAGGAATGTTATCTCAATCTGACGGTACCAGTTGGATGGCAATGTATTGTTTGGATTTATTAACAATTGCTTTGGAGTTAGCACAGGATAACGATATTTATGAAGATGTTGCCAGTAAGTTTTTCGAGCATTTTCTTTATATCGTTGATGCGATGAACCATTTAGGTACTGAAGGTAGCGACCTTTGGAATGAAGAAGACGGATTTTATTACGATGTATTACATTTGCCTGACGGAAAAAACATCGACCTTAAAGTGCGATCGCTTGTCGGTTTAATTCCTCTTCTGGCTGTAACCACTATCGACCAAAAAACCTTAGATCGATTCAAAGGGTTTAAGCAGCGTATTGATTGGTTTGTTAACGAAAGACCGCAACTGAGTCGTAATCTTGCCTGTATGGAAGGTTGTGACAATAATAGTCGCCGTTTACTGGCTGTAGTAAACGAAAAAAGACTACGTTTGGTGCTTACCAAAATGTTGGACGAGACGGAATTTTTGAGCGACTATGGTATCCGTTCTGTTTCTAAATATCACCTGGAACATCCCTACGTTTTTGAGACAGGGGACAAAACTTACGATGTTACTTACGAACCCGCAGAATCTCCTACTGCGATGTTTGGTGGTAACTCAAACTGGCGCGGTCCAATTTGGTTTCCGATTAACTATCTAATTATTGAAGCCCTGCAAAGATTTGACTACTACTATGACGGTAACTTTGAAGTCGAATGTCCTACGGGTTCGGGTAAAATGATGACTCTTTGGGAAGTAGCAGCAGAATTGGAACGACGCTTAATAAGTATTTTTGTACCCAATGAAGAGGGCTTTCGCCCTATATACGGTGATTTCGCCAAATTGCATTTCGACCCCAATTGGGGACATTTGTTATTGTTTCACGAATACTTTAATGGTGATGATGGCGCTGGTTTGGGTGCATCTCATCAAACTGGCTGGACGGGTTTAGTTGCCAAATTAATTATGCAAAAAAGTGAATATAGCGATCGCCCAATAAATAAATAAAATTATCTGATAACCTCCGTACTGCCAAAACTAATATCATCTTCTTCGTATTCGGGTGGTTCGACATGAATCAATACTCGCACTTTCCCAAAACGCTGTTCTAAACTATCTTCAATTTGTTCGGTAATTTCGTGGGCGACTATGAGATCGTCGGTATCTACAATCAGGTGCATTTCGATAAACACCTGTCTACCTAACACTCCTCGCGAAGCGATATCATGGCAGCTGACTACACCTGGAACTTTCATGACCACATCATTAATAGCTTCGGGAGCGATCGCCATTTCATCCACTAGCCAGGGTAGGTTTTCGTTAATTACTTCCCAGCCACTTTGAAACACCAGCAAGGCTACGGGGAAAGCTAAAATTACATCCAGCCACTGTAACTGAGGAAGATTGAGGTTTTCTGCCTGCCATATTCCCACTAAACCAGCAATTACGATAATTGTTACCCAAATATCGCTCATGGTATGTTTAGCATCGGCGATCAAAATCGGACTGTTGACTTTTCTACCGACATTACGCTCGTAAAAAGCTACAAAAATATTGACACCTAAAACCAGCAACAGCAACCATAGTTCGGTAGAAGACACTGTAGTTTCTACTGTCTCTGTAGTGAGAAAAATCTTTTCTACCGCACCACGCAAAATTTCAAAACAAGCAATACCCAAAAATGCAGCAATACCCAATGCCCCTACCGCCTCAAACTTTTGATGTCCATAAGGATGTTCGCGATCGGGCTTGGGGGAGGAAAAACGATTGGCAACTAAACCCAAAATATTGTTGACGCTATCGGTAACGCTATGTAATGCATCTGCCTGTAGACTCAAAGAACCAGTGGCTATACCCAAAGTGAACTTTAGTGCCATAACAAATAGATTTAGTAGTAAGGTAAGCCAAAGGACTTGGCGAACGCGAGCGCGATTATCTTGCACAATATAATAGTAACTTTTGTTGATGCTTGCTATATAATCATAGTCTTAAAAATAGCCGTAGTCTTTGTTATTTAATGCTTATAGCTATGTATAGTTATTGAAAGAACGTGACTTATTGAGATAAATTCTGATAGATAAAGTAATAAATATCGGTTGTTTGATAAATTTAAATTAAAGACAGATCGAGATTTATTTGCATTAAATCTTAGTTATTAAATTTAGTAAAATTTTTTTATGGCTCAGTTCACTCTCAACCTAGTTCAAGGAGCGGTTAGCTTTAACTTCTCTACCGAAGCAGCAAAACAGCTAAAGTCAGAAATATCGGCTCTGATGCAAAGTCTTAAGGCTATTGCTAATGCTACTTCTGGTGCTGGTAATCGCCCAATGCGTCAAGAATCTATGGAATATCAGCATACGGGAGATGTGTTTTTAGAAATATTTTGTAATCCTAATATTTATCCTAGCCCTTTTGCTGCCAAAATTTTGATAACTCTACGAGACGATCGCATTCGGTTAACTAGTGAAGCCGAACTTACTCAGTTGATTGAAGATCTGAATGTATTTTTAGACAGCTAGAGTTGGCGATTGGGCGCAACCCTCGCTATATATTAAATCCTGATAATAATTGACTTGAATTTGCTGCCGTCGTTCGAGGTCAATTATTACCCATCAATCTCAAGTAATATGATATTACTACTCAATCACAGTCAGTAAAAATCGCCAGATGCTCTCCCAAAAAACAATCGATCGCCTTAATCAACAAATTAACTTAGAGATCTATTCCTCTCATCTTTATCTCCAGATGAGTTCTTGGTGCGCCCATAGAGCCCTGGATGGTTGCGCTGCTTTTTTAAGTCAACATGCAGATGAAGAAATGACTCATATGCGTCGTCTATTGAACTATCTTCAAGAAACAGGGGCTTTTGCCATTATTGGTGGAATGCAAGCGCCACCTGTAGAATTTGATTCTCTAACTCAAATGTTCGAGCAAATTTACGAACACGAACAATTAGTTACTAGCAAAATCAATGACTTGGTACATTTAGCCAATACCGAACTAGATTACGCTACCCTTCAGTTTTTACAATGGTACGTGTCAGAACAACACCAAGAAGAATTTTTGTTCAAAAGTATTCTCGATAAAATCAAACTGATTGGTACAGAAGGACAGGGGATATTTTTTATCGATCGCGAAATTGCTAATATGGCTGCTAACCCCAATATAGAAGCAACAGTGATGACGGAATAATTACGATTGTTTTGATGATTTTATAGCTTTATTGGTTCGCCTCTTTTGACATTGATTGGAGGTAAATTTCTATAAATAACTTCAATTTGTGCTATGTGAGGCGATCGCAACTAGCATAATGATAAATGTTGAATGCTCAATGTAAAATGAATAGGGCAATTTCTTTCTCTTCAGCATGGCATCTATTCCCAATTCGCGATCGCTAGCTTTCCTTGCCCTAAAAAATGTCTATCAAAAAAAAGCCTATACAGATGTAGCCCTCAACCGTGTTCTAAAATCTGTAGGTAAAACGGCTGTAATTAGCCCAGCAGATCGAGGTTTTGCTTGTGAGTTGGTTTATGGTATTGTGCGTCGTCAGCGTACTTTGGATGCCTTAATCGATTTGTTAGGGAAGAAAAAAGCCGTACAACAACCGCCAGATTTAAGAATTATTCTGCACATCGGCTTGTATCAGCTACGATATTTAGATCGCATTCCTGCTTCGGCTGCGGTTAACACCAGCGTAGAATTGGCTAAGACAAATGGACTAGCTAAACTAAGTGGCGTAGTTAATGGTTTATTACGAGGGTATATCCGATCCTCTGAATCGGGCGATCCCTTGCAGCTACCAAAAGATGCAATCCCTCGTTTGGGAATCAAGCATAGTTTTCCCGACTGGATAGTAGAAACTTGGTTAGAACAGTTACTAATGGAAGAGGTAGATCGGTTACTAGCTTGGTTTAATCAGTCGCCTAAAATCGATCTGCGAGTCAACATTCTGAAAACTTCTGTAGCAGAAGTAGAAGCTGCATTTAAAGCCGCTGGGGTGAATGTCGAACGTATTTCAGACTTACCTCAAGGGTTACGAATCGAAGGTGCGGGTGCAGTTACCAATCTACCAGGCTACAAAGAAGGTTTATGGGTAATTCAAGATAGTAGTGCGCAGTTAGTAACCCATTTATTAGATCCTCAGCCTGGAGAAACAATTATCGATGCCTGTGCTGCACCCGGAGGAAAAACTACCCATATTGCCGAATTAATGCAGGATCGGGGCAGAATTATTGCCTGCGATCGCTCTGCGAAACGTTTGAACAAAGTAAGGGAAAATGCTGCGCGACTACAACTACAGTCAATTGAAATAGAACCAGGTGATAGTCGAGATCGAAGTGAATTTACAAACATTGCCGATAGGGTACTACTAGACGCACCCTGTTCGGGCTTGGGTACACTCCACAAGCGTCCCGATATACGTTGGCGACAAACATCTCAGAGAGTTGAGGAACTTTTTGAGCTACAAAAACAACTATTAGAAGAAGCTGCTACTTGGGTAAAGCCAAAAGGTACTTTAGTTTATGCAACATGTACTCTTAATGTTTTAGAAAATGAAAAAGTAATACAATCATTCTTAGAAAATCATCCTAATTGGAGTAGACAAGTGCGCCATAACATCAGTAAAAAAAATGTTTGGCAACCGCATTTATCGACGATCGCCAATAAATGGATGACAACTGAAGGCTGGATCAAAGTTTATCCCCACCAATATAATATGGACGGATTTTTTATAGTCGGATTAGTAAGAGATCGACCGGATGTGGACCAATAAAATAAATAAAATGAAACAAATCCTCAAAATTCTAATTGCGGCGGCTTGGATTGACGGCGTTATTCAGCCAGAAGAACGAGCTTATTTACGTCGCATGGCGCGAGACTTTCAACTTGCTAACGATCCAGAAATTAAGCCTCTACTATCGGAGTTAAAACCCGTTCAAGCTGTCGAATGTTATCAATGGCTGGAAGAATATTTTGGTGAAAATCACTCTGCTGAAGATTATCAAGAGTTACTAGAGAAAATCAGTGCTTTAGTCTATAGTGATGGCTATATAGATGAAAGAGAAGCTAAATTAATTGAAGCTATTCAAAATTGCGACCCCGCCAACCCAAATTGTAAGAATTCGGTTTGGGATCGAATGTTGCGCAAAATTCAGAAGATTTATAGAGCAGCGATCGAACAGCAAGTTTAACCATAAGTAATATAGGGAATTTGTCTGACTTTTTTAACTTGTTGTTGCTGCAGAGTTGTCGCCCATAATAAAGCATCATTAATTTTGTGACTGAGCATTTTATATGATTGAAAATTTGGCGTTGCATAATGTTTTACGTTTCAGCCGAGCTAGACAAAGGCTTTAGCCGCATGTATGCCTGAGTCGGGTATTTTCTCCTTCGATACGAGTCATATAAGTTACGCCGTGTGCAACTCCAAAGTTAATCAGAAATAAGTTGGTGAAAACGTAGTGGGTTATTCGAGTGACGATTCAACCATAGAGCAACAGTATGAGCTAATAACTTCCGATTGATTCGGCCTAGTAGCCAAGCGCAGCGCATTCGCGCAGAGCGTCGCTAGACACGACTTGCCTCCGAAGGAGGCTGCATCCCTAGTTGCCAATGGTTAACCGCAATCCATAACCATCTTTTATTATTTTTTTTATCCACAAAAGTTTGTCCTAAAGGATACCACTTCGCATATACAGCGGTTTTCAGACACATTGTGGACACTCAAATTGACCAGAACGTTTAGCCTAGAAAACATCGGAAATAAGGATCTGTCTAGCTGTACTTTATCTACCTGCAAACCGCTGTAACTCATTAATCTCAGAAATTCCTGAAATTACTCAGACTTCCGGGGCATTAAGCAAAGCGAGCACACTGTTTCTAACCCATCTGATTACAGTATTATGATTAACTCCTGTTACTCTTTCAATGGCGCGGAATCCCATTCCATAATTTGTCCAAGAACCTAGAAATAACAAATACATTTGCAAGGTTGCTTAGTTGGGTAGAGCGTCAGACCCTAAGCCCAATAAGCAAACCCGAAGGGATGGCTCGGGTCGGATTTGAACCGACGACCTAGGGCTTATGAGTCCCCCGCTCTAACCAACTGAGCCACCGAGCCGCGTTTTCAACTTTATTATTGTACAACAGAGTTTATCGAATTTGCAGCAAATTTCTTAAAATAAATTTGAATCATATATTTTCGATTATAATTGTTATGAATGATGGTCGGCTTACTCCACTGCTAACTGAAGACGGCTCTTATACTTTTTTCTCCGAAGAATTTAGGGAAACGTTTCATTCATCTTTTGGAGCCAAACAAGAAGCACAGGTAAGGTATGTCGAACCCTGTCAGATTAAACAATTAGCAGCTCAAAAATCTATTATTCGTATATTAGATGTTTGTTATGGATTGGGATATAATAGCGCGGCGACATTACAGGCAATCTGGTCGGTCAATCCTGAATGTTCGATCGAATTGTTCGCTCTAGAAATAGCTGCTGAAATTCCCCTTCAGGCAGTCGAGCATAATCTTCTGACCCAATGGCGATCGCCCGTTCCCAAATTACTAGCTCAATTATCGAATGAATTTTTAGTTGAGGACAAATTTTTTCAAGGCAGATTATTATTAGGTGATGCTAGGTCTACGGTAAAAGCGATCGTCGAGCTTGACTGGCAGGCTGACGCAATTTTCCTAGATCCCTTTTCTCCGCCGAAGTGCCCTCAACTTTGGACTGTTGAATTTATAAATTTAGTGGCTCAGTGCCTGGCACCATCGGGAAGGTTAGCAACTTATTCTTGTTCGGCAGCAGTTCGCACTGCATTGCTTACTGCTGGATTAAATATTGGTTCTATATGGGGTGCTGGTCGCAAGTCTCCCGGAACTCTAGCTACACACAAGGATAATAATATACATTCGTTATCGATAAGAGAACAAGAACATCTTGCCACTCGCGCATCGATTCCTTATCGCGATCCTAGCTTGAAAGATAGTTCCCAAACAATTATCTATAGACGGCAACAAGAACAACAAAACTGTGTTTTGGAACCTACTTCTAGGTGGTCTAAACGTTGGATAAAGGCGAATATTTAGCCTTGTTGTTCTGGCAGATTTAATCGATCGCCATTTTCAAGGTCTTCAAGGTATTAAAAGTGACAGCTAGGTCCGTATTATGACCGATCCCAAACAAAAAAATAACATTCATAATATTGAATAATGGCAATTTTAAAGTCTTTATATTACTTTTGCCATCTTAAATAAAAATCCGAGCTAGTCTGGGATTGTAGCTAAAACAAACTAACGACTATCTTTCTTGCCTTAACGGCTGGAAGTTTAAACGGGATTCAGTTATTGGCTATTGATAGCAAAAATCGCTCCACGGAAAAAACAATGAAACAAGTTAGCGAATTTTCTTCGGCTACTAAAGTAGGTTCTTCAGCGATCGGCAACAATAATGTTACTGCCAAAATTTTAATTATCGACCCTAATCCTTTAAGTCGCATGACAGCATGCGATCTTTTGTCATTAGACGGCTACGAAGTAACTGAAGCTAGCGATACCTCTTCGATTTTCGACAACGTGTTGGAACAACAGCCAGATTTGATTTTGCTCGATGTTATGATGCGTCAGATAGATAGCTTTACCCTGTGTCGTCAACTTAAAGCAAACCAGAACACCGCAAATATACCTGTGGTGTTGACAACCCTTACTGATAGCCAACAAGTTCGCATCAAAGCTCTATCGGCTAATGGAGATGATGTTTTAGTTAAACCTCTTAACCGTATCGAGCTATCGACCAGAGTTAAGTCTTTAGTTAATCAGAAACAACTTAATGATGGACTCGAACAAGCCGAGCAAGTATTATTTACAATCGCCAAAGCTGTAGATAACAGATCGGTTGGTAAAGACCGTAGCGTTCGAGTTATCTCCTTAGTTGAGTCTTTTGGGAAATATTTGGGCTTGAGTCGGCAAGAAATTGACAACTTAATCTTCGCAGCGCGTCTACATGATATTGGCACGATCGCTATACCTGATGCAGTGATGCTAAAAAAAGAAGAGTTGACTGCCGAAGAAAGAGAATTAATCCGACAGCATGTTTTACTCGGCGAACAAATTTGTCAACCATTGCGCAATCGCAGCGGTGTTTTACCAATTATTCGCCATCATCACGAGCGTTGGGATGGTACGGGATATCCCGATGGTTTATCTGGACAAGAGATTCCTTATCTAGCTCAAATATTTCAAGTCATCGATATTTATGATGCTCTGACTAGCGATCGCCCCCACAAACGTGCCTATAGTAAAGGCGAAGCATTGGAAATAATAGCAGAAGAAACTCAAAAAGGATGGCGTAATCCAGAACTGATCGAGCAATTTACCGCTTTTACCCATTCTCAACTCAAGCATTAATCGAGCAATTTGAAAATCAGTCAGCAGTATTTTTTCTGTATTATCGATCGCTAAAATTGGCAAAAAAGATACTCGATCGCAGATAATAATAGTGAGACGACGATCGAATATTTAACTATCGATAAGCTATGGCTAAGACTAAGCGTAAAACCTTTTTACTAGATTTTGAGAAGCCCCTTTGTGAGCTAGAGTCTAGAATCGAGCAAATCAAAAACCTGGCGGTTGAGAATCAGGTTGATGTTTCTGCTGAAATATCTCAGCTAGAAAATAGAGCAGAACAATTGCGACAGGAGATATTTAGTACTCTTACTCCAGGACAAAGGTTACAGCTTGCTCGTCATCCTCGCCGTCCTAGTACCTTAGATTATGTCCAGGCTATTAGCGATGAATGGTTGGAACTACATGGCGATCGCGGCGGTTACGACGATCCTGCCCTAGTCGGTGGTGTAGCCCGTATTAATGGTCGTCCGATGGTGGTAGTAGGGCATCAAAAAGGTAGAGATACCAAAGATAACGTAGCGCGCAATTTTGGTATGGCTTTCCCAGGTGGCTACCGTAAAGCGTTAAGGCTGATGCAGCACGCTAATAAATTTGATATGCCGATCTTAACTTTTATTGATACTCCAGGTGCTTGGTCGGGAGTTGAAGCCGAAAGGCTCGGTCAGGGAGAAGCGATCGCCTATAATTTACGGCAAATGTTTAGTTTTGAAGTCCCGATTATCTGTACTGTAATTGGAGAGGGCGGTTCTGGAGGAGCATTAGGTATTGGTGTGGCCGATCGTTTACTGATGCTAGAACATTCCGTCTATACCGTAGCTAGCCCCGAAGCCTGCGCTGCAATTTTATGGAAAGATGCCGGAAAATCAGATCGGGCAGCAGCAGCGTTAAAAATTACCTCAGGGGATTTAAAAGAATTGGGTTTGATCGATGAAATTATTCCCGAACCTAATAGTGGGGCTCATGCCAGTCCAGTAGAAGCAGCAGCCAAACTTAAAGATGTCATTTGGCAAAATCTCGAACAGCTGTGGCAAATGACTCCGCAACAAAGACAAGAATCGCGCTATCAAAAGTTTCGTAATATGGGGCAGTTTGAAATTGTTAATTAGCGATGTTTCAGTCTTCGATCTGTATCGCCAAGCAAATCCGTAATTGGCTACACAAACCTAAACGGCTAGCTGAAAACACAATTGCCATTCAAAAATGTAGATCTCGTAATGCTATAATGCAAGAGCAACATTTTGTTACATTAATTTAATTTATGGTGATGTTGTTTAAGAATGTTTATAAATTGAACTGATATTAGGAAAATTATTTTACAGATAACGCGATCGACATTATTTAATTTTTAGTAATTTTAACTAACGTCAACCGATAAGATAACTTTCTAGAAGGCAACTTAACCTGCGTTCTCAAATACTTCTGCCTAAATCCAATTAAGCGGATGCAGATTTATATTGTAGGAGAGCGCAGTACTGTTTACTGAGTTGGGTAAATCATCACAGATAATAATGAATTCATCTTCAAATCAACTACGAGCAATAGTAACAGGTGCCAGCAGCGGAATTGGAAAAGCGACTGCTTTAGCCTTTGCCAACTCTGGTATTGATGTTGCTTTAGTAAGCCGTTCTGTAGGCGACCTAGAAGCTGTCGCTTCTGAAATAGAAACCTCGAACAGCAATGTAAAAGCAGGAATTTATCCTATAGACTTGGCAATTGTAGATCGAGTTGCTTCGCAGATAACTAATATTTGTAATGACTTTGGTCCTATCGATATTTTAGTCAATAATGCGGGTATGGCGTACACTAACTTGCTAAGGGATACAACTTTAAAAGACTGGCAAAAAATAATTGAGCTTAATTTGACTAGTGTTTTTCAATGTGTTCGAGGTGTATTACCTCAGATGCGCGATCGCCGCAGTGGCACCATTATTAACGTAGCCTCAATTGCTGCTTCTAATGCTTTTCCTCAATGGGGTGCTTATGGAGTTAGTAAGGCTGCCGTAGTTGCTCTAGGCAAAGCGTTAGCTGTAGAAGAGAGAGAAAGTGGAATTCGTACCGTGACTATTTCTCCTGGTTCTGTCAATACTCCTATTTGGGATACAGATACCGTCCAGGCTGATTTCGATCGCTCGGCAATGTTGACTCCAGAAGTTGTTGCCCAGTCAATTCTTCATGCGGCTTTACTACCTCATTCTGCGGTAGTCGAAGAAATGATAGTTACGCCTAGTGGAGGAGCATTATAAAGCAACTACCATTACAACAGAGATTTTAATCAAACATAACATACATATATCGCCAATCTTGCCGAGGTAGTCGATCCTCGTTAAGGAAAATTACCATCTAAAGTCGAACGCTAAAGTTGTTTTGAGTAAGAATTGAAGCTCGATCGTTGTATAACTCTAAATATTAAAATATCTTTCTTAACAATGTAGGTAAATTCAATTCAAACTCATTTAAGCTATCAAAACTCGATTGACCAGTACAAAACAAACCTTAAAAGTGTTCTACTACTGACATATCACTTACAGATAAGATAATCTTTGACGAAGTGAACGCAGCGGTGAGACCTACAGCTTGCAAAGCAAGCAAGACCTGCTTATAGCTAACCAAGTTCGCCAGGCTACATGGGGACGATGCGAAGCAAGTGCGCTCACCAAGACAATCCCTGTCCTTTATGGGCGGGATAATGTTCACCACATTTATAGTAGCAAGAGGATAGAGTTTTACTCACATTAATAAATTATGACAAAAGTTCCTTCTAACGGTTCCAATCGTTCCAAATCTTCAGATAACAATAGTTTTAATCCACTAGAAACTAGTCTATTAGATCGGGTTGGTAGTAGACCCGATCGCAACACCCACAACGGAAAGGCACCAAAAATCAAGGTGACTTCTGAAGCTGCTCAAGAACAAATGATGGCAGCCGTTTATACAATGCTTGAATCGGTAGGCGAAGATCCAGAACGAGAAGGGTTACTAAAAACTCCAAAAAGAGTTGCCGAAGCAATGCAATATTTGACTAGTGGATACAATCAGTCTTTGGAAGAACTAGTTAATGGAGCTATTTTTGATGAAGGACATAATGAGATGGTGTTAGTTAGAGATATTAACTTTTTTAGCCTCTGCGAACATCATATGTTGCCTTTTATGGGTAGAGCCCATGTGGCATATATTCCCAATCAAAAAGTTGTTGGTTTGAGTAAGCTAGCTCGTATCGTGGAAATGTATGCTCGTCGTTTGCAGGTGCAAGAGCGCTTAACCCGCCAGATAGCAGAAGCAGTCCGAGAAATATTAGACCCTCAAGGAGTTGCAGTAGTTATGGAAGCGACTCATATGTGTATGTCAATGCGTGGAGTACAAAAACCTGGCTCTTGGACGGTTACTAGTGCGATGATTGGTGCGTTTCAAGAGGAACAAAAGACTCGTGAAGAATTTTTAAATCTAATTCGTCATCAACCCAACTTTACTTAGTAGATGACACTATCAAATGCATAGATTTAAATTAAAATGGTTTAAATTAGGAAAGGTGGGTAACAATACCCACCTGTTTTTTGTTAAACAACACTTCTATTTTGGCTGACAATCTTATAGCGTCAATGACATTTTATATTCGTGTTAGAGCTGATATTTTAGATCGTATTTCTGGCTTGAGTTCTTTTAATTCATCTAGCTGCAGCCATCCTTCTTTGACTAATGCGGCAAAATCAAATACTAAAGTCGGAAAATTATAAGCGTACTTGCCATCTATTTCATGTCTTTTGGTACTTAACAGATCGTGTAAATACCATAAATCTTCTAACTTACTAATCGAGCTAGCGCGATCGCGTATATGGGCAATCAATGCTGAAGTTTCGCGCTCATAAGCTGTTTGTAAAGCTTTTTTGGCTATTGTTTCCTCCGCTTCCGTCCACTGTGTTTTGTTGTCTGGTAACATTAAGTTTAAATTATTTTTTAGTACATATATTCTACATAAGGCATAGTATCATCAAAATCTCAACTAAAACAATCATTTGCCTCGCGATCGATCTTGACAATTAAAAGCCGACCGCTATTAGAATGATGGCGATCGACTCGATCTAACTATTCTGTAATTATTGAGCAAGATTAGTTTGACAATATGCTGATAATCTTAACGCGCTAGGTTGAGCAACTCTTTAGGAGAGGCTAGCAAATCGATCGCCACAAAAAAGATCTTGTTTTCCGAATTTAGTAAAAATCTCCAAGACATATTCATCCCTACTCCAGCACCAAACCACGGAGTTTGTACTTTGCCCGTAACTTTTATTTGAGTGTAACCATCTTCTGCTGGTTCTTCTACGCCGCGTTCGGGAGCTAATTTCAGATTGGGACATTCTTCTTTAAAAAATTTAAGTACGGCATCTTTCCCGACTATAGGTTTTTTGAAAGGTGGTTGAAGTGCGCCATCTTCTACAAATAGCTTAATTAACTCATCAAAGTCGTTGGCATTAAGCAAGTTCATGTAGTTCAAAACCGTAGGATTAGTAACGCCCTCGATCTTGACTTTGGTTCTTTGAGATATTTCTACAGGAGGGGCGACGGGTTCGCTAACTTTTTTAAAATTATCCATCTTGCTAGGATCGAATCCCATATCTACTACGGTGTTCCGCAATACGGTAATTTGTTGTCCTGCATCTAGCCCTTGCAGTGTGGAAAGTACGGCAGAAGCATTAGCTGAGAGCTTGTATCCTTGAGGAATAGGAGCGACAACGCCTTGTTCCATCAATTCTCCTAACTTATACCAGAAACCTAGTTTAATATTGGGGGTCCAGGTGGCATATGTACGGCAAATTGGGGTATCTGCATGATTGGCCAGATCGCACATTACCTGGGACTGTTCTTGGAATTCCATCGCTTTGATGGCATCAAGAGTTGGTTCGGCAAATTGCATATTTGCTGCGCCAGGTGCAGCAACGGTAATTGTTTTACCCATCTCTAAATAAGCAAACCAGATCCAAGCAAGTTGGTCTTCAGCACTAAGTTGGTTAAATCTGGCGGTCAGGGCTGGTACTGCATCAGCCGTTAAGGTATTCGAAAATATGTTACGGGCTGAACTAACTGTATATGACACGAGAATTTACCTTTTATATTATATTGAGTGTTTATCAACATATACCATTTCTCAAAACCAGCTAAATAGATAATCAAATTATTTTTTATTAATCAAAACATTTCTTTCAAAATTTTTACAGCATGGCTTGTGGAGCTTTAGGGTGTAATTTTTGGATTAAGCTAAGGCTCTAATGACTATTGAGAATTGGTATTATCTAAATAGAATAACAGGTTTTGTAACAAAATGTTTAATTAACTTGACAATTTAATATTCACTAAATTGTTCATTATGAACAAAAAAAACTCCCCGCCTTAGCGTGGTAAGGCAGACAAGAGTAGAGTTAATTGATGCTGTCTGAACCAGATATAATTGAATTGGCTGACAATTGTTGACTATCATCATTTTTAGATAGCAACTATGCTCGCGATCGCCATCAAAACTGCTAGATCGATTTGAGGTATTTACATACAGAGAGTTTTTAAAATCTTTTAAATTAACAATTTGATAGCAGACAAGAACAAAAATACTATAAAAATCGATATTTCCTCTATTTTTGACTCAATAAAACTTCCGCAGCTTCTAATAGATCTTGACGAATATCCTGTAAATCTTCTCGGTTGTTAAGGTAAGTAGTTAAAGCATCGATTGGATTTAAGGTATTACCTACACCTAATTCTGGTAAACGTGGGCGTGCCAACTGACTAATTAATTCTGCGCGAATGCTATGGCTATGAGCAGCTTGTAAAGCCTTATCGATCGCATTGGTGTTAATCAAATCTAATTGTTCTGAGCGTAGCTTGTAGATCAAACGCACTACCTTGTCTTCTATTTCTCGTTTGGCGATCGCGTTTAAGACTGCTTCCAAAGGATCTTCTTGTTGGGAAACATCCATTTCGATGGTTATGAAAGGACGTGCTGGCAAGGTACAGAATTCCCACTCCACTTTACCTGACTCTACTTCTAATAAGATATAGCCCTTGTCTTCTTTTTCTTCTCCAAAGTCTACTCGCTCGATACTACCCGGATAGACAACTGGCGGATCGTTGTTGGGGTTGAGATTCTGATGTTTGTGAACGTGACCTAAAGCTACATAGTCAAATTCTTCCCTAATCAGCATTGACATAGGAATTGTAAAGCCTTTGCCCACTGCTAAAAACTTCTCCGCGCCCAAACTAGCTCGATCCGCCATCAAGTGACCGAGTAGAACTGTAGGAATACTGCGATCGAGACGACGTATTTCGGCTTCTAATACTGGCTCTAACTTCTGTAGCAACATCTCGTTTACCTCACCAAGAGCAAGTCCTTCGGTTTCGGGACGAGTTAGTAAAGTAGAACGATTCAACCAAGGAAGAGTAATAATCTGTACTGCACCATTAGGAGTATCGATATGATGAGTAGCAATGTTATCGCCAACAATAAATCCTGGCACGACTAAAGTACGATATATAGATAGACTAGCACCCCCACTACCCTGTGAATGCTGGTCGTGATTACCTACCAGAAGAATAGCAGGTATATTAGCATCAGCCAAACGACGAAACTGGCTGGCAAAGGCTTCGTGAACGTAGGGGGCGGGGGTAGCGTCGGGAAAAGCATCGCCACCAAACAATACTAGATCTACAGGTTCGGAGATCGCTCGATCGATACAGATTCGCAAACTATTTACAAAATCTTCTAATCGAGTATTAATTCCCGTCTCTGGATTGATTTTTCCGTGAGAAAAGCCGCTTCCTAGATGAATATCCGATAGGTGCAAAATTTTAACCATAATTAAGAGTATTAAATAATATTTCGATTATTAGCGTAGATTTCTAACTGCTGGGGAAAGTAATTTTCTCAAGATCGCTCGGCTTAGCCTATTTTCCACTTTTCCAAGCTATAGGCACTATCCCAAAACATCCACTCAAACTGAGAAGCACGATAAAACATCCGTTTCATTAACGTTACCTCCTCAACATTAACTCGATCCGCCATACTGTTGGCTACTTCCATTACTTTTCTAACAGAAGACTCAAACTCTACATCTATATAAGTATCGATCCACTTTTGATATGGGTTAGCCTTCCCAGCTTGTTGATAAATATGTTTACCTACTTCCAAGTAAATCCAAAAACAGGGCAAAACCGCAGCAACGCTTATGGGAAAACTATATTGATATGCAGTGGCTAATAAAAAATTGGTGTAGTTCAAACAGGTAGGTGAAGGTTGAGTACTCAATGCTATTTCCGAAGTAATATTAAATTCGGCAAAAAATTCTTCGTGTAAAGCGCGTTCGACGGCAATCGCCTCACTAGCATTACGAGCAAACTGTAGCTGTAAATCTGCAGTAGGTGCTTTGGCAGAGATAATTGCTAAGGCGCGAGAGAACTCTCCTAAATAAATTCCATCTTGAACTATGTAGTGTTGAAATATCTCTTTACTCAACGAACCCTGTTTGAGTTCTTGGATAAACCGCATTTGTAATATAGCGTTATAAATTCCCTCGATACTATTCCAGGCTTTAGTAGTAAACATAAATAATTAAGATATATTAAGTTGCAAATTCAGCTTTTCATTAATAGCGATCGCCAAATTATCAAAGCCTTTCCCAAGATTGCTATTTCTGTAACAGATTTTTCCAAACTGTGAGTTACTTTCAAACTGGCATCGATCGCGGTGTAATTGAGTCTATATCTGTAATATTAATTTTTATCTAAGCGATCGTGTTACCAATCCCCATTTTTGCGGTGTCGGACATTTAAAAATCATCGGTTTTAGCGATCGCGGATGAGCAAAAGATAAGCGGTAGGCGTGGAGAAAATAACCGCAGTCACTTGGTACTGGAATCTGTTTGCGATCGGGATTTATTTTAGTGAAAGTTCCTCCCGCTACATATAAAGGATCGCCAAGTAAAGGATAACCTGCTGCTGCTAAATGGATTCTAATTTGGTGTGGTCGCCCAGTAAATATTTCTACTTCTAATAAAGTGCAGTTGTTGTAGTGTTCGACTATCTGACATTCACTTTTAGCGTATTTACCTTCGGCAGTAGCACCATAGATATAGCCTAAGACTGGATGCGGAATTTTACCAATCGCTTGAGTAATAGTTAGGCTGTTTTTAACTAAACCCGATACCAAAACGCGATATATTTTATTAATCTGACGATTTTCTTGCTTTATTGTACTATTACGCATTTGCCGAGAAAGATGAGACTTAGCTAATTGCGATCGCGCCAATAATAAAAGTCCCGATGTTCCCCTACCCAGGCGATGAATTGGTACTGGTGTATCTTCCAGATATTGTCTTTTTAACTGCCAAAGCAAGGTATGTTCTAAAAAACCCCCTCCAGGAATTACAGGCAAACCCGAAGGCTTATTAATTAGCAACAGATCGCGATCTTCGTATAAAACCTCAAACTTTAAAGGAACTTCTGGTTCGCTCCAGGGCTCACGATGATAGGTTAACTTGTCTTTAGTTTTGAGTATAGTTTTACTGGTAACAAGTTGGCAATCGCGCAATATCTGACCAGCTTCGATTCGTTCTTGCCATTGCGATCGATTTGAATGCCTATATTTTTTGCTGTAATAATCTAAAACTGTTTGTCCTGCATCAACAGATTTAACTCGATCGTGATAAATCCAACCTTGGTTCATCCTAATGGTATTAATTTCCTGGCAATATGAGATGATAATTGTTCTAATTATTTTAATTATTTATTAGTACCAATGGAATGTGCAATTATTAGCCGTGCGGGACAAGTATTAGCCAGAGGAAAATTGATTCTCCAGCAAGAAGCTGAGGGAACACGTTTAAACCTGGAAACTAGAGGCGGAAAATTAATTGAAGGGGGGTTTGTCGCCGAGGATGGCGATCTAGGTGCAGCTAGTAAGGTACTGTTTGAGAACTGTTTTGCTACCTGGCGAATGACAGGCTTAACTTTGAAGGTTGTGATTAGTTCCTAGGTTTGTTCGATCTATATTTTTCAATCGTTGTTAGTTTAGGGGTAGAAGTTGCGATACAATACAAATCGCTCTACTACGATGCATCACAACATGGGGAACACATTCGGACATCTATTTCGCATTACAACTTATGGTGAATCTCACGGTGGAGGTGTTGGAGTAGTTATTGATGGCTGTCCTCCGCAGCTTGAAATAAGTGAGTCAGAAATTCAAGTTGAGTTAAATCGTAGAAAACCAGGCCAAAGTAGAATTACTACCCCGAGAAAAGAAAGTGATATCTGTGAAATTATGTCTGGCGTGTTTGAAGGTAAAACTACAGGTACACCAATCTCTATCTTAGTACGCAATAAAGACGCGCGATCGCAAGATTATAGCGAGATGGCAAGTAAGTATCGTCCTTCTCATGCTGATGCTACTTATGATGCTAAGTACGGTATCCGTAACTACAAAGGGGGTGGTCGTTCTTCAGCGCGGGAAACAATTGGTAGGGTTGCAGCAGGGGCGATCGCTAAAAAGATTCTCAATCAAGTTGCAGATGTCGAAATCATTGCTTATGTGAAGCGCATCAAAGATATAGAAGCGGAAGTAAACCCCGATACTGTTACCTTAGAAGCAGTAGAAAGTAATATAGTTCGTTGTCCCAACCCCAAATGCGCCGAAACCATGATCGAGCGCATCGATCTGGCTAGAAAAGACAAAGATTCTCTTGGTGGAGTCGTTGAATGCATAGCGCGTAACGTACCTAGAGGCTTGGGCGATCCTGTATTTGACAAACTAGAAGCCGACTTAGCTAAGGGTGTGATGTCTCTTCCTGCAACCAAAGGCTTTGAAATTGGTTCGGGTTTTGCGGGAACGACGATGACCGGAAGCGAACACAACGACGAATTTTACATCGATGACAGCGGTGAATATCGCACTGTTTCTAATCGCTCTGGTGGAGTACAGGGAGGTATTTCCAATGGTGAGAATATCATCATTCGAGTAGCGTTTAAGCCTACTGCAACTATTGGTAAAGAACAAAAAACTGTTACTAAAGATGGCGAAGAAACTTTGCTAGCTGCTAAAGGTAGACACGATCCATGCGTATTGCCAAGAGCCGTACCTATGGTTGAAGCGATGGTGGCTTTGGTATTGTGCGATCGCTTATTATCTAATCAAGCTCAATGTAATATTCTCTGAAATCATGAATCAACAATTGAGGTTCTGATTCATCTTGTCATTATCTCGTCCTTTGCGAGATCATCCGTTTGTATCCATTTAACCTAATCCCACTTTGACAAGAATTGCCACAATACCAATTAGTATTGCTGCTGCAGATCCTGCTGCCGTTGATATTCTTGCTGCTGCAGATCTTGCTGCCGTTGATATTCTTGCTGCCGTTGATATTCTTGCTGCTGCTGATATTCTTGCTGTTGCTGATAATATTCTTCTTGTGCCTGTTGCTGCTGCTGCTGTTGTTGTTGTTGCTGCTGCTGATATTCATCGTCTTGCTGC
>JACLAC010014894.1_pt1 | contig 39505 bp, 37 predicted proteins | sample 8027881 | NCBI WGS metagenome assembly JACLAC01 (sample SAMN15725517, study PRJNA655200) | protist metagenome | isolation source: fluorescence activated cell sorting (FACS) single amplified genomes of... | place: Spain: Blaines Bay Microbial Observatory, Mediterranean Sea | collected 2016-01-19 | reverse complement strand
TGAATGTGATTCGATCGTTCATTGCGGTGGAAATCTGCGATTCCGTATAACGGAGTCGCAATAGGCTGACGGGGTGCGGCTGCAACTGACGGTAGTTGTAGAGTTGCCATGCAGTCAATAGCGATGATCGGCCGAGAACAGGTGTGTCTCGTCTCATTCTGAGGACCGTATGTTCCACTCGTACGATCGTCAGTGCATAGCAAATGAGTAAGGATTCAATTCGTAGATGGAGCCACTTGATTTCGAATAATTCTCTGCGCGACCTCATATGCAGCCTTCGCGACAGCTTCATTCCCCTTACGACTGTAGTGGCCTCCAAAATACGAAGGGATACGGTCGTGGGCGAATTTCAGTTCGCTGTGGGCGATTAAATGCTGAGCTTCCAGCAGTTTGAGCAACTCGGCATAAATCAATGGCTCACCAGCAGCCAACGCTTCGATGTCATTCTCTGTTGGCAGCGTGACAACCAAGAATTCGGCTCCGGTCAACCGAACGCTTTCTGAAAAGGCCTTGATGATCTCTACTACCAGGCGACCACTCTCACTGCGGACATCGTAGTATTCCTTAGTCACTCTTCTAGTAAGGTTTCCTTGCAGATGCTCAGCGGCGAGTGAAGCGAGGCGAGATCGATGCCACCATTTGGCCTTAAAGCGATCGTGGTAAAAGTGTTCGTATTTGACGAGTTCCGATGATTCGAAGTCCGTCAAAGTTTCGAGAATCTGTTCTGGTGAAATTGTAGGACTATTGACCAGTTCGAGTTTTCCGTCCTGTAGGATGAATCGTGGTTTAGAGAACGGGACACCGGTGCCCGGCCTGTAAATGCAGCGGAAGACATTGACGTTTCTTGCGGCATCCGGCGGCCGGAATCCGAAAATCACAAGATCCGCCGCGTATTGCTGACCTTCATGAATCCAGCGGAGATAGGCCTGATCCATCCCATATCCACCAGCGCCGAAGTTCAAGACATCTGCTGCAATTCCTGAGTCACGCAGCATCTGTTCCAGTTGCTCCCCCCAGGAGTCTTCAAACGACACCTTGCTTCCGTGTGTGTACGAGTCGCCAAACAGCGCAATTCGCAATCGAGCAGGATCCGGCACAAGATCGTAGTCACGGTCGTCCCGGAAACCGTTGAAATTTGCGCGGTACAAGCCGTCGTCAGATACCGCACCTGGACGTTGTTTCCACCCTAGTTGCGGGTCATGTATCACGTAGGAGTCGTCACGTTTTTCGTACTCATGCAACAGTTGGTCAATCGCGTATAGTCGAATTCTGTAAGGACGCACCTTGACATTAAATAGAGAAAACTGGCCGTCCTGGTCAGTTGTGCCCAGACAACGAACCAGCAGTTCTGCTGAGCTTGCTGAAAGAACGAGCGCAAGGCAAGACACAAGTAGCCTCCGCCACAGCCGGCGCCGATTCGTGACATTCAACCGTGGCGGGCTGCTAGTGATCGACACTTTCATTATCGGATCATCCTTACGCAAAGAGTGCATCGAATCCCGCCGATGCTGAGATGTCTCAGGCCGCTTCATCGCTGGCAACCAGCGAGTGAAGACGACCGCCTTTGCGGCTCACCAGTTCGCCCCATGAACCAGATTCGGCGACATGACCATCATCGAGTACGACGATTTGATCAGCGTTTCGAACAGTGGAGAGGCGGTGAGCAATGACGATGATCGTGAGCTTTCCGCCCAGCCGCTGAATGGCATCTTGAATGCGCTTTTGATTTTTCGCGTCCAGGCTGCTGGTGGCTTCGTCCAGAATGAGTACCGAAGGTTGCCGAAGCAATGCACGCGCCAAGGCGATTCGTTGACGCTCACCTCCTGATAGTCTGGTCCCTCGATCTCCGATCACAGTATCGAGCCCTGAAGGAAGTGAGTCTACGAAGTCGCTGGCGGCCGCCATTTGCAATGCATTGGTAAGATCAGTTTCGGATGCCGTTGGCATTGCAAGGAGCAGATTGGCACGAATTGTGTCATGCAGCAGAATCGTTTCCTGCGGTACATAGCCGATAGAGCTTCGCCATGGGTGTAAAGTTGCGGGATTAAGAACATTGCCGTCGAGTAGAATTGATCCTCGTTCTGGCGACACTAAGCCCATCAACAAATCTGCTAACGTACTTTTTCCTGCTCCGGAAGAACCAACAATGGCTGTTGTCTGGCGGGCCGGAATCTCGACATTGACTTCGTTGATCGCCCAGATGCTGAACTGACTGTCGTAGCGGAATGAGACGCCTTTCAGAACTATTCCGGACTGTATCGTAAGAGGAGCTGTCGAATGACGGTATTCCGGTTCGCGTGCGGCTTCGCACTGAGAGCGAAGCTGCATGACTGATGCAAATCCAGGTGCCACGTGGAGCAGTTGCTGGTAACTCATATGCACGTCTTTAAGTTTCGGCATCAATCGGGCGAAGATCACAGTTATCATTGCCAGTTCGGCGAAAGGCAACTGCAGAACTTCTATCGCGATGAGCACCAGACCGCTCAATAATACGACCGCACCAAACGTGTACATCATTGATGTCGCCGCCTGAGCACGAGCATATTCAATGTTTGCTGAATTGATCGACGAGGTCAGCACATGAAACAATTCCAACTGCTGGCTTTCAGCTCCCAGCACCTTGACTTCTTTCATTCCGGTCAGCTGGTCGTTTATCCTGGCAAAGAACCGTTTCGTCTGACTGGTCGCACTGACGCCTGCCTGGCTCGCCTTCCTGTTCTGACTGGAAAGAATCGGCCAGTAGATCAGCAGGCTGCCAATGGTGATTCCAGTCAGCAAGGGTGAGATCAGCATTGCAAGTAGAATATGCACGACAGCAATGACTGAGGCACTCAGTAGTCGCTGGAAGGACATCGTCCCTTTGGCGGCCTTCTTGATATCACTGTGCAACGCATGGTTGAAGTCAGAGGACTGAGACTTCAGAAAAAAGAGCCAATTGGCCCGAATAATCGACTCGTACAACCCATTCCGCATCCATTGAATGAAGTCTTGATGCAGACTCGCGTTTTGAACGAAATGCCAACGTTGTAGAGATTCACGAAGCCCAACGATGACAACGAAGACAGTTAATATGGATGGAACGGTGCGGGGGATACCCACAAAGTCAAAGCAATTATTCAGAACGCTTGCAATGTTGTTTGACTGCCGTGATCCGTCAGAGACTCCTGAAGCCTCCAACAGAGGCAACAGTAGGAGAATGCCGACTCCATTGAGCAGACCGAGTACGAGTAGAAGAAGTAGATTGATCGCAATCCGTGAGCGATGTGCCGACACGAGCTCTTTGAGGTAATCCTGCTCGGTCTCTGATGATTCGGTCATAGATGGTCGCACACAACAAGCACTGATTCACTTCGAGGAAATGCCCAGGGCGACAGCAGCCAATTTGTTCGGTATTGCTTAGCCTGCTGAAGATTCAGGTCCCAACTTGCTCCTGGCAGATAGGGCAATTGACTGCCGTGCTCAGCATCTTTCGTAGATTCGAAGCGGCCCGCAACCTGCATCTTCGAAGACCGGTGAATGCACGAGTGCGAAGCCGTGCGAGAGTATCAGTGTCTCGAATATTGGGTATTTTGAAGTGCGAACTGCAAAATACCGTTCCGTTCGATTGAGTAATTCAACAACCAGGTCATCGAGGTCATCCTGAGGCATTTGCTTGAGAAGATGATGATACGCCCCCAGAAACAGCACGATGTCATATCGAGCGAGAAGGATGTCTGAGAAAGTGTTCGCAAATTCGTTTCCTGAAACCGCCAGATTCGCTTTTTCAAACCTATTTTCGATCGGTACGTCACGGAACAAACGACGTGAGAAGTTAACTCGATCGACGTCCCGTTCGAATCCATGAGCCAGTCGCGCTCCGCGCCTCGCGAATTCATAGCTGATCAATCCCTCACAGCAGGCGATGTCGAGAACAGTAGAGTCGCGACATTTCTCGAAGAGAAAGTCAAGTCCACGCAACCGGTCCCAGAGCGAACCCTTAAAATTCTTAGTTCCGGTCACTTTGTCATGAGTTAGTTGTTTTCGAACGAATTTCCGAGCCCGCCGCCAAATTGAACGCCGTTTCAGACGTGAGGAAGTGTCTGCATCTAGTATGCGATTTGTCATTGTGGCCAGGTTCTTTCGTACCAGACTTTGAAGAGCTTCGGATTTATGGGCCACGCGCCTGCTAAGGGGTAAACCGTTTTTGAAGCAACTGAGCGATATGATTCCTTCGCCGAAGAATCTTGCGAAACCAGGATTCGCTTATTCCGATGGTTCGCTCTGCAACGCCCGGCGGATCGATCGCTTGCCCTGCGCAACTAAACGCGAACCCATTGTCATGAGCATAGAAGATCTGTCGGTACGTGGTAACGCGGGCTGACTCTCGAATCGATAGTCGAACATCGCCACATCCTCTCGATATAGCTGCCCGACAATCCGTTCTGTCTCCGCCGAGTAGTAACTGCTGTAATGACCGTGTCTGGTCTTGTTGTGATGCGGCAGGCTGACGACAGGAAATCCGAGACGCTTACAAATCAGATCGAAATCCTGTTGCAGATTTTCGTAGCGGCCAATGAAGTCAAACATGTTCTGATTGTTTTCGTCGGTGAAGCAATGGATCTGCTTGTCCCAGTGGTAGTTGTCGAAAACGCGGTCCCGTAGTATGGCTTTGACGAAGATTTCAAACGTGAACTTTCTAGGTTTGATATTCAATCGGCTCGTAATCTCGTCAAGATATCTGACCTTCTCCTGACACTTCATCTTTTTGGCAGATTGAAGATGTCTGAACATCGAAACGGTGCGGTCCCAGGGGTTCCGCACGAATGCAAATTTGAAATAGTGTTCCCACTGCTCGGAAGTCGCTCGTGGGCGGATCTCTAAAGCGATTCGACGTCCCAGCACGTCGACATTTGGATCGAGCTTGCGCGTGTTGAACCGTTCTGAATGATCACAATGCCGAGCAAGCGTGTGGTTCACGCTGCGACCGCCGGTCTTCGCAACGTGCACGAAGATAAATTTGTGCTGGTGCGAGAAGATGGACATATTGAAAACCTACGATGGTAATTCGATGTTGCAGTCTGATTTGCTGGTGACAACACAGCGTTTAAAGTCCGCTGCCGCTTGACGAACTTTGTTGTATGCAATTCGAAGAGGTCGGGAAAGGTTTCGCCGCAGGGCTGCGCCGTAGAGGTGGACCGAACCAACGGGAAACTGCCTCGCCCATTGCTCAAGTTCGTACTCGTCGATCAGACTGAGTAACTCGCAACGGAAATTCTCGATGACAGTCAGCCTCTTTTGCTTCTCTACTTCTGATAACGCCGCTTGAACTTCGTTGAATCGGGCCAGCATCTTTTTCTGCCAGTAATCTTCGACCCTCTTGCACACTGATCGATGACTGTCGGCCAATCCGGTCAGATGAACGATTTCAATTCGCTCGGGTTGCTCCAGTCCAAGCGCAAAACAATCGCACCGATAATTGTATCGTTCGTTCAACCACTCAAAGTTCGCGTGAGCGGCGATTGCCATGGCCAGTCCCGCCATGTTGCTGCCATAAACGCTGCCGCTTCTTAGAGGGTGATTATGGAACAATTCTGCAATTTCCCGGACGTAGTGTCGCCACTTTGTGCCGAACTCTTCTCCGGCAGGCAGCAGAAGTACCCCTCCGTTGACATAGACATTGCCTAATGGAGTCGGTCGCTTATCTGGTTCCACTTGCACTCGGACGAGTTCTTTTAACCAAGGCTTCGTCGCGGGTAATGGCCCGAATCCAAAGCGTTCTTCGATGGCCTTCCATTGAGCATCGAGAACTCGTCGAGTGCCAGCGATTGACCCCATAAACAGTTGGCTATCCACACTGGAAAGCTCACTGAGGTCTCCTCTGAAGACAACATCGTTATCAACAAGAAGGATGCGCTGGCCGTCCGTATCGAAACATCCAGTGATAGTATTACTCGTGGCAGAAAACTGATCGTTGGGATCCGGGGCAACTGCTTTACATCGCGCCCCGATCGATTCCAGAAACCGAAGCATCGCATCGGGGGCGTCGCCAATGATCAGCACTTCAAGCGGGGCGGTTGACCGAGTCGACTTGTGCCACGATGCGGCCAGCAGGAGAACCTGAAACATGTACTTGGTCGAGGGATTTCTTGCATCCAGAACGGTACGAATACAGAGCGGAGCCCCTTGGGGACTTGTTTCAGCCATCTGCCAGCACTCCGTTCGCACGAGCCTGCACTTGTGCATTCATAACGACAAACGGGCAGTTGGATCCCAACGCGAGGCTGCGAATGTAGGCAAGGTCTTCTTCCGACAGATAGTCCACAAAACCGCCCACGACTCCTCGACGAACCTTGTAACTTTCCTGATCGCCGGGATCGGTCGCCTGCATCGAACCGTCCAGTTGCCCAGCTCGCTCGACTGATTTCATGTTTTCAAATGAACAATACTCGACGGCAGTCCGAAGCAATTGATCGTCGATCTGTTCTTCCCCTGAGAAAGCGAGGGCAAGTTTGAGCACGCCAGCAGAGTCGTTCTGCATCTGCTCGTAAGAGACAGTGCTGAATTCTCGAGGGACTGCCTGTTCGCAGTACCAGTCTGAGTAGAATTTGATGAACTTACTGACCCCGTATCTTTCATCACGAATGAAGTCGCTGATCGTGCCACCGAAGATTTGTAAGCGTCTGCTTACCTGGAAATACGCTGAGACCATGCTGTCTTCGATCGAACGGGTCAGTAGCAAAACCCGTTTTTGTCGGTAAGCGTGTTTGGAAGACTCAAGCTTATCCAGAGACAAACGTATTCGAAGATCGGACCCATCGTGGGCAAACTTTATGACTGGCAGGCCAGCGTCGCTTGTTAACGCCGGTGTATCCAGCATTTTCGACTCGTCAAGCGAGTACCGCAGACAGAGGTACTTCCCGATCATCATCCGCAACCAGGTCCGGCCGGTTTTCGGGTAAGAAATGATCAAGGCATCCAGTTGTGATATCGCAGCTATCGCTGACGTACCATCGCCTTTCAGGACACTTTTAAGCCGAGTGAGTGTTTGGGATGGCCACTTCATTCAGGGAAATCCGCGATTCGTGTGCTGGATGTTTCTCTATCGACAACACCGTGTCCACCTGACACTTCGAACGCTAAATATGGCATTGCGCATCAACTCGGTGAGCGTAGGCCAGCCTCGGCTTTCAGGTCAATATCGACCTCGACCTCAGGCTGCACGGGCTCCTGCCGGTTCAATCGCAAACCCGAATTGCTCGACCGCCTGCAATTGCGACTCGTCGAAGATTGACAGATCGTGTTGGCTGTGCCGGCCAATCGATGACGGCTGACAGCGACTTAGCAGTCTTGCTTTGAGGTCATCGTTCACCACTACCCCAAGGAACTGGAGCAATGTTTGCAGCCCGGTTTCGGGATCGCTGCAGAATTCATCGTAATTCAAAAGCAAAAACTGGCCAGGCGACATGGTTCGGCCATAGTCGAGTGCACGTCGATTGGCACGTATCCAGAAGTCGACAGCTATTTTCTGGGCCGGTTGAGGTTCGCAGGGCTCGGGTATGCCGAACAATCCTCCCCAATTCTGTAATTGCAACTGATTTCGACTGAATGCCATGTCCAGACCATGGCGAATCACGTGGATGTAGCGGACGTTCGGAAAACGTTTATGAATCTCAGGAAGAATCACGTGCGAGTTAGGTTCTTTCCAGGCCCATCCCGGCGAATCGCCGGTTCGCAGTTTTCTCTGGCTAAGAATATTTCTGAGTCGATGGACGTTCCACAACCACTGATCCCACGGTCGTCTTCCAGAATGCCGTTTCCGTGACAGAGCGAATGCTGCGGTGGCGAGAAATCCGAACTCGGAGAACGTGAAGTTCTCCTCGCCCGTGATCGCCTTCTTGAGAATGGACAACCCCCTATCGATGCCTGCGCCGCCGTTTTTGAGTTCTCGCAGCAACCAATCCCGTCGTTTGAAGAGAAAGGTAAATTCCCGATTGTCGAGAGCGGCATTCCGGTCTTCGCCGACTTGAAAACTCAGATCTTCCAAAAAAGCAGCAAACAGACGCGTTCCGCTTCCACCGAGCCCTCCGATAACGACAGGGCTTTCGAGAGTTGTCTTATCAATACCTGACACGAGATTACCTGAAGATTGGCTCTACAGTGCGAAAAAGATGCTCGTACACAGTCAAAACGGACCGAGTCATCGCTGCGAGCCAAAGTCCATAATGCTGCAGGCCCCGTGCGGTCAAGATGTCTTATCAGCTGGCGTGGCCTCGGAAATGGTGATGACCGTTTCCGGTGCCCCTGGGTAGCTGTCAATCATGTAGATTCCGACTACTGGCTCTCTCTTTCGACTGATGTTGACCTAAAAAGTGACTTTGCCGATAAGCCAACGCAATTACGCCGTCTGGTCGAAAGATGATTCGGCAAGGCCAGACCTTATCAAGCGAGCCGTTTTCAATTCGCAGTTTTGCATGACGACTACCAGGCAAGGCGAAAGACCATGGACATATCGTCTGCTCAGCCGATCATTGTCGTGGGGATGCACCGTTCGGGCACGAGCTTGCTCACGCGACTGCTGCAGGACATGGGCGTGTTTATCGGAGCAGATTGTGGTGGGAAGCACTCTGAATCGGAATCGATGCGTGAGCTGAACGAAACACTGCTCGCAAGAATTGGCGCATCATGGTTTCAGCCTGAAGCCGCAGAATGCCTGCTGAACAGCAAGAATCATAACCCCGAAATTCTGGAAGAATTTCGATCAAGCGTTGATGGTGCACTCCGGAATTATGCCGGCGATCACTATGCCAGCATCTCAGACTCAAGTCTGTCCTGGGGATGGAAAGATCCTCGCACCACTCTGACGCTTCCAATCTGGCTTTCGGTATTTCACAAGGCAAAAGTCATCGACATTGTCCGCAACGGAGTGGACGTCGCGCAGAGCCTTGTCACGCGAGACAACAGGGAAAGACGACATGTAAGGAATTGCCGGATTAAAGGCCTGTGTCGACGGGACATCGTTCGACGGGTCGTGAGGAGGCTGCACAGAGACGCAGATAAGCAGTCAGCTCGCCATTCTCAGCGAAAGTACTTTGACTTGAGCACTGCTTTTTCCGTCTGGGCTCACTATCTGAATATATCCAGACGCTGCCTGGAATCAGTTGATCCTGCACAACGATTGTCTCTTCGCTACGAAGACCTGCTGAATGATTCGCAAATTCACCTTGAGCAGATTCATGAATTCGTGGGTGTCGACAACGTAAGTGCCTCGGTCGATGTGGCTGCGTCAATCGATGCAGGCCGCAGCATCGCCTTCGCCCGGGATCGCAAGCTCAGAAAGTTCTATCAGAAGGTTCGGTCTCATCCCCGGATGGTCGAGCACGGCTATGCGAACCTGACTTGAGTCAACAAAGAACTGAGAAACTGATGGCAACGACAGTGCCACTGTTGATTCACGTTAGGCATGGCAAAGCAGGGTCTATCTTGCTGCATGCAAAGCGCAGCACCGGTCAGACGGTAGCTTTCTCTGCCGGCGTCGAGGACGTGGCGGCGGTGGACCAGGCGTAACTCGGGAGACCTTAAGAAAGGTCTCAGGCAGTTGATGCAGGCTGGTACTTGTCTAAAAAAGGCAGGAGAGTCCACCGCTGAAGCGGTTTCAGATTCTGGCCTGCAATCATGTTTCGGTGACTGCTTATTGCATGCTTGGCTCTGAGTTTGGGTGAGCATCTACCGCTTCCTGTTTGGGCACAATGCCCTCGACATATGAGCTGAGTCTGTAGATCTGCATGTAATAGACGATCGCTCCGGTGATGGTGTAACCGACCGGAAGCCCGAGTCTCCACAGAGCGAGTATTCTGCTGATTGATGATGTCCCCAAATTGAAGGCACGACAGAACTCGCTAAGAACCTGCACAGAGCCAGTCTGCTGTAGCGACAGCCGTTGGAGAATGACTTCCGCAGCTTCCACTATCTGCCACCGCTGTTCGAGAAATTCATGCGAAAATGGTGTTCCTGCACAGAACCTCCGCATTTTGGTCAACAGGCTTTCTCGCTTCAAACCCGTTGGGGTCACGTTGTGGTCGTGCCTCCGATACTGCAATAGGGGACGTTGAATACGACTGACATTCCCTGCTGACGACGCGCACAGGGCAATCCAATGGTCATGCAACATTTCCGTCAGAGGCAATGGAAGTGAAAGCTGGAGCAATGACCGATTCAACATCATTGAGCAGCCAGGGACGTAATTGCGAGCCAGCAGCGCTGCAAGAAGCCGTGGCGTCTCGCTTGGCGGTTTAGTCATTTGAATGAAGGACGGATTCAACTGATTGAGCTTGCGATCAACTACGGCCAGATCGCAATACACCAAGGTTGGAGATTGCCTCTTTGGCTCAGTTTGTTGCATCAGTCGAAGTTGACTGGCGATCTTTTCGGGATGCCATACATCGTCCTGATCTGCCAGGAAAACATAGTCTGCTCCTCGATCCAGCGCCGCTTGCATCAGCACGCCGAAACTCTTGGCTGGTCCAAGTCGCCCACTTCCGTCCCGGAACAACTCAATTCGAGAGTCCTGCGTACAGGAGTCAGTTAATAGTGAATTTGTAGAGTCGGTTGATCCGTCGTCACGAATCAAGAGTGTCCAGTCTCTGGTTGTCTGTGACCGAATACTCTCGATCTGCTCAACCAAATAATTCTCACCGTTCCATGTCGAAAGCACGACAAGGACTCGGGGATGATCTGAGGCAATCGTTTCCATCCAGCACCATACTCGACCGTGGTCAACTGCCTGAGATGCTCAATCCGTCTATCGTAACAATGCCCGAATGCATCTCTTCCGAAAATTACACCGTAAGAAAAGGCGGCTTCGATCAGTGCTCGCCTCGCGGCATTGATTGAAAATGTCTGCCGTTGAGAATGACTTCTGCCCTTGGCAATTGCTTTGCGCTCCCGCAGGCAAAAAAACAGCAAATTGTTTAGGCAGCTGTTGATGACGTGAGGATGATTGGTTCAAGATTAGTAGGATTCGCGATCTGGCCATGTTGAGTCATGGAGATGATCTGTTGATACCAGCCTGGATATCCATTCCCCAGCAAGCCAGCAACACGCCTGACCTCTGTGGCCATCGCAGTATCTTTGTGCATGAATGTGGGCTCCTCGCCTCCGCACTCCAAAAGATGTTGAATCAATCGAGTGTAGAATCCCACGACCTGACGCCTGCGGGCGTGTCTGGCATCCACCCAGCTAGCTTCGCCATCAGAGACCATTTCACGCCAGCCGTTATACAACCCTGCCCATCGAAACAAATAGCGGGCGCCACGCGGCAGGACTGAAGACCAGGCGCACTGAAGGATGCCGTAGAGTTCGCGAGCGCGTGCCAGCTTGAATCCGCTGATGCCTCCTAAGTGTTCCAATGTGTCACTGCGCCTGAATTCGATTTCGGCAGCGTACCTCAATTGCAACACGATATTCAGCAGCTTTCCAGTATCGTAGAAAGCCATTCGCTTTCCAGCAGCGGTCATTTCTGACTGCAATTCTGGCGGCAGTTCGTTCCACATATACGGTTTGAAACTCAGTCCAGTTTCACTCATACAACGGGTCAGCAAATCATTGTCGTACATCGCAAAAAACGAACTTCCGACGTCGAAACCATCGTGCATCTGACTGTAAACGCCCGAGAGAATCCCGTACCCCTCTGGAAGTTGCTCCAATTCAGCGTTGCTCCAGGCAGGCGGGCACGAAAACACCGCCGCAGAGTCCGCCGGCGACCAGTTGAACTCGTGGAGAAAGTCGCCTGTCGCAAAGATATCTGAATCCATGAAGGCAAAGACTGGCGACGTTTCGTTCTTCTGCAACATCGACAAGACAACGCCATGATCGAGTGCTCGTTTCGTCTGAATTTTGTAGAACGAAAGGCGGTGATCTGCCGAAGCCATCGATGCGAGAATCTGATCTTCGTCGGCGGTGCAGCCATTTGAGACCAATCTTACTGAGCAGTCAGTCGATGCGTCCAGAACGCTGACGATGAACGGCGAGAGGCTGCGTACGGTCCCGGAGACAAACAGAATATTAAATGTTATTCCGTGACGGCCGAACGTGCGGTATCCATCCATGGAGTTGCAGATCCGATAGAATTTGTCGATTAAAACTGGGTCCGAGGCGGATTGTAAGCGACTTTGCGCAGACAGCCAAGATGGCATCGAGAGTGTTCAATCCGCAACATGGATGTTCGCCACGGGCGCTGCCACCGCGTTTTCTGCTCTGAATACACTTTAACGTCTGCCGAAAGCCGGGAAGTCTGATTCGGTGTGTTCTGCTACAAGGCTAGACTTTCTGCAGGGCCATCGATCTCCAATTCATTGCTATGCCCCTCTGGTGTGTATGTTTTGGCGAAGCCGATTGCTGCCATGACGATGTAGATGTTGATGACCTGCAGCCGCCACCTCATCAGCGGACCAGCATTGGTCGTAATGCTGGAATAAGCCAGAGTGATCGCAGCAACCACAAGCAGTGCTGAAAGAAACTCGAATCGATGACGCTGCATGATCCGAAGCAACCCGCGAAACAAGCTTGGAAGCAAATATAAAACGATCAGAGCCTCTGGCAGAGCCATCCATTGTCTGACGCTACTCATCTCTGCTGGATTCACACTCAGAAAGAAAAAGTAGACTCCGATTGCAACGCTTTGGGTTGTCTCAACGGCGGAGTCACCAAGACTCGGGACAGCATTGGCTTCATAGAACGCGCCACTTCCGCTGTTCAAGTGTCGTCGCACTTTGTTCCACGAGCCGATGTTCACAATCATCGCGGTTTTTCGTGTTGAGGACATTATGGAAACTGCCACCGGGACAATGGCAGCCGTGACGAGCAATGCAATGAGCATATTCCGAATTGCAGGTTGATGGTTCACTCTCGACCTGGTGGCGAACAACGTCAGCAGCCATGAGGCAGGAATCAGCATGAAAAGTGCGGCGGCAACGTATGTGCGATAGCCTGCCATCAGGAACAGCCCCAGTGGCAGTGCCATCATGTGCCGAAACTTTCCAGCCGAGGTGATGGCAGTCACGCCAAGAAACACCAGAGACATGGCCAGTGTGCTTTGCGCGTCTCGGACAGGCAGGCAGGAGTAATAGAACAGTGTCGGGAAGAAACATGCCCAGAGCCCACTACGATATGCGGTTTTGGCGTCCGTGAAATACCTTGCCATCCTCCAGGTGACAAGAATTACGAGACTTCCACTCAACGCATTGAGTGCCCGCACAGCCAAAACTGAATCGCCAGTTAAATAGTAGGTCACCCCAACGAAGTGCTCGTAGAGATGCTCAAGAAATCCGGACACGCGATTTGGCCAATTTGTTTCACCGCCCGATCGGTAGTATTCAGAAATCTTTTTGCCGACACGATCATACAGAGACGCGTCGTTAGTCAGATTCAGCGTTCGTTCGACATCGGTCAATTGGAACACCAGAACCAGGACGAGTCTCAGCAGCAACCCCCCCCAGAAAAGCAGTAGAATTCTGTCTGTCTCGGAAGGCACTATGTCGTCATTTTGCCTGTCAATCGGCATCTCTGCCCCCGAAACTTCTGCCTCAACTGCCAGTCAGCTAACTGGCCGTTACCGTTCAGCATACGCAGTAGTTTCTTTTGTAGATTGACGCCATAGGAATTCGTGACGGACTTGAACTCCTGCCGATTACGTCAGGTAGATTTAAAGCAGCCGTCCAACTTCCCACCGACAAAAGCGACCATATGGATTGCTGACCCGTCCGCGAACCGCGAACTACACTGCCTTCGTCATTCTGGTAGCCCTTTGCCGTGGCCAAACCCGACATAACTGTCGTCCGATTGGTGACACCAGAATTGCCGGACTGCTGCCGCACTGTCATCACATTGCGGCGCGTCGGTCGACACCCACCGCCGCGAGATTGAGTGCTTCTGTTTGCGTACCAAAGAGCTCACTCGTAGTAAGACTCGCTCGGCGGTGGATCCATGTCGTCAAAGGAAAGACTGCCGTCGGAGTACATTTCTCTGAGTATCGGTGCCAGGCGACCGGTTGTGTGCAGGTCACGGACAAACTGTTCCGGCGTGGGGCTGGTAGCCTGCGTGGCCTTCAGTGTGCGTTCCTGGTCAGCAACTGCCGTCGCGTGAATGATCGCCGAGTACAACTTCACCTTCCATCCACTTGGCGGCTCGTTCTCTAGAAGTGCGGCGAGTTGGCGACTCATCCGCTCCATCCCGCCGAAATGTCGGGCTAGTTGCTGGATGATGTTCAAGATCGATTCGGCGCTGTTTCTGCGGCGAATCTCTGCACAGGCCGCTGCGATCGTCTGTCGGCTGGCTCCGTCTCTGCGGGCTTTGTCTGTGACTCGCCGGCATGAACGACAAATCGACCGGCGGGAATCAGAGCCGCGACGAATACGCCGAAATGAGTCGATTGGCTGTGTCCGCAGGCAACAGGAGCAAATTCGTGTTTTGGTCGTTATCTCAGTTGAAATCATGTCTGTTGGGCCCCCCAACCGATGCAACGAGTCACCACGCCGAGCGTCAGTTTCAATGTGCAGAAACAGAAGCATATCGAGGTTGTCGTAGGCGTCCAACTGCGTTCGAGATGCGTCAAATTATTGCAAGACAGTCCCGTAACAATGGCCCGAGTCACTACACTGCGGAAACGCGGCTCAGCGGCCGGCCGATCACTGGCAGTGAACTCCGTATGTCCGATGTGGCTGCCGCGTTTTCATTCCGATCGGGTACGCCAGAGTTCGGGCGGTGGCAACATGGTTAAGGAATTGCCGACGCATCAAGGAGAGCTTGATCGCGTCTATGAGGCGGTCACGAATCAGCTTGGATCAGTACGCCAGATCCGGCGGTATCTCAGTTCGTTCGTGGAATGGAGCGAGACCGTCAAAGGAACAGGACAGCTTGAAGAGCATCCGCTGGAAGTTCCGTCGATGTCTCTTCTTGACGACGATGCACGGCGGTACCGGGACGGTGCGGAACTGATCGCTGAACTTGTTCTCCCGTACGTTGCAGAGCAAGACGCTGTAGTGTTGCGGGAGCTTGAAGCAATGCTCCCTGCGCTAGGCAAAGCGTGTGAGAACCGAGCACGGGAACTCGAATCTGCCGCGGAGATCGTTGAGAAGACAAAGCTGCCTGAAGAACGCGAACAGCTTGCCTTCCGCGTGGCAAACCTCGATTTCACGCCACATTACCAGACCGCCGTTTCCCAATGTGACGCAGTGAGCTCAATTCTGGCAAAGCTGCGTGCCAGGGTGATTGATAGATTGAATGGCCAATCTGCGTCGATTGAAGTCAACGAGGGCGCGCGCTGCGACTCGGCTGTTGCGATTGTCGAGAGTGCCCTGATGCACAAGCCATTCCTACTGGCACGTTTTCGACTGATCTCGAACTATGATGGACTGACCCCATTTCGCGTACTCGCAAGCGCGTGCGAGTGCTGGAAGGGCGACAACCCGAATCCGGACGTTATTCGCGGCCTCAAAGCACTGCGCGACGAACTAAACGAGATTCCACACGGGCCGGCGCTGACAATCTCAGAGAAGAATTCCTGCACCTCGCTGAACTGGCCGGAATAGTGGACACAGAAGAGTACATTGCAGTGTCCTATTGAGCGTCGCATCCCTCCGCACAATTCTCCGTGTTGATCATTCACGGCTGATGTCTATCGGAGGGATGCGAAATGCATCGAAACGCCAGCACTGTTCTTAAGAAGCTGCCGACACTCGACGAAGTCGAACAGGCGATATGTGAGAACCGGCAGGAAGCATCGCTCTTACGCACACTACGTGAGGCGTTGCGGCGACAGGAAACGAAGCGATATGCCAGCAGAAAACTGGCCGCCATCCGTGAAAGCGAGGTGGCACGATGAGTGCTCGCCCTGCTTTGCGAATTGTTCGGGAGTTGGAGCCGAATGTCTCGGTTGCCGTCGATGAATTGCGGGCTCCGGATGTTGCCAGTGAGCCGTCTGCCCTGATGGACCTGACGGAACTGTGTCACCACACACTGGCCGGGCTGCGAACGGTGCGGCGGTGGATTGCTGCTGGCAAGGTACCGGGGCTCGTGCGGTTGCCTGGTGGGCGAGCGATTCGTTTCCGCCGAGACGTTATCGAAGAGTGGATTCGGGCCGGATGCCCGGAAGAGTTTGACAAAAACTAAACCCTGCCGGGTTGCTGGACTCCGGTAGGGCTCTCACCGCAGTGCGGTGTCACTTGGGCGTGGCAATTGTACTGCGGTGTGTGCTGCTGTTGGAACTGCATCCCGGCGTTGCGAGAGAGAAAATTCGCGATGCCAGACAATGAACACGATGCAGAATTGAAGGCACAAGAGGCTGCCTTCCGGATGGCGCTTGGTGATGCTACGAAGTTTTTGAGCCTGCTTGCATCGAGCGAAGGAGTTTTTGAGATTCGCACAATCGGTGCCGACGGCCGATCGAATCGCATCGACTCTGGGTACTTCGACGCTCCCGACAAAGCAGCAACGCCAACTCTGGAGCATGATCGATTTCGCAAACCATGCGGAGTCTACGTCACACTGAATCCAGCGCATCCAGCTCTGCTAGCGCGATCGAGAAACGATATTCACAAGTGGGCTAAGGACACGACACGGGATTCTCACATCCTCTCGATTCGCTGGCTGTTTATCGATGTTGATCCTGTGCGGGCGGGCCTCGTGTCGGGCATTGCAGCGACAGAGGATGAGCGAGAGGCTGCCGTAGCGGTCGCGGAGTCCGCTCGTGAGCAACTCATGGCTCACGGCTTCGGTGAGCCCGCAGTGATCGATTCGGGAAACGGGCGATACCTGCTGTTTCCAGTCGATCTGTCGAATGACGCTGAGTCAATTGACCTTATTCGGGAAGTGCTTCGTGCGGTCGCGCTCGAATGCGACACGGACGCGGCAAAGATCGACACCAACGTCTACAACCCAAGCCGCATCCTTCGCCTGCCAGGCACGAAGAACCGCAAGGGAGATGAGATCCCTGGGCGGGAGCATCGAGTAGCGAGCATCGTTGCATTGCCTGACTATCTGCTGAACGGTTGGGCTGAGCCTACGCCACGCGAGCAACTGGAGGTCGTCGCTGCCAGAGCAAGGACTCCTGCGGCCTCTATTGGTAACGAGGCAGTGGGAAATGTGGCCGCCTCGTCAGCTTCTGCAGACGTGATCAGTCGCGCAGAGCGATACCTTAAAGCAACCCCCGGTGCTGTCAGCGGCCAAAGTGGCCATGGGCAGACGTTTCTCGCGGCTCAGCATCTCGTCCGTGGATTCGGACTTTCGGAAGATGTAGCCCTGTCGCTCTTGCTGAAGTGGAACCAGTCATGTCAGCCGCCCTGGTCAGAGCAAGAACTTAGGCACAAGTTGTCGGAGGCCAGCACCAAAGGGACTGCGGTAGAAATCGGCCAACACTTGCGGCAGGCAAAGTCAGAAGCGACGCGCCAAGCGAATCCACTCTCGCTTCCAACGGGCACGGTGGTACAGGCTCTAGACAAAGGGAACTATGGCACTGTTGTTGCTGATCACGGGAATTCCTGCACCGTCCACTTCGACGGCAAAGATGGTGCTGCTGATGTTGGCATCAAGAAGTCGCTCCTGCGACTTGCTGCAGACAACAGACCGGTCGCAGATACTGGTAAGGCAATCGAGACACCTGAAATCGTCACGATTGGAAAACTGAGGCAGATGCATCCGCAACTCGCTCCGGTGTTGATTGAAGGAATGCTCCGCGTTGGGGAGACACTCAACCTCATTGCTACTTCCAAAGCTGGAAAGTCATGGCTGGTCCTGTCCCTTGCTCTCAGTGTCGCCTGTGGTCGTCCGTGGCTGGGGCGTGCGGTAACCAGCGGGCGAGTCCTACTGATCGACAACGAACTCCACGGTGGCACGCTAGCTCACCGCGTGCCGATGGTGGCTGAAGCAATGGAAATTGATGTGTCCGAGTACTCAGAGCGGATCGACATCGTTTCCCTCCGTGGGCGACTGCTCGACATCACTGCGCTGAGAACTCTTATCGAAAACATCGAGCCGGAGCAGTACGCATTGGTTGTCGCAGATGCCTGGTATCGATTCTATCCGCCTGGGGTCTCAGAGAATGACAACGCCGCGATGGCTCAACTGTACAATCTCATCGACAAGTACGCAGAGATGACAAGAGCCGCGTGGGTTTGAATTCACCACGCCAGCAAGGGGAATCAATCAGAGAAACGAGTCACGGACGTCGGTTCTGGAGCTGGTTCTCAATCCCGAGCTGCGGACGCTCACATCGTCTTGAGAGAACATAAGGAACCGGGTCACATCGTGATGGAAGCGGCCGTGCGGAGTTTTCCACCTGTTGACCCAGTGACGCTTCGGTGGGAATGGCCGCTGTGGTTCTTGGCCTCGGATGTCGACCCAACTCAACTCGCCACAGGACAGGCGAAACAGCAGGCTGCCAGAGACTCAGAGGGGATCGCGGCCATCCATACTGTTCTGTCGGATTCTGACAACTGGATGTCAGTCCGGGCCGTTCGCGAGGCAGTTGGGATGGGCGAGGCTCGTGTTCGCAAACTTCTGTCCCGGATGGACTCTGACGGGACCATCATCAGTCGTACCAAGGATTATCGACAGCGACCGGCGACTGAGTACCGACTGGCCGGCGCACTTCTGAGGGCCACTGAACCGACCGAGGGCGATGCTGTCGCCTGAAAACCTGTAGTGCGAGTTAATGGTACGCCCCATTCTTAGACCAATGGTCCGCTTCCCGGTTTTCAATGGTAGGTCTGCCTTAATAGGGCAGACCGTACCAATGGTTGAAACCGGGTCTCGGCAAACAACCTGAGACAGATAGCAAACCATTGAATCAACTAACTAACACACACACGGAGACAAGATTAATGAGCAATCGCATGAGCAGTGTCGCCCCTGCCGAACCGCAACAGAATCTCGAATCTGCAATTCTTGATCTGGTTCAGACAGCAGGAGCCATCAGTTTTGCCGAACTCTGCAGGCTGGCTGAGTGGGAGCCTGGCGAATTCGAGTTCGGGATACCCGAGCGGAATGTCATCTTCTGGTGCGGAATGAGCGAACGATGCGTCGAAGTACTCGAGCGGCTTTTTAGGTCGAGGCGGATCTGTTTCGAGCATGTGCCTGTCTGGGTCTATTTTGTTGACGGACGTGCTCTGACTCTTCCAATCGCCGAAAACCGTCATAGTTTCGATCGTCCGCACTGGCTGCCAGTTGTTCTGAATCTGGTTCACAGTGACAGCGAATAATTTTTCGCAAATCCGTCGGATTGATTATTACGTTATGCGCTAATAATCGATATTATCTCATGCGCTAACATCGAATTACTGGATACTCCACGATGAGCAAGAAATCGATCAATGTCGATGCCGACTGCATAGAGCGACAGAGAGATAAGCTGATGCGTTCCCTGCTACGGGAATTCAACTCAGTCCGTCTCGAACAGCGACTCAGCCAAGGTGACGTTGGCAAACGCTGCGGAATGTCGATCCCCGAAGTCTCGCGGTTCGAGAACGGAACGGATCGGAATCCGACCGTGAAGTTGCTGATCAAAGTCGCGGCAGCGTTGGGCAAGCAAGTGAAGATCACGATTGAGTAAAGAGACTCGCCCCTCAAGACAAAGGCAGTGAGATGGCATTCAAGTCACGAGAGAAAAGTGGAACAGTTCGCATCTGGTTTACGGATGCGGAGGGCAAGCGGAAGAGTGTCCGGATCGGCAAGGTCGATGACGACGCTGCGACCGTCTTCTGCGACAACGTGCAGGCATTGGAAAACGCGAGCCTCACGAACACGGAACCTCGGCCGCACGTTGTCGCCTGGGTCATGGGGCTACCGACCGTGCTCCAGGACCGTCTGGCGAAGGTCGGACTCATCGAGATTGAAACGAAAGATGCCGTGCCGACTCTCGGTAACTACTTCGACGAGTACATCGCTAACCGCAAGGCGAGCGAATCATCGAAGACGGTCTGGCGACGGGCACGACGACACATCTGTGATCACATCGGCGGAGACCTCTCGCTCGATTCCGTGACGGTTGGTGACGCTCTGCGGTGGCGGGATGCGATGCTCTCAAAACCGCTGGCCGAGGCGACCGTCCGCAAGATGACGCAGGTCGGCCGGCAGGTTTTCAAGCGAGCCTTGAAAGAGAAACTCGTCACCAGCAACCCGTTTCTGGACGAAGACCTGCCCGTTGTCGTGGGCGAGCGTGAGAAGGAATACGTCGACCTGGCTGTCATCGAGCGGCTCTGCGAACACATGCCGAGTCTGGAATGGCAGGCCGTCCTGATTCTCGCCCGCGTGGCGGGTCTCCGCGTGCAGAGCGAAGGACCATTGCTGCAGTGGGGCCACGTCGACTGGTCCGGCGGTCGACTGTCAGTCACTGATCCGAAACGGAAGAAGACGCGGTCTGTTCCGCTTTTCCCTCAACTGCGCGAAGTGCTGGAACGACTCTACGAACAGGCGGAACGCGGCGAGGAGTTCATTCTGCCGACAGTACGGACGCGTTCGAACAACTGGGGTACGCCGCTAAAGAAGTGGATGCGAAAGGCTGGCGTCGAGCCATGGCCTGCTCTTTTCAACTCCATGCGGTCATCAGCCGAAACAGATATCGCTCGGGAATTCGGCGTGCATCTGGCCGGTGAATGGGTCGGAAACAGCGTCAAAGTGGCCCTCAAGCACTACGTCCGTTCAACTGACGCAGACTATGAAAAGGCCACCGGAAACAGCGGTGCGTTTTGCGGTGCGCAAAAGGCATCAAATGTCACAAACCCGGAACATGACACGAGCGGCCAGATCGTGCCACCAGATCGGCGAGATGGCTCAGAAACCACTGGAAATACAGGGGTAAACGACTCTTCGCCCAACAAAAAAGGGGTTCCCGCGACATGCGCAGAAACCCCTTCCAATGGACGATACTGGACTTGAACCAGTGACCTCCACGATGTCAACGTGGCGCTCTAGCCAACTGAGCTAATCGTCCCGAGGTGTGGAAACTATGTGCTTCGTGACGTGGAGTCAAGCTTCTCGAAGTCGTTCGTTATTCGTTGACTTGGAACGGCGTCCGGTTGGGCTGAGCATTGCGGCATTGCGGCTGATTCACGTGAATTGACCATCGGCTAACCGACACACAACTAAGTCAGCAGGCCTCATATAGTGAGAACTGCCGGACACCATGATTTGTCGTGAACGTCGGTTGCGCCACGGGCGGCTAGTTGTTGTTTTTGGGGGCTGGGCGGAAGGGGTAGACCCATGTCAGGAATGAGTTAACGGCTCGGGTTTGCACCCAGATTTTTCCCTGACCGCTAAATTTTGCGACAAGGCCTTCTCCGCCGAAGAGGAAGCTTTTTAGTTTGCCACCTGTTTTCAGGCCGGGAAGGACGTCGACCTGGTAATGGAGCGTGTTTTCGAAGGCGACGACGTAGCCAGTGTCTACGATGTATTCGTCTCGGACGTCCATTTCCAGGATGGCTCCGTACGAGTTGAAGAAGAGGTCGCCGGTTCCCGATGCCTGCAGCAGCACCAGGCCCTTGCCGCTGAAGAAGCCTTTGGCTCCCTGCCATTTTCCGGTCAGCTCGACACCGTCGGTGTGGGCGACGAAGGCGCCTCGTTGAACCATCAGCGTGTTCATGTCGAGGTGGTAGTGGGCGGCGTCACCGGGGGCTCCGGGAGCGAAGATTACTTCGCCTGAACCTCGGTCGGCGGTGAACGTGTTGATGACCATGCTCTCGCCACCCAGGGCTCGTCCGATTGTTTTTCTGATGCCACCTTTCAGGCCGGCTTTCAGTGTGATCGACGGATCCATCGCGGCCATGGCGGATGGCTCGGCAAAGATCTTTTGTCCTTGTTCGAGCTGCACGGAGATGAGGCCAAAGTCCGGACGTTGGCTGATTTCGAATTGAACGTCGCTATCCATAAGATGGTTCCCGGAAGGCTAAGTGCGACTGCTTTGTTAGTGATCGGCAAGGAAACGCGGCGACTTGTTTATCGAGTCTTCAACATTGGACCGAGGGCTGCTCCGAACGATGGCGGGTTGTGGCTTTGGCAGTAAAGTTTTCCGTGGCCGTTGAACTTGCAGACAAGTCCTTCGCCGCCGAGGAAACTGCCAATCAGACTCTTACCTGCTTTTCCAATTTGGAATTCCAGCGTCTCTTCGAAGGCGACAATGTGCCCCGTGTCGACGGTGAATTCTCCATCAACTTCAACTTCGTAGATCGATCCGAAGCTACTGAGGAACAGATCGCCGTGCCCCGAGCATTTGACCCAGAACATTCGCTCGCCGCTGAAGAGAGCTTTACCCAGGCCTTGCCAGCTTGCGTCGATTTCGATGTTCGCGGCTGATGCCAGCCAACTCGAACCTTGAACGATCAGCGTACCGTTTAACGGGTAGTGGATGATGTCTCCCATCAACTGCGGGCCGAGGATCAGGCTTTGCCCTTCGCTGTGCGAGCTGAAGTGGTTCAGGAAGAAGTTTTCTCCCGCGAACATTCGCTTGAGCCCCTTCATCATGCCGCCTTTGCCTCCCTTCGTGCGGGAGGTTGTTTCGACGGTCATGCCGATCGTCATGGAGATCATTGCACCGACTTCGGCCGTGATCGATTCACCGGCCGACATTCTGATGTCGACAACCGAGGCGGCGGGCTGAGCCTTTATCTCGTATTGCATGTAAGCGTTCCTCTGATCGTTGATCCGGAAGCGATTGTTTGCAGGGCCTCACTGGTCGGTCGAGATCGGCAACCTGCAGAGTCACTTACAGCGGGCAATCTCTTCGGGTATCTACCACAAATGTGAGTTCGTCCAGGCGGCCAGTCCGCCTATCGAACGAGACTGCATGTAAATTCGCCCGGGCCCTTTGACACGTGTGACCAGCCCTTCTCCACCAAAGAAGCTGGAGAAGATGCCACCAGCCATGCCCATCCGCAGGTTGATGGACGGTTCGTAAGCGACGAGATGTCCGGTGTCGACGACGAATTCGCTGTCGATTTCTCGAGCGAAGATTCCGCCGTACGCTCCGAACCAGATTTTGCCGTGTCCGCTGACTTTGAGGCGGAATAGTCCTTCACGACCAATGAAGCTTGCAATGCCGGCCCAACCCAGCCCGAGTTTCACTTTTGGCTCGCAGGCAAGAAAAGCTCCCGGCTGAAGAAACATCGTGGTTCCTTTCAGATCGATGCACTCAATGTCGCCCGGGAATGGTTGAGTCAGCACAATCTCGCCGGAGCTGTTTGTCGTAAATTCGTTGACGAAAAGTGACTCGCCACCAAAGAACTTTCGAGCGACGGCGCTGAAGAAGCCACCATTCCACCGAGTGCTCATTTCGATAGACGAACTCATGCTCGCCATGGCATCGGATTCGGCGATGATTGAATCGCCAGCATTCAGCTCCGCTCGAATGTTGGCGAAGGCGGGTTTGTCGCGAACTTCCGCTTTCATGAGCAGCCTCAATCTTCAAGTGTATTGGTGTAATGTTCGGTGTCGCAGATTCGAGTTGTCAAATCGATAGACCTACTCTTGCGACTTGATGCCATCACGCTTGTCAGTTTCCTCGTCGGTCGAATCATCCACTGGCGAATCATCCACTGGCGAATCATCCACTGGCGAATCATCCACTGTTGGATCGTTTGCTGTTGGATCGTTTGCTGTTGGATCGTTTGCTGTTTCTTTGTCGTTTCTTTCGGAGTTCAGAACGACGTCGGTTTGAGTGTTATCAAGTATTGTTCGAAGTTCTTCCAGCCGAAAGTCCAACTGACTGTAGTCACGCGACTCCGTTTCATCAAGAAATTGCTGAACTGAGTTAATCCTTTCATTCGAATTCGGGTGCGTCGATAGCCAGGAAAGAGGACCGTGCAGGTGAGCGTTCGGGAGCGAGTCGAGCATCTGGATCATGGCTTGGGGGTCGAGGCCGGCGGCGTGCATCATGCGGGCACCTTCGAGATCGGCTGCCGTCTCCTGCCCCTGCGAGTAATTGTTCAACGCGGCTGTCTGCAGAACTTCTGTGCCAAACGCGACGATTCCCCCGACGTCTCCTATAACGATTTGGACCGCGGCCACAATTCCGACTGAGCGAGAAATTTGTCTCAGGTGGTGCCGGAGTGTGACGTGTGACATTTCGTGAGCGATGACTGCAGAGAGCTGCTCTGTCGAATCCATCGTGTCGATAAGTCCTCGGAAAACCAGAATTCGTCCGCCAGGCAATGCCAGGGCGTTGACGACGTCGGAATCGATTATCAGCACCTGGTAATTCACGTCTTGGATTGCAGAGTGCGGAGCCAGCCGATCGACGACGCTTTGAACTGCGTTCACGGCTTTCGGACTTTTAATTTCCTCACCAAATTCGGAAAGAACGGAAGGCAGTGCTGCCTCGGCAATTTGTTCATCAACAGTCATCGGTACGGCTTCGATCGCAAGCTGAGCACCGAAGACAACTGCGTAATAGCCACCGATCAGTACGAGCACACAAACGGCAAGCATCACCCACAAGCCGATACGGCTCACCCAACGCTGCCGACTCCCAACGGCCAGTATCTGATCAACCTGTTCGAACAATTCACCGGCGGCAGCACGTTTGAGTGCTTCGGGAAAACGACGATCCTCGCAAAAGAATGTCAGGCTTCGATCAGCCGTTCGACAGAAGACCATACGACCACTGTCACCGCCCAATTCGAGATCACAGTCCGAATAAGAAATAACAAACTTGCGACCTTCAGAACTCCGAGCGGTGATGCCGCGATCTCCCAACCTGAGATGTGCACCGGATCGACCTCCGTCGATTTCTTCGGAGAAGACTCCTCCGGGAAACTCGTCATCGTCAAGCAGGTCACCGTCGAACATGAATCAGGCCAATGCGTTGGATTGAAGGTCTCACTCGTTACTGACGCTCTGCGCCACGAAATGATAATTGAATTTGTGGGTTGTAAAGACGCCGAGCATCCAGAAGGTGCGTTCCCACGCGGAGCATGGGACTCAGCAAAAGCTGTCCAGAACTAAAACATCCACTGCAGGATTGGCTGGCAGGCCATCCCGCAGTGGATGATGAAGTCACGATCCGGGTGAATCAATTGATAACCGACTCGATCAGCCGCTTACATGCCTTCAGCAAGTGCTTCCAGATGGCGGCTGAAGTGGTCGGCCAGAACTTCAGTGTAGGTATCCGGGTGTGATTCCAGAACCGACCGAACGGCTGGTCCGAGTTCCGGATCAGTCAAAGTTGAACCGAAAGTACAATGCAGGATTTGTCGGCCAGGTTCGGTGAATCCAAGTCCCTTCGGCACGTCTGACCAGCATTCGAGGTAGACCTGTTCGAGCTTTTTCGCGTCGAGGTCGTCTCCTGGAACCACTGCTTCGTTTGTTGCTGAAACATGGTACGTGGCTTTGTCGACGGGGTAACGTTCCCGACCAAACTGAATAATACGACGGAACAACGCTTCGTCGTGACGGGCGACGACTCGCAGTGCTTCGAGGTAGCTTGTGCCGGCAGTCTTCACGTGAAAGCGGCCTTTAGTCGCGCGAGCCAGTGCCGGGTACATCGAAACCTTGTCCGAACCGGAGTGCAGACTCAGCTTGTATGGGCCGAGCAGTTCGGCGATTGCTGCGTGATCGTTCAGCGATGCTTCCAGTGCTCCAACGTCGCCTTTGTAGTCTACCCCTTTTTCCAGTTCACCGATGAACCGCGGAGCCAGACTGACAAGTTTCATTCCGCCAGCGATGCACTGATCGGCGATGATGTAATGTTCGGCCAGCGTTGTTGGCTGGTCGGTTTCGTCGACAGAGAGTTCGACTTCGTAGTCCGTACCAGCCGACTCGTTCACGCTCTTAATGTGGTCACCCAGTAAAAGGGCTCGCGAAATTGCCGGACCGTACTTCACTGCCGCTCGCATGCAGGCTTCTTCGGTCAACTCGATCTTCGCTCCCGTTGAAAGATCGACCGACTTGCCGAGGTAGGTGTCGTACCAGGGTGCGGCACCTTTAGCAGAACCGAACTTTTCACGAAGAGTGGACTCGTCGTAATCGTCAGCCTTCTGGTCGACGTCGTCGGACGGGTCGATCGTGAAGAAGGTAAAACCAACGGCCTGAGTGACGTTAACGTCGTCCGGAGTTTTAAGGTGGTCAGCGTCAGCTCCGATGCGGCCGGTCCACCCAGCTTCGCGAGCGCCGTTCATCGCATCGTCCATGACCTGCTGAGCGGTACGCTGCGTACGGGTCATTTCTCGGATGGACTGCTGAGGAAAGATCGGCTCGATGCCGTTTGCTGATCGTTTCATGGACTCAACATGGCCGGGAGTCGCCAGCCCGATGCGGTCTCCGAAGCCGAAGCTTGGGGCGAGACCAAGAGGAACGCATTTCGAAAGAGTGTCTGCACTCATCGCTAATTGTCTTTCTGTTGTTCTGGTGTTGTGGCCGGTCCTTTGACCGGATTACCGGCTGGCAGTTGATCTGCGTTGGTGAAAATCGGCGAACGGTCGCTCGACTATTTGAGATACTTGTTGAAAGCTTCGATCGTTTTCTCGGCGGCGGTCTCTGAGTCCGGAATCGGAAACGCTTCTGCAGAAGCGTAGCCGTCGTAGTTCGTTTCTTTCAAAGCGGCAGCGATCGGTGCGTAATCCATGTGGCCAAGGCCGGTCGCCTGACGATTCGAATCCACAAAGTGAACATGGCCGATGTAGCCTTCGCCGGTTCGCAATGCGTCGGCGAGGTTGGCTTCTTCGATGTTCATGTGGAAGAGGTCGGCCAGAAGTTTGACGTTGTCGGTCGACAGCGTTTTCATGAAGGCAACGCCGTCGGCGATGGTCTTAATGAGGTTGGTTTCGTAGCGGTTGAGTGGTTCGTAAATTAGAGTGACGCCGTGCTTCGCGGCGTACGGGCCGAGTTCGTCCAACGCTTCCCGCAGTAAAGCCAACGCTCCGTCGAGATCCAGATCGCCACCCCACTTGCCCTGCATCGAGCCGATGATCGCCGGTGCTCCGAGAGGTCCGCCGAAATCGATGATCGATCGAATAAAGGATTTCGCTTCTTCACGTTTAGCAGGATCCGGATCGGTCAGACACAAGCCGTGTTTGACCATGCCGGCTCCGGTGCCGACGGCAGCCACTTGGAGATTGTGCCTTTCCAATAGAACATTCAGTTCGTCAGGATCAACGGCGCCGGGCGACGGAGCAAAAATCTCAATCGCGTCGAAACCCAGTGCGGCTGCCTTTTCACAGGCATCAGCAAGGCCATCCCAGTATACAAACGGTCCGCCGCGAGCTTCTTCGACAAGGCTGACCGTAATTGCTGATTTGATCATCTCGGATAATTCCTGACTTCCGGTTTGAAAAGCGGCTATATGAAGATTGCAAATTCCTGGAACGCCATCGTGCTGAAGTTGTGATTGCGCGACCGGAAAAACGATCTGCATGCAATTACCAGGCAACCTTACTTGGTTACACGAGGTTTCTTGGGAATCCCTCGTTTTACCGGTTTAAGATTGCGGAATTGTTGCCAAAACGCCCGCAACTTGCATCCGTGTCCATTCTCGGCCCGCAAGCGGGCAAGTCGTGGCTTAGGGCTGCGACTGTGAGACAGTCACGATCTGCAATCCAGAACGCAGTCCTCGCTGCCCGGGCCGCACCGACTATAAGTTTAGATCGCATTTTAAACGCATTATATACCGGGATCACAGATAGTCGTGAACGAGAACATGGTCTGAATGTTACGCGAGTAAACAAGTGCCAATGCGCATCATCGATTCAGCATCAGACTAATGAGGCTTTTTTCGGGAGATTCCACGATTTCGAATCAGTCCGTGCCTTGGCTCGTGAACTTATCCAGCCAGGCTATTGTTGACTCGGGCAACTCGTCGGTTGAGTCCTCGCATCCAAAGCAGCCAGCCCAGTTTGAATCTGTAAGACCAACGTATCGACGGAACCCCCGGAACGTCAAATACGGCATCCACATTTATCGATCAACCACCCACTGTACTCCTCTGATTGAGCCCGCATGCGGGCAAGCAGATCAGCGGAGTCTCCGATGCCAGCAGGACTTGGAAGTTGGATTCCGAAAGCCCCGGGAAATCACCAGGAGCAATCTGCCTTATCGATCATCGGGGCAAAAAGTTTCGAAAGTGGAATCGGATCAGAAATGATTCCAAACATTTGACCTCGCCGACTGGCTCCGATGGCCATTCGAATCAGATCGTTAATCGCGAGCGGTGCGGGGTTGCAGGATTTCACTGATGACAAAGCCAGCTCGTACGATTTCACGTTCGGTCAGCAGACCTTTCAGGTTTGTTGACATGCCTGCGTCGACGTTCCAGCGACCTAGAATTTTAAACATCTCCTCGAAGCGAGGCACGTCGAGACCGAACTGTATTTTCAGGTCGGAGGCATCGTCTGGGTTTATGTCCTCGAACTGGCTGATCAGTAGAAAGTCGGATTCGTTAGCGAGTCGCAGGTGCAGGTTCCGAAGTTCGCCCGGCAGAAATGCGTCAACCTTGATTCGAGTCGTCTTCGGACCGGTGATCAATCCGTGAGTGATGACGGTAGGCTCGTCCTCAGCGATGCGGGCAGCGGTTTCGCAGACGGCGTAGATGATGCTTTCATCGATCAGGGTCGCTTCGAAGTCGCGTTTCGAAGAATATTTCTGCCAGCAATCGGACAGCAGGTCGAGTTGCACATGCGGGGCGACTCCGCGCAGAAACGGAACTTCGGTCAGATAGCCGAATTCTCCGTTGGTATCGTTGAGCTGCCGCGACAGAACGATCCGCTCAAGCGTCTCCTGGAAAGAGATGCGGAAGGCGAGGTAGATCTGGTCGGAACCTGGTAGATAGTCGTCATCGATTCTGAGCATAGCGCGAATATGCTGTGCAACGTGTTGACGAAACTCAACCTGTTTTGGCGAACCCGTCGAAGTTTTCGGCATGATTGGCGAAATCGCCCGAAACGGTTGCTCAGTTCGCAGGCACACGTTTTTAGTCAACTGCGAACATGTATGCCAGGCAAGATTTGGCTGACGCCATTTCGACTGAACGGATCACAAGCAATTTCAGGTCGTTACCGTCTTGGCAGGAAATACCGACTCTGTCGTGTAAACGATCGTTCAGATTTAGCTCGAAGCGTGGTGCCGACTAATGCGAGTTTGTCAGTTTTGCAAGAATTGGGGGGACCGTCGGGCATTTGAAAACGATTTCTGAAGGGCAAAAATCAATGCGGCGATGTCGCTCGACACCTATCGGCATTGCGCCTTCCAGCGTAGCCAGTGATCGGCAAGGACGATCGCAACCATCGCTTCGGCCATCGGAATGAATCGCGGTAGCAGGCAGGGATCATGACGGCCTTTTGTCTGAATCGTGGTTGTTTCCGCAGCAGAATTAACTGTGCGTTGTTCGATCGGCAGGCTGCTGGTCGGCTTGACGGCAGCCCGCAGTACGATTGGCTGCCCCGTCGTGATGCCACCAAGGATTCCACCGTGACGATTTGATTCAGTCGAGATCCTCGGCCGCTTGGATTGGACATTTTTTATGGCCGTTTCGGTGCCGGCAGCCGAGCCACCAGCAGGCACGAAAATGTCGTTGTGCTCACTGCCACGCATCGTTGTGCAGCCGAAGCCGATTCCGTACTCGACTCCCAGAACCGCCGGCAGAGTGAACAATGCTTTGCCAAGCTCCGCTTTGATCTTGTCAAACACCGGCTCGCCCAGCCCGGCTGGGATTCCCGTGGCGACGATCTCGGCGGCGCCGCCGATGGAATCTCCTTCGCGACGAACTTCGTCGATCAGTTCGATCATTTTTGCGGCGGCATTGACGTCCGGGCAGCGGACGATGTTCGGGTCGCCATTTGGTAGTTTTTCAATCTGGTCGAGAGTCACCGCTGCCGGGTTGGCAATGTCAGCTTTGATCGAACCGACCTGGACGACATAAGAAAGGACCTGTCCACCGAACGCTTCAGCAATGATCTTTTTTGCGACGACTCCGGCGGCAACTCGGACACTGGTTTCGCGGGCGCTGGAGCGTCCGCCGCCACGATAATCTCGCAGTCCATACTTGGCGTCGAAGCCGAAATCAGCATGTCCGGGACGATACTTCTGAGCAATGTCGCCGTAGTCGCGGCTGCGTTGGTCTTGATTTCGAATCAGGATGGCGAGACTTGTTCCCGTCGTTTGTCCTTCGAAAACTCCGGACAGGATCTCAGGAGTGTCGGACTCATTTCGTTGAGTGACGATCTTGCTCTGTCCCGGTCGGCGACGGCTGAGGTCCAGCTCGAAATCGGCTTCGGTCAGGGGAATTCCGGGTGGAACTCCGTCAATGATGACGACGTTACCGGGACCGTGACTCTCGCCCGCGGTCGTGATTCGAAACAATTGTCCAAAGGTGTTGCCTGCCATATCGACGATTATAGCTCGACGATCGTTGTTGTCCTACCGGAGCAAAGCACGAATCCTGTTGAATTTTTCCGCACCTTGAATTCAGGCGAGTTGACTACCAGAATGCCCGCCGATTTCTGGAGCAACGAAAATTACGTGGCACGTGTATAAAATCCGCTTTCCAATAGTGGCTTCGTGCACCGTGCGGAAAGCCCGCCGATGGGCTGACGCGACGGCGTCGCGTGCCACAGAAAATGAGATTTGCAGAACGAGGAGTGCGGACGCAGGTGACTCAACAGGAACAGCCGATTGATTTCAAAGAGCCTCTGCCGGAAGGCGTGCAGGATCTGCGACCGTGGTTTATCGCCGTTTATGATCTTCCCGAACGGATCGACTGGTCGACGTTCTGGGGCAACGACAATCGCATCGAACTGGACGTGGGGTGTGGGCGAGGCCTGTTTCTACACAATGCGAGCGTCCAGAATCCTGATACCAATTATCTTGGCCTGGAACTCGACTTTAAGGAAGGCCGTCGATCGGCCAAACGTGCCTGGAAACGGCAGGCTCCCAACGCTCGAGTCATCGGTGGTGACGCGACGACTTCTCTGAGGAAGCATATCGAGCCGCACTCGGTCGACGCCGTCCACGTTTATTTTCCGGATCCCTGGTGGCGGAGGAAGCATCGCCGAAGACGTATTTTTACGGATGAATTTGTCGGTTTGTGTTCTCGAGTCCTCAAACCGGGCGGAATGCTGCATTCCTGGACCGACGTGCCGGACTATTTCGACATCATCCAGGCTCTGATGGACCATCACGACGATTTCGAAACACAACCCGCCCCCGATGAGCGACCTTCAGAACACGACATGGACTATCAGACGAGCTTCGAGAGGAAGAAACGCAAGGGAGGCTTCCCGATTTTCCGTGGTCTCTGGAAGCGAATCGACGGAAACATGTCCGACGATTGATCTAATTCATTCGGCGGCGTAACTCTGTTTCGCGCGATAGAGGAAAGAATCAGAACTGAGCAGTGAAACGACGAGTGTCTTCATACTCCCGTTGCTGTCGACGTAGGCCTTGTGGGCATCCTGCAGAGTCATCGCATCGCCGAGAGTTTCGTTGCGGCCCATGAAGAAGCGGAAGACGTGGCGGACGAAGACCTGTTCTATGTGCTCGGACTTCGCCAGCTTTTGGATCATTTCAAACGGAGAGTCGACTTCTCCATCGAGCTCCGGAACTCCGCTATTGAGGACTGCGCCGGTGGTTATCACAGCCCCGTCGAGTTCGTCGAACCGAAAACGGCCATAGTGATCGAAGCGTTCGAAGGGCAGGCCGAGGGGATTCATTTTCGCGTGGCATTTGTAGCATTGGTCGGCTTCGGTCACGTGCAGGCGTTTGCGGAGCGTCCATGTCGGCTCGTCGGGCAATTTGACATCGACCGTGATAGGAACGTCCGGGACGTTTCCGCCGAGCAGTTTCTTGCGAATCCAGAGGCCTCGGCGGATTGGATCGTTGTCGAAATTTCCGGAGTGAGCGACCAGCCACGCAGGGTGAGTCAGCACGCCCATACGCTGGTCCTTTGGGAAACGAACTGGACGGGTCGTCTTCTTGAAGTCCGGTGGCAGGTTGAACGACAGCTGGTTGCCGCGTTCCTTGTGGCTGTAGAAAAGCACGTACATCTGGCTGGTCGTCAGCAATGTTCGGAGGACCTGCTCGTCCGCGTGCAGCACGTTCTCGATGAGTACATCAAGATCATGGACAAGACCAGGTGCCCAGTGCTGGTGCTTCGGAATCTTGTCCTTGAATATGTCGTTCGCTTTCTCGTAGTCGAAGTACTCCTGGAAGAACTGCAGGAGGCGGTCCGGGACGTAGCGATTTTCTGCCAGCAGTATTGTCGCCTGCTGGCGAAGTGTGTCGCGGACTGGCGCGTCGGATGAAGAGAAGGTTACGAGCAGGTCTTTCTCAGGCGGGCGATCCGTCAGTGCGTACGCCAGTGCATCAGCGAGTTCACGATTCGAAAGCTGAACGTAAGCCGGGTCTCTGACCCGGCCATTTTCCGACTCGGACGAATTGTCCGGGTCGGAGTCCCAACCTGCGCCTTCAAACCGAAAGATAGTTTCCGGCGTCAGCAGGACAGCCGCACAGGCTGCCTGCAGGCCAAACGGTTCTCCCAGTTCGGCGTCAATTCGTTTCAACAGATTCATTAATCGTGTCAGTTCGGCGTCTGATGGATTCCGGCGCAGAACATTCTGAAACTGGCGAACAAGGAGTTGCTGTACTGCCTCTTCACGCGTGGCTCCACGTTTTATTGCCGCTTCAATCGCAGCCCTGGCGCGACCATCTTTTGTCTGATTCTCTGCCGCGATCATGGCGAGTTCCGTTAACTGCTCCGTCATGATCGAATTCAGCAGATACTTGCCCTTGAAATCCGTGAAGTTGCCGTGAGGTTTGTCGAAGTCGAACGGATTCGTTGGCAGATTGAAGCGTGCGGCGGCGTTCAGTTTGCTGCGGAGCGTTTCAGGACTCACTCGCCAGATTCGTGCGGCTACGTCGATTCGGCGGAGTCGTTCTTCTGAAGAGAACAGCAGGTCATGCGGGACAAGATTGCCGAATCCTTCCGCATGTGATTTGTCTTCGAACTGGATGTCCTGGTGATTCAGATTTGTGGCAATCCAGTTCTGAACGGCTCGCGATTCCACTTTCGTTGGGAACGTATCAGCAGTCGCAAGTGGCATCGCCCGGAATGCAAGCGTTTCCAGTACGCGAGCCCAGACACCGGCTTCTTTGCGATTGTTGAACTGACGGCCGAGGTCATCGAGCCGAATGTCGCCTTCTGCGTGGCCCTCGCTGTGGCAGTCGATGCAGTACGACTTAAGAAACGGTCTCACCGTCATATCGAATTGCTTGTCGTCGGTCCGCGCCGCTCGTGTCAGTAGCGACAATGCAACGAGGATGCTGCAGGTTGTAACTCCGCCCAGACGAATGCACCTGGAGTTAGAGCGGCGTCCGGCTCTGCGAATCCGAATTCTCATTTGTTCCTCCGAGTAGCCGCTTCTTCGGCTTTCTTCGCAGCGACCACTTCGGCGTAGCTTCTAGCGATCCGTTTTCCTTGTCGAAGAACCAGCCGAGCACCGGAGTAGGGCTGATTTTCGTCGCCGTTGTGTGCGGTTCGGTAAGCGACGTGGAGATTCTCAAGTGGCGTACACCATGCTCCACCCCGCAGGACGAGCGTGCGTCGGTCGCGTGACGTCTTAAGCGAATAATCCACACCGCCTGTCAACTTTTCAGAGTAATAGCCGGCACAAAACTCACTGGCGTTGCCGAACATGTCATGGATTCCCCAGACATTGGGGAGATACCGGCCAATCTCCGCAAACCCATGCGCAGTTCCGTCATCAATCTCACGGTGAGCGAAGACGAAATGCACTTCCTCGCGAGCGTTGTAAAGGCTGCGATCTGCGAAATTGGCGAACAGTCCAAGCTGATCGATCGGCGCCGGAAGCCCCTTTGTGGAACCTGCCCGGGCCGCGTATTCCCACTCGGCTTCGGAAGGCAGATCGTAGGTCCAGTCGTCCGGAGCCTCTTTTTCGTTCAGCCAGTTGAGTACACCGTCAACATTGCATGCTGCTGGCAGCATCGGCTGTCGCCCCCATGTAAACGAGCCGCCAACTTCCAGTCGACTTAATTCGTACTTGCCGATCCAGAATCCTCTTTCAATTACCACAGGAACGGGTTGAGCATCATAAAACTGTGCATCGCCCATCACGTATTTGCCGGGCGGACACCAGACGAAGCTCATTCCATCGGGGGCGAGCCATTCATCGCCCGCTGTTCCGCCCTTGATCAATCGTTCTGGACGTGAAACGGGTTTCGCAGCATCCCCACGCAGAATCACGGGCTTATCCGTCTCACCGGACACGAGCGCCGACTTCACAAAAACGTCGCGGAGACTGGATTCAGGACGCTTCATCCACGTGATCAGACCGTCCGCAAGGGCATCCTGCTCTTCTGCTGATCTGTTAACGACGACCAGGCCACCCTTATGATATCGCCCGATGATTCGACGGAATGCCTCATACAGCGACTTACGAGACTCGTCATCCTGGTTCTGTAGATCGAAGAGGATGACGTTGTGACGCGCGATGTTTCTGTTCTGCAGATGCTGGAGAACTTCCTGAGAGACCAGGCTCTCACCGGACAGATTCCACTTTCCGTCAATGTTGCTTACGGTGCCGTGGTAATAGATCAGATTGAAGCCATGGTGCGGAATTCCGGGAAGTGAGTCGGTGATCGTCCCTGTCGCGATCGAGAATCCGTGGGCCTTCAAAGTCGCGGTAAGCTCCGCGTTTTCATTTCCAATCAGAAGAGCACGACGATGCTCAGTCGTTTCAGCGGCATGAGCAGAACCGGCGAGGCAAATTACAAAGACGCTTAATCCCCGCGCAAAGGTGAAGTGACGCAAAGAATTTCTGCCGATGCGTTTCATGTGAACTCTCCCTCCGCGACTTGCGTCTGTGCGCGAGACATTAAGCAAGAATCTCTCGGCATGGACCTGTCTGCATGGCGACCTCATCAAGGTCCGGATCAAGCCGCCCGAACGTATTCTGCTTCGCCCCGACCGCATTCAGTAGCGTCGTGTAGAACGATCCGACGGTGCGGTGACCGGGCTTCCCGTAGCCAGGATAGTTGATGTACCGGCCGCCGAGCTTCAGGCGTCCGCCCAGATCGCCGACGAGCAACAGTGGCCATTCCATCGCGGTCGAATGATGCGTGTCCGGAGCATCGCTCATGTAGACGATAAGAGTGTTATCCATCATCGTGCCTTCGCCTTCGGGCATCGACTCCAGGCGATCGACCATCGTTGCGATCTGTCTCATAAGGAAGCTGCGGGACTGTTCATAGAGTGGTATGCCTCGGGCATCCCGTGCGCTGCCGCCCATATGCCCGAAGCCGTGATTCGACTCTTCCAGACCAATACCGAGATAAGGCTGCGCGTTGATCTCGCCAGCTGCACAGGTGATGGTCGCCACATTACTGAGTCCACCGATTAACGCCGACGACGCGATCTCAAATTGAGCTTCCATTCGTTTTGTGGCGACCGACGAGGTAAAGCGGTCATCTGGTTTCGGTGCAGCCCGAGTCAGTTGGTCTTCCGCGCTCAGCAACTTGTACTGACGACGCGCCAGTGAGTCGTACGAATCGAGATACGCTTCCAGTTCAATTCCTCCCAACGGCCCGAGCTGTTTCTGCGTCCGCTTCACGTCGTCGATCATGTAGTCGAGCAGGTTGCGTTTCAGGTGGAAGCGCTTCTTTAAATCTCCACTGGCAGCCACGCTGAAGTAGGCGTTGTAGGCTTTCTCGGGATTCAGCGCGATCGCCAGTGGCTTGTGGGCAGCACGTCCGGAGAATCCCAGCGTCGCGGTCTGATTCTCGTTCGCAGACATGCCAACACCGATCCACGGCAGAATCCCGGTGACTGCCTGGCCAAGCTGATAGTCGATGGTCACACCAAGAGGGTCCTGATTATTCGCTCCGGAAAGTCGGAACTGTCCCAGAGCCCCACTCCATGTCGAGTGCCCGCCGCCCGTGCATTTCCCGGACAACCCCTGCAGCACGGTCACCCGATTCTTGTGCTTCTCCAGCGGCGTGAAGCCATTTGGCAATGTGTGTTTGGTCAGATCGAACGTCTCGAACTTCTCGCGATCGGCGTACTTCTGGAACGGTATCGATTCAGGACACGCCTGGATTGCATCGAACCCGTTGCTCTGCAGAACGAAGACGAAGCGAGGCGGTGTCTGCTCGCCGTTCTCGCTGGCCAGCACGCGTTGAATCATGGGATTTAACAGCGTGGCTCCGGCGCCGAGTGTCAGCCCTTTGAGTGCCTGTCTGCGTGTGACCATGTCTTTTTCCTGTAGGTTGAGACTACGGTTTACGAGCGAATGCTTCCGGGAACTGAGACTCAACCAGAACTCGAATCTGATCAACACCATCCTCAATATCAAATGTTAACGTGAATTGTACGACGATCGGAACTGAGTGTGACTTGGTCGTTTTTATACAATCCACGATTCACGAGACCGACAAAGTCCGCATCCGGGTGAGCGAGTTGCGGATCGTGTTCAGTGAGAAGATCTTTCTGGGCAATGATACCAATGACCGGTCGATCGAATCGGATTTCTGTTGTAAATAGCCTGTCCTTCGATGTTGGTGAGGGGCGACTAGGGTTGTACTGCAGCAGATAGCTGTCCACGACAGCCGACTGTCAATTGAACACCACCAAATTCGCTGAGCACGCTGGTGTTGTTTCCGAACGAATCCGTTTCGATGTCGAACTGCCACAGCGAGTGGCTCTTCGAAACTGAAAACCTGCTACTCAGGAATTGTGCAACTCATCACGTGTCTGGATATGGGGACATTTGATCGTATGGAAAGACAGCAATCAGAGCAAAATCGAGCCTTGACCTGATGAACATGAATCTTCGGCAATCTGACGCAAACCTTTGCCAGTAAATCGGAAACGCTGAAGCCGGTCGCTGGAATTCACGATGAGATGGTGTCTATACTCCCGCCGCTTTCCCTGCAGATGGCTGGGAATCGGCACGGATTTACTGCCTCGGGACTGGCTCTGGAAACTCCGCCGTCGCCTTTGTTCGGGCAGATTTGAACATAAACCTCATAATAGAAGCATGGTGGAGCGATGCCAAAGCAAAAGACACACAAGGGAATCAAGAAACGCTTCAAGATCACAGCTTCCGGGCTGTCGACCAAGCGAAGCGCGAATCGAGGCCATATCCTCAGCAAGAAGAACGGCAAGCGGAAGCGAATGCTCCGCAGAGGCAGCCTGATCAGCGGAGCAGAGGCAAAGCACATAATTAATGCTTTGCGACCGTGCTCCTAAGCCGCCACCCGTTCCAAACCTTGAATTAACACATCTGCTGAGGACATAAGACAATGAGAGTTCGATACGGAAAAGCACGACACCGCGCGAAGAAGAGACTGTTTAAGGAAGCCAAAGGTCGACGAGGTGGTCGTGGCAAGCTTCTGCGAACCGTCAAAGAAACAACCATTCGTGCCCGAGTATTCGCTTATCGCGATCGTCGTGTCCGGAAACGAGATTTCCGCCGCCTTTGGATCACTCGTCTGAGTGCCGCATGCCGTCAACACGGACTGTCCTACTCGGCATTTATTCATGGGTTGAAAGTGGCTCAGATCGATCTGAACCGAAAGACGCTCAGCGAACTGGCGATTAACGAACCTTCGGTTTTCGAAGAGATCGTCGCGTCAGCCAAAGAGGCGGCTGCCAACGCTTAATTAGATGGCACGCCACGCTGAAGAATCACTGACGAAACCTGCCCACCTGGACGATGTCCACGGTGGGCAGTTTTGTAGACAGGCAAAGTCGGGCCATCGGCTCCGAGGAAACGAACAATGGACCACATCACCGCGTTTCAGGAATATGAACAGTCGGCTCTGGAAGCAATTGTCGCGGCCGCAGATGCGGCCGCGCTGGAAAACGTCCGCATCGAGTTTCTAGGTAAGAAGAAGGGCCGGCTGAAAGACCTGCAGGCCGTTGTCGGAAAAGTTTCCGCCGAAGAACGCCCCGTCGTCGGGAAGGCGTTCAACGAAGTCAAAATGCGAGTCTCGACAGCGTTCGACGCTCGCAAGAAAGAAGTTGAACGACCAAAGACGGCGTTGTCGTCACTCGACATTACGCTGCCTGGAACTCCGGTCAAACTGGGTAAGCGACACCCACTGACTCAGACAATGGAAGACTTCAAAGACATCATCGGTCGATTCGGTTTCACTGTGGCGGACGGCCCCGAAATCGAAGACGAGTATCATAACTTCAACGCGCTGAACATTCCCGACGATCATCCTGCACGAGATCCTCTCGACAACTTTTACCTGTCGGCAGCGTCGTACGCGACAGGCGGTTTGCCGGATAATCCTCGGCTACTGCGAAGCCAGACGTCGACCGTGCAGATTCGCATGATGGAAAAGGAGAAGCCACCGATTCGAATCGTCTCACTCGGCCGCGTTTACCGACCGGACACGATCGACGCGACGCACTCGTGCATGTTCCATCAGATGGAAGGCCTGATGGTCGGCGACGATGTCACGATGGCTCAGTTGAAAACCGTCCTGCAACTCTTTGCCACGACGTACCTTGGCCAGGACGTGCAGATCAGGTTCCGACCTTCGTTCTTCCCCTTTACCGAACCGTCCGTGGAAGTCGACATGGGCTGGGGTGACGACTGGCTCGAAATCGGCGGAGCGGGAATGATTGACCCGAACGTCCTTAAAGCCGTCGGCTACAACCCGGACGAAGTCAGCGGTTTTGCCTTCGGTCTGGGCATCGAACGTTTCTGCATGCGGCGGCACCAGATCACCGATATCCGTCGCTTCTACGAAAACGACGTCCGTTTCCTCTCGCAGTTCTGATGTGGCTCATTCGTGCCGCAGCGCTTCGATTGGATCCATATGGGCTGCCTGCCGTGCTGGGTAGACGCCGAAGATCACTCCGACGCCGAGCGAAATAATCAGCGACAGGATCACCGACCACGGTGCGATGCGCGGCTCAAGTGACTGCACGATCGGTGGCAGCATGTCAGGGGAAGCCATTGTGATTCCTGCGCGTAGCCCTCGAAAAATTGGCCCGACTGAAAGACCGAACAGGACGCCGAGCAGTCCGCCGATTGATGTCAGCACGACGGTCTCGGCAAGGAACTGATTGATTATGTGTTTCCGCGTCGCTCCAAGCGCGCGGCGGACACCGATCTCGCGGGTTCGTTCGGTCACTGTCGCCAGCATGATATTCATGATGCCAATCCCGCCGACGAACAACGAGATCCCCGCAATCACGACCAGCAGCACGTTGAACATGGCTCTAGTTCGCTCGGCCTGTCGCAGCAGTTCGCGAGGAACGACGACCGCGTAGTCTTCTTCGTCGTGAAACTTCTTCAGCAGTGTCTCGATGATCTGAGCTGTTTCGTCGACGTCTTCGATGTTTTCGACTTCGACCGTGATCTGGCTCAGTTCAACTTTTTCTCCAGTGAAATCAAATCCCTGCCCGCCGCCAATGCGTTTCATCACGAGGTCACCGACTCGATGCCGCAGTGTCTCGAGCGAGATGTAGGCATCCAGGTTGTAGTCACGAGAATCGAGGCTTCCGCCGATTGCCGCCGAAGCTGTT
>JACLAC010005572.1_pt1 | contig 39598 bp, 28 predicted proteins | sample 8027881 | NCBI WGS metagenome assembly JACLAC01 (sample SAMN15725517, study PRJNA655200) | protist metagenome | isolation source: fluorescence activated cell sorting (FACS) single amplified genomes of... | place: Spain: Blaines Bay Microbial Observatory, Mediterranean Sea | collected 2016-01-19 | reverse complement strand
AATCCCTGGTGCAGCCGGTTGCTGCACTAGGCGTCGCACCAATCCACCAGCAGCATTGCGCACATCCAGAGTCATCTCTACAGTACCACTAATAGCCGCTACATTAATACCAACAGAATAATGTATTACAGTACTTCCATTAAAGGGATTTGGAAAATTTTGATTCAATACAAAATCTACTGGCAGACGTGGATCAAAGTTTAGAAAAGGCTGCCAATTAACAGGTCCCTCAACTCGTGCCGCAATATCCTCCCCCATGACAAAACCCCACCAATTATTGGGCGCTTCGAAGAGTTGCTCAGAATTGTTCTCAAGCAGACGAGTTGCCCCTTGAATTATATTAAGTTGAAATTGATGAGGCACATGAAAGCCACGCAACTGGATGGCTAGTGCAGCATTAATAAATTCGTTATTGACCAATACAGGTCTCGAACTAATCGATACAAAACCGATGGCTTGATCAAACAATCGATTTGATTCAATCTGTATCTGAGAACTATATTCGCAACGAATACCTACACCACCCCGCAAAGTATTGTTTTCTACCTGCCCAAATACCTGATCGCCCAATACTAGATTAGCAGCCTCCTGCTGATCAAAACCATTGTTACGAAACATACTATTACGACAATCTATAAACCCATAATGCCGCTCTAATCCATGCCAGCCATTGTCAACAAATGTACTGTTTTCCACACGCACCAATCCAGGCCCCATAATCGCCACACCAGTCGAACCGGCATGACTTACTTCTACATTATCTAGCCTAATTTCTTCTTCTATCCCTTCAAATAAAATACCACGACGTCCAACATGACGGATCACACTATTCTCTATGGTCTGCTGACGATTTAAATTAGACCCGGATAAACCAACTTCGGCATGTTCTATTATCACCCCTCGCAAACTAACCTGTCCATAAGAGTTAACAATAATGCCATACCAATCTCCTGGCGCTGCCAGAGATGCTCCTGAAGACATAAGTACGGGTTGTCGGCTAGCCTGAACAATGAGTGTACCGATGATATTCACTTCACATCGTTTTTTATCTAAACCGCTTTGGCGTTGATCCGAACCGAATAGTATTACCGCCCCATTAGCAAGTGTTAGTTGACCACCAGAGACCACCGTAATATCACCAACAACCTCTATAGTATCCTGCCATACCTGTGATCCTACAATATTCCCCGCCCGACGCCGATCACTGGCATTAAGATCGGCTACCATATATTCTCCCTGACGACGTATATTGACAACGCTAACACCAACCGGAGCAGCCGGATTAGTAGCAGGTCCAAAATCGGTAAAACGCACTCCATCAAAAACATCGGTAGCATCACCCAAATTACCACCGAACTGCTCTCTATAATTCAAATCATGAGCCCAAAAGTCGAGATTATCATAGCCCAATTCCGGTTTTTCCTGTTGCCCGATAGGAAAACCAGCAGCAGCATACAAACCATCAGCGCAGACTAGATCAACCTGCTTAGCCCTTTCATCATTATTGTTGCGACGGGCATTGTTTATACGCCATATAAGCAGACCATCAGCCGGTAAATCACGTTCATAATAACTAGTGCCTGAACGTCGATGTTCAACCAAAAGATACTCATCTGGTTTCTGAGTCGGAATCTTATAAACCTTACCACCAGCATTCACATCCTCAAATATCACATCCCGTATATTTTCCTTAACTTCTAGCAGATCTGCATTGGCACGGCCGATCCATCCTAGTTGCTCCAGACTCCAAGCACAAAAAGGTACCGGCCCTCCCACATCATTCCAGCCACGTGCCCCATGAGCCATGATTCCCCAATAACCAATACCGGCAGAATCTTGTTCAAAATCCAACGTATTGCTCAAGCTATTAAAATCTTTGTCAAATAGATCGGGTAGCCCTAACACATGACCATATTCATGCGCCATAATGCCAACTGCTTCAAAAAACGACCGAGCCCGCTGAATAGTGCCCCCGACTCCGTCCTTATGACCATCTCGCCGGATACGAATAAATCCCCCACTGTGCGAACTATCATTAGTAATGAAATCACTAATTAATCCCAACTGTGCTAAGCCATTAGCATCACTGAGAAGAAAGTTACTAGGAGTAGAAAGTACATTGATAAAAATAAAATCAACAAAGCCATCATCATCTCCCGAATTAGGCACTCCATCCGGCCCATCATCATCGAATTGGCTAAAATCTTCCTCACCGTCTGCAGCACGTAAGATCTCTTCTACAAAAAGGCCATAATCGCCACTTTTTCCCCAACTGTTAGAAAGATAGACAGCGGTCGGCCCAACAGACTGATACCAACGAGGTAAACTAGTGCCCCCTAACTGAAACTGGCCATGTGACATCTCGTTAAAAAAGTGACTCACACTACCAATACGTTGGCGTTTAAATAGATCCTCAGCAAAGCCAGGTATTGCCTCACTAACGGGGTCTTCATCCTGAAAATGAGCAAAAACAGTTACCGCCTGTACCCGCCCAGTCACGGGCTTAGCCCTTTGCCCACATACCATCACTACTAAGCCCATAAGGCTGCATGTGACAAACCAAACCCATCCAAATTTAAACGTCATCTATTACTACCATGCCTTTAAAAAAGGTGAAAGTCCCACTATTACAGACGCTTAAATCAAACAATAGTTTACCCTGCTTATAATTGCATAATACATAAAAAAAACCGTTTCCCAGATATGAGAAACGGATAGTCTATAAGACAGCACTTCGAACTTGGCTGCCTATAGCAAATTTATAGAGAGATCAGATCTCATTATCTGAGACTATTTTAACTTGATCTCGTCTAATTTCAGATACATTTTTTCTTGTAAAAAAAAGTCATAAATAATAGGGTCAATATGATCATCATCAACCATTTCCTTGAGGATACGCAGAACCAAATCACGTGACATTGGCTTCTTATACGGCCGATCAGTAGAACTTAATGACTCAAACACATCTACCAATGCCAAAATACGAGATTGCAGAGAAATCTCATCCCCCTTCAATCCCAGTGGATACCCACTACCATTAAGTTTTTCGTGATGTGCCCCAGCTATGGCCGGTACGTTTTTTAACTTTTTGGTAAATGGAATCTGTTCCAACATGCGTATACTTACCGCAGCATGGTCGTTTATTTTTTCCCGTTCTTCTTGGGTTAGACTGCCTTTGCGAATAGAAAGATTATACACTTCATCTTCGGTAAGGAAAGGTAATTCCTCACCATCAAATACATATGTTTTCTGGCAAATTTTTTCTACCCGCAACAGATCATCATCATCCATAAATTCGCCAGGCATATTGGCCTTTTTCAAAAATCCAATTTCATCATCCAACTCTGCAAAACATTGCTCATATTCTGCTTCAAAACCATCGGGTAATGCCTGTGACTTTTCCAAGAATTCAATCTTGCGTTGTAACATTTCATTTTCAACCGATTTTTTTATTACGGCATACCGCATACTCAATAATTCAATCCGGTCAAATATTGTTGCCAGTTTAGTTGGTTTATCAACCACTGCCTCCGGTGTGGTAATCTTGCCAATATCATGCATCCAGGCGGAAATACGCATTTCATTTAATTCGTCTTCGGTAAAACGAACTTCAGCTAATGGTCCTTGCGTACACTTATTGATGGCTTCGGCAACCGCCATATTGATTTCCATAACATTCCTAATATGGCTACCAGTATAGGTAGACTTTTCGTCAATTGCCGTAGCCATGACCTGTACAAAAGATTCAAAAAGTTGTTCGGTTTCTTCAATCAGACGCACGTTTGAAATAGCCACTGCCGCTTGCGACGCCAGCGATTTAATCAACATCTCATCGGCAGGACTAAAAGCCAATGGTGTCTCATTTACTGGATCAGTGGCATTTAATAACTGGAGAACACCTATTACTTCATCTTCATGATCTTTCATCGGCACTACTAGCACAGACTTTGTCCGGTATCCAGTCTGCCTATCATAATTCTTTGGTCCTTCAAAACGGTATTTCTCATCCGTATACACGTCTTCTATATTTACAATATCGCCAGTAACTGACGCATAACCAGCCACGCTTTCCTTATTCCTAGGCACCGGCGGCAAATCCATTTTTCCGTGGGTTCCACCAGAAAAACTCTTTAGCGTTTCATTCTGAGCTATTTCAAACGTCAAAACCTCATCCTTGATCAAATAAAGCGTACCACCATCAGCAAAGGTAAGCCCCCGTGCTTCTAAGACGATACGTTCCAACAGCAATTTAAGATCACGTTCAACAGATAAAGCGATACCAATCTCATTCAATCGCTTAAGGCTATCCTCCACATCTACTGCAGATTGATTTTGACTTAACATAAGTATTCCTTGAATAATTCATTCTACAACTTGTTCATATTCTTAAGCTATCTATCTAACCTAGCTCTCAAACTATTCAAGTAAAAACGAATTGTCAACTTATATTAATCATACTTTTCCTGTCAGTATTGCCAATCTATTTGCACCCCCCATTGATGCTCAGCTCTTTGCCTTCGCACTTTTTTCCAACGATAACGAAAAATATATTGTTTTACTCCCAATCTAAGATTAACTAATGCATAAAAACGCCAACCATAACCATACAATGGCGGTATATTTACAGTACCGGGCATGGTATTTTCATATTCATAGATACGTGCCACATACGTAGGTACTTTAAAACAGCTAACATGTAATACACTACTAAGCTTATCATATTGTCGCCGCAGTCGCATAGATACCAGACGACTAGTAACAATTTTAGCTTTAGTTGTTTTAACCCTGCGAATTTCTAAACGGCCTTTTAATTCTGTCGTACTAGCAATCTCATATATTGCTTCCGTACGTACTCGATACCCCTGCTCATCTAATGCCCCACCACGGCGCCAACGTTTAAAGTGGTCTCGTTGAAAAAAGACGTTAATGTGACCATTCAAAGGCAATCGCCTTTTCACTTCCAAACCATAGAGCATACGTGCCCTAGTTTGCGGTTGGGTAGGACTTATCGCCAAACGTCCATAATGATCAAAAAACATTCGCCATCTAAATTTCTCCCAACGAGATTGAATTGTTATTAATACACCCTTTTCGTTCTCCATCCCAGTCGCACTAAAGGCTGCGCCAAAAAGGCTATAATACCCTGCCCCAAAGCGCCTAATACCGAGATAAAAACGAAGCTTCCCTAGTTGCCACCGCCCACCACCAATTGCCGCCCATACTCCCTGTGGCTGGTAAGCCCAAGCACTAAATAAATCTAACTTCTGTAACGACCAGTGCAGGTCACTGCCGATAAGTATCTGCTGCTTGCCATAAAAACTCCACGGCTTGGCGGCACGACGCAGATCTACCATTGCATCAAAAGCTAATAGCTGTAAGCTAACGCCCCCATAACCAACTGCTGTACCATACCGTAAACGTAATCCTCCAGACTGCAGTCTCAATTTGTCTTTTCCTTGGCGTTCCGTAGTACTCGTATGGATACCGCTTATAGGCATAGAATATATCTCACCATCAGCACCAAATCTAGCGTCGCGGCGATCGTATCCAGTTAGGACAGTTAACTGCCATAAACCGTACCGATAACGTATGCCAATACCTCGTAGAGCAGCATTTTCGGCACTAGATCGATATCCCAAGCCCTCACTGTCACGTAATATAGTTCCCACAACATTTGCTCTACGCCCAACAGAACGTCCCCAAATCAAGCCCTGTCCAAATCCGGGACGCAGGTCTCCAATCACGATACTCCATCTGGGAACTAACGACTGCCAATACAGATAAAACGACCAAAAATCTGTCCATTTTTTTTCTCCTGGATCTTTTTCCGCTAAAGCATACACCTCTAGCTGAGGTAATGGATGCCATTCAACCCGTTGATACAACTGCACTCCTTGAGCTGGATCTTTTACCTGTAAACGCCAACGCCAATTCGCCCACTTCTTAAAATGTTGATTTGTAGCTTGATATTTTAGCGCTCTGACATCTGCAAAACCAAGGACCTGCCCAATGACTATACTGCCTAAAGCTAGCAAATAAATAATTTTCCACCTTATACGCATGGATAAAATTATGCAAAGGCCATACCAAACCTTTTAACCAAAGCCAATTCAGGACAATGTTCCATATTTTCACTGTTTAAATATAAAATTACAGAAATATATACGTCTCTTATCTAGTTAAACACTTCATAAATGTATCATAATCATCTCACTATAAGCCATTTATTGCACATTATACACATCATAAATAACATTTTCATCCGCCACCTCAATCCCCACCACCTAGCGATCCTATACCTGCTACGTTTTTTTAGACAAAATCCTTGAATTTCGCCAAAGGTGAAGTATTTTATGAACACATGTGGGCTTAGTAACCTGCGCATAAGCTACACCTAGATCTTTAAAGAAATTAGCAAACTATAAACATTATGTTAGAAGCTCCTAGCGCTTATACTTAACAAGTCAATTTTATCGCACAATAGATAGCTTTCACCCACAACCAAGGAATACCACTGTGAAATTTGGCACATGTAATGAGTATTTTGAAAATTGGCCTATTGAGGAAGTCTTCGACTACGCCGCCACCATAGGCTATGACGGCGTAGAAATCGCACCTTTCACCATTGCCCCCAGCGTCGAAGATATTTCGGCCCTACGTCGCACTGAGATCCGCCGTGCTGCCGCCAAGGCTGGCATCGACATCATCGGTCTACATTGGCTGTTGGTGAGTCCAGAGGGCTTGTATACCAATCATCCCGATGACGCTATTCGCAACCGTACACGGGATTATTTTAAAGAATTAATTCGCTTTTGTGGTGATCTAGGAGGCAAGGTCATGATCATTGGTTCGCCGCAGCAACGTAATATTCAAACCGGTTGGGATGAACAGGAAGCTTGGGACCGCACGATTCAGGTTTTCAACGATTGTCTACCACTTGCCGAGGCCTGCGGCGTTTATCTGTGCATCGAAGCACTTAGTAGCGAACAAACCAACTTCATCTCTACCGCAGCCACAGCCCGCCGTCTAGTCTCCCAGCTGGATCACCCCAACTTTCGTACTATGATTGACGTATGCAGCGGTTCTACCGAAGCCATTACCGTACCACAATTGTTACGCGACTCAGGTGAGCACCTGTACCACGTCCATGTCAACGATGCCAACAAACGTGGACCAGGCTTTGGCAACACCGATTTCGTCAACGTTATACGCACCCTGAAAGAACTGAAATATCAACGTTATGTATCCGTAGAAGTATTCGATTTTGCCCCTGACCCACGCACTATAGCCGCCGCTAGCTTAGCTTATTTGAAAGGTATCAGCGCCGCCTTGGACAGCTAATCAACCTCTTTGCTTTCGCCCTCAGCAATCTTCTCGAGCAACTGATTAAACGCTTCTTTTTTTGCCAACTGTCGCTTTTTTTCAGTTTCAAGAATATTTCCTATTAACAGGGCCAGACGTTGTGGATCTTTGTTGCCAATAGCTATTAGCTGTTTGATTTCAGCAATGGAACGTTGGACCGCCGTTGGACTAGGAGCAGTAGATTGCTCAGCCACAGTAGCTTTGCTTGGGACCGTTGATTTTACCGCTCTTTTTACTGGTACAGCATGAGCTTTAGCTGCTTTATTAGTCTTAGCTTGAGCCGCTTTGGACTTTTCGTCAGTCTTTGAGAAAAAGCGGGTCAATAACGAGCCTTGACGTTTCTTTTTTCGCGGTTTCATCATTTTTCACCATATTTTTTGAGGCGCTAGGCCAGCACTTCGATATAGATTACCCAATTAATCATTATTCGCTAGACATATCGGGCCAAGAGCATTTTCAGCGTTTCTACAGACAATGATTTGGTCTCAACAAACCTGAATTACTTACATCTATTTTTTGTCAAGTTTTACTACTATGCTATATTACCCACTTTGCAATTGTACGCAGCCCTGTGCCCGGCGGCAAATCAGCTCTATTGACAGGGATGATTTTTTTGTGAATTTTCAGATCTTTTATACGCAGATTATATAGAGAATCTTATTTTTTAAGGAGTCTTTCATCGTGTCAGCAAAGGTTCGCATTGGTTTGGTTGGCCTTGGCCAACGAGGCTTACAACATCTGTCTTCTCTAGTAAATATTGAAAATGCTCAACTCGTCGCGCTCTGTGATCCATTCCCTGAGAATCTGGAAGAAACTAAAATACAGCAATATGTCAGCAATTTTCGTCTTAGCGGTATCCACACCTATACCCGTTTTGATGATATGCTCGCGGCAGGTGGCTTAGATGCAATATATTTTTGTATCCCTCCAGGTCGTCACAATGGTGAACTCATTCGTACTGCGGCAGCCGGGATTCATATCTTTGCAGAAAAGCCCGTTAGTCTTTTTCTCGACGAAGCCATGGAAATGAATCAGGCCATAGAAAAAGCGGGCGTAATCGCTACCGTTGGTTTTAACCAACGACATGACAATTGGCATACTGCGGTGCACGATTTCTTAAAAGATAAACGCCTCATTATGGCCACCTGGGTAGTGAATAGTAGCCTTGAGGGACATTCAACAAAACATACCCATACGGAGGGTTTAGGCGGTCCAGAAAATCGCATTTGGACTGCCAATATGGCCTGGTCAGGGGCAAGTGTAGTAGAAGGTGGCATCCACCAACTAGACCTGATGCGTTATTGGGCCGGCGACGTAGCCTGGGTCCAAGCCAATTATATCCATCGTAAAGCACACGATATTGAGGATGGTGGCGATAACCCCTATGGCTATTCTGTGCGTTTTGGTTTTGCTAGTGGAATGATTGGCAACCTGTTGATTACGCGTTTACGTAAGACCTTCTATAGCGATGGCTATGATGGTATCATCTGGGATCATGGCCATATCAAACTTGAAAGCAAAGGCCCCGTCGCCTACTATTACGAAGGTCCTTATCCACCCACAACGCCTATTGATCCTCAGGCTCTGCGGCACCCCCTCACTACCACTACACGCAACAATAATACCCTTGCTATTAGTGAGGCATTCATCACTGCTGTTGCAACTCAAGACCAAGGACCATTACTGAACACCTTTACTAGTAGCATGAATAGTTTGGCTGCTGTCCTTGGTGCGAATATCTCCGATCAACTGGGGGGTCAATCAGTTGATTTAACGGAGATATGGAATAGTCCTCAATATGCTCAATTTCGTTGCAAACCCTCGCTGCATATCTAACCTATTTTACGGAGGAAATCATGCCCAGTTATACCTTTAATCACATCCACCACGAAACCAAAGATATCGATACTGCCGTTGCTTTTTATAAAGATCTTTTTGGTGCTACGACTGATCCCCCTTTTGAACGCGGTGGAGCAACTTGGGTCCAGGTCCACTTTGCCGGAATCCAGGTAACTGTTACCGATCGTGACTTTACTGATATGGAATTAGGCCGCTATCAAGGCGTAGATCATTTTGCCCTTATGACAGATGATTTCGATGCTAGTCTCAAAAATATTGAAGCCCAAGGAGTATCTATCTGGATGGGCCCGGTACAATTGGAAAATGGCATGCGTATCGTCTTTATAAATGGCCCCGATCATGTAAAAATTGAATTAATGGAGCAAATTTAATTGGCTTCCACTGAGCGTCCCTACGGCCTTTGGACCAGTCCTCTACAGGCCCGTGATTTAGCTCTAGGTAAACGCCTTAAGGATGTCGCCTGGGACAGCGACGGGCGCACTCTAGTATGGCTTGAAGGTCGGGGTTCCGACGGTGTCTTAGTTTGCCAGCACTCTAATCAAGCACCTAGAGATCTGAATACTACCCTTTCCGTACGGGCCCAAGTAGGATACGGCGGCGGCGATTTCACCGTTGCCCACGGCCACGTTTATTTTGTTGAACGCAACGGGCGCTTATATCGCCAGTCGTTACTCAACGGGAGCGCTAGTCCTATAACTCCTGCTTTTGGTGCAGCAGCTTCGCCGTGCGTCAGCCATGATGGTCGCTATCTGACCTACGTCCATACCGATGAACAAACTGACCGCTTGGCTATCGTCTCAAGCCAAGGGCTAGTCTGGCCACAAATACTAGCTAGTGGTGCTGACTTTTATATGCAGCCAAGCTGGCACCCCAGCGGCCGTCAGATGGCTTGGATAGAATGGGATCATCCGCAAATGCCCTGGGACGGTACACGCCTTTTACTAGGCCAAATGCGTTATCCCAAAACCGGCTTACCCCATCTAAAATCTCAGCAAATCCTTGCAGGTGGAACCGATACAGCAATTTTCCAACCCACTTTTTCTCCCGACGGCCGCCACCTAGCTTATATTTCTGATCAGCGTGGTTGGGGCAATCTATGGTTGTATTCCTTAGACACCGGTAAATCTATTTGTTTGACCCCCGATGAATTTGATATTAGCCGCCCGGCTTGGATTCAGGGAATGCGCGTTTTTTCCTTCCGAGCCGATAGCCAGGTCATTTACTTTACCCGCTACGAAGGCAATACTCTAGGGGCTTATACATTAGACCTACACAACCATCATATTAAACCTATTACCCTATTAAGCGAATATTCCCAAGTGGAACAGCTCACTGCAGCTCCACGAGGTCAAGCCTTTGCCTGTACAGCAGCAGCAGCAACCGTATCTACTCGCATTATTTCCTGTACCCCAACTAAAGCTTTAATCCATGCCCGTTCCACTAGTGAATCTATGCCACCTAATGCTGCTGCGGTACCCCAAGCTATTCACTGGTACACCGCCGTTGGAACCCAAGTCCACGGTCTATATTATCCCCCCACTAGCACTGCTTACTACAGCAGCGGATTACCCCCTTTAATCGTTAACATCCACGGCGGTCCTACAGCACAAGCTGACGTCGGCTTTGAACCTCGCGCCCAGTATTTTGCAACTCGGGGCTACGCCTATCTCGATGTTAATTATCGGGGTAGTAGCGGCTACGGTCGCGCCTATATGACCGCTTTACGCGGTAACTGGGGTCAGTATGATAGCGCCGATGCCGTTGACGGAGCACGCTACCTAATTGATCAAAAACTAGCCGATCCTGACCGTCTGGTCATTGCTGGTGGTAGTGCTGGTGGTTATACGGTGTGGCGTGTTTTAACCACTTATCCAGGGGTCTTTCGTGCCGGCCTTTGCCTCTACGGCATTTCCAACCTCTTTACGCTAGCAGCTGACACCCATAAATTTGAAGCATCGTATCTGGATACCCTATTAGGCCCATTACCGGCCGCTAGTACTATCTACCGCGAACGGTCCCCACTTTTTGCTGTCGATGCAATCCAGGACGCCGTAGCTATTTTCCAAGGCAGCGAGGATCAGGTCGTGCCACCAGATCAGGCCGAAGCCATCGTCGCCTCGCTACGCCGCCGTAATGTGCCTCACGAATATCACCTATATGAAGGTGAGGGGCACGGCTGGCGCAAACCAGAAACGATTGAACGCTTCTACACAACAGCAGAGGCCTTCCTTAAACAATATGTACTTTTTGCCTGATATTTTTATATTAAATCCACTAGTGCTGGCAAATTGCAAGCACTAGTCTAATTTAGCAACCAAAGGAGCACCCGGTGCCTTACGAACCTGTCATCGGCATGGAAGTCCATGTTGAATTACACACCGCTTCCAAAATATTCTGTTCCTGTCCCGCTGACCATTTCCAGCAACCACCCAATATCCATATCTGTCCAGTCTGCACAGCCCAACCGGGTGCCTTACCCGTTATCAACGGTCATGCCGTCGCCCTTACTATTATGACCGGTATGGCCTTCAATTGCCGAATCAATCGTCATAACGTCTTTGCCCGCAAAAATTACATATATCCAGATCTACCCAAAGGCTATCAGATCTCACAGTATGAGTTCCCCCTATGCGAAGATGGCACCTTAGAAATTGAAACCGCCGCCGGCACCAAACGAATTGGCATTGAGCGCGTCCATTTAGAAGAAGACACGGGTAAACTAGTACATCAAGGCAATTCTAGCTTAGTAGATTACAATCGCGCCGGCATGCCCCTGATGGAAATCGTCTCCGATGCATCAATCCGTTCAGCCGAAGAAGCCTACGCTTATTTGTGGAAAATTCGTCAAATCGTGCGCTATCTAGGTGCCTCAACTGCCGATATGGAAAAAGGTGATATGCGGTGCGAAGCAAATATCTCAGTACGACCCAATAGTGAGGCTGCCTTTGGCACCAAAGTAGAAGTGAAAAATCTTAATTCCTTTCGTGCTGTACGCAACGCCATCGATTATGAAATAAAACGCCAGATTCAGACTATAGAAGAGGGTGGTGCAGTGCGCCAAGTTACTATGGGATGGGATGAGAATAGTGCTGTAACACGTGAACAACGCTCTAAAGAAACATCTGAAGATTACCGTTACTTCCCCGAACCAGATCTACTTAACCTCGATTTAGAAGAAACATGGATTGCTAAACTGCAAACCGAACTACCCGAATTACCCGATGCTAAAACAGCACGCTTTGCCTCCGCGTTTGGCCTCTCGTCGCAGGATATTGCAGTACTGATTGAAGATCAAGAAATTGCCACTTACTTTGAACAGGCAGTCAAACATCCAGGCGCAGATCCAAAACAGGTATGTAACTGGATGACGGTTGAGTTTTTCCGTCACTTAAAAGAAACGTCTATAGAGATAAAAGATTGCAAAGTAACCCCCACTGCTATGGTAGAATTACTAACGTTAGTTAATAATAAAACGATCAATCAGAACGCCGCCAAAGAAGTCTTTGCTGAGTTATGGGAGAAAGGTGGTTTACCAGCAGATATTGTCGCAGCACGTGGCCTCACACAAATCTCCGATACCTCTGCTCTAGAGGGGGTTATCACCGCAGTACTTGGCGCCAATAATGCAGCAGTAGAAAAGATCAAAAGCGGCGACCTAAAACCACTCAACTTTCTCAAAGGCCAGGTGATGCGAGAAACGCGCGGCAAGGCTAATCCACAAACAGTGGACGCCTTGCTACGACAACAATTAGGTGTATAATAACAGCTTCTAGCACAACAGAGTACGCGTTTATTTACCTTAGACGTGTGGTCCGCGCTCGCGGATGATCTGCAATGCTAATGCCGGATCAACCTGGACAATCATTTCCGGTTCAATCTTAACATGGCCTGGCAAATCAAAACCGGCTACAGCACTGCGTGTGTGCCACCCCGACAGCGAACGATCCAAACCATCCTCAGCCCATTCCGAAAATGGTCCACCAAAGACATCGTGAAATACCTTGGAATATCCATCTACCACACGCGGTGATTTGGAAAAAGACCCGCCACCGTGTGAATTAACCATACCGATGCATTTCACACAGTACCAGATATCATTGAGAGTAGCAAATGGATCCAACCCCCAATGCAAGGCACGAATATGATTAGCGCCCGCATCTTGTCCGGCTAGGTAACCACTTTCCACATCGTCCGCATCATTGGTCAGTGCGCCTTTGCCACCACCAGTCCCCGAGGTAAATACGAGTCCTGCCGGGGTAAAAGTCAAACTACAAATACGCCGGCCCTTGGGAGCTGAGATTGTATCCTCTTTAGCACCCAAATCAATTCCTAACTTGCTAATGCGATCATACACATCAAAATCGCGTTGCCAACTACTGTGTAACTCTGACATACCATCCATTCCTTTGTTTTAGGTTAAGAAACATTTTAGCAACTTCAACAATTGAAAAATATCCATCATCTCACACTACTAAATCTTATCACGTTTATCTCCCATACGGCGAATTAACTCGTCGGCGATAACCCCGGCCAGAATTACCGTACCAATAATAGCAAATTCTAGTTGCGTTGGAATGCCCAGTACATTGATCGCATTATAGAGTACACGCATCACTGCCGCACCAATTACCACCCCTAAGATAGTCCCCTCTCCACCACGCAACGAGCAACCGCCTAATACTGCAGCTGCAATGGCATATAACTCATAAAAATTGCCGTGCCCCGCAGGCTGTACCGAATTCACATCCAAAGCAAAAAGAACACCACCTAGTCCTGCCATACCGGCACAAATAATATATGCCAAGATCACTAAACGATCGATGGCTATACCACTATAACGTGCCGCCTCAACATTACGTCCCAAGGCCAGTAAATACCGTCCCCAGATAGTCCGGTTAAGAAATACTCCAGCTCCGAGCGCCAATACTATCATAAATAAAAATGGCACGGGTAAGGCAAAGCCTTCTACTTCAAGTACTTTACCCGTTGCTAATTGCCGTATACCTTCATATTCGTTACCGAATCCCTGTGTCTGATCACCGGTAATCCAACGTGCTAGGCCACGATAAAATAACAAGCCACACAAGGTCACTACAAAGGGTTGCAATCCAACTTTAGTAATCAATAACCCATGTACCAATCCAATACCCAATGCCAGCCCTATTACGGCAACCAAGGTCAACCCCAGCGGCCAGTCATATTCAACTAGTAACAATGGCATCAAACATCCCACTAGCCCAATAACGGAACCGATAGATAAGTCAATGCCTCCGGTGATAATAACAAATGCTACACCGATACTGATGATACTAAATAGTGATGTCCAACGAATTATATTCTGCAAGTTATAGGCACTAACAAACCGGGGTTCCAAAACCCAAGTCCCCAAAAAAACAACGACTAGCAATCCTAAGATTCCAAATGTTTTTTTCATCTTACTTGTGACCCACCCGTTGCTAAGTGCATCACTGCTTCTTCGTTCAACATCTTCCCCTTTAAGACACCGCTAAGTCGTCCTTGATGCATAACCAAAACGCGATCAGCTAGACCCAATACTTCTTCCATTTCACTACTAACAAAAAGAATAGCTACTCCTGCTGCCGCTAGTTCCTCCAGCAGGCGGTAAATCTCACTTTTAGCTCCTATATCAATGCCACGCGTTGGCTCATCCAATAACAACACTCGGGGACCCAATACCAACCATTTAGCCAGCACTACTTTTTGCTGATTACCCCCCGATAAGAGCCGTACAGCCTGATCTAATCCCGGTGTTTTAATGGCCAGTTCTCCTATCATGCGATTGGCATCCTGCGCTACGCGTTGCCGATCGATCAAACCACCATAACGACAAGTACTAGCCAAACTAGGCAAGCCGATATTGTAATCCACTGCCATATCCAACACTAGACCATGGTCTTTGCGATTCTCAGGAACCAGCAATAGCCCCTGCTTAATGGCAGCTAACGGAGAATCTATCTGCATCAGTTCCCCATCAATATGCACCTGACCAGCCAAGGCCGGCATAATGCCGAATAAGGCTTGTAACATCTCCGTACGCCCGGCTCCTACCAAACCAGCGACTCCCACAATTTCACCACTGCCTATACTAAAATCTAATTGTTCTTGTGGCCAAGCAGTACTGACGAGACCTTCTACCTGTAACCTCGCCGTTCCACCTCTATATGGATTTCTAACAACATGCTGCGTTAGTTCCTGCCCTACCATCAACGTAACCATGCGCTCACGCGTTATTGCCTCTTGTTCCAAACCCCCAACATAACTCCCATCCCGTAATACCATAACACGATCAGCAACCTGCTCTACTTCACCTAGGCGATGCGAAATGTACACTATACTCACAGCGCTTTTCTTAAGTTGGCGGATCACTGTAAATAAACGGCGCACTTCCTCTGTACTCAGGCTGGAAGTAGGCTCATCCATAATCAATATGCGCGCCTCTACGGCTAGGGCTTTAGCAATCTCTACCATTTGCTGCTGCCCCATTGTTAGATGAGCTACTAGCGTGGTTGACTCAACCTCCAGACCAATCTGCGCTAAGAGTACTGCCGCTTGTCGATATAAACGATTTCGATCAATCAGTCCCCAATGTCTTGGCTCACGCCCTAAAAAAATATTTTCCGCTACACTAAGATTATCCGTCAAATTCAATTCTTGGTGAATTAGAGCTATACCTAATCCCTGTGCGGTACGACACGAATCAATCTGTACCGAAATTCCATCCAAACATATGCTGCCACTGTCTGGCCACTGCGCTCCCGCTAGTATCTGCATCAAGGTACTCTTACCAGCACCATTCTCACCAATCACTGCCAATACCTCTCCAGCGTACAAGTCCATATCCACCGCATCCAGAGCCATAACACCAGGGAAATATTTGCTAATCTGTCGCACTGTCAATATTGGTGCAGTACTACTAGGGTTCATGGGTTAGTTAAATCCTTTAATTCAGCCCAAAACACTTCAACATTTTCTCGTTTTATCTGCCGTGCTGGAATATCTAAAAACCCACCCGGTGGTAATACATCTTGATTACCGCGGGCCAGATGTGCTAGGATACGCACGGATTCATAACCGTATTTATACGGATTCTGTACTACCGTTCCATATATATAACCATCAATAATTCCTTGCAGCGTTCCATCTTCCTCATCAAATGCAACAATTTTTATCTGATCCGTTTTACCTGCTTCTTTCACTGCTTCAAGGCATTTAGGCGGGTTATAGGCAAAAAGGCCAACCATACAATCAAGTTCCGGATATTTAGCAATAGCGTCTTCTGCGAGTGCTTTAGCTTTGGCAAAATCAAATTGATCAGTACGTGTATCCAGCACAGTATACCGTGCCCCCTTAATAATCTTTCCAAGGGGATCACGGCGCCTCGGATCATCAACCCGATCCAGCAATTCATCAATCAGTCCTTGGCGGCGCTGTTCCGCATTCAACTGCCCTAAACGTCCAACAAAAATCATTACTTCCCCACCCTCTGGTAGTGCCTCTTTAACCAGTTTACCACAAAGTCGACCGGCCTTATAGTTATCCATGCCAACATAGCATAGACGTTGGGTTTTGGGCGCATCAGAATCATGAGTAATCAAGGGTATCTTAGCTGCCGCTTCATTCAATAATGATTGCTGATTATCTGGATCAATAGGGCTAATAGCAATGCCATCCACACCACGGGTCAACAAATTTTGCACAATACGTTTCTGATCACCCACCCCATCTGCTGGCATCTGTACGTCTACAGACACATTAAACTCCCGCCCAGCTGCTTTAGCCCCCTTGTCTGCAATCACCCAAAATGATGCAATACCGTTGGTAACATAAGCAACGGTTGGTTGGTCTTTACCGCCCTCCTTACCACAATTAGCGAACAACAAAGCCAATGTCATAAACCATAAAATATGTACCTGCTTCATACTTCCCTCCCTAAGAAAAGCATCTCAGAACTTTACAAATATCCTGCTGAAACTCATGAATATAAGCCAATATTCAATCTCTGACATAGCCAATAAACCACCTTGCCACCCCCCTTGGCAGCTAACCTACGTGGTGCTATATTGGATTTAAATACATATCAAAATATATAGCAAAACACACAATCCTTGCCCTATTTCTCACCTCGTTTTCTTAACCTGTATCAAACGCCATACTTTTATGAACCCTATTGCCAATTTCTTCCGTCATTCCAACGTGACTTTTATCCTGGGACTGATGGCAGCACTAATAATCTTTTTAGGCATTGCAATCCTCAACCGCACACCGATTATACCACTATGGCCGGATGGTCCCCCAAACACCCAAGTCAATGCCTCCCTAGTCCCCCCTCGAATATCGGTTTATTTACCACCTGGCCGCCTAGCAACCGGTACTGGCATCCTCATCTGTCCCGCAGACAGCTATGGAACAATCATAGACACCGCTAAAGGTCGCGATGTTGCCCATTGGTTAAATTCTATCGGCATCGCCGCCTTTGTGCTTGATTACCGCCACAGTGATAACGACTACCTCCACCCTCTGCCTTTGCAAGACGGCCAACGTGCCATCCGCCTAATTCGTAGCCAGGCCGCCACTTGGAATATAGAACCAGACCGCTTAGGTATCATGGGATTTTCAGCCGGCGGTCACTTAGCCGCATTGGTCAGTACTCATTTTAATCTAGCCGTACCAACGAATAGTGATTCAATCGATACCTTTTCTTCACGCCCTGATTTCATGATTCTAGTGTATCCTGTCATTACCATGATAGGTCCATATATAGAGCCTGAATCTAAACGGCATTTATTGGGATCTAATCCATCTGATACTCTTGCAATAGCAGTATCCGTCGAGCGCTTAGTTAGCACCAATACTCCTCCGACTTTATTAATTCATGCAAAAGATGATTCTGTTGTATCGGTAGAAAATAGTCGCCTCTTTTACCAAGCACTACAAGCAGTAAAGGGTAATACTACCTTGCATATTTTTGACCGTGGCGGTCATGGTTTTGGCTTAGGCAAAGGCAATGATCCAGTAAAACAATGGCCGCAACTAGGAGCTAGATGGCTTAAGAAGCAAGGTCTATTAGACGAATCTACTCTTTTTTAAAACACGTGCTATATTTTATTTTCCTTTTGAAAACTACAAGATTACTATAAATTGTATCCTTCAAACATTGTCCTGTAGACACTATATGGCATAGATCCTATGCATAGGATCTCTTATAATCCATTTTTCTTGCAGAAGTAGATTTTATGGTGAATGATGTTCAGGCCATTCAGGAATTAATCAGACATTACCACCAAACTCTTAGTGACAACGATTTGGAAGCAGGGCACGCATGCTTTGCTCCCGAACGCTTCCGCTTTGTCGGCAATGAATCTAATGATCCCTGCCATTGGGCTGCAGTAGGCTTCTTTTCCATGCAAGAAATCCGTCAGTGGGAAAACGCCTTGCCGGATGATTATACCTATATCAACCACATCGAATTCCTAAACGTAGATGTTCAGGATAATTTTGCGTTAGCCGTAACCAGCGAAACAGGCAGTACTAGTTGGGGCAGTCAGTGGGAAGCTCATGTCAATGTCTGGTTTGTTAGCAAGATAGAGGCGCAGTGGAAAATCATAGGCTCATTTCATCGCGATGATAACCAAGCAACTTTCCAATAAATATAGCGTCTAAGACAGCGTCTTGAATTGCTTATAAATATATTGCGCTTTGCGGCAAATACATCAGCATATCATTAAAATATAGACCATCAAAAAAAACGTAGATAAAGCAAGCTGGACGCGTTCAGCAAATTTCAGCGCACCAACAATAAACGCCCCTCAGCCTTAAAAATACCCGCCTGCAAACGATAGAAATACACCCCTGATGCAACCGCTTGCCCAAAAGCATTGCGACCATCCCAAGTACGGCTATAAGAGCCAGGTAACAAAAGTCCCTCTGCCAATGTCCGCACAGGCTGCCCCAGGATATTGAAGACTTTCAATTCGGTCTCTACCGCCGCCGCAATATCAAAACGAATTACCGTCTCAGCATTAAAAGGATTAGGATAGTTCGGTTCCAAAGCAAAGGTACGCGGTACCTCATCATTGACCTCTTCTACCGTTGTCTCTTGCGCTGCCGTATTTAGAAAAGGCGTCCATTCCACTAATCCTTCGAACAATGACGCAATTTCCTCATTATCCGTAGTACCCCAAAAATTCCCCTGTGCCGCTACCGTTTGACTGGTACGATTAGCAATTGCCGTACGATTTTCAGTGAAAACATTATTACTGATTACCGTCGGTATAGCCGATCCATTAATTTTTATTGCAATCAAATTATTATCAAAATGATTACGCTCAATAACAGGTGTTGCCGTTTCGGTTTCTAAGGCAATGGCGGTATTTTCAAAAAGACTTGAACGCACTACGACATCGCGTGTCCCTACTAATTTTAAGCCGGCATTATTACTAAAAATGCCCATATCAATTGCTCCTATTACATCTGTTCCCAAAATCATACCCGTACCAAGATTATCCGCCACCGTTGTCGTCCAAAGCTCTATCAGTCCTCCCTCCAATACTACCCCATCTCCCTGGTTACTCATAATTTCAACCCCTTCAAAAATTACTTTCTCCAATGAGCCACCTCGCACCCCATCAGCGCGATTAGCACTTATCTGGCTATTGTGTACTTCCAAACGTCCTTCCCAATTGCTTAACTCCAAGCCATAGTGCCTATTTCTCTGTACCGTTGTCTGCCACAATTCAATGGTCTGTCCACGTCCTCCGCTAGCCACCAACCCCGAACGCGGATCTGTTGTATCTAAGCGCCCGTTACCCTCTAGCGTACAACGAATCGCTTCTAAAGCGCAATTGCCTAGCACGATCCCTTCCTGACCATTATTTTTTATATCCACCTGATTTAATCGTAATAAACCACTGCCCTGGACTTTAATTGCTGGTCGAGTAATATTCCTCAATTCCGTCCGATCAACCCGTGCTTCTTTATTAATCGTTAAATCCAAACCACCAAACGAGTTCTGTATAATGGAATGCTGTAACTTGAAACGCCCCTCTGATCCCACTTGACCAGAAAAGGCAAAACCACTGAGTTCAAGCTCTAAGTACTGAACTTCAATCTGACCAGTCGATGCTAACACCGTACCATACCAGATAGCATCTCCAGAAAAATCATCAGAATCCACCGTAAAATAAACAGGATTACCCGCTTCTCCTGCCACCACCAACCGGCCTTCTACTATAAGTTCACTCAAATCTGGGTTAACCCCAGCACCAGTGAAATCTTGATCCGCAAAGGCCACCACCGTACCGGGTTCAATCACCAGTACAGCACCTTGCGGTACAACCAGATCTCCCGGTATCTCCATGCGCCCATTCCACCGCGTTATACCTTGTGGCAAGCGTCCACGTACTAGCCCCCGAAAAGCATTTTCTAACTCTACTCCAAACAAAGACGGCCCCTGACCATTTAATAAATACACCCCTGACCAATCTCTTGTACTTGGTCGCTTTGCTGCCGATATAAAACGAATGGGATTGGTATCATCCCCTTCTAATACCAGCTCTCCTAGCACCAGAATCTCGCTGCGTCCAACATCAAAGCCAGCGCTTTGCTGATCACCTCGCTCAATATATACGGTAGTACCCGCTGCAATCGTTAGCTGAGCTCCTGGCTCAACCACAATATCACCACTTATCTCTACCGTCCCGGTCCATAAAACATCACCTTGTATATGCCCCGTTAACTTTTGTTCAAAGAGAATATCAACGATCATTTGCTGCCCTGAACGCCGTATATTATCGATTGCAATACCTAGTGGTAAATTGCGACTAAAACCCGTATAAGCGCTTAAACGGGGATTGGTATCAAAAGCAAAACGGGTAAAGCGCTCCCCATCAAATGGATCAGTAGCATCCCCATCATTACCATTATGGGACGCTGCATACGCCGTATCCTTAGAAAAAAAGTCTAGATTATCTCTACCATTTATTGGATCAGGTGCACCAGCAGGAAAGCCACGGTCGGCAAAAAGGCCATCTGCGCATACTAAGTCCACCTGCTTGTGGCGCTCTTCATCATTATCAGCTCGAGCTTTTACATGCCAAATTAACACACCTTCACCAGGGATATTACGATTGTAGAAACTGGGGGTATTTTGTCTATTTTCTAGCAAAAAATACTCATCCTCACTTAGCGGCACCTTATACACCTTGCCTCCACTATCGATGCCATCCAAGATTAACTCACGCGCTGTCTCCGTCACCACTACCAGCTTTTCGTTATTAACCCCAATCCATCCCAACTCTTCTAGCGCCCAAGCACAAAAAGCATTAGGTCCATCTTCTACACCCCATCCCAGCGTTCCTAATCCCATCAGTCCCCATTTGCCAATACCAGCACTATCTTCTGCCGGATCAACTTCACCAGTAGCCGTTACCTGGGTCTGATCAAACAAATCAGGCAGTCCTAAAATATGAGCAAATTCATGGCACATAGTAGCCGCAGTAACCGTAAAAACATGGCCCCGTTGAGTCGTTCCTCCAAAACCATTAAAACGGCTACGAATCTTGATCTGACCACCATTAGCAGCGCTATCATCACTTATGAAATCAGCGTCCAAGCCTAACGACGCCAAACCCGTTGCCCCACCAATAAAGAAATTGCGTGGTACCGTTAATAAATTGATAAAGACAATATCTACATAACTATCATCATCGCCCGAATTAGGTATACCATCTGGCCCATCATTATCAAACAAGCCCATATCTACATCAAGATCAGCCTGCTGTAAAATATCAAGATTAAATAGAGCATAATCTCCCAATGCTCCCAGCTGTTCAGTCACATAGGCCGAACTGGGCTGACTAGAGGTATATCGTTTAGGTAATACCTTACCCCCCACATCTAACTGCCCACGCGACATTTCATTGTAAAAATGCGTAAACGAACCAGGTTTATCCGGATTAAATAAATCACTAGCCCAAGAGGGAGCACGATCTGCTCCCTGAGCTTCCCCTTGGAATTTAGCAAAAATCACCATAGCATTATAGGTGCCTGTGGTCTTGACTGCTGACACACGTGCCCAAGCATCGCAAGCGCCTAAAACCCCCAATAAGCACAGAACTATATATAGAATACAGCCATACATAAGCATTAATCTACAAGGTATAAGAAAATGATAATAACGCCCAAAAAAGCTAATGGTTTATCCAAAGAGGCGAATATGACGACCGCTAGAACCAGCGTTAATAGGCCTACTCAATATCTGAGTCCGCTGCACGCGTTGCAGCAATCGACTACGACCGTCAATTTGTCCGAAGCGCTCTTGAGCCCCTAGAGCTGAGCCAACCCCGGCATATTTAGCAGCGGTACCTGACATGCTAGTACGGAGAATTGACGTACCTAGTTGAATAGCTTTGGGACCACCAGCTTTCGGTACATCAAGGAGGGAAACCTTCTTACCAATCATCGCTTCGGCAGCAGTACGACTAAAAACACCCCCACGTGCTGCACTACTAGCACGCAGCGCCGAAATTCCCATGCCACCAACGGTTTTGGACCGATCCAGACCACCGCTCTTCATACGCTGGCTACGCCAACGGCTTAATGGACTAAAGCCATTTGATGCATTTAGCATCACCTACTCCTGTGAAGACCTTTTATTACTAGGCTCTTCGCCTTTTTTAACTACCGTCTCTGTAGCGGATACTGTTTCCTCTGCACACTGCCTAATAAATTCCTCACCCTCTGCCTGATAGGTAAGAAACGGATCCTCCAAATTAAGATATTTATCTTCCTCAACATATATCGAATCCCAATCGATAACATAGCGGGATTTCTGGCTACTCAAAGCACGCATAACCTGCGATCGTGCTAGGGCTCGTGTATCCGCTGGTGGTGTCACAATCGCTTGATTAATACGTTCAACATCTACTATTCGTTTAATTGCACCACGTTCCAACAAATCCAGATACAGACCCTTCTTTGGATTGAGGTTGTGATATTCTAAATCCAAACTTTGAATCCACGGATCATGCCACTCTAGACCTTCATTTTCGATAAAAGTTTCCAACAACCATTTCTTGGTAACCCAATCTACACGATCCATCAAACTCATGGGGTCATACATAAGCCCGTTGAGCACAAAACGCCACTCGTCCAAAACCCAATCTACTTCCTCATCCCGCCCCTTTAGATAACGCTGCGCCAATTCCAAATATTGAAATTGTATATCAGTGGCCGTAGTATAACGACCATTTTCCAATTGCACTTCCCATTTAAAATCCATATCACGCGATATATCACGAATAGCTTGCACAGGATCAAGCAATGTTATTTCAGAAACGATACCTTCTTCTAATAAATCAAGCAGTAATGCCGTAGTGCCCACCTTAAGCGCCGTAGCATACTCAGACATATTGGAATCACCAACCAACAGGTGCAAACGCCGGTATCGGCCCCAATCAGCTAAGGGCTCATCACGGGTATTAATAATTGCACGACTAAACTGAATCCACTGGTAAATTTCCGTAACAATATGATCCGCACGTTGAGAGATTTGAAAATCAACCTCTTCCTGTGGACTATTACCATACTCAAAGATATCCGTATAACAACCCACCCGTCCAGAGCCAGCAAAAATCTGGCGTGTCACAAAAAAAGGCAACATTGCGGGAAGTAATACCTGCGAGAATGGCACCTCACGCCGCACTAGGTAGTTTTCATGGCAACCAAAAGTAGCACCGGTATAATGGTCAATATTATTTTTGAAGAAGCCTGCATTCTCGGCCAATCCCAGTGACTCAAGAGCGCGCTGAACAATTATCTCACCAGCCCGATCTGAAGCGATCAGATCAAATAACCCGCTACATTCTGGTGTAGCAAACTCAACATGCCCCATATCGACGTACAATCGACCACCATTAAATAAAAAACCGCCATTACCCGGTGGTTCATCACGTCCACGGTAATGCATATCGACGATCCCTAGGCTTTCCTGATAAAAAACACAATCTTTGGCTTTGACAGAAATAAAATCGGAACTAAGCAGAGGATCATCATCCGGCGGCATGCAGCCGTATTCAATTTCGAGTCCGAAAATGCGGTTTTTCATGGCTCAAACCTTATCTCTTCGGCGCCGTCTCATTCAACAGTATAAGCGGCAGTAGCAGATGCCAGTTCGGTGGAATTTAACAGGCGGAATTTAGATTTCTTGGGCAGGGTGCGATCCAGTACCGCCGCCTCTACCCGCTGACGTGTTAGTGCGGTAGTCAAACATTCGGCAATCACTGCCGGATCTGGTTCAAAAGCCTCATCTTTGGCCGTAAGATGGGCTACGGCCCAAGCTTCAAGGGCCTTGATTAAGCCCTCTTCAAGCGACATTTTTTCGCTATTTATCGTCCCCATATATTGCATAACCGCGTCCTGCGCCTTCTCTGATCCAGCGACAACGCCTTTTTCTCCACTGGCAGCAAAAACCCCATCGGCATCAACAGCATAAAAGGTATCCCCCTGGCGTTGCGGATCTAGCTCGCTCATCAATACCCGGGCAATAAAGGGTGAGCGAAAGATCTCGTCAAAAGCCTCTTTTATCAGTGGCGCAAGTCCAAAATTAACTAGGCGATGCAATGTTACATCACGACTTGATAAATTAAATCCTTCCACATGAGCCACATCAATAACCGCCTTGCGCAATTTTTCTAGGTCAGCAGGATGGCCTACCGCAGCAAACGCCAGATGATTGTACACCTCAAATAACTTGCGTGGCCCCGGCGTAGTAGTCAACAATAACACACCTTCACGGTAAGCAAGTCCTATCACCGGCGAAACATCCGCTAATTGGTCGTCCAGATATTCACGGCGATTGCGGATGGCTTCTACCCATCGATATGGATCTTCAAGCATCTAGTCCCCCACTATTCCGTTTGCATACAACGCCGCTAATTCTTCTTCCGCCACGGTCTCCAGACCAGCAGCTGTGACCCGAATAACTTGTGGGAATATTTGTGCCTCGCGACGAAAACCACCCGTAGCCGTATCGTATTCAGCAGCAGTCTCTAACATCTTGACGATCAATTCCAACGCCTCATCCATTGACATTGCTGCAAATGGGGACACACCCCAGCGATTGAGGTAATAAAGCGCACCGCGAATAATCGGTGAACCGGAACCGGTTGTACAAAAATCTACCGACTCGAATTGGGCTCCCAGAATATCACAGAAAAAAATCTTGCCACTAGCTGCATCCTCATCATATGCTGCAAAAATCGGAATAACCGCACCAATACCTTGCATCGCCATCGGCAAGTTGTCGCGCAGCAACCGCGATAACAAACGCAGCTTACCATCAATGCTTAATTCCTGCAATTGTGAGCGCCGATGGTGCTGAAAAGACATCTCTAAGACACGAGCAATTTCGTAAGCCATACCGGGCGAACCAGACAAAGCCATAACAGCACAATCATCAATGGTCAGAACCTTATCAGCCCGATCATAGACTACTGTATTGCCCATAGTGGCGCGTCGATCGCCTGCCACCATAACACCATCCTTATAGCGCAAAGCCAAAATAGTCGTCCCCTCTATACCCACCAGCGGAGGTGCTTCTAAGGGCGGTACCGACTTAGGAAAATGTCCTTGATCTTTAAGTACCTGCAAAAAGTCAACCGATTTTAACGATGCAGGATTATTAGCTTCTGTATTTGCATTCATTGGCCAGTACGTTGACGGTAACGGCGTGCCTGGTTGGGATCAACCTTACGCATACGCTTGAGTAAGTCCTCATTTCCGGGCCGCTCTACTTTGGGACGTCGTGGTCCATCATCAGACTCATCGCCACTATCCAATGGTTTTAGTGGTCGCGGTTTACGATCCATTTCTCGAGGACACTGAAATAATGTTTCTTGGCGCACGATATACACCTCTTTTGTAAAGAGTACAAAGCCATCTAAATAAATATTTGCATTATGGCCCATAAAATACGGTTTGCACACCTGATCTCAAGCGGCTTCTTAAAAAAATAAGACCTGAGATTAGCTCAATGCTTTTTAACCGGTAATCGTTCTATCAACGCTGTAGCATCAACGGCTTCATCTAGTATATGATTATAATAAGCAGCGGTCTCAGCCTCAACACAAGTTTTCAAATCTACTGTATACAAATGCCCACCTACTTTCAATTCTAAACTATCCCAATTCAAGGTCTCTACGGCTGCACCAAACTTCTCAACACAACGTCCACGAAAATAAGCCCGTGTTCCTAGAGGGGGAGTACCTGCGGCCGCCAAAACTTCTTCATCACAGGTTAACCGGGCTAGCTCCTCCTGTGCTTCTAAAAGTAAGAAAAGGCCTTCTTGTGGATCTATATTATGGTATTCCAGATCCTGGCTTTGTAACCAAATTCGATCTTCTGGATTATCCCAATCCAAGTTCTCAGCATCAGCAAAAGCATCTAACAACCATTTCTTAGTAACCCAATCACAACGTCCAAGTAGTGCCAATGGGTCTTTGCCTAGCTTTTCCAGTACATCAGTCCATTCATTTAAAACCCAGTCGGTTTCGCTATCCCGCCCCGTAGCAAATTCTTTAGCTCGATCTAGATATGCTTGTTGGATCTCTATAGCACTGAGATGTCCCCCATCCTGCAGCATTACTGGCCAAGTATGGCTCTGATCTCGTGATACCACTTTAAGCGCCGCTACTGGATCTGCCAATTCAAAAGTCGGTAAGACACCGGCTTCAAGCATATCCAGTATTAAAGCACAAGAACCAACCTTGAGTGCCGTAGCATATTCCGCCATATTGGCATCACCAAAAATAAGATGTAAACGACGGTATTTATCGGCTTCGGCATGGGGTTCATCACGGCTATTAACAAGAGGTCGCCGGGTCATGGTATCAACACTAACAATCGTCTCAAAAAAATCTGCCCGCTGTGAAAGCTGGTACATACCAGGTGCCATTTCCGGTTCACATTCTACCCCAACCTTGCCGGCTCCCGAAAATATCTGGCGCGTTACCACAAAGGGTAATAAGTATTGGACAATCTGTTCAAAAGGCAACTGCCGACTAATTAAAAAATTTTCATGGCAGCCATAAGAATGCCCCTCAAAATCAGTATTATTTTTATACAGTCGCAATACCCCAGCACCCCGTGAGGCAGTACGCCCAGCAGCACATTGAAATAAAATGCGTTCCCCGGCTCGATCGGAAGCTACCAAATCAAATAGCGAAAAACATTCCGGGGTAGAATATTCTGGATGGGTATGATCGTTGTACAAACGAGCACCGTTGCTAATAATTAAATCACTTTTGAGTTCGGCCAATGGAATCTGGCGTTGACGATCCCGCTGCAAATGTACGGTCTCATCTTTATCATTAAGCAATTCGTCTACTTCAAAACCACGCATATCAAGCCGTGGATTTTCCTGCCCATAATCCCAACGAGCAACAAAATCCTCCCGTTGATAGCAACGAATGAGTTCCATTGACTCAACCACTACATCCATATCCTCCACATCATCTACCTGAACCCCATACTCCGTCTCCAAACCACACAGTCGCCCCATGGTGTTAGATAACCTTTCCTCGGCGTTCTCGGTGCACCTTCTCCGCTGCACGCACAGGAGCCACACGCACTACATTTTCTGGCTCATAATCAATAAGTTTAAGCCAATCTTCGACTGCATCACTAGGAGGGAAAACTTCATTTTCACGAAATTCTGCCCGTATGGCAGCGGTTAAATCCTGTTGGCGTATACCACCTTCGCCCCCTGCATCTATAGCACGTTTAATCGCCATTTCCTTAGCCCGCTGCACAATCGAATCCACAATCGCTCCGCTTACCAAATCACTAGCGTAAAGCACCTCTTGACGACCACTACGCAGGGCTACTTCGAGAAACTTATTCTCTTCACTAGAAGCAAACAATGTCTCTATACTAGCTTCAACTAAAGCGGTACGTACTTGTTCAACATCACCATCATATGCCTCTAGGGCAGCGGCATCAAATGGCAATTCAGGCGTCAAATAGATATTAAAGATCTCGCGGCAAGCCTCTTTGTCGGGTCGTTCAACCTTGATCTTACGATCAATACGTCCGGGACGTAAAATAGCGGGGTCAATTAAATCATGACGGTTCGAAGCTAAAATAATCACTACATCTTGAAGCGATTCAATACCATCCATTTCAGTGCAAAACATCGGCACTACAGTATTAGAAATATTATGGCTACGCGTTGAACGCCGTGTCCCTAAGATAGATTCTGCTTCGTCGATAAAGATAAACGGCAGATAGCCTTCGGCGCGTTTTTGACGGGCTTGATTGAAAATTTCCCGCACCAAACGCTCGGTTTCGCCCAACCACATATTAAGTATTTCAGGCCCCTTAATATGCATAAAATACTCCTTAACTTCTACATCTTCCTCACGCCGTAAATGCTGTACCAAATTATATGCAGTAGCCTTACCAACCAATGTCTTACCGCATCCAGGTGGGCCATATAATAGAAACCCTTTAGCCGTGGAGTATTGGAATTTTTCAAATAATTCAGGATATAATGCCGGTAATTCAATAGTATCGCGAATGGCCTGAATGGCCTCTTGTTGGCCACCAATCTTGGTCCATGGCATTGCCGGAATTTCTTCGAGAAAATGTTCTTTGCTATCCTTATTAGGTAAGGCTTCTAAAGCAATTTTAAAACCAGGATCAACACGTACTTCATCACCTGCCTTTAACTGTACTTGTTCCAGTTCTGCAGCGCGTTCCAAAATATATTCTTGGGTTCCATGTTCTTGCCCTATGCGTAAACGGCCTTCACTGAGCAAATCGGCAATTCGCGCTACCGGCCCTGTGGCGCTATAGTCCAATACGCCAACCACAGCATAGGCATCATTAACCAGAACCCGCGTACCCACCCGCAATTGATCCGTATCAACACGGGTATCCACATTAGCATAGTATTCAGCACCACGTACTAAGATACTGGCCGTGCCCGTCTCAGTCGATCCCAAATAAATGCCAATACTATTAGCTGGGGCGGTAACTTTTTCTAAGGCCGTTTCCAATTCCACCAGATTACGACGGGTCTCCTGATAGGAAATCTCACGTTCCATTACCAGCCGCCGTAGCCGATACAATAAGGGGCGTGCCGAATCATTATCAGTCAATTTGGCTAAGGCTTCATCGACCAATTGCAACGGTTCAATTTCATCTTTTTCAGTCGATCGATTTTGGTCCCTATTGCCTTCTAAATCACCATCCTGATCACGGTAATTATGTTCTCTATTCATGCGGGAACCATCCTAAGTCTTAAGTAATATGCAATTCCTACAGACTGGCTAAAATTTATTTTTTTAATTCTGTTATAATGAAATAGCGACATTATTTTCACCAATCAATCTACCCAAGCGATTGTAGCGTACCCGAAATGGCAGCTGTACCAAAAAATCCATCAATTGGCCTACTTTAGAGCGCGTTGCCGTATCATAACCATGATTAACCGGAATTATTGACCAGCAGACAATCAACGCCATAGCCTGAATCCGATTGCGGTGCACAGCCCGAAACATTCGACTGTCAACACTGCTATCACGATTATCTCCCATCAAAAAAAAGTGATCCTCTGGGACTAGATATGGACCAAAATTATCACGCGTACTGAGTTGTCCTGACAACACCTCATCATCCGTGTATTTTACCTGTGGTAAATTATTGACGGGAACACCGTCGACAAACAACACTTTAGCTACAAGCTCTACCTGTTGTCCACTCACCGCTACACAACGTTGTACCAAAAAGCGCTCCATTGGATCAGTAGCACTAAAAATAACGACTTCGCCAGGACGCGGATCACGCCACCCAGGCAACCGTCCCAGGCTCAGATCCGTTCCAGGCAGATGCAATGGCGTACCGTAAATAAATTTATTGGACAACAGATAATCGCCTGCCAACAAGGCATCCGCCATAGAGGCAGAAGACAATTGGTACACTTCTACGATTGTCATGCGTATAAGCAAAGCAGTAGCGCCAGCTATCAACATAGCTACAAGATAACGTCGTAGACTATGGTCCATTACATAACCGATTTAGAATATTACGTTTCCCATACGCCCAAAACGCACACGCGATGGGAAGCGCCATATACTAGTTACCACAACTTTTGGTATAGACATTAAACCTCGGTAATCGTGGCCACGATTATCAGCTGCCCACGACCAGTAAATAAGCATTGCTTTACCCTTGATAAGCTCTCTAGATACTGGACCAAAATAACGACTATCAGCACTATTATCCCGGTTATCACCCATCATCCAAAAGTGATCCTCTGGAACTACATATGGGCCAAAATTATCTCGCATACCTCGTTGTGTCGGCATAATAACTGAATCCGTATATTTAGACTCAGGTGGATCAGTAAGCAATTGTTCGTCAACATAGAGCTTCTTGTTAACAATTTCTATTTTCTGACCTCCGACGGCAACGCAGCGTTTTATCAAATCTTTACCTGGCTCATTGGGAGAACGAAAAATAACGATATCTCCTGGTTTAGGAGATTTAAAAGCAGGTAAACGCCCTAAATTTATATCTGTTCCTATTATATCTAACGGCGCTCCATAAACAAATTTATTTGCTAACAGATAATCTCCAATAAGCAATGTATCTTCCATTGAACCAGAAGGAATATAAAACGCCTGAACTACTAAGGTACGGATACAGACGACTGCCCCAACAACAATAAGAACCGTATAAATTAGTTCTTTTATTGCACCTCTTTGCCCTTGGCTACTTTTACTCATTTAATTCCATTACCCCGTATAGATAGAATATATTGGAAACGTAATTAGATAATACGTCAGAGAGTATAATCAACAAGTTTCAGCTTGTAAATAATACTATGCCCCATGTGCCACAACAGGTGAGCACCGTTGTTACCTGCTATTTTGCAGCATATCAGACCCCTACAATGCGCTTACCGAATCAAGCTTATATATTGTTTAAAACGATTTTTTCCTGTTTTCAATTCAACACAATATAAACCACTAGCAACAGCCTTTCCGGCTTCGTCGGTAGCGTCCCATATAAGCCGGTAATGACCGGCCTCGTAGAGCCCTTGGCGCAAGCGACGCACACGCTGTCCCAGCATATCATATACATTCAATTCAACCATACTAGGACGTGCTAATACAAAAGGAATACCTGTAGCACTATTAAATGGATTAGGATAGCACACCTCTAATCGGGTACTATCCACTAGCCGATCCCCTTCCTCTACCGCCGTTATAACAAGTTCCCGGGCCGACACCGTAAATGTTCCACCTAGAGGGCCGGTACGACCAATAATCAATGCTAGACTATCTACCCCAACAGCATCTACATGCGTCTGGTTCAAAGCATCTAGCGCCAGCTGGGATAAAGTGCCCTGTCCACCCCGCATTGTATAAGCCCACATATGGAACTTACTACTCTCTTCACTAGTAATGTCCACCGCAATGTTACCTGGTGTCCGAAAGAGTATATTAATTGTTCCCCACTGATTTTTCACTTCACCTTGGGCTGGTCCTAAAGGTAAGTATTCAATTGGAATATACTGGACCCGACGCCCCTCTAATGCCTCATAATCATACAAAGCATCCGTGGCAACACTATTGGCGACACTCCATAAGCCCCAACTACCAAGAAAATTTTGTTCTATACCAAGACCTGCAAACGCCGCCTCAATACCAAATATGCCGTTGCGTAGCTCACCGATTAAACGGCGGATATAAGCAGCCCCATAGCGTTCCGCTAAAAACGCCATAAACAGATACGTGGAGCCATAGTTAACAGCCTCACCTTCCCACCGGGTCAGATTATTATCAGGCTGTGTTAGAAAGGCCTCAACAGCCGCTGCATCCGCTTCAGGATAACCTGCTACCCGTTCAGCATAGCCTGACAAACCTTCATTAATCCAAGATTCCTCATCCGGATCCTGGCCCCAGTGGATTAAATGTTGGAATTCATGAGCCAACGTCGCATGGGCTAAAACAGCCTGACGCCGCACAAAATATTCATCTAAATATACCGCATCTCGACGCCAAGCCGGGTTGGCCTGTGTTGCTACACCCTGATCAAAAAAACCTACAACATTGGCCCGTTGAATATCCAGGATAACGATAAAAATACGTTCATCACCATCTACATCCGGCACTGGACCAAAGGCTTCGATACCCAATTCGTATATACCTCGTTGCGAATCTGCCGGAGTCGAGAAATCAAAAGCACGCCCTAACCGATCTACATGACTTTGGTCTACCGGCCCACCATTTTCATCCCAATAACTATCTTGCACAAAAATATAAGCATGTTCGCCCACATAATAACATGTTGCTGGTACCAGCGCTCCACCATTAAACACATTAACAAACTCCAATGGTGTACCTACCGTAATCGGTTCAGAGGTCTGTGTTGGTGTTAGGATTTTAGTAGCTGCTGGCATTTCTAGTTGCCGATAAGCCATCACCGCTTGGCGTCCACAGAGCCGTTCCTGTGGAAATGCAGTACTGATAAAAAAACATATACTACCTAGGAAAAATAGAATATATGCTTTCACAATTAATTCAATGATTTCGTCAAAATCATTCCTATACGAGCTCGCCATGGTTCAATTACCAGTTCAACACGTGGACGACGAGAGGCTTCCGATTCGATTGGCGGCAAGCTACGAGCTGCATGTATAGCCGCAATAAGATGATTGGCAATGACTAAACCCGTTACAAATACTGCCTGTCGCTCAGCCGTTTTGCTCTCATTACGCAAACTACGATAGTGTCGACGCGATGCATCTACATCCCATTCCCAAAAAAAATCAGGCGTTTGCGGATATAATGATGCTTCAGGTCCATCATCTCGTAAGGCAAAGCGGTTGTGTTGATTAATATCTTGATAAAAACCCAAATCATCAAAATACTCGACATGCTTCCCTTGAGGCTGAGCCCTTGCATGTTCGCCAGCATAAGCTTTAAAATGATGACGTCGTGCTGAGGCTACTTCACCTAGAGCCCAATATCCTGTCCACAAACCCAATTCAGTTAAGAAAAAGCCTGTGGCACTGGTTTTGTTCCCAGCACTATATTGTCCCCAACCAGGCACAAGTAAGGACTGCCAAAATGACTTAGCAGTTGATGCCGAGCCGGAACCAGACAGCAACAAGAGGCCGCAAAGTCCTAGGCAAATCCCTAAACGCCACATAAGCTAAAAGGATTTGTAGGCCATAAGCATCGGCACAGTACGGTTTTGCCAAGCACGATATTCAAAGGCAAAGCGTAAACGTCGGTCCAGCACTGCCTGGGCCGCATTATGCCGGCGCGCCAGACGCGCCGCATCGATAGCACTGAATGCATGGTTAATTAAAATTACTCCAGCTAGACTACTAGCACGCTTAAGAAACTTATTACTATCATTGCGTCTATCTTCATAGGTAAAACGGAGTTGTGATTTATAATTTTCGGCCGAATCAACCTGTGTTGGCTGCACTAAGTTGCCAGTAGAAATCTCCTTAACATCACTCCAACCAGAGACAAATTGATCATATTTTCCAATCAATTCATAATATTGTTGCTTATCTTTAGCATTGCAATCTGACAAACCTTCTAAGCCCGCAACCTCTACCTCCAGACTACAAGGCATGGCATGTGTAATAGATGAATTACGCGCTATTGTAGAATTACGCCAGGTCAGATAATCTCCCGGGCTCCATTCTTCTCTGGCCATAGCACGAAATTCTTTCTCTATATCCTTGCCTTTTCCTTGCCAATTTAAATACAAACCTAATAGTACTGCTTCAACCCCCAAAAAGACGGCCGAACGGGTTTTGCCGCCAGCATACCATTCACCCAAACCCGGTATTAGCGCCGATAATAGAAAAGCCTTACCCGGTGATTTCTCCTTGACACTTCTTCCTACAACTTGCTGAACTTGCTTATCTTCAATCTCACTTTGCGCTATATCTGCTGCCGTACTCTGCCATAGATGAGATTCTAATTCCACCTTACGTTCCCCAAATATACTAGGCAACCCTACAGCCTGGGCAGTACCAATGCACATGCAGCAAAGCAGTAAACTAAGATTAATTTTTAGCATCATACTATACTCCTGATTAGGCCAGTAAATTTAGCATTTTCAACACCAATACATCCGACGAACTAACAACTAGCAAGTTCTGGATAAATTTACATCAATTTATTAACTAACGCTTATTTATAAATAACCGAACAGCACCGTCATATAAACTTTCCACGGGCTTATTCCGTCGACTTCATCAATACCATAGGCGAGATCCATTTGCAAACGTGTTGGCATACTATAGTACGAATTCATATCAAAACGTAGTTGCCCCCCAACATCACGTAATGGCCCTTGACGCTTAAAAATTGGATCTCGTTCATTAATCTTTTGATCCCAAGCCTTACCGATATCACCATAAATGGCACCATAGATCTTATCAAAATACACATGTAAAAAACGTTTTTTTACATTGGGCAGCAAAGGAAAACGTAGAGTCGCCTGTCCCATGGTGGCCTTACGACCTTCGATACTATAAAAAGTATAGCCACGCATAAACTGAATACCACCCAAATGATAGTCAAAAAAATCGTTAACTAATTCCTTATCATCCACTTTATCATTATCAATCCAGCCCCCATAGAACCGCAAACCTAAACTTAAGCCCGCCGGTAAACCTATAAACTCATGCCAATCAAGAGTAAACTGATTGTAGAACAGTTTCAGATATTCCTCATCCAGAAAAGATGAGCTTTGATCAAAGCCTTCCATAAAATAATTGAACATCCGATCATAACGAACATATAATCGCCGGCCCCGTGGACTAATGTCGCGATCACGCCGCCGCGCCAATGATTCGTAGCGATACGTCAACGCAACATCAAAGCCATTGAGATAGGTATAGCCAAAAGGTTTTTGCTTAATACGCTCAAAACCCAACTGTCCATCGCGTCGCGGTACAAAAGCATCACTCTCAACACTAGCGTCGTAACGATCGTAGGTTAAGGACAATGTTAATTCTGCATTTTTAACTAAATGTCCACGCAAACCCACATTAAACTGATTCAGTGAAAAACGGGTTCCGGTAACAATTAAATCACGCGCTGCAGAGCTATCACGCCGTGCTGAACGTCGCTTTTGATGGAAGAATTCGAGAAAAAGTGTGGGTTGCCAACCTTTGTATTCATATATAGCAAAGACATCACGATCCTGACTCGTCGGTGCAAAAGCCGCGCCGGTAAATACATTCTGTCGCCCTACCGCATCACTATTACTATAATATACCCCACCTTTAAAACGCCCTTCATCCCACATTAGACGCGGCAGAAATGATGACCGTAAAAAATCGATACCGTATTCTTCACTAGCGGGCAACAACGCCGTTGTGGCTGTTTTAATAGACAATTGTCTAACGGTTTTTACGGTGTTAATTTCTTGGCGTTCACCGGTAGTTTTCAACGTCCGAATTTCATATCCATCTGGACCATAGGATGAAAAAAACAACGTTCCATCGGCAGCCATCGTAGGATTAAAACTACCGCCTACAACATTGGTTAACTGATGTATCTGGCGCCCTGCTAAGGTCATACTAAAGATATTAAAAATACCGGTTATATCTGTAGCAAAAATAACTTTTTTACCGTCTTTACTCCAGACAGGATCACGTTCAGTAGCAGGCGTGGAAATGAGTATTTCCAAGGGCTGATCAACCGCATCCACGGTCAGCAAAGCAATGTCCCGTTGGCCCTCACGAGCTATCGAAAAAACCAACTGCCGTCCATCCGGCGACCATTGCGGTGTATATAATTGCGTCCCATCATTAAACTCTGTTAGATAACGCAGATCACTACCATCCACACGCATCAAACCAAGATTATTATGCGTACCTTGATTATGGACAAAAGCGATCCACTTACCATCAGGTGAATAGGCTGGATAAAAAGCCCGCAAACCATGAGTAATACGCCGCACTGCCGTTGCTTCAGGAGCATAACCACTTACTAGGCTAGGCAGACTCCATAATCCACGTTTCCACAGGCTACGATTTTTAGCATCGATATCGTATTCGTAAATATCTGCTTGGCGTGAACCGTATTTATCGCCTATAGTCTTCCTTACAAAAAGTAATTTGCGACCATCTGGTGACCAACTTGCCGTTGAGGCAACCCCTGCTATCAATAGCTCTTCTTCATTACTTTCCAGGTCTTTTACCACTAGGCCATGGGGCCCGTGCTGGCGTGATCCAGTAGACAAATAAGCAACTCGGTCTTCTTGTGGTGCCAGCGTTGGACGAATATTAGAAAAGCCTTTATCCGCCACGACCTCACCCTGTCGCAAAGGACCTAAAGCAGCAATTTGTTCATCATAGCGTTGACTCATATCCTGCTGCCAAGCACCATGAAGTTCAGCACTGGTTTTATCCAAAAGTTGTTTAAGTGCGGCATTAATATTCAAGGTTTTCCAGGGCGCTATTGCTCGACAAATTTCGGCTAATTTATCATCGCCATAATTTGCTGCAATATAACTAACCAAACCATAGCCATGATCGTAAACAAACTCATTACCAAAGCCTTCTTTGCCGAATACTCCCATTTCCTCAAAATTTAGCAAGCGCCCATGCTGCACCGCAGTACGCAAGATCATATCACGATGCGAATCCCAGCGATCATGACGTGCTCCTAAAACCTGATATTGCGCTACGCCCTCAGCAAACCACATCGGCACAACGGTAGAAAGCAGGGGATAAGAAGCTAAAACATCAGGATAACCAATCAATATATCTGGCCGATCCTGCTCCCGTTGATAGCCAAAATACTGCAAATACACAGCCGGCACCCGGGGATGCCATTTGCGTGCTGCGCCCAAGGAGATAATATGGACAAATTCGTGCGTAATAACATTGCGTAACCAATCACTCGTGCCGCGCATATCAAAATCATGATCCAGTGATGTCGTCCAAATTTCTATAGTATCGTGATAAAAAAAAGCAGCACCATTAGCATAATCATCAAAATCCTTGAGGACTAGACGCACCTTTTCATCTGGCTTATAATCGTAAAATTGGGTTATAGGATCATACGCTGCTTCGGCAATCTTTACGGCACGGGCCGCTGCAATCTCTAATCCCTGATGGTACATAACACGAAAATGATCGCTCTCTATCACGCGCCAATCCAACTCAGGGTGATTCTGCGTCCATGCCGGAGTGCCCAATACCCCCAATAACAATACTACGAGCAAACAAGATTTCAGGTGGTTCACTGGCTCACCGCCATTTTTACCACTACTACAGATTTTACCCCATCGTTTGCACGGGCTTCTAGACGACACAAATATAAACCACTGGGATAATCATCTATAGACCAAACAATTTCATTTTCGTTAGCATTAGTCTGCGTTATTGTCAGTGTTTTATGTGTATAACGTTCGCCTAATACATCAAATACCTGCATATCTATCTGCGCCGGACGCGCTACCGTAAAGCGCAAATGGGCCATATCGCTAGGGCCAACTGGATTGGGATAACAATATACCGTAGATGTTGGTAATAACACTTCGCCATTATTACCCATAGACACTGATTGTATCTGTGCATAAGTCTGTGCAGCACTAAATCCCATTTGTCCCCAAGCAGCATACGTACCGCTATACGCGGTGTCTATATTCTCTGTATCCCATATATACACCGCGTCTGTACTTAAAGCCGCTAATTCCAATTGTCCATCACCATCTAAATCAGCAGCCACAGGTGTATAATGTACTGGTTTGGCCGTTAGCAGCGGAAAACCTTCCAAAACACCACTTGAAGTATTTAAAGCATAGACCCCATTCTCTGTGCCTAACACTATCTCCTGACTACCGTCAGCATTTAAATCAGCCAATATTGGTGTCAAATTTAAGCTACCCGCGGCAGCAAAGCGAGGTAAGGTTATAGGAAAATTTGCCTGTGCTAAACCATTAGCACGCCACCCATACAACGCCCTATTACCCGTGCTCACAATCTCTAATTGCCCATCATCATCAACATCTCCAATAACCGCTCCACTAGCATCCTCTGCACGCACCCCACCAAAGCGTTGGTAGTGCTGTTCACCGGCCCGCTCCCAAACATATAATCCGGCCGCATCCACTGCTAAAATTTCACTTGTACCATTATTATCCAGATCGGCGCTAACCAAAGCGCCAAAATCTTCTCCGGTCTTATCATCCCACAATGCTTCCAACGCCTCTGTCACACGCCATCCACCACCATCACCATTGATAACCAATTCAAGTTGACCATCACCATCCGTATCTGCCAACACCATAGCAGCCACATGCTGCTCTTCACGCCGCAGTATTTGCCCATTTAAAGCATCTAACAACACAAGTGCTGTTCCCCCCAACACCAGTACCGGTTGTGAAGCCCTAAGAGCCAATCCACTAGTCAACAATGCCTCGTCAAAGTTGCCGTCTACAGCCTGCTCCCAAAATGGTTGGATAGCCCCCATATGCCAAGCACTAAGTTGCTGCCCTCGCGCTACGTACAGCTCACCAATTCCATCGTTGTCTATATCACCAGCAGCCAAAAAACGAGCCTCTGCCAAACCCCACGTCGCTACCCCTTCTGCTGCTGTCCCGAGGACAATCCCTGTTGCCGTTTCGATAATCAATTCCTGTGCTCCATCGCCATCTAGATCGGCAGCTTGTAGCACGCGCCCTCCAACCACAGTTTGGGGCCAAGCAGGAGCCGTCTTTTTAAAACGTATCCGTACTTGCATTGTATCCCCTGGCACCGCTAGCACTTCAATCTCAACGCCACTGGATAAACCGGCATTGGTGCGACTATGCGGCTGTGTAGCCGTATTAAAAAGGGTTTTACCACCAACAAAAAAAGGATCTGTAATACCTCCTTCAATATTGGTAATACGATCAAATAATGGATTGCCAATATCGCGATAACCGTCCGCCTCTTCCAGCACAATACCTTGTTGTGCTGGATCGTTATTTATAGCTCCAGCAGCCAATTTCTCATTAATTACAGCATCATCTACATGCCAGATCAATACCCCTGATCCAGGTACAAAGGCATCGTATTCATCTACCTCTAACCAGACCCCACGATCTTCCTTTTGAGAGAAAACAATATCTGCCGGATCAATCCAAGCCACTTCATCGGCCTCAGCAAAAGGCGGTTCAACACCAGTAGGCACCGGCTGTAACGCCCGACTCTGACGATTTTCCAACAGAAAATACTCATTGGCAGTAAGCGGTATACGAATTGCTTTGGGCAAATCACCCGATCGATCAGTAGCCAACAATGACACGGTGGTATCACGTTCCACCA
>JACLAC010004273.1_pt1 | contig 39618 bp, 26 predicted proteins | sample 8027881 | NCBI WGS metagenome assembly JACLAC01 (sample SAMN15725517, study PRJNA655200) | protist metagenome | isolation source: fluorescence activated cell sorting (FACS) single amplified genomes of... | place: Spain: Blaines Bay Microbial Observatory, Mediterranean Sea | collected 2016-01-19 | reverse complement strand
TCCTTTAATTGTGCCATACCGCTGTTTTTATCCTTCTACAAATAACTTTTTAACATCTTCAAGAACGGAATTGAACACTGATTTTATTTCATCAGTTAACTCTTTTTCTGACTCTAATTTATCGAGCATTGCAGATTGTTTAGATCGAAGTGTAGAAAATAATTCCTTTTCAAACTCTCTCACTTGTTCGCATTCTAAATCATCTAAATGTCCATTTGTTGCCGCATATATAATTGCAATTTGAAGCGATATTCGATTCGGCTGATATTGGTCTTGCTTTAAGACTTCAATTAAACGCTTTCCTCGCTCTAACTGCTTTTGAGTGGCTTTATCCAAATCTGATCCAAACTGAGAAAAGGCTTCAATTTCCCAATATTGAGATAGATCTAATCGCAAACTCCCTGATACTTTTTTTGTTGCTTTTATCTGTGCACTACCCCCAACACGTGACACTGAAATACCAGGATTTACGGCGGGCTTAATACCGGCATTAAATAGTTTAGACTCCAAGTAAATTTGGCCATCTGTAATCGAAATAACATTGGTTGGAATATAGGCAGATACGTCTCCGGCTTGTGTTTCAATAATGGGTAATGCGGTTAAGGATCCGCCGCCTTTGTCATCACTATATTTCAGTGCGCGTTCTAATAACCGAGAATGTAAATAAAATACATCTCCTGGGTAAGCTTCACGACCTGGAGGACGTCTTAATAATAATGATAATTGTCTGTATGCAACGGCATGTTTAGATAAATCATCATATATGATCAATACGTGCTTCCCTTTATCCATAAAGGATTCACCCATTGCACATCCTGTATAGGGTGCTAAAAATTGTAGCGTTGCGGATTCTGATGATGTTGCAGAAACAACAATAGAATAGTCCATTGCGCCGGCATCTTTTAATGTCTGTACCACATTTGCCACCGTTGACTTTTTCTGACCAATGGCAACATAAACACAAATAACATCTGTATTTTTTTGATTAATAATCGTGTCTATTGCAATGGCTGTTTTTCCTGTTTTACGGTCACCGATGATCAGTTCTCGCTGTCCTCTGCCAATAGGGATCATGGCATCAATACATTTTATCCCCGTTTGAAGGGGTTCCTTTACTGGCTGCCGATCGCAAACACCTGCGGCAACACGCTCTACAGGATTGCGTTCTTTCGTATCAAGAGGGCCTGCGCCATCAACGGGATTTCCTAGCGCATCTACAACACGTCCTAAAAGCGCATCTCCGACAGGAACATCCATAATTCGTCCTGTTCGTTCAACGCTATCACCTTCTGATATCGTATCGCCACTCCCTAAAATAATAATTCCTACATTATCTTCTTCTAGGTTAAATACAACACCGTACACATGATCTGAAAACTTAACCATCTCTCCAGCCATGACATTTTCTAGTCCATATACACGCGCAATACCGTCGCCAACTTGTAAAACGGTTCCAGTTTCTTTTATATCTACTGTTATATCAAATGACTGAATTTCTTTTTCTAAGATTGATGTAATTTCTTCTGGTCTAATTTTCATTGATGGTCCTTCCTTATTGGTTTTATTATTTAAGCTTGTATTTACTCACTATTTAATATTTATGAATATATTTTTAATTAAGAGATGTCACTAATCTGGTCAAATTATTTTCAACTGTTCCATCGAATACAAGAAACCCTGCCGTTGCTTTAAATCCACCGACAAGTTTAGACTCCTCTTTTATTGTGATAAAAACCTCTTTTTCAACTCTTGACTTAATCATTGCCTCAATTGTTGATAAATCAATTGTATCAAACCCTGAAGGAACTTTTAGATCGACTTTAATTTTCCCAGATACAGACGGCATTATCTCTTTCCCTTGACCCACAATATCAGAAATATATTGTATTCTTTTTTTTTCTAATAAGACGTTGTAGAAATTTAAAACAAGGACATCAACAGTGACCACTCTCGCAACCGTCATCAACATCGATTTTTTTTTATCCAATGCTATTAAAGGAGATGCAAGCCATTTAATCGCGCTAGTATGATTTAGAATTGTATCTCCCATGACAATGACCTGTTGCAATGCGACAGGCACTTTTTCTGGTGTTACATTCCGAATAAACGCGTTGAGATATCTATTGGCTAAAATACTATTTCTCATTATTTTCTCACTTATTTTTGGCTTAGCGCCTCTGTTACTAATTTTTTCTGATCTTTTTCCGACACTTCTCGTTTAAGTATTTTCTTTGTCAACATAACAGCTAGCTCACCTGTTTCTGATAGCAATTGCTGCTTTACTTTCTTTATATCTTGGGTCAGCTCTTTATGCGCGTTTTGAAGCAACTTATCAGATTCTTCTTTCACTTCCTCTAACCGTTTCTCTCTCTCTTTTTTCATATTCTCTTCTGCATCTTGACGAATCTGCTTTGCCTCTTGCCGTGCGTCTCTAAGCGTTTTCTTTTGAGTTTCCAATACCGCTTCTGATTCGACCCGATTGGATTCTGCCACATCAATTTCTGTCTTAATACTTTGAGCGCGTTCTTCTAGAAAACGTCCCAAGGGTTTAATCATAAACCGAGACATCAACCACCATAAGATACAGAAATTAATCATCTGCATTATGATTTCATATATATTAATTGAGATCATACATTAACTCCTAAAATCTAACCTTAATACGCTTAATCCTATACAACAAAAATTAATATTAAAGAAACAACCAATGCATAAATTCCTGTTGTTTCTGAAATGGCCTGTCCAATAATCATTGTTTTTGTAATTAAATTTGCTTCATCAGGTCGTTTTCCAATGGCCTCGCAGGCTTTTCCTCCCACAAAACCCTCACCAATTCCTGGCCCAACAGCACCAAACCCCATCGAAATCCCCGCTGCTAAATATGCCAACCCTTTAATAAATTCCGCGCCTGTTATTGTATCCATTTTATTTTTCTCCTTTTATTTTTTTAATATCCTTTATTTTAAACAACAAATATTAAGATGAGTGATACCACCATTGCATAAATATCTGTTGTTTCTGTAATTGCCTGACCAATAATCATGGTCCGGGTTAGTAGCCCCATATTTTGAGGGTTTCTTGCTACTCCTTTATTTGCATTTCTTGCAACAATCCCGTCTCCAATTCCAGGCCCGATGGCACCAAACCCCATCGCAACTCCTGATCCCAATATCGCGAGACATGTCATCCAACTACCTCCTTCAGGTGATAACATAATTAATATCAAAGATACGGTTAACGCAAAAATAGTTGATGTCTGTGTGACCGCCTGACCAATAATCATTTGTATTGTTAACACATCAGAATTCTCAGGCTGCTTCCCGACACCTTCCATTGCAGCCGCACCAGGAAGACCCGAACCAAATCCCGCACCGATTGTACCAAATCCGATGGCAATCCCTGCAGCAATAAATGTAAATCCATCCATTACAGAAGCATCACCGCCTTTGAACAACAGAAGCAATGATACAACTAATGCAAAAATGGCAGCGGTCTCTGTCACTGCTTGGGAAACAACCATCATACGCACCAACTTCCCTGATGCATTAGGTTGCCTTCCTAATGAAGAAACAGCGCCCATGGCAATCATACCTTCACCAATTGCAGAGCCTATGGCACCCATGCCCATTCCTACTCCCGCACCTAATATCGCACATATTCTTGCAAATTCAACCATCCTATCTTCGATACTCCTTTATTGTTGCTGCTGCAAATAGGTTACGGCTAACATCGTAAACACAAATGCCTGAACAAGACCTGCAAATAAACCAAAAAAAGCAAATAGTCCAACTGGCACCAAAAAATATTTCAATAAGGACGATACAATCACAATAATCATCCCCCCTCCAAAAATGTTTCCGAAGAGTCGAAAAGAATGAGACACTACGCTTGCAACTGTTCCTATGATATTAAGGTAGAAAAAGGGGTTCAAGAAAAAAAATAAGATCCATGGCCCCTTCATTGGGAAGGGATCATCTGCAAAATGACGCATATAACGATATATGCCCTTATTTTTTACTGAATATATTTGACATAATAGAAATACTAACAACGCAATTGCTAAATCCGTATTAATTGAACGTGTTGGCTCCTCAATTCCCTGCGAATTTAACAGGAACCCGTACCACACCGTTTCCGGAACAACGACACTGGGAAAAAAACCACTATATGTTAAATGAATTGTGCTACTAAAAATATTATGAACTATCGCTATTATCGTACCTAAAAACTTAAATATGTTTGGAAAAATTCCAATCCAATTTGCAGTCAACACAAATATGAATAACGTCACGATAAATGGAACATAGCGCTTCCCATCCTTCTCTCCTAATGTACTTACTGTAATCTCTGATAAAAATTCATATATCAGTTCAAATATACCTTGAACTTTACCGGGAACACGAGTCAGTTTCCGACGACACATAAACGCCAATACCAATAGAATGCCGATAACAAGGTAAGTCATTTTAAAAGTAGTTGGATTATATGAAATTTCATTTCCAAAAAATGTAATTGTTTGTAATGTGACTTTACCTAATTGATCCATTATTAACTCTCTTTTTATACTTTCTATAGCTTCTTGAAAACTCTAAACCAATGCACTGCACTTTAAAAGATAATAAGAATATCAAAAGAATATAAAGATTAAAATAGTTTTTCAAAACCACTGACACTAAAATGGGAGCTGCACAAACGCCCAACCGACAAATACGCTGTAACAAAAACAAATCTTTTCGTTTTGTTTTTAAAAGGCTACATTGAGAATATACGAGCTGTGTAAATAGTACGTATCCAAAACAGGTTCCCAACATTGCCGATAATACCCATGAGGGTTCTCTAAAATAGAGTGAACCTAAACAAACGATACTGCCTGCTAGCATTGTTCGAATTAATAATTTCTGTCTAATAAGCCTATAGTTTATGGGGAGTGAATACAACATCATCATTGTCCAAGTAGTATACTGCTATTTGGTTATTTTTCAATTCTCTCATCCCTACAAATTACAATACCTTAATTTGATTGTAGGTATAATAAAACCCACATCCTATTCCGATAAATACAAATAGAATGAGTAGTCCTATTGGCAGGTTCATCCACTTGATTAGCATTAACCCAATACTAAAAAAAATCGATATCGAACTGATCATGACAGCGCCAATTTTAAATAATAACGAAATATATTTTCCAACGCCATCATGCTCTGTCATTTCTGTAACGCCCACCCCATGAAATTAAGCCACCTAAATTGCTGGTTAATGACTGTAAAGCCTGCATCATGAAATAACTGTTCATTGGCGGCGACGGACAGGGGATTTAATATTCCCGTTAATGCTTTTTTTTTGTTTTTAATTTCTTTGGGCGAATATCCATTGAGTGTCTTATAAAATGAATACCATGTTGACCACTGGATGTCTTCCTCCGTGGTATGTCCACCTATTTTTTCAATGATCATTACAATGCCTTTGGGTGCTAAGGCCCGATAACATTCTTTTAGTAGCGTTTTTCTTGCGCTGACGTGTAAAAATTGTAATGTTAAGTTTAATATAATGGCATTTGTATCCTTTAGCGATATGGGCTGATTTAAATCATAAGGTGTCAGTATTACCCTATTTTTTTCTGCAGGAGATAATTTCTGTTGAACTTGGGCCAACATCGGTGGGCTTAAGTCGATTCCTTCAATGGTTATATTTTTATCTACGATTGTGCCTAATAACGCTTTAATTGTATTGCCAGTCGAACATCCCAAATCGTATATATAGCCATTTTGAGGCACTGCCTGTGTTAAAATTGTAACGATTAATTTAATAATATCGCTGTAACAGGGAACACTTCGTGATACCATGTCATCAAACACAATGGCAATATTCTCTGTGAATTTGAATGGCGTCTGTGATAGTGACTCATCTAAAAACAGGGTGTCTCTTTTCATTTTGTTAATTAAAACTTTTTATATGGGCAATGACAAGATACAATACTACTGAGGAACATATGGTAATAAAAAAATTAGGTGAGAAATTAGATACTATATTAACTTATTTTTTTATATTATTGGGTATTATTTTTTTTATATAAAGGACAATTACTAATGGCAAATTCACAAATTATCGACTATACGCTGGATAATGGATTAGGAGTTGTACTAATCCATGATCCCAGTAGTCCGATTGTGTCCGCACGAACGTATGTCAAATCTGGATCTATTGATGAGGCCCCGCATCTGGGCTCAGGGCTATCCCATTACCTTGAACATATCGTTGCTGGAGGTAGCACATCTGTACACAATGAAGCCTATTATAAACAGCTTATTGCTGAACTTGGCGGGGCTTATAACGCGTATACAACACTGGATCATACTTCTTATTATATTAATACGACGTCATTAGAGGTTGAACGGGCTGTTACGACGCTCTATGAATGGATGTTTTATTGTAAGTTTAATGAAAAAGAATTTGAACGCGAAAAAAATGTCATTATTAAGGAAATTGAGAAAAATAATGCAAGTGTGGGTCGACAATTCTATCAATTGGCTCAGAAGAACACCTATAAGGCCCATCCTATTCAGCATCCTGTTATTGGTTATTTGGATTCATTTAAGGCGATTCGTCGTTCTCAATTAACTCAGTATTATAATACTCATTATGTCCCTTCAAATATGGTGCTGGCTATTGGCGGTAATTTTGATATTGATGCGATAAAGTCATTAATACAATCTACGTTTGGATCTATTCCTTATGGTGTGCCGCCTACTCGTCCCTATTTAACAGAACCACCCCCTTTTACGCGTCGCTATGTTGCGCATTCAGGGGATACAAGTGTCACTTATTTTAGTCTTCGTTTCCCCACAACAACATTATTTTCTGATGCGTTATATCCACTGGATTTGTTAGAGTACATGTTGGCTAATGGCAATGACTCTATTTTATATAAGGAGCTTGTTGAAGAAAAAAAATTGGCCTACAGCGTTAATGGATCCTCTTATACGCCCATTCATACGAATGGCTACTTTGAGATTTCAGCAGAGACGTCTTATGACGATATTCCTGCTTTAAAAGTAGCCATTTATGATATATTAGCGCGTATTAAACAAGGGAAAATAGGAAAATCGGTTATTGCTAAAGGTAAGAAACAAAAATTAGCTGAAGATATTTTAATGATCAATCATATTGAAGAAAAAGTAACGCGATATGGCTTGGGATATCTTTATACTGAATCTCCTTATTTTTATGACCACTATATTGATGGATTTAATACCATTACAAAAAAGGATATTCAAGATGTTGCGAAACTATATTTGACGCCTGATCATGAGATTGTGACTATTTTGTATCCCAAAACAATTTCAACAACTCAAACACAACCGATATCCTCATCAAATACAACCTCTGATATCGAAAAAATAGTATTAGAAAATGGTATTACACTACTTCTTAAGCATGATGTAATGCTACCTAAAACGTATGCCCAAATTATGACTTGGGGAGGCATTCGAGCTGAGACTAGCGCAACAAATGGAATTGGTATGTTATTGGTTGATTTATTGGGGCGGTCGTCCCAAAAATATGCTAAAAAAGAGGTCCTTTCTAATATCGAAGGCAATGGAGCAACCTTGGGGGCCTCTATGGGGAATAATACTTTGTATTACACGTTGCAGTCACTATCAGAAGATTTTGAGTTGTTATTACCTCTATTTTTGGACACTTTTTATTTCCCAACATTTCCAGATGAAGATATTGTTGAATCTAAACGACAATTGGTCAAACAGGTTGAAAAAAGAAATGATGACTGGTACGACTATGGTCACTACCATTTTAATCAACAGTTTTTTGGTCAGCATCCCTATGCACTCCCTCTGTCAGGTGAAGTTGCTTCGCTTGAGAACATTCAACTTGAGGCGCTTCAAATGCATCATTCAATGATTGCTCAATCTAAAGACACTGTTATTTCGATTATGGGTGACTTTGATCGAAATAAAATAATAGAACAGCTTACTCGTTTTTTTAAACAGTCGTCAATTCGCTTACGCCCGTCTTCTTTAAAAGAAAAAATTCCTTATACGCCTCATCTTGAACCCCATCTCCAGACCTTTCCGATTGATCAAGATGTAACCGGTCTCTTTATTGGATTTGATGGTATTTCTATTGATAATACACGTGACCTGCTTAAATTAGATTTATTAGATAGCGTGTTATCAGGAATGTCTTATCCGGGTGGACGTCTTCATCATTTGTTACGAGAAGAGGGGTTGGTGTATATGGTTCATGCCAATGTACGTCCTGGGATTGAGCCGGGTGTGATTTCGATCATTGCACTAACAAGCGCAGATAAATTAGGCCGGGTTCAGTCTATTATTGATGAACAGATTATTTCATTACAAACAAAGCGTGTTTCTGACCAAGAATTTAAAGAGGGTATTGCCCAACTACGGTTCTACTATGATAATAAAGAAGCGGCCTTGGATCAATTGATAATGATTACGGCACTGGATGAGCTTTATGGGAAGGGTTACGATCACTCTAATGGGATTCGTGATGCGATTGATACGTTAACAAAAGACGATATATTGGACATGGCTAAACAATATTTAAAGAATCCACAAACAGTGGTTGTGAGTAAAAAAAAAGTAGGTGAGCGTCAGCATTCAGGCAATAGCGTGAAGTCTGTAGGCTTGTAAACTATCTCCTAAATAGTGAAAAACTTAATCCTATTCCTATAATTAAAGTGACACCTGACAGGATAAAAGATGATTTTATCAGTTGCACTGATGGGCATAATACCGGAATAGAGCCTAATACTAAGCCCATTACGACAGCGTGTGTGGGTCGTTGATGGTGATGTAATAACCATTTAATTCCTGTTATTGCGAGGATTCCACCCATCATTGCCCCACTCCCTACGGCTAAAATCACAGGTATATTTATGGTTTTTATGGCCATTAATATAGGATAATACATTCCTAAAATCATCATGATTAATGAGCCGCTAATCCCTGGCAGTACCATGGACGCGGCGGCTATGATGCCCATTCCGACAAACATCCATAGGGTGGGTTCTGTGATGGATCCTTCAGAAATTGTTAATTGCCCTATCCCTATTAACGCCACTACAGAACATGTTAATAAGATCCAATCCCCTATTGTAAATTTTTGGACATGAAAGGCCGTTGATAACCCAGGAACTGACCCTGCAATTAAGCCAACCCAAAAAAACTGGGTGGGTGCATAATATAATTCAAGTAACATGACAATAATAGAGGCAAGCCCTTTAATCCCGATTATTGCCCCTATTGCAATCGGAATAACCATGATTAGCGATTTTCGGAGATTTCGAAACCGTACTAGATCTACTAATGAAAGAATCAATTGATCATATAGTCCAAGCATAACGGCCATGGTTCCACCGCTAATGCCAGGGATGATGTTGGCAATGCCGATACTGATACCTGAAAAAATATAGGTGATTAGTTGTTTGATCATTAGTCATCTCCTGATTTTATTACCGCCTTAAACATTAAACCGAAACTCAACGACGTCGCCATCTTTCATCAGATAGTCCTTTCCTTCCTGGCGAATGATTCCTTTATCTTTTGCACTTTTCCAGCCGTTATTCGCCACAAAATCTGTATAAGAAATAACCTCTGCACAAATAAATCCTTTTTCAAAATCAGTATGAATGACCCCCGCTGCTTGAGGGGCTGTCATTCCTTGTTTAATGGTCCATGCACGTGTCTCTTTTTGACCGGTTGTTAGATAGGTCTGTAATCCCAATAATGAAAAGGCTGAAATTGATAATCGTTCTAGACCGGATTGAGATACTCCTAACTCTTTTAAGAACGCTAACTGTTCAGTCTCTGATAATTCGGATAATTCTTCTTCAATTTTTGCGGATACACACACGCTTGTATCTCCTTTTTCCGTTGCAAATTCTTTGACTTGATTCACATAGTCATTTCCTGTTTCTAAGTCATTTTCATTAACATTAGTCACATAAATAACTGGTTTTTGTGTCAAAAAGTGATACGATTTTAATAGGAATTTTTCTTGTTCTGATAAGTCAATATGACGGACTGGTATTTCAGCTGATAATGCCTCTTTTATACGGATTAATACGGCCAAACGCTCAACTTCTGTCTTGTCATTGGTCTTTGTCTTCTTCTCCTGGGTACTTATTATCTTTTCAACCCTGTCTAGATCTGCGAGTAATAGCTCTGCATTAACCACTGAAATATCGGCTAAGGGATCAATTTTTCCATCAACGTGGATCACATCAGGGTCTTCAAAGCACCGAACAACATGGGCAATCGCAGATGTTTCTCCAATCGTTGCTAAAAATTGATTACCTAACCCTTCTCCTTTAGCGGCTCCTTTTACTAGCCCTGCAATATCGACAAATTCAATGGCTGCATTAATTATTTTTTCGGTTCCTGAAATATCAGCTAATATTTGTAAGCGTGGGTCGGGAACCATGACAATACCAACATTGGGTTCAATCGTACAAAACGGATAATTTTGAGCAGGAATTTCAGAATTTGTAATGGCATTAAATAATGTTGATTTTCCTACATTGGGTAACCCAACAATACCAATTGATAACCGTCCCATTAATTATGCATCTGTTTCAACAGATTTTTTTGATTCCTTATCTGTTTCTGTTTCTGTTTCCTCACTATCACCAGCGCTATCATACCTCTGAGCAATAAGACCTTCTTTATTTTTGTAGTCTGGAAAAAACTCATGGAGTATATCTAAATTTAAAAAACTTTCTCCTAAATGACTAATATATGAATATCGTCTCCAAATTCGATCAAAATATCGTGTGATTAATACTTGATCATATCGATTAAGCAATTCAAGCATGTGTCCAATTTTAACCAATTTGTTATGTAAAATTTGTTCTTTAAGGGTCTGTTTTCGGGCAAGAAGCTTTCCCATTAATTCATCAAAAAAGTTCTTAACCTCTTCACCAATCACTAAAATATCACCGTCATGGATTCGTAATGATGCCGGTTCAAATACAATAAAACTATGAAACCGCTCAGGGTATTCTAAATGTGCGTTATCAGACACGTTATTACTCCTTATTTTGACTATATCATTTAAACATACAATTTTAAAATTGTAATTTTAAGCCTGTCACTCTATATAATATTGATTGAAAATTCAATTTATTTTTTTAATTTTTTAATTAAGGCTTCAATTTGTTGATCTTTTTCTTCTATACGGTCTAGTTGAACTGCCAATATCTGATTTTCTTTTTCTAATTGATACACTTCTTTACGCAATAATTCGACCGCTTCCATTTCTTGATTCATGCCTGCTTGTGTGAAGTTAAGACCTACGGCACATAAAACGAGCTTTTCTTTTTGATGGATTGAAGATGTCCATGCACGCCCTACAATGGTTTGTTTCTGTTCTAATGTTAGTTCGTCTTCAGGTATCGCTATTCCAGATCCGTCATTGTGGCCTGATGGAATAATATAATCCCCTATGTTTACTTTTCCTATTACTTTTATATTTACTTGACCAAAAAAGGCAATCAACTCATACCCTGATTTATCTGGCCCTGGCCAGTTCCCTGCAACAGCGGCGGCAGAGCTTCGTACAAGCAGCTGTTGTGCACCTGATGTGGACTTTGATATTTTTCCGTGAAAAACACCAACGATATCCCCTTTTTCAATATCCTCATTGGGGTCTATTTTCTCTAAATATTCAGCATAATCTGCACCACGTGTTTTAAATCTCACGCCATCCCCGGCACTATTCCCTTCAATTTCGCCTAACACATTACTCCCTCCAACAAACGTGACAAAGTTATCATCAGGGGTTAGCCTAGTAGTCGTTGAATGAACGATGGCTAAGGAGTGCGCGTTCTCATTTGTTTCATTTTCAATAACAACCAGGTGATTTTCTTTTCTTGTTATGTCTGCATCAATATTCTCATTTGTTCCTTTAACATGTAATGGCGCATAAATCTCGTCGCGACTTATACCATCCGCATTTGGAAAAATGCCAACATTCCCTGTACTCGATACGGCAAACCCGGTTATAAACTGTCCTGAAGTATTATTTTTATATCCGATTGCAAATCGATTTCCACCTGCGTTTGCAGTGGAAATATTGACACGTAATTCAGATTTCCCGTGGTCATAGTTATATCGTGCCATCCAAAGAGGACTACCATTTTCTGAATTTATACTTGTATGGGTGGGGCCTCCTGAAAAATACAGTTTATCACCATAACACTTATCATCAGGATCATCAGTATTACATGACTGCATCTCATTCACTCCGGTATTATTGACGACGCCGACCCGTATATTGCCATTAACACCTAATTTAGCAGGAGTGATATCGTCGTCAGTACCTGCTGTCCCAATGGCCACGTATGTTTCTTCTCCAATATTTTGGAAATATAGTCCATTAGATTGATTAGATTGACTTCCGGTAGTTTTTAAATCAAATCCGATTTCTTTATTGTCTCTAGATTCAACAATAAGGCTTACAGACCCCGCTGAAAACCCTGCAATACTGTTACCTTCTGTTGCCCTAACGGTTAGCGGTTCAGGTGGACTAACGGTCCCAATTCCGACATTTCCACCCATAAATACAGCTGCATATCTGTTCGGGATTGAGCCATTGCCTACTGCACCCACATTCAAACCTTCAACATCGACATGTAATCCATAGACATTTCCACCGCTAACAAAACATTTCGTGTTGTTACCTTGGTCACAGTAATCTGATTCTAGTTTTACTCTAAGACCATAAACTGTTTTGTTTGATAGGTTATTCGCAACATTCACATTAATGGATACGGCGTGTAGATTAGGTTCATGGGTATGCTCGACATTTATCTCTTTGTTAATGATGAGGCTCTCGCTAATTTCTACATTTTTAACGTCTACTAGACTATCTCCGTGTATCGTACCAAATTCGACGTTGGTTGCGTTTATTTGCTTATCTCCCGGACCAAAGGAGAGCTTATTGTCTTTGATGCTCAATCCTCCAACCAACAGAGAGTTAACTCTCAATTTATAGCTAGTGTCCGCACCCATTCCTATCCCTACATTCCCAAGCTCATTAAAAGTGATTGCATTAACATTATTTCCTACTCTAATTTTTCCAGCGTCCTTAAAGTTAATAACTGGGATTGTTTCTTCTACACCAAATGCAATATCATCGGTACAAAATCCAGTAACTCCTCCTGTAAGTAGCCCACAACTAGTCTCATCGCCTGCATACACCACTCCGTTAACGTGGAGAGGGTGTGCAGGGGGTGTAGTATCATCTAAGTTAATCCCTATCTTATCTCCAATCACTTGAAGTGGTCGCTTACCGCTAGAAAGAGACCCTAATTTCACATCTCCACCAACGATTAAGGCACTACCAGGTTCTGGACTTGTATTAATCCCTACACCATCTCCTGTAACTTCTAGTTTTGAATTACTTCCTATTTTGACCTTCATGTTACCACTTACGTCAAGTTTATATCCATTTTCTGGGACCTTCCCTATTCCTACATTTCCATTGTTCTGGATCACAAAGGCAGGCGTACTATTTGCCGATACATATAATGCATATGTATCTTGAGCCGAACTATGGACGGTCAATCTTGTATTTGACTCTAGCGCACCGCCAATAGAAACATTTCCATTTTCGGATACAACGAATGCAGTACCATTTGAATCATCTACTCTAAAGCTTCCATTTACATGTAATGTTTCACTTGGTTGCAATGTTTCTATGCCTACATTTCCGCCTTCAAATATAGCAGCGTATTTTTTTGCCCCTGAGTTAACACCTACACCACTTATATCTACGTTTAATCCAACGGCGGTATCGCCGTTTGCTAAAGACCCTTCGGGATCACCTGTTCCTTGTAGCTTAATCTTTGTTCCTCTAATTGTTGTTTCCCCTGGTGTTTCACTACGATTTGGAATAGTTAATTCAATGACTTCTGCATTCAACTCATTTGTTCTATTCCCAACAGCAGCCTTGATCTTGAATGTCGTTTGATGATTAGTTGTCCCAACCTGTAAGACACTATCAGTCTCATCCCAATATAAGTTCGCCTGGTCTGATAATTCACGATTTGACGATACAACGGCTATTTTACCTGGTATTCCTCTAAATGCGCTTGTGATATTTATAGCAGTATCTTGATTTTGCGTGGCATACTTCAAGTCGCCACTATTATCGACATATAATACGCCGCCATTTGAATATGTGGGATAAGGCAAAGCTGTCTTATCAAAGAACAGTCCGTTTCTAATTGTTGTGGTATTAGCAGATACAGTCCCGTTAATTGAGAATGTGTTACTTTGTGAAACATTAATCGTAAAGTCTCCACGACTTGTAATACGGGATAGTGATACCATGCTATTCACTGTGATGCCACCATTAATACTCACATCTTGCGCTGTTAACTGTCCAATTGTTGCTTCAGTCGCATTTAATGTGGTTATCGTCGCCGATGGCACGTCAATATTACCATTAACAGATATGCTAGTCGCAAAAATACTGCCTACGACCCGTAGGGTATTAACGGTCACTCTATTAATGGAGGCTATCTGATTTACAACAAGTATGTTATACGTCCCATGGGATGCTTCTAAATTTTGAAGTATTAATTTATTGGCCTTAATATCGCCGCTTACTTCAAGCTTGGCAGTCGGGTTGCTCGTCCCTATTCCCACATATCCCCCCTGAAATAATGCGGCATAACGGGTTCCTTGGTCTTGATCATTGGGTTTACTCACATCAATATTTAACCCAATGACTGTACCCGTTGAGTTTGTTGATATACCAGACATATTGACATCAAGTCCTATAGCAGATTTATTTCCAGCAATTATATTGTTGTTATTTGAATTTAACTTAATTTTTAATGCGGTTAAGTCCCTATCTAGCGTAAATGATTGTCCTTCTGTCAAATCATCATCAATATATATTCCAATTTTTTCTGCAATAAAGGGATCTGTTATAGCAGTACTATTGATGCTTGCTGCAATTTCAATGTAACTGTTTGGTGACGGTGTTCCTATCCCCACATTACCTGATGGGTTGATTACGAAACTACCATTACCAATATTCACTGTTGTAATTTCGAGTCCGCCGCTAATGGTTAACTGATTCGCACTAATCGTTCCGTGAATATCGAGTTCTGACTGAGGGTCATTTGTACCAATTCCGACTCTTGTTTGACCTCCAATATTTTTCTTTACATAAAGAGCATTATTTTCTGGCGAAATGACCAGTTTCTCCTTGACGATTAATTCATCCGAGATATTAATTGCATTGGCAGATATCATCCCATTTACCTCCAATTTAGCTTGGGGGTTACGCACGCCAATACCGACATTTCCGCCCATAAAAATAGCGGCATATGCATTGGCAACATTAGTATTCCCACTGCTAACATCAACCTGTAAACCAATGGCCTGAGCACTATTGATCAATGATACGCCTGGTTCTGTAGACATACCGATTTCTACGCCTGTTACTTTGTTTGGTAATTCTTCATCCTCTGCAGTCCCCCAATTATTTTTGATTTTGACATCAATTTTTTGTGCTGAATAATCTGTAAAATTTGACCCTGAACCCGTATCGCCTAATTCAAGATCGATATGCATTGCGTTTTTAGTCGCAGCTCCCATCATGATATTACTTGAAACATATATTTCAGTCCCTATACTTTCCCTATATGATGAAATCCGCATATTACCTGTTAAGGATAATCCGTTATTCCAAAATAGAGGGAGTTGACTTATATTTGTTGAGGTTACCCATATGGCAATTGGTCCAGAGATATTATCGCCAGTATTTCTCTGTATTTCTACTGGTGTTGTTAATTTCATACCTATACCCCCGTCTGGTGTATAAATTAATTCAGAATCTACATTTATTGCGAGTGTACCAAGTTCTGTATTACTATTACCCGATACAAATGTAAGGACTTTCGTATTTAACGTACTTACGTTAACATCATTACTCACCGTTAAATTGCTAACAATCGCATTTCCCGATACCTCAAGTGTTTCATTTGGGCTACTTGTTCCAATGCCAACATTCCCTGATATATAATAAAGGACATCATGGTTTCCTGTTACCCACGGCGTTGGTTTCGGATTAAGTGAGACACCTCTAATGTAAAGATCATTTATACTGACAGTTCCATTTACATTTAATGCATATCCATTAGTCGTTGGTATCCCAATAGCAAGTCCATTTGAAATAATGACATTTCCAGATACATGAAGGTCTGTACTTGGAGTGCTATTACCACTCATTCCAATTCCTACTCTGTTTTGAGTCACAATTAATGCAGCAATTGTCGCCACATTAAGAGACGACCCTTGTTGAACCATAAATACTTTATTGCGTGTGACAACACCCATTGTATAGTAGTCTGTCTCCTCAATATCAAAGGTGATTTCAGGGGCCTTCCCTCCTATATTTGATAATTCCAGTAAACTATTTGGGGACGGTGTTCCTATCCCAACGAATCCTTCATGGCGGTAAATATTATTAGTTCTACTGTCTATACTCCACGGAGACCCTTGTGACGGTTGAATAATGGTTTGATTTCCGGATTCATCGACAATAATAAAATTATTCGCTTTTATATTGCCGTTAACTTGTAACTTTTTAGTTGGACTATCCGTTCCAATACCGATATTACCTGTTCCCGTAATCACGAATGCAGATGCTGTCCCATTTGACGTAATCACCTTCATTATATAGCCATTACTGCCTTGATGAACGATTGTTAATTGTGCATTTGATTGATTTGTTCCAATACCCACCTTTCCCTGTACAGCTAATTGTATGCCCTCAGGAGGAGGTGTCTTTCCAAGACCTAAGGATCCATCCTTTCTGATATAAGCAACATTAACTCCTGATGCATTTCTGAATACTGCTGTGTATTGAGGGACAGGGCCACTAGGTTCAGGTTGAATGGTTAAAACGGCATCATCTGTTTGATTGGTACCAATTCCGACGCCGCCAGGTGCATTAATTATAAACTGGTTATTAACTGCAGATTCAAATCTAGGCGTTTTGTCATTACTCATACGACTATTCCATACGAATGTCCCCGGATGTGTTGCAATCGCATCTGTTCCTGCGGCAACACTATAATCTCCACCTGCCGTATTATTTGCGCCCCCTAAAACAACGGAATACCTACCACTTGCTGTGTTGTTATAACCGCCAACAATAGCAGATCCCTCACCTAAGGCTGTTGTATTGTGTCCAAATGCAACAGAATATTGACCTATATTACCTTCATCCCATTGACTACTATCTACATGACCTGCACGAAAAGCAGCTTTTTTTGGATAAAAGAATAGTTTTGTTCCAGGTCCAGATTCTTGCAGACTGCCTGCTGCATTGTTGGTTGGCCCTGTAATTAAAAATCCAGCGCCGCCATGAACATGTAGTGTTGCTTTTGGATCATTCGTTCCAATTCCTGTCTTTTCAGTACTAAATGAAAAAATAGACTGACTTAAATCAGAGCCTTTTGAAATCGTAAAGAGATCTTGCTTAGATGAATCAACACCCATGGTAAATAAATCTGTTCCCTCTAAATCAAAGGTTATCGCGGCATTCCCTTGCGCTAAAAGATTGGATATCTCAAGTAAATTACGAGGTGCATGAGTGCCAATCCCTACATTTCCATAATTATAATAAATTCGGCCATCTGTTCCTGGACCCGTCCAAAATGGGTCGGTTCCTATATTGGACGCAAAACTATTTCCTCCAATAAGTATATTCGTTGCATTAAGCGTCCCATTAACATTTAAGGCATATCTAGCGTCAGGTTCAGTCAAAATACCAACATTCCCATCTTTAGAAATCATAAGTGCAGGTTGATATGTCTCTGTTTGAATGTTCATGAGACCGATATTTCGGGTCCCCTGTATTGTTACGATTGCTGTTGGATTTGTCGTGCCAATACCCAAGCTGTTATTTGTAATAATCAACTGATCCTTAGATACGCCTGTTACATGTCGTGTGTCATGCCATTTTAGTAATTGTCCTGTGTTTATTTCACCTTTGATTTGGACACCTGATAAACTATGAGGGACATTATCATCAATATAGCCAATAAAATCTTTTTTGTCAGAATCATATTCAATGGTACCGCGTCTTTTCTGGATACTTTTTCCTATCCGAATTGCGCCTGATACTTCTAAAGATTCTATTAGATTAGTAGATACGCCAATCCCGACTTTTCCACTCCCTTCTTGATCTCTATGATTAACATAGTAAATACTATTCTCTTGACCGTTTAACCAACTGGCACTGGCATTGAGTTTGGAAATAAGGTCCTCGCCATTAATTAAATAGTGACTTGCATTAATATTTCCGCTTATATCAAGGGCGTGGTTGGGTTCTGATTTCCCGATACCCACATTTCCACTGGCATAGTATAATTTTTCATTATTTCTTTTCCATGCAAATTTACTTTCAATCGATTCACCATTCACTGTATATCCTGATGCATTAATACTGCCACTTACATCTAAACGATAGGTTGAACTGGGGGTATCTGTATTAATTCCGACGTTGTTTTGTAAGGAACTCACATAGAGGGTTTTGCCCAAATTGGTATTTCCTGATACTGCAAGGGTATTAAATGTCCCCGTAATTGATTCTGCGTGTATGCGTTCTACTGTCTCTGCAACTTGTGCATGAATGGCATACGGCGTCGATGGTATGGGAAAAGAAATGGCGGGTATATCATTCATATCTGAGTATACTTTTAGTTTAAAATGAGGATTTTTTACATTAAAATTATTTGCACTTAATTGCTTGTTGGGGTCGGTATCTGTTCCCAATACCATACTTCCATATCCATTTATAAAAATAATTTTTTGGTCGTCTTTAAACTCGTATGTCCATTTACAGGGAGTAGGAACTGAAAAATTATCAGTTATATCTGCATCACTTTGAATACAAATTTTAACGTTATATGGCCCAGTTAACATTCCTTCATCTGTTGATAAACGGGTTTGAACTGTAACTTTTAAGGGTACTTCAGCACTAATTGGCGTTGCTTGAACCATGATTAGGCCATATAAAATAGATATCATTAATACTAATTTATATATCGGTTTATATATAAAACTCACTGAAACACCCTCATTGGCAATGATTCTCCTAGGCCATATTTTGCACGATGATTTTCGCTATTATAGTATACTTCATTTAGTATTATATCGTAAAAATGATTGGTAAACTTGTGCTTTTCTTGTTGTGTCTTATCGATATGAACGATCATATAACCCCCTTCAACACGACGGGGATAAAATAAGATAATACACGATCAACGCCACCCATAATAATAAATATGATAATAAGGGGCATTCCGTACGGGTCTAACTGTTGCCAGTATGATGCCATTGATTGAGGTAAGAGGCCACCTACTATTCGAGACCCATCTAAGGGGGGGATGGGAATTAAATTAAAGATCATTAATACGGCATTAATAAGATACAATGACAGTAATAACTGAAACCCTACGCCCGTACTTACAGTGACTTTCATCATGGTCCATCCTATTATCATCAGTCCAAGATTGACCAAGGGTCCCGCAATCGCAACAGCCATCATTCCATGGCGTGGCGATCGAAAATAGGTGGGATTAATAGGTACTGGCTTGGCCCACCCAAATAAAAAGCCTGCGTTTGTAACCCATAATAGCAATGGGAGTATAATCGACCCCACAATATCTAAGTGAACAAGCGGATTTAATGAAAGTCGTCCCTGTTGCTTTGCGGTGGGGTCTCCCAGTATATAGGCGGCGCCTGCGTGACCGACTTCATGAAGGCTAATACTGATGATTAAAATAACTATCATTAATGCTGTTATTAACATGATTAGTGTCCTGACCGTGGGTGTGTCCGTTTAAAAATATGATGCTTATGTCGGTCTGAGATGCTCATATAGCCTTGTGTTGTTTGAATAGAGGCATGTCCCATTAGGTTTTGGACGGCATTAAGATCAGCGCCACCTTCTAATAAATGGGTCGCAAATGAATGACGAAATTGATGGGGAAAAATAGCGGTCAGTTGACATCGATTTGCATATTTTTGGACAATGGCATATATACCAAACCGTGTTAAGGGCTTTCCCTGACTTGAAATAAATAGATGGGGAGTTTGGGTACGGTTTCTTAATAAGTGATGACGTAATTGTGTACAATACCGATTACATAGTGCCTGTTCGGATTGGTGCCGGGCCATTCGGCGCGTTTTTTGGCCTTTCCCTATTAGTTCAATAAATGCGTTCCCACATTGAGATACGGTAACGCTGGTGAGTTCTGATACCCGTACACCATACCCATATAGCCACTGAAATAATAGTTTATCTCTCAAATAGAATCGGTCTAGTGTGGTATGGGGCGCCTCTAAAAGTTGAGAGATATGTGTCGTTGATAAGGGCTTAGGGAGTCGCACAGGTCGTCGAGAGTGGTGATCGGAGACGTACTCGAAAGACAGGGTTCCTTCATGAAATAGATACGAGAGAAACTGTGTGATAACGGATTGTTTTCGGAGTACAGTTGATGACTTATAGGTACGGTACAATGATTCTAAATAGGTATCGACACCTGCTTCTGTCACCTCATTTCCGTCCAAATTTGCTATAAACTGTTTTAAATCATATAAATACGCCATGATGGTCTCAGGAGAATACTGTCGCTCGGTTTTTAGGTACTGTTTAAAATTATTGAGTTGTTTATTCACCGAAGTCGCCCTTTATTTTGTAATAAAAATAACTGATTTTGTCGTCTTCTATCGTAATATTCTATTTTTTCTTTTGTTTGTTTATTTTGTTTTTTGAGGTGTTTAATACGGGACTTAAGGGTCTGGATCTGACGACCTATAATAGGTGATTTAAAATCAAACCCAATTAATGTATTTACTTTTTTAACGTGGGGATTTGTATGGCTTTCTAAGGCTTGTCCGATAATGCTATTAATCCACTGAGATGATATTTTTTCGGGATGTATTGCAATCGCCCATCCATCGTTGTGACCTGAGGGTATTAAGAGATCTCCTTCTTGGACAGGGCCCTTTACTTTAACGGGTACCTGACCTAAAAACCCGACAATCGCATGATCGTTTTGGTGTGCCGTCCCTGGCCAATTACCGACGATGATCGGTGTTGAACTAATGGCCATTACAAGATCTGCACCCTGTGTTTGTTTTGATACTTTACCGCTAAAAATACCGACAACATCTCCGTATTGAATCTGTTCTGATGGGTCCCGTTTTGGCATATATTCTGCATAATCTCGTTCAGGAGAAGAAAAGGATAATACGCCGCTACTCATGCCCGAGCCAGCAGCGCCAGAAGCGCCTTCTATTGCACCTCTACTTTCTAGACCACTTGCTCCGTTGGAAAGAAACGTCATAAAGTTATGTGATTCTTTCACACTAGCATTTTGAAATTGAGTATGCGTTATCATTAACGAGTTACCGGTTGAAGTCGCTTCATTTTGAATAAACATGATGTTTCCGCTAGGATTAAGAATCTGAGCATCAACTATTTTTTTATTCGACGAAGCGTAGATATGTAAGGGGGCTTTCGGTTTCGGGGTTCCAATTCCAACATGTGTTTTTGTATCATTAGCTGTGAGCGCTGGTGGAATATAAACAGTAAATAAATTGTTGGATGATGCGACGACGACAGAGAAGTTAGATTCTGTATTTTCGTCATAATATGCATCATCGCGAATGACGACTCTAAGTTCTGTCTTTCCATCATTTTTTTGAGGACCAGAAGCAAGATACTCGTTTCGTCTGAACATATAAAGTGGATTTTTATTCTCAGAATTTATATTGTTTCCTTGTGCACCACCACTAAAATAAAATTTCTTCCCGTCATCTGGTCCATCACTCGCTGGTTCTTTAATGACACCCAAACGTATATCGCCATTCACAAGTAATGTTTCGTTCAAACTTACAGACTCCTCTAACGTACCATTCCCTATTCCTGTGTAAACATTAATCCCAACTGCTATCTTGTTACTGTTATGTGTCGTGATTATAAGTGGATACCTGCTAGCAGCAGCACGAGCAGCCTCAGCAGCAACAAGATCAGCAAAATCAACAACACGATTTACAGTAACAACAACAGCAGCACCGCCACCACCACCAAGTGATGCGTCAGCGATTGTGATTGTCTCGTTATCAGCGTAACCTGTTCCACCAGATACTAATGTTATTGTTGGTGCTCCATCCGCAGCAACTACGACTGAGAAGTCAGCACCTGTACCAGATGCGTTACCTGCAGCGTTAGTAACTGTGTATGGACCAGCAGTTCTGGATCCATCAGCACTACCGTTGTGACTAAATGTAGCAATAGCACCCGAAGCAGCAGCATGAGCAGCAGCAGCAGCATTAGCAGCAGAAATATACTGCTCAATATCAGCATCAATATATTTGAACCCGATAAACTGCTTATTTTGCGTCGCAATAAAGATTGACAAAGTGGGAGAACGTTGACTTGTTTTATTACTCGATATAACAAAACTCACAATATTTTGTGTTATTGCTAAAGAATTAGGTAGAACAACATGTAAATTATACGAGGGATTCCGCGTTTGGACACCCACGTTGACCGATATTCCTAAACTGCTATCACTTTCTCTTGTATAATTGCCAACAAATACGGCTGCAATTTTAGGTGAATCATTATTTGTTGTTCCAGTTTCGAATAAGGTTCTAAAGGGTGGTTCTATAGCTATACTATCTACATCAACGTATAGGCCAGTAACATTCTGTGTTGGATACCCCACTGGATGATTCACGACAACCGATAACCCTCGAAGATTGGAGGTAATATATGTACCCCTATTTTCGGATCCCGGTTTTAAAGTCGCTTTAATGTCAGCCCCAACGATCTCTTGAACCTCGTTATTCGTCGGAATATTATTTCTATTAATCTCAAATTTTTTATTTTGAGTGTTTTGGTTTATATAAACGGCGCTCGTAATTTTCAGTTCACTTGCGCTGATGGTTGTCAGCCCTGCCGTATCAGCGCATATTTCGATGAGTGAGGAATCACACCCATCCCTCCCTATTTTAATATGACCGCTATCTGATATAGTCAATTCGCCTATCTTTATACCCCCCTTCACATGCAATTCTTCATCTGGTGCATCTGTACCTATTCCAACCCTACCATTTTGTACTGCGAATGCTGTGTTTCCTCCTACTTTTATCAGGAGATTTGGAGACACATGCAATGATTCTGCCCCAGCCTCAATTTTAAAATTTGTTGTTGGCCTATCTTCAGTATCATTAATTATCCTCCTATAAGCAACTGCTATGTTTGCAGTCGTCCCTTCAATCTTGATATCGGCAGATATAATGACGTCCTGATAGTTGCAGTTACTAGCATTGACTGGACACTCCTCCGGCCGATATGGCCACATATTACCATTTGAATCAGCCTTCTGATTAATTAGGTAAGCAAAGTACCCCTTGTTGTCAGGAGCTAGGTCAGTGAAGTTATTTCCTTCCGTCGTGTTCCCTGTAACTATCCCTGTTATTTCCGCACTTCCTGAAACGATTAATTGCTTGTTTTGATCCCCTATATATGGGGTAATCATTCGTGTCCCAGTTATGTTAGGCGTTGCTATTACTAGATAGTCGCTACCATTATTGCGCAACCACACTCCATACACGTTGTCTGAATTCTTTTCCAGATATAATCGACCTGTATTGCCATTTAGACTCTGATGAGTATTATTAGTAGCAAGCTTTATTGAGGCTGTCGCGACATTTCGTGTCGGTGCTATTTTGTAAAATGTGTGCATATTTAGGGTTACGTTAAAGGTAACCATCTTAGTTGTTATGTTTACTGTAGCGGCTCTAATAGTTATATTTCGTGAAATAATTCGACGCGGCAAGCCTATCCTTCCATCAGTTACCTTATCATCATAATCATCAGTGCAATTATATTCTGGATCGCCGTTATAACTAAATATAGGCTCATCCGCATTTGGCCCTTCAGGGCATGTATCGATAGACTCTCCAGTGTCAGGCAGGGTGCCGGAGATGACCATGTCGGTCATAATAGCATTCAGATCTAATTCACACGACACTGTTGCTGTTGGTATAGCATCATCGACAGGGACGCCCTTTGAAGCCGCATTGCTTGAAGAAACAATACACGTGTCGCTAATAACGCTGCAGCTAGAGCCTGACGGTCTTATGATCGGAGGATCATCATTAGTCAGCTCTTCAAAAGGACAGACATATGAAGGTGCTTCGTAAATATTTGTTGAAACAACTATATTCTCTATAATATTTTGAGTTCCCGTGATCGTTATATTTTCTAATAGTTTTTCCCGAGCATCACCATTCCTTTGTAAATATACGCTATTATTTTCAATAACCACATTCCCACTTATTGGAGTATTAGAACCATCAGGATTAGGGTCTTCCATCTGTACGGTAGATGATACTGTGATAGTATCAAAGTTCGATTGCGACGTCTCAATAAGACCATTTAACTCGTTAATCACCCTCTCTGAAAACCCCTTGAATTGATTTGAACCAGGAGGGTGAGTGCCAGTAGGCCGATATACCGCATCATAATTCTTAGTCCCAAATATAGGGGTAGGTTGGGCCCCAGGCAGCCCATATTCCACACTGATATTCGTTGTCACAACACAACTATCACCCTCATTGTCAGTACATCCCCTCCATATCCCTCCTGAAGAATCTAGTATCTGTATATATTTACCGGATTCCACGAAACCCATTCGGAAACCACCATTAGGTGTGGCACTCTCATCATCCTTCATTGATAGTATCGTTTGCACTTTCCATCCTTCTATCTCCAACATATTCGTCTTCAGACGAGGACTAAGATTGAAGGAACCAGACACCGTTAACTTGTAACCCGGATCCGGTAATGTATTTATTCCAATATTTCCTTCACTATTCATTACCAGTTTATTACTCCCGTTAACATGTATCTTTAATGGGTCTGATGTCGCGTTAATAATGAGACGGTTATCATCATCTTGGCTAACTGAAGTGCCAATGGCAACACTGTTAGATGATACATCAAAGAGTGTCTCTGTATTATTCTTAATGATTAATGCACTACTTTGACCAGAAGCATCTATTTTTAGTTTTATATCACTACTTTGGGGCCCTCCTATCCCAACATTTTTGGATACAACGAATGCAGTACCAGTTGCAGTTGAATCATCTACTCTAAAGTTTCTATTTACATGTAATGCTGCGCTGGGTTCAGTTGTCCCAATTCCTAAAGATCCTCCGTGAAATAAAGCAGCATACTTGGTTCCCTTTGCGAGCACTGGATTGCCTTTATCAAAATAATGTCCTGTTGTGTTTATTAATGTAACATCGACTTCAATCCCTATAAGTTTCTGATTGGTAGTTAGTTGGGCACCCTCATTTGAGGGTGCTGTAATATGAAGTCCACGATACTTCTCTCTCCTTCCCCCTGTCTTCTCCATTATATCCATCTCTATTGATTTTGCATTGAAAATTCCAACTGATTCCGTGGGAATAAATGACTTTAATAAAAAATTATGCATCGTCATATTTCCCGATGCAATAGTCAGCTTAACTTCCGTTGGTGTAACCGATACTGGAATGCCCCTGGGGCCGCTGGTTGTAAATCGAAATAAATGATTTGGGGTAACATTTGCATAGGGTTCAAGCATACTACCACTAACTGAGTTCCCTATATTATTTTGTCCCATAAAAACCAAACTTCTGGCATTAATAGTGTCTAATCCGGTTCTTATGATATCACTGTTATTTACAAATAGTGCGGCCGTTGCAATTCTATTACTTATGATGTTTGTAGAAATAAACTGTACTTTTGTTAATTGAAGATTGTCTATATTTACAGTGACAGATATATTCATACTGCTATTTAATTGAAGACCTGTCGTTGCATTTAGTAATCCTGAATTCAAAAAATTCAATCCATTGGACGCATTTAGCGTAGCGAAGATTGCATCTCCTGTAATGCTCAAATTATTAAAGACAGTAAGTTTACCAGGGATAGATAATTGATTAATTTCTAGCCCTAAATTATGTGAATTACCCAACAATATATTTGTTATTTGTCTGGCTGCACGAATATGAATAGAGGCCGTTGCAATGTTAGTGGTAGCAGTGAGTGCTTTATCTGCGTTACTTGATCGCCAATCAGATGAATTAATTGAATTAAGGGCATCTGTAAGGTTTGTACTGACTATATTAATCGTTGCAGAAATCTGACTCAGTTTTCCTGGTGGGAATAATGTATTAAAATCTTCATCAAGTAACAATTTAACGTTTCGAGATGCAGTCCCTAAATGCACATTATTTCGAGTGGCCAGCAAAGCATATTCAATAAACTGATTGGCACTGGCTAGTTCAATTTTCAACTCCCCTTGTTTCTGAATTTTCATCTCATCTGATAGACCACCACTTAATGCGCCCTCTGTAAATTGATCTGTTACTAACGTGGTGACATGGATGTCGTCAGTAACAACCATTTCACTAATTTCACCATCCGACACAGTTAAGTGACTAAATATTCCTTGAGTTAATGGGTATTGGATATTTCCCATAGCAGATGACGCCCTTAATGTGCCATTAATATCCAATGCATCCTGCGGGGATGTTGTTCCAATGCCAACACGTCCGCCCATAAACGTTGCGGCATTGCCTGTTGATACATTAACGGATACGCCTATAGCCGATGCAGACTCATTAAGGTTGAGCTTAGATAAATCGACAAAGAGCCCTGTTGCTGTTCGATTGGTACCTGCTCCAAAACTATTTTTAACGGCTGTATTCACTGTAATGACTAGTCCTGCACTATAGGTAGGAACAGCGGGTCTTTCTGATGACGTTGCAATTGTCATGCGTAAAAATTTAAATGTAAATTTTTGTGGGTCTTCGGGCGTTGATTTGTATACATGATGAAGTTCATGTTGGACCTTTCCCTCACTTGGCTCTGTTGTGCCAATGCCAACAAATCCATTGCCACCGGGATTAACAACGAATATTTGATCACGACTTAAGGGATTAGATAGACTTAGGGATCCCGCAGATAGACTATTTGCCGTTACTCTATTTGTACTAATACTTCCATTAACTTCCAATTTTGATTGCGGGTTTTCAGTCCCTATTCCTAGGTTACCAGATGATGTAACAACAAGGGCATTACCGGCTACTTTGAGTCTGGGAGCGATAAATGCTGACGTCGTAATGGTGGTCGCTTCTATATCTCCATTTACTTCTACTAGATTCTGCGTCACGGGGAGATGTAAGCTATATGCTATATTTTCTGTGGGGCGGTGTGGTGTTGTACCTATTCCAACATCTCCCATAAATAGCGCAGCGTAGCGATGTCCTTGCGTACTATATCCTGTTATTTGAACGCTAGGGTCACAACTTGCATCTTGATCATCTTGACACAGATCAACCAAAATTCCTTGAACTATTTCAGTTCTTAAGTTGTTATCTTTATCTGGCTTTAGCATGGAAATATCAAGGCCTATTGTCTTAGAAGGTATATTACGTGTACTAATATGCACATTAATGCTTACTGCGGTAAAATCATATGACGCGTCATGATCCCCACCGGATGATAGCTCTGAACTAATATTAACTAGCGGTTTTTGGTAATTGTTTGAGACCGCTATCTCATTGCGACTCTGCCCATTGTCGACTAAAACTGTAAAATTACCTGGTATAAATAATTCGCTATTTGCTGTAATCGGATAGCTGGTATTTGGAACCCATGTTTCAGCAGCTTCATCCCACCTCCAATAGTTTTGGTTTACGGCATTACCATTATCCCAAGTAAATGACAGTGATATTTTTCCTATGGTGTTGCCGCTTACAGTAACAACATTCCCACTTACGCCTCCTTCTCCTATGGTTACCCTGTCAGATAAATTTATATCATTAAAATATAAATGGTAAACGCCATTGTTTTGTGACACAAAAAGTGGATAATAATAATCACCATATATAGAATTAGGATTTTTAAATCTGACTTTTGGCACGCGTATTCCAGTTATATTACTGTTTAACTGTGGCGCTGACAGCGTTCCAACAACATTAAATGTGCCAGAAACGTCTAATTTAAAGCCCGAAGAAGCATATGTAGTCCCGATCCCTATTGCTCGACTTTGGTCGTCGTAATAAATAAAATTTGTACTTACTGTCCAAGGAACACCACTTGGGCCTACAGGTTCTCCTTTATACTCAAATGATTCAAAATTAGCAGTGGTTACTGTTAATACACTGCTAATATCATTAGGAGAGGGTATCGCATTTCCAATATTTAATGAGGTAATTGCCATGGTACCCACAACATGGAGTGATTCTGAGGGCGCATTGGTATGAATACCTACGCTAGTTTGAGCGACAGCTAAAATAGGACTGCCTACCAGTGTATTGCCTGAAATAATTTGGAGAGCGCCTGTCACCGTACGATCCATACCTATAGAAATATAGGAACTATCATCGACATCAAATGTGATGAGGGCATCTTTAAGGGAACCGTTTTCCTCGTCTGTATTACCCGATAGTTCTAATAATGAATTAGGAGAGGGTGTTCCAATACCCACATTTCCAGATGTAAAATAGATATTATCATTAATCCCCGATTGAAAATGAATTTTAGGATCTTCTGTTGATATTCTCTGACTTGGCAATTCCATTCCAGTGCTTATAACGCTTCCATATACCCTGAGCTTAGAATTATCTGATGGAGAGATATATTGCCCTCCTACAATCACTTGCCCTGCATTATTAATCACCATAGAGGGGGTCACTGTATTGTGACGAGAAAATACCGTCATCATATCTTGTAACCCGTCCGATTTCAGCGTGAAGTCTGCCTGAGAAAGCGATGTGAAGGGCTGATTACTTATCACAACGTTACCCGAAATATTTAAGGCATTATTTGGTGTGGTGAACCCAATACCAACATATCCAGGACTCCGAATACGAAATCGAGAGGCGTCCATTATTGCATGGTTGTATCGAGATTTAAGAATGGCATATACATTTTGTGTTGGTACTATATGTCCTAGACTAAATTGATTAAACGTGGGTCGATAGCTATTCATATCTACCTTACCACTCGCATCATTTTTTAGTATATTTTGTAGCTTAAGTTCATCAACGATATGCTGGGATATTAATTTTGCACTGCTTGCTTTAAATTCATTCCAATTTTCGGTAGATCCAATATTGGGGCTGACATAGTTAGTAAAAAATGTGTTGGTAGACAGAAAGACATGTCCATTCGGTAATCCATCGATATTCACAGAAATATCGTCCGGCTTACCAACAGCATTAACCGTCGTCCACCTCGCATATTCCGACTTGTTTGAAATAAGACAATCGGGGGGGCCTACTTCCTTTCTAATTTCATATTCTACTCTAGTTTCGTTAATATTATATACATTTTCAGTTAGAATAACACAATTATCAGATACTACTAATGCTAATAATTGAGCTGCAGCGTTATTTCTCTCAGTATGCCGCCAACTGTTCTGCACACTAGTTTCACCAATAAGCTGATTGGTAAAATTTTCACTGACGATCCACTCTAATAAGTTCTCTGATGTCACTGTATAAGTAGTATCCCACGTGTCGAAATTGGCATCTAAGGTTGTACGAATTTCCTGTGCTGAAATCGTCACAATAAAAGGGGGTTCCAAGTACGTCGTTTCGATTCGAAATTCGGGGTTAAACTTGTACAGGTTTCCATTCGGCGTTGTTATATAGTTATAACTGACAAGTTCTTCGATAATGTTGTATGCATTTTGTGACGAAATTAAAAGTGTATCCATAAAATCTGATGCTGTAATGGGATGATTTTCCACGGTTAATGTGCCTCCATTATATCCTGTATTTGAGGTAGCTATTCCCACACCTTGTTTTGCAGATATAATAAATTGATGATCTTTATTGGATATTAATCCGTCAGAATCGCCTGAAAAGACAAAGACATTACGGTGATTTGCTGTCGCAAATTGTCCCAATGCGATTGATCGATTGGTATAGACCGTATTATGGTACCCTGTGGTAAATGAATATTCGCCTTGATAATTAGTATCATCAGTATTCTCTTTCTTTTTTATTGTGTTGCCACTACCCCCAAATACGGTTGACCCGCCACCATTAACGATTGGGCTTTCTCCCATTGCGATTGCGTAGCTCTGTTGAAAGTTTTCACTTGCCCACTGATTCCCATTAACAGAGCCCACTCGTAATGATCCTCTAGATGAATCGAAAATAAATTGAGCCCTATTAGGTATTGCTTGAATGGATTGTGTTAGTGTACTCTCGCCTGTAATTAACAGTCCTAAATTTCCGGATACATGTAGGCTTGCATTTGGCGTCGTGATGCCCACACCAAGATTCCCTGAACTTGTAATCGCTAACAATGGTGCGGCATTCCCTAGTATGGCCCCTTTCTCAATGCTAAAAAAGCCTTGATTACTATGATTAACGCCGACTGTATAATCGGCTTGGCCCGTTGATGGCGTTCTCCCAGAAAAGGTAATGGCTGCATTCTTAGTCGGATGTCCTCCTGATAATTCTAAGCTGGCATTATTGGCACTTGGGGTTTCATCTGATCCAATTCCTACAGGATTCTCGTAATAAATGTTGAAATTTTCTGCATCACAGTTTTCTTCATTTCGATTTGCTAACCATCGAGATGCAATAGAGTATGTACAGGCTAACAACCTGCCATTGATGTATATATATTTTACATACATATTCCCGCTGACATTTAATGCATAACGACTATCATCTGTTTTTATACTTACATTGCCATTCTCTGACACTGTCATTTCTGTCATATTTTGAGATGTTTTAACTTGGAGAAGTGTCCTTCCAGTCTGACCGTATAGATTGAGTCGACTATACTCAGGACTGATCTCTTGAATCGTCTGAATAATCGGAATCCCCTCCCGTCGTGCGATGTCCATCGCCGTTATTCCGCCCAAACTCTCTGGATTTATAATTTGATCTCCTATGCGTGTAATTGTTACTGTGTCTGGTTTTGTTCCGATTGTTATATTCCCTGTAGAATTAATTTTGATCGGTGACGCTTTGAACTCTGCATTGGTATCGATATAGGTTAAATAATCTTTTTGTCCTTGCCCTCGTGTCCCGGTCAAAAGAATGGATCCTGAGGATGTCATTCCAACAATTGTATTACGTGATACAGCCAGCGTCCCTATATTATAAGAGACCCCTATTAAATCTCTATTTCCAGAAGTAATCCGAATTGCACCGTTTATGTGTAATTTTTCTGTCGGTTTACTGGTCCCAATTCCAACATTTGAAATATAATCCCCTGTATAGAGAATATTCTCTGATACAGATTGCCATACACCATCTGATGTTAATGGATTCCCCCTTATAAAATATCGTGTTGCATTTACTGATACCCTTTGCTGACTGCTGTTATTTATAAATCGAACGGCGTCGCTAGAATAGGCCGTGCTATCATTTCCAATTTGGCCCATATAATAAAGATTAGTTCTACCTGCTGGTGAATTATCAGCTTTCGCCCAGTCAAATGACACATTTTGAGCGTTTTCCGTGATCTTTAATTCGTCACCTTTATAGTAGGCATTTGCATTGACTGTCCCGGATACATTTAATGCAATTTTTGCCTGGGGAGATGTGCCTATCCCTACAGACCGTTGTGTATCATCAACAGTGAATATAGGCACTTTATCAGAAACCACTGTCATCAATTTATCAATTGTTATTGCATTGAATGTTTCTGAAACATCTTCTGCTTCTCCATGATTTGCCAATACGGCTGTATTGACATGTATCGCATAAGGAATTGCTGTTAATGAAATGTTAACAGACACACGTTCATAAGGTTCTTTCCAAATATGCAATACCAAATTACGGGTGGATTTAAAATCTTCTGTTTCGAGTTTATTCTGATCATTCTCTCCATCATTGCTATAATAAACGGGGATGTCGATATCAAATGACCCTTCACTTTGAATAAAGTAAACGCCATGTACCTTACTCCATACGCGAGTCGATTCAACAGTACCCGTATTAGGTGTTGGGATAAGTGAAAAAGTAATATTTTTTGTTACATTGATATCGGATTTTTGACTAGAAAAATCAATACGATTAGAGAAGTTGATTGTGGCGATGATGTCTCCCGGCGCATACGTCGTTATGGCACTAATAGGCTGAACAAAAAACAGGACTGCGAAAACAGTTATTAGTGCTAAATAACTAAAGTATTTCATAAACACTACCCTAAAAATAATACAAATTTGATAATAATCGTTTCATTTAAAAAGACCTCATTAAAAAGATAAGCCAACGGAAAAATAATGTTTCTGCTGATATTCTGAATATGCATTATCATCCATTGTTTTTTCAAATGCATAATCAAAATTTACGCCAAAGAGATCTAGTCCGATACCTATAGTAGCACTTTTAATGACCTTTTCGCTAGTTTCTCCCTCGATATTTACCGCATTTTTATAATATTCTCTATACCCGCCAGAAAATTCGATTATTGATATAAATGGGATTTTTGTATCGACTCCAAAATTCTTTACAAACTTTCGAGATTCTCCAATCTTTTTTACCTGTCCATACAATCCTAAATATTTTAAATGATATCGTACACTAAGCATTGAAATCAGGGGTAATGCTTCGATCTGGCCATTACTATTATTGTCAGGATCAGGATCTGAATCTGAATAATTAATAACAGAGGATGTCATAATATTTTTCATCACAACCGATACATCAATATTTTCCCCGTCGAACACCGCTCCTAAATCGATATTGTAGCCATCACCTTTAACGGTATCCATCCTTGTACTATACAAATTGGCTGCTATTCCAATATGTAAATATCGTGAGTGTGATACCTGATACGCAATTTTGTACAATGTATTATCATAATTAAATGTCCCATTTGTGACATGTCGTCCATTCTCTTCCTTTGTTTTATATAAATCATCAACACCTAAACGCATGACACCTAACCCAATAACACCGATAGGCATTCTCATTGCAAGGGCTATATTTTGATAGCTGGCTTCTTCCATAAACTCTGTCATAAATGCCGATGCCGATAATTTATATGTTCGATATATTGAGGCAGGATTTTCAAATATACCCGTTGCCGTTGAACTAAACCCTTGAATATCACCCTTACGAATTGTTCCTGCGGAAGTTCCTATTTCTGTTAAGTCGAAATAATTAGCAACAGGACGCGCATCATTGATATTTCCTAATGCCATTACACTGAGTAAAATGATTATATGAACTACTATTCTCATGGTTTTACCGCCATTTTTCCTTTCTTTAATAACGTACCATTATTCATAATCAAGAAAAAATAAACACCTGCTGATAATGATGTTTTTTCCAGTAAATCTTCATTCAATCGTAATTTGTTATATCCGAACTTTCCCCCATCAGCACCCTCATTAAATGTTCGTTTTACAATCAGATGTCCCATCATGTCGTACATATGAATTTCGATATCCATCGGTTTTGATAATTCATATCCCAAGATCCCCCCTTTAACAGAGTTCTGTCGAAATGGATTGGGATATACCAAGGCCTTTCCAATCACTGCCGCTGTTACATCTTCAAAGTCAATGCTACTTGTAATCGCTGATACGTCAGATCTGCCACTATTATCTAAATTATTAAACCCAAAACTGAGTAATTGTAATTTTTTAGTTTTATCATTAAAGTTGGCTATATCTGTCCCTTCACGCCAACTAGAATTTCTTTTTTGAGAGTCTAAAATTGAATATTCACTAATGAGTCCAGACGCAATACTGAGTAATTTATTAACAATTAGAGACGATACATTCTCTTGTATTGATACGCCCGTAACAGTCGCTGTATTAACGAATAAAAATAGCCCTATTACTACTAATAGCGTATTTAATTTTATCTCTCTTTTATTACCTTTTTTTATCTCTTTTTTTATCATATTTTTCCCGAAAAAATAATTGGATAATTTTTCAAATCTTATGATCTATATCGTTGAAAAGAGGTTCAAACTTGCATAGAGGGACGGTCTAAACCATGACAATGTCCCCTCCTTTGCGATACTATTTAAAATATGGTCATTCCTGTGGATCACAACCTAGAATTGAATCCTCGTGATAAAGTTGATTACTACACACAACTCAAATCGTTGTTTACCGGCTATAATTTTGTTGTTAACCCCTATCGTGATATCCAATATGGGCTTCAATTCTTGGTATTTAAGGAAGATAAATCTGTTCTACTTCGGATTTATGAGGGAAAAAAAGGACTGCGCATCGACTTTTCTCAATCTAAAAATGATGCGTTAACCTACGAACTTTCGGATATTATAGAGCGGCATTCCCATCCCATTGAGCAACCGGCAACTGTGTCTCCGCTTTATAAAAAAGAACGAAAGGGCGCACAAACTATTCAAAAAGACCCGGATACACTCATTGGGATTGATGAATCCGGTAAGGGTGATTATTTTGGGCCCTTGGTAATTGCGGCTGTTTATGCTGATCCAATGATTACTGAAAAACTTATCGCACTAGGGGTTAAGGACTCTAAATCACTGTCAGAATTTAAAATACGGACATTGGCAAAAATTATTAAAGACACAACACAACATGTTGTCATTGTTATGGGAAATAATAGTTATAATGAGGTCTATGATGCCATGAAGAACTTGAATCATATATTGGCATGGGGCCATGCAAAAGTGTTAGAAGATACGTTAAAGCAAGTTGACTGTGAGAATGCGCTTTCAGATCAATTTGGAGATACATCACTAATTGAAAACGCCCTTATTTCAAAGGGGATTGATGTAAATTTATACCAGCGTCATCGTGCAGAAGATAATATTGCCGTTGCTGCTGCAAGTATTTTGGCTCGGGATGGATTTGTTACAGAAATTAAGCGCTATGAAAAACAGTTTAATATGGCATTTCCCAAGGGATGTTCGGATCAAACGACTCAAGCAGCGATTGAATTTTGTAAGAAACAGGGCCGAGATTCATTGAGAACCGTGGCAAAGTTACATTTTAAGTTGACGGAACAGGTGGATCAGAACCTTTAAATCAATTAATCTAATTTTCTATTTTAATATTTCATATATGTTTGTGTTATATTTTCACTTATTTCTATAATGATTTATTCAATTCTAATAATATCTGCTATTTTCTTAATCAAATCATCTTTTAATATATTTAAATCCTGTGCAATAAATGACGCAACACCATCGTGATTATCCAACCGAATCACACAAACATTATGTGGTGATAATAAACATTTAATTTGATCTAATTCATCTGCTGTTAGGGCCTTTAAGCCGATGATAAATACTAATCCCGCATCTAAACACGCATAGGCAATATTATTTAGTTCCTGAATAATATCTTGTCTTAACTGTCTATCTGATGTTTCTGCATTGTAATCCGTACCCATAAATCCCATCCCATAACGATAGCTCTTAATAGATTGATCAAATAAGGCTTTTTCTAGTACCGTTTGGAACTGAGAATATATTTCTCGATTTACATCGCCTGTAAATATAATTAATAGCGGTTTATGGCCATACTGTTTCGCTCTTTCTTGCTGATCAATTAATCCTTTAACCCAGTACTTAGTCCGTCTTTCAATGAATTGATCAACCCATTTTTTATTACTTAATGATGTTTCAATTAATCCCATTCCTACTGTATTATTACTAACACGATCAATCAGAATAAAACTACCCAATTGATGATTATCTTTATACGGCTCAAAGGGTATATCCTGATCAAGGTATAAATCACATTCTCCTATTTCATTTAATGCTAATGTATCCGTCGAACACCGTTCTAACGTATTAATATCTAATTTATAATGAGGATCTGATAACGTTGCTGTAATTAATTTTGCTCTAAATTTTATCCAATACAGTTTATTTGGAACCAGCTGATCTTCTGACATCCATAGAATCGTTGTTTTAAATTGATTTGCAATCTTGATTGTCGATTCTGAAGCAACAATCATATCACCCCGCGATACATCAACTTCATCATCTAGTGTAAGTGTGACAGACTGACCTAAAGACGCTGTTCCTAAATGGCCATCCATGGTTATAATACCATTAATTCTTGACTGTTTACCTGATGGCAATACTGTTATTGGCTCTCCTTCTGAAATAGACCCTGATACAACCTGGCCAGAAAACCCTCTAAAATCTAAATCGGGTCTATTTACCCACTGAATAGGCATTGCAAACGTGCCATTTTGAGCTGGTTTTGGAATCGTTATTGTTTCTAAAAAATGCATTAATGGCATTTCGTTATACCAAGGCATTTTATCACTTAAGGATGTAATATTATCTCCTTCTAACGCTGAAATGGGGATTGCGGTTATATTGCTAATACCCGCTTGATTAGCAAATGTCTGATATTCATCGCAAATATGATTATATACCTCTTGCTTATAATCTACTAAATCCATTTTATTAACCGCTAAACATATATTTTGCACACCTAATAAACTCACAATTTTTGAATGTCGCTTGGTTTGGGTCAATACACCATGACGAGCATCAATAATTAAAATTGCTAAATCAGCCGTTGATGCCCCTGTTGCCATATTGCGGGTATATTGTTCATGTCCTGGTGTATCAGCCACAATAAATTTGCGTTTATTAGTAGAAAAATATCGATAGGCAACATCAATAGTAATCCCTTGCTCTCTTTCCGCTTCTAACCCATCTACTAACAAGGCAAAATCAATATCATCCCCTTGTGTGCCAACCCGCTTAGAATCTTTTTTAAGCGCATTTAATTGATCTTCATAAATTAGTTTTGACTCGTATAATAACCGACCAATTAGCGTTGATTTGCCATCATCAACGGACCCACAGGTAATAAAGCGTAATAAACTTTTGTATTCATGTGTTTTTAAATACGACACAATATCATTTTTAATCAGTTCTGTTTCTTGTAACATCCCTAAAAGTACCCTTCTTGCTTCTTTTTTTCCATGGATGCACCGCTGTCATTATCAATCACACGTCCTTGACGCTCAGATGTTTTTGTAAGCAACATTTCTTTGATAATATCCGGTAACGTTGCGGCATCTGATTCAATTGCGCCTGTTAAAGGATAGCAGCCAAGTGTTCGAAATCGAACCAGTTTTTCTTCAGGCACTTCGCCTTTTTCTAGCGGCATGCGATTATCATCTACCATAATCCATACCCCATCACGGCTAACAACGGGTCTTTTTTTAGCATAATATAATGGTACTATTGGAATATTTTCTAGGTAAATATATTGCCAAACATCTAATTCTGTCCAATTGGATAATGGAAATACCCTAATGGATTCTCCTTTGTTTTTCTTTGTATTATATAAAGACCATAATTCAGGTCTTTGATTTTTTGGATCCCAACGATGGTGTTCATTTCTAAATGAGAAAATGCGCTCTTTGGATCGAGATTTTTCTTCATCTCGTCTTGCCCCGCCAAATGCACAATCAAATTTATGCGTATCTAATGCTTGTTTTAATGCCTGCGTTTTCATCACGTCCGTATGCACAGCAGATCCATGACTAAATGGCCCTATATTTTGTTTAGCCCCTTCTGGATTAATATGTGTAATCAAGTCTAAGTTCCATTCTTTCGCATAATGATCTCTAAAGTCTATCATTTCTTTAAATTTCCACGTTGTATCTATATGCATAATGGGAAATGGAATTTTTGATGGATAAAATGCTTTTTTAGCTAAATGTAGTAAAACAGATGAATCTTTTCCAATTGAATATAACATAACCGGATTATTAGTTTCAGCGACAACCTCTCTCATTACTTGAATGCTATCTGACTCCAATTGCTTTAAATGAGTTAATCCTTCTATTGCGTTATTATTATTTTTTGTCATTTATAGTGTCCTAATTTCTATGAAAACTACATCCTATTCTTTTCCAATTCCAATTTATCTCAAGGCTCCATAGTGATGTATTAGTATACAAGTTCTACTTAAAACAGACTACTATCTAATATAAATAGAATGTGTCACGACTTTAGATGTAGCCCGCATTCTTTTTGATCGGCAGACTCCCACCACCATCGGCCCGCCCGTGGATCTTCATCCGGTTTTATCGCCCGTGTACAGGGTTCACAGCCAATACTGGGATACCCCTTATCGTGTAATGGGTTGTAAGGAATTTGATGTTCTTTGATATATGACCAAACGTGATCATTTGACCAAGCGACTAACGGGTTAAACTTTGTTTTTTTGTTATCGGCGTCCCATTCTATGTTGGCCAGATCAGAGCGTGTAACCGATTGCTCTTTTCGCTGGCCCGTTATCCATGCATCTGCTGTTGTTAATATCTGTTTTAGCGGTGCTACTTTTCGTATATAACAACACTCTTTTCGGTTTTCTATACTCTCATAAAAAGAAAATTCGCCCTTATTTTTAATGAGATTATTCACGGCCTCTTTATTGGGCGTTATGATTTCATAGGTCATGGTGTATTTCTCTTGGGTCTTGGTCATAACATCTAATGTTTCTTGATGAAGTCGCCCTGTTTCTAAAATAAAAATACGACATTTTTGATATTTTTTCTTAGCGATTTGAAGTGCCATATGCGTAATGACTTGATCTTCTGGCCCTAAACTAGACGCAATCACCAATCGATCAGCAAATGTATCTAAGGCAGTCTTAATTATTTCTTGCGCAGTCGCTCCCTGAAGTGATTGCTTTAATGCTTTAATGGTCATAATAGGTTCTCTTGAGTAACAATACTATTATATCTGATAGTCCATTGGTTTATGCCGTCCCACCTTAAGATGCTCCCAGGCCCGTTCATGAAAATAGTAAAGTGCAAACTTAGTAAAAAACTCTAGCACACCAATTGAAAATGCCCAGGTGAGTTCACCTGTAATCAGATAGGCAATGACCATTGTTGTGATCGTTGCCGTTACGCGCCACGACAATGTTTTAAGCAAACTACGCCAAGGCTTATCTCTCGGAATGGGTTTGGCTTCAGATGACATTAATACGCTCTCTTTAGGCCTTTTCAATTAATACGGTCCAGTGACCTTCACCTGACTGTGTTTGTTGTAATACCTTATGGCCTTCTAATTTGACTGAATTGGGAACGTTACTAATTGGTTCGCCATCATCTAATAAAATTTCAAGCTGTTGGCCAGTGTTCATTGTTTCAAGAACCAATTTTGTTTTTACGAAGTTCATGGGACATGCGACACCACGGTAATCTTTTTCTATCTTATTATCAGAGGCGCTATCTTTTGCATTCTCTGCTTCTTTTTCTTTATCTCCCTTAGGCCGAAATTTAAGAGAATCATCCATACTTTTATAGAGCGCTTCTATATCCATTGCCAAAGAAAGAATTAAATCTTGATATTTTATTAATTCTGACTTAACACCTAACTTTGCAAGTGTAACGACGTCCAGATATTTCTTATCAATAAGACCCGCTTCAATAAAGTGCTTGGCAAAAAGTGTTATGGCTTGTGTTTCTGTTTTAGAGTCTAGTCCTCTTGTCACCAATAACATTCGCGATACATGAA